>Ga0207867_1000148_pt1 | contig 84436 bp, 73 predicted proteins | sample HigsolmetaAR206D_FD_184838 | JGI IMG/M metagenome (GOLD analysis project Ga0207867, IMG submission 184838) | Ionic liquid and high solid enriched microbial communities from the Joint BioEnergy Institute, USA - AR20-6-D (SPAdes) (version 2) ...
GCCGTCCCCGGTGGGTGTGCCGGAGCCGGGGTCGTCGCTTGCCACCTCGCCGGAAGAGCCGTCGGGACCGCCCTCGGCTGCGGTGGTGGTGCCGGTGGGTTCGGCGTTGGCCGCTGTGCCGGTGCCGGGTTCGTTGTCCGCGGCGTCGCCGGGGAGGTCGCCGGATTCGGCGTCGTGCTCGGTGGGCGTGCTCGAGGCCGGGTGCTCTTCCTCGGCCGCCTCGGAGGGCTTGTCCGGGTCGGGGGCGGTGTGCTCGGGGTGAGCCTCCGTGCCGTCCCCGGCGGGTGTGCCGGAGCCGGGGTCGTCGCCTGCGGCCTCGCCGGAAGAGCCGCCGGAACCGGTCTCGGCTGTGGCGGTGGTGCCGGTGGGTTCGGCGTTGGCCGCTGTGCCGGAGCCGGATTCGTTGTCCGCGGCGTCGGAAGAGCCGCCGGAACCGGCTTCGGCTGCGGTGGTGGTGCCGGTGGGTTCGGCGTTGGTCTCCGTGCCGGTGCCGGGTTCGTTGTCCGCGGCGTCGGAAGAGCCGTCGGGGCCGGCGTCGGCTTCGGGGGCGATGCCGCCGGCGGGCTCGTCGGGTTCACTGCGGGTCGCCGCGGTCTGGTCGGAGGGGGTGCCGCGGTCGGCGTGGGTCTCCATGGTGTCGTCAGAGAAGTCGTCGGGGTCGGCGTCGATTTCCGTGGCGTCGCCGGGGGCGGCTTCCGCGGCGGGGGCGGAGGACGCGCCCGGGGCGGCGTCGGTTCCCGGAGGGGTGCCGGAAGATCCGCCGGGACGGGGGGCGGCCGGAAGGCCGGCGGAGGGGGGTGGGGTGCCGGTGACCGGCGAGGCCGCTGCACCGCCGTCGTCCGGCTCGATGGGCGTCGTGCCATCCGAGCCCATGCCGCTGCTGCTCACGTGCCCCCCGTGATGTTCTTGTGACTGACGATACCTGAGGGAATCTGCTGTGTCGGTCGGCCGATGCCTGGGGCCCTGACTTCCACAAACAGGACGATCAACACCTCCCGAAGGTTGTCGTGGTCGATGTCACCGGCCGCCGGGGACTTTCCTTACGGCGGTCTTACGAGCAGCCGGAACGCCGAGACGGCGGACCCCGGCCGGGGCCCGCCGTCTCGGGTGCCGATGCAAGCGGTTTACTTGGGCGCGGTGCCGAGGATGTCGACGATGAACACCAAGGTGTCGTCGCCCTTGATGCCCGCCTGCTTCTGGCCTTCCTTGCCGTAGCCCTCCTTGGGCGGCAGGATCAGCATCACGCGGCTGCCGACCTTCTTGCCGAGCAGGCCCTTGTCGAAACCGGGCACGGTGGCGCCGGTGCCGACCTCGAAAGGCTGCACGGTGTCGCGCTTCCAGCTGGAGTCGAACTCCTTGCCGTTGCGCCACAGCACGCCCTTGTAGTGGGTGACCGCGGTGTCGCCCTTGGCCAGCGCCGGGCCGTCGCCTTCCACCAGGGTCTTGACGACCAGCTTGTCGGGCGGGGTCACGCCCTCGGGGATCGTCACCTTGGGAGCCAGCCCGTCCTTGGCGGGCGTGACGGTGGGCAGGCCCTCTGCGGAGAACTTCTTCTGCTCGCCCGGCACCGTGGAGTTCTTGGGGAAGGACTTGATGATGTCCATCACGAACAGGATCGTGTCGGTGCCGGAGATGCCCATCTCGGGCTGGCCGTCCTTGCCGAACCCGTCGGCGGGCGGCACCTCGATCATCACCCGGGAGCCGACGGTCTGCCCGGTGAGGGCCTTGTCGAGGGTCTTGTCGATGCCCTGCAGGTCCTTGCGGCCGATGTGCACCGCCCTGGGCCCGCCCTCGCCGTAGGTGCTGCCGAGCTTGCCGTCCTTGTTCTCCTCGTCTTCTTCACCCGGATCGGCGCTCGGGCCGGCGTCCTTGGCCGGCCACCTGTAGTAGGCCATGTGGATGTAGGCCAGGTCGTCGGCGGCCAGCTTGGGGCCGGTGCCCTGGGTGAGGACGGTGGTCTTCAGCTTGCCGCCCGGGTGCAGGCCCTTGGGGATCTCCACCTTCGGCTCCTTGCCGAACGCCCCGCTGACCTGGAGGGTGGGACCCGGCCGGGTGAGGTACCAGGCGGTGCCGCCGGCCACCGCCAGCGCGGCGGCCACCAGCGCCGCGATCGTCATCCGCCGGCGCCGCTTGGCCTGGGCCGCGGTCAGCGGGGACGGCCGGTTCGGGGTGCGGCGGCTGGAGGCCGAGCTGATCCCGTGCGGCGTGAAGTCCGGACGCTTGATGCCCTGCGCGCTGGGCAGGTTGACCTTCAGCCGCGGGGGCGGGGCCGACGAACCGCCGCTCGGCTTGTCATCCTCGGGCATTTTCCTCACTGATTCCGGCTAGACGACACCTCAAAGAGCACACCTTGCCAGCACCGGCCTAAGGGCGGCGTGAAAACCGTGCGAACAAGACCGGACCGAATGTATCGGCCCGGACCGGTCGCTGGAACCCGATGGGAGCGCCTGCCCACCGCGCCGGGCCGGCCCTGTGGCCGCTGGCGGACCGACGCAGGCAGTCTAGCCGTGCCCGGTGGGCCGTCCCGGCGGAGCCGAGGTCGCCGCGCCCGCCGAAAGGCCCGTTCACCGGCGAGGTATCCCCAGCTCAGCGGGCTTGCGGCCGGCCGTGGCGAAACCCGGGGCCGCCGGTGTTATGACAGGGCACAATCCTGGGCGCGGCGGATCAGTTCTCCTCATCGGCAAAGCGCAGCAGGGCCTCTTGGGCCACGGAGGCCACCAGGGTCCCGTCCCGGGTGTGCAAGGTGCCGTGGGCCAGGCCGCGCGAGCCGGAGTTGCTGGCCGGGCGGGTCCAGTACAGCAGCCACTGGTCGACCCGGGCCGGCCGGTGGAACCACAGGGCGTGGTCGAGGCTGACCGCCATCTGCACCGATCCGCGGGTGCCGGGCGCGACGGCGCTGGGGACCACTCCCATGTCGGACAGGTAGGTGATCAGGCAGGCGTGCAGCGCGGGGTCGTCCCCGACCGGCGCGTTGACCCGGATCCAGAACGGATGGCGCAGCAGGAACGGCCGCCTTGGACGGCCGGGCCGGACCATCCGGATCTCAAAGGGGAGCAGGTGCCGAAGCAACCGGTCCGTCGTCACCGGCTCCAGCTCCTCTGGGCCGGGCACCCCCTCGGGCGGGGACGGCTGCCAGTCGTGCCCCGGCTCGGGGTCGTGGAAGGAGGCCACCATCTCCAGGATCGGCTTGCCGCCCTGGCAGGCGGTGACATGCCGGGTGGAGAAAGAACGCCCGTCCCGGGTGCGGTTCACCTCCAGCCGCAGCGGCTCCCCGATGGCGCCGGGACGGATGAAGTAGACGTGCAGGGAGTGCGGCGGCCGCGCGGGGTCGACGGTCAGGCAGGCGGCGCGCAGGCTCTGGGCGGCGACCTGCCCGCCGAACAGCCGCTCCCTGCCCACGGCGGGGGATTCGGCGAGGAAGGCATCCCCCTCCAGCGGCTGCAGGGTGAACATCTGCTCGATGGCGGACGGAGCAGGGCCCGTCGTCTCCTCCGGCATGCTGAACCTCTTTCGATCCGCCGTTCATGGTGGCATGCCGGCTTCGCCCGCCCTGCGGGCCGGGGTCGGTTTCGGCGCGGAGAGGGGACCAATGGCGAGGTTCGGGCCGCCGGATCAGGGGCAGGTCGTCTTGCGTGCACTCCCCGTGGGACGGGCCGCATCCCGCCCCGGCCCGGATCGCCGACGCCGAAGGATGCCAGACCCCATGACCGACACCGCCGTACCCGTTCATCCCACCGCGCCGACCGATGCGGAGGTGCGCCTGCTGGACGCTCACTGGCGGGCCGCCAACTACCTGTCGGCCGGGCAGATCTACCTGCTGGACAACCCGCTGCTGCGGGAGCCGCTGCAACCCGGCCACATCAAGCCGCGCCTGCTGGGCCACTGGGGCACCACGCCCGGCCTGAACTTCTGCTACACCCACCTCAACCGGGTCATCAGGACCCGCGACCAGAACATGATCTACATCATGGGGCCGGGCCACGGCGGGCCGGCGGCGGTGGCCAACGCCTGGCTGGAGGGCACCTACAGCGAGGTCTACCCGGAGGTCTCCTGGGACGAGACCGGCATGGCCCGGCTGTTTCGGCAGTTCTCCTTCCCCGGCGGCGTGCCCAGCCACGTGGCCCCCGAGACGCCCGGCTCCATCCACGAGGGCGGCGAGCTGGGCTATGCGCTGGTGCACGCCTTCGGCGCCGCCTTCGACAACCCCGACCTGGTGGTGGCCTGCATCGTGGGCGACGGCGAGGCCGAGACCGGGCCGCTGGCGGCCGCCTGGCACTCCAACAAGTTCCTCGACCCGGTGCGCGACGGCGCGGTGCTGCCGATCCTGCACCTGAACGGCTACAAGATCGCCAACCCCACGGTGCCGGCCCGCATCCCCGAACGGGAACTGCTGGCACTGTTCGAAGGCTACGGCTACCGCCCCTACGTGGTCGCCGGAGACGACCCGGCCGTCATGCACCGGAAGATGGCCGAGACCCTCGACCGGGTCATGGATGAGATCGCCGCCATCCAGCGCAACGCCCGCGAGGGCGGGAACAAAGGCCGCCCCCGCTGGCCGATGATCATCCTGCGCACCCCCAAGGGCTGGACCGGCCCCAAGGAGGTCGACGGCGTGCCGGTGGAGGGCACCTGGCGCTCCCACCAGGTGCCGCTGCCGGGGGTGCGCGAGAACCCCGAGCATCTGGCCCTGCTGGAGCGGTGGCTGCGCTCTTACCGGCCCTGGGAGCTGTTCGACGGCACCGGCCGCCCGGTGCCGCAGGTGCTGGCACAGACCCCGCGGGGGGAGCGGCGGATGAGCGCCAACCCGCACGCCAACGGCGGGCTGTTGCTGCGCCCGCTGCGCCTGCCCGACTTCCGCGACTACGCCGTCCCGGTGGACCGGCCGGCCACCACTTTCGCCGAGCCGACCCGGGTGCTGGGCGCGCTGCTGCGGGACGTGATCGCCGCCAACCCCGACAACTTCCGCATCATGGGCCCGGACGAGACCGCCTCCAACCGGCTGAACGCGGTCTTCGAGGTCACCGACCGGACCTGGCAGGCCGAGCGGCTGCCCACCGACGACCACCTGGCCCCCTCCGGCCGGGTGATGGAAGTGCTCAGCGAGCACCTGTGCCAGGGCTGGCTGGAGGGCTACCTGCTGACCGGCCGGCACGGCCTGTTCAACTGCTATGAGGCGTTCATCCACATCGTCGACTCGATGTTCAACCAGCACGCCAAGTGGCTGAAGGTCACCCGCGCCCTGCCGTGGCGGCGGCCCATCGCCTCGCTGAACTACCTGCTGTCCTCGCACGTGTGGCGGCAGGACCACAACGGCTTCACCCACCAGGACCCCGGCTTCCTGGACGTGGTGATGAACAAGAAACCCGAGATCATCCGGGTCTACCTGCCGCCGGACGCCAACACCCTGCTGGCGGTGACCGACGGCTGCCTGCGCTCCCGCGACTGCATCAACGTGATCGTGGCGGGCAAGCAGCCGGTGCTGAACCTGCTGCCGATGGACGACGCCGTCGTCCACTGCGCCCGCGGCATCGGCATCTGGGAGTGGGCCGGCACCGACGCCGGCGCCGAACCCGACGTGGTGCTGGCCTGCGCCGGGGACGTGCCGACCCTGGAGACGCTGGCCGCCGCCGACCTGCTGCGGCGCCATCTGCCACAGCTGCGGGTGCGGGTGGTCAACGTGGTGGACCTGATGCGGCTGCAGCCGCCCACCGAGCACCCCCACGGCCTGACCGACCCGGAGTTCGACGCGCTGTTCACCACCGACAAGCCGATCATCTTCGCCTTCCACGGCTACCCGTACCTGATCCACCGGCTCACCTACCGCCGGCACGGGCACGGCAACCTGCATGTGCGCGGCTACAAGGAGGAAGGCACCACCACCACGCCCTTCGACATGGTCATGATGAACGACCTGGACCGCTTCCACCTGGTCATGGACGTCATCGACCGGGTGCCGGGGCTGGGCGTGCGGGCCGGGCACGTCCGCCAGCTCATGACGGACGAGCGGATCCGCCACCGCGCCTACACCCGCGAGCACGGCGAGGACCCCGCCGACATCACCGAATGGGTCTGGCCGCACTGAGCCCGTCCGGCATGCGAAGGAGACGCCCATGCGGGTGCTGACGGTCAACCCCGGCTCCAGCAGCCTCAAACTCAGCCTGCTGGAGGAGGAGAAGCTGCTGGAGCGGGCACAGGTGCCGACCGGCTCGGCCGAAGAGGAGGCGCGGGCGCTGGCCGAGACGCTGCGGCGGATGCCCGTCCCGGACGCCGTCGGGCTGCGCTTCGTGCACGGCGGCCCCGGCTACCGGGGGCCGGTCCTCATCGACGAGGCGGTGACCGAGCGGCTGCACGAGCTGGCGGACCTGGCGCCGCTGCACCAGCCGCTGTCGCTGCGGGCGCTGAAAGAGGTGCGGCGGCTGCTGCCGCACGTGCCCGCCGTGGCGTGCTTCGACACCGCCTTCCACGCCGAGCTGCCCGAGGCCGCCGCCACCTTCCCGCTGCCGGCCGAATGGCGCGAGCGCTTCGGGCTGCGGCGCTACGGCTTCCACGGCCTCTCCCACGCCCATGCCGTCCGCCGGGCCGGGCAGCTGCTGTCGGCCGACCCGGCCGCGCTGCGCCTGGTGGTGTGCCACCTGGGCGCGGGCGCCTCGCTGGCCGCCGTGGCCGGGGGCCGGTCGGTGGACACCACCATGGGCTTCACGCCCGCCGACGGGCTGGTCATGGCCACCCGCCCCGGCTCCCTGGACCCCGGCCTGCTCACCTGGCTGCTGCGGCACGGCGTCACCGGCGAAGAGCTCGCCGAGGCGGTCGTCCACCGCTCCGGGTTGACGGCACTGGCCGGAACGGGCGATATGCGCCGCATCGAGCAGCGCGCCGCCGAGGGCGACGATCGCGCCCGCCTGGCGCTGGAGGTCTACCTGCACCGGTTGTGCGCCCTGATCGCGGCCATGACCGCCGCGCTGGGCGGGCTGGATGTGCTGGTGTTCACCGGCGGCGTCGGCGAGCACGACGCCCACGTGCGGCGCCAGGTGACCGAACGGCTGGGCTACCTGGGGCTGGAGGTGGACGAGCGGGCCAACGAGGCCGCCCACGGCGACGCCGAGATCACCCGGCCGGGCGCCGCCGTGCGCACCCTGGTGGTCACCTCGCGGGAGGATCTGGAGATCGCCGCCGGTGTCCGCCGGGTCCTGCTGTCTTGACCCGGCGGGATTCGCGGACCCGCAGCACGGCCTTGAACGCCTCGACCACCGCGTAGGCGGCCACGGCCACCGCGACCATCCGCAGCCACGGCCCCGCGCCCAGCGGCGCCGACCCGAACACCTCGTTCATGAAGGGCGCGTAGGTGTACAGGAGCTGGACCGCGATCAATCCCAGCGCGCCCACCCCGATCCACCGGTTGCGGCGGATCCCGCCGATCAGCAGCGGCCGGTGCAGCGACAGGCAGTTGAACACGTAGGCCAGCAAGGTCAGCGCGAAGACGTTCACCACCACCGTGCGGGCCTCCTCGGTCGAGCCGATGCCCTGCTCGTGGTGGAACAGCCCGAACGCCCCGGCCACCAGCACCGCCGACACCAGCAGGATCTGCGCCACATGCGCCCGGGTGAGCAGCGGCAGGGACGGGTCGCGGGGCGGGCGGCGCATGATGTCGGCGTCGCGGGGCTCCACCGCGAACGGCAGGCCCAAGATCAGCACCGCGGTCATGTTCAGCCACAGCACCTGCACCGGCAGGATCGGCAGCTGCCCGCCGGTCACGATCGCCGCCACCAGCACCAGCCCCAGCCCGACGTTGGCCGGCAGCGCCCAGACGATGAACTTGACCAGGTTGTCGAACACGCCGCGGCCCTCTTCGACGGCCGCCTCGATGGAGGCGAAGTCGTCGTCGGTGAGGACCATGTCGGCCGACTCCTTGGCCACCTCGGTGCCCGAGCGTCCCATCGCCACGCCGATGTCGGCCTGTTTGAGGGCCGGGGCGTCGTTGACCCCGTCCCCGGTCATCGCCACCACGTGCCGGCGCCGCTGCAGCGCCGTGACCAGGCGCAGCTTCTGCTCGGGGGAGACACGGGCGAACACGTCGGTGCGCTCGGCCGCCTCCGGCAGGTCCGCATCCGGGGTGGCGGCCAGCTCGGCGCCGGTCATCACCCGGATCGGCCGGCCGCCGCCCAGCCCGACCCGCTCGCCGACGGCCCGGGCGGTGGCGGCGTGATCACCGGTGATCATCTTCACCTGGATCCCGGCGGTCAGGCAGTTGCGCACCGCGCCGGCGGCGGCCTCGCGGGGCGGGTCCTGCATGGCCTGCAGCCCCAGGTAGGTCAGCGGGGGCGGCTCCTCCTCGCTCAGCTGCGCGGTGCCCGGCTCCAGTTCGGCCCGGGCGAAGGCCATCACCCGCAGCCCTTGACGGCCCAGGTCGTCGGCCAGTTCGGCGATGGCGTCGCGGTCCAGCGGCTCGCGCTCGCCGGCGTGGTCGATCCGGTCGGCGCACATCGGCAGGACGCGCTCCACCGAGCCCTTGACATAGACGGCGCCGTCCGCGTGCAGCGTGGCCATGTACTGCCGGGCCGACGAGAACGGGATGACGGCCACGCGGCGGGCGGCGTCCGCCACGCCGGCTTTGCGGGCACTGGCGACCAGGGCGCCCTCGGTGGGGTCGCCGCTGAGCTCCCAGCGCCCGTCCTTTTCGGTGATCTGGGCGTCGTTGCAGGCCAGCCCGGCGGTCAGCGTCGCCGTTAAAGCGGGGTGGTCGGCGGGACGCACCACGCGCCCGTCCACCAGGAACCGCCCGTGCGGGGCGTACCCGCCGCCGGTCACCTCATACAGCCGCCCGCCGGCGGCCACCGCGGTGACCGTCATCTGGTTGCGGGTGAGCGTGCCGGTCTTGTCGGTGCAGATCACGGTGGTGCTGCCGAGCGTCTCCACCGCCGGCAGCCGCCGGATGATGACATGGCGGCCCACCATCCGGGACACCCCCAGCGCCAGGGTGATCGTCACCACCGCCGGCAGCCCCTCGGGGATGGCGCCCACCGCCAGCGCCACCGCCGCGATCAGCATCTCGTCCACCGGCTGCCCGCGCGCCAGCCCGATCAGGAAGGTCAGCGCCGCCAGCGCCAGGATCGCCACCGTCACCAGCCGGCTGAACCGGGCGATCTTGCGGGTCAGCGGGGTCTGCACGCCGGGCGTGCGGCCCACCATCCGGTGGATCCGCCCCAGCTCGGTGGCGCCGCCGACGGCCACCACCACCCCCGTGCCCCGCCCACCGGTCACGAACGTCCCCGAGTAGGCCATGTCGCGCCGGTCGGCCAGCTCCACCTCGCCGACCGGGGCGGGGTCCTTGCTCACCGGGGTGGACTCGCCGGTCAGCGCCGACTCGTCCAGCCGCAGGTCGGCCGCCTCCACCAGGCGCAGATCGGCGGGCACCTTGTCGCCGGCCTCCAGCGCCACCAGGTCGCCCGTCACGATCTCGGTGGAGGGCACCCGGTGCCGCCGGCCGTCGCGGATCACCGTGGCGACGGTGCGCGTCATCGCCACCAGCGCCGCCAGCGCCTGCTCGGCCCGCGACTCCTGGACGAACCCGACGAAGGCGTTCAGCAGCACCACCGCCATGATCACGATGGCGTCCACATGGTCGCCCAGCAGCGCCGTCACCAGCGCCGCGGCCAGCAGCACGTAGATCAGCGGGCTGTGGAACTGCAGCGCAAAGCGCGCCAGCGGGCCGCGCCGCCGCGTGGCGGGCAGCTCGTTGGGGCCCGTCCGCTCCCGCCGCGCCGCGGCCTCGGCCCAGGTCAGCCCTTTTTCGGGGTCGCCGTCCAGTTCCCGCACCACCTCGGCCGCCGGCCGGGTGTGCGCGGTCTTGGGGATGGACGTGGTGTTCACGCCTCCAGCCCTACCCGGCAGAGCCGGAAAGGATCAGGGACGAAGGTCGCCCGGCTCTCAGGCGCGGGAAGGCTGGGGGGAGCCGCCTGCACCCGGCGGGTCGCCGCCGGCGGGGAAGCCCGCCTCCAGCCGCACCGCCTCCACCGCCAGGGCCAGCTCCAGGGCCTGGCGGGGGTGGGCCAGCTTGCGGCCGGTGAGGTGTTCGAGGCGGCGCAGCCGGTTCAGCACGGTGTTGCGGTGGCAGTACAGCCGCTCTGCGGCGGCGGCCGTCGAGCCCGCGCAGTCCAGCCACACCCGCAGCGTGCGCAGCAGCGTGTCCCGCTCGGCCGGCTCCAGCGCCAGCACCGGGCCCAGCACGATCTCGCGCAGGTGGGCCGCCAGGTCGGGCTGGGTGGCCACCAGCGCCTCCGGCAGATGCCGGTCCAGCCGGGTGATCCGCGGCTCGGCCCCGGCGCAGGTGCTGAGCGCGATCTCCGCCAGGCGCCGGGCCTGCGCCAGCTCGGCCAGCCCGTCCACCACCAGGCCGATGCCCACGTCCCGGGTCAAAAACGGCCGCAGCGCCCGTTCCAGGTCGTCCAGGCCCGCCGTGCCCAGGTGGGCGATGCCGTAGCGCACCCCGCCGCGGCCGCGCCAGATCAAGCGGATGCCGCGTGCCTCCTCCGGCAGCGCCGCCCCGTCGGCGGCGCGCAGCGCGGCCACGCGCACCGCCACCACCGCGTACCGCCCGCGTTCGGGCAGGTCCAGGGCGCCGGCCGCCTGCGCGGCCTCGGCGGCGCCGCCGTGCCCGTCCAGCAGCCCGTCCAGCAGCTCATACCCCTGCCCGACGTCGGTGTGGCGCAGCCGCCGCTCGGTCTCCCGGTAGGACTCGGCCACCGCGGTGGACAGCTCGTCGATCATCAGCCAGGTGCGCCGGGCCCCGATCACCAGCACCGGCAGGTCCTGGGGGTGCTTGGCGCGGGTGACCTCCACCATGGCGTCCCACAGGATCGAGCCGGCCAGCCGGTAGATCCGCAGCGCGGTGTCCAGCGGGATCCGCCGCTCGGCGTAGCGGCGGCCGAGCCGGTGCGCAAAGCCCAGGTCGGGACGGCGCCCGCCGCGGGTGGCCACCGCCTCCAGCGTGGCGCGCAGCCCCATGTAGGTGGACTTCCAGAACGCCCGGTCGTCGAGCTCGCCGCGCAGCGCCGGGTCCTGCCTGCGCCGGACTTCTTCGACCAGACGGTCGGTGAGCTCGGGAAGCCGGTCGAACAGCCCGCGCACCGCCGTCTGGATGACCACGTGTTCCCGGTGCGATACCGGGGGCCTGGCCGTCGCCGCCGTCACAGGAACCTCCGCTTTTCGTCGCGCCGGTGTGTACCGGGAGCGAACATCGTGACACGACCCGCTCAATTACAGAAGGGGCGATTTGTGCAAACGCACATGAGGATCTGGTTTCCGACACCCGGGTCACTTCCGGCCCATGGTTTTCACCGTACCGATGCCGCCGACTTGACCTGTGCGCTCTGGCGAGGTACACGGCCGTCTGATAAGCGCCGCGGAGGAGTTTGTCATTCGGCCGCGAGGGACGCCGGGGGACGGGCGCATACAAATGTCTGGCCAGTTGTCTCCGCGTGCTGGAGGAACCCAGATGCGCCATGTCAAACGAATTCCACCCCCGGGCGCATTGCGTCGGGTGCTGGGCCTGCTGACCGCGGTGGTGCTGCTGACGGCGCTGGCGCCGGCAGTCGGCGCGGCGGCGCGGGCGACGCTGCGGCCGATCGTCTTCGTGCACGGCTTCTTCGGCTCCGGCAGCCAGTTCGCCACGCAGGCCAAGCGCTTCGCCTCCAACGGCTACCCGGCCTCCTACATCGAGTTCGAAGAGTACGACTCGCTGTTCGCCGAAAACAGCCGTGAGGACGTGCTCGCCTCGCTCGACCGGCGCATCGCCCGGCTGAAGGCGGCCACCGGCGCCGACAAGGTCGAGCTGGTCGGGCACTCGCTGGGCACCGCGATCTCGCAGCAGTACCTCAACAGCTCGCCCAGCCGGGCCGCCAATGTCGCGCACTACGTCAACATCGACGGCGCGACCGCCGGCTCCCCGCCGGGCGGCGTGCCCACGTTGGCGGTGTGGGCGGAGGGCCGCGGCAGCAGCTCCATCCGCGGCGCCACCAACGTGTACCTGCCGAACGAGTCGCACGTGGAGAACGCCTCCTCCCCGGCGACCTTCGCGGCGATGTACGAGTTCTTCACCGGCCAAAAGCCGCGGACCACCGACGTCGTCCCCGAATCCGGGCAGATCCAGCTGGCCGGGCGCGCGGTGCGCTTCCCCAGCAACGCCTCTCCCGGCGACGCGGTGGTGGACGTGTTCGAGATCGACCCGGCCACCGGGCGGCGCACCACCGCCCAGCCGATCCGTTCCATGCGGGTGGCCGCCGACGGCTCCTTCGGGCCGTTCCCCGGCCGGGGCGACGCCTACTATGAGTTCCTGCTCACCCGCGCCGGCACCGACCAGCAGCACCACCTGTACTTCGAGCCGTTCCGGCGCACCGACCTGGGCATCCGCCTGCTCAGCTCCAACCCCGGCGAGGGCATCGACCGGCTCATCCAGCGCGGCCGCAACCACGTGGCCCTGCTGGCCTACCGCAACAAGGAGTGGTGGGGCGACCAGGGATCCAATAGCGACACCCTGACCGTCAACGGCGTGTCGATCGTCAACGAGGGCACCGCGCCGCGCGATGGCCGGGCGATCGGGATCTTCGCCTTCGACCGGTTCTCCGACCGCCGCTCCAACCCCGGCCGCTCCTTCGGCCTGTTCAACGTGCTGCCCTTCATGAGCGCCGTCGACCTTTACGTCCCCGCCTCGGCGACGGCGAACGGCACCGTCACGCTGTCCGTCACGCAGCGCGGCGGCGGCCGTCCCACCCGGCTGACCATCCCGAACTGGCCTTCGGCGAACCACACCATCACCGTCTGCTTCAACGACTACGTCTCCTGACCCCTCCGGTCCGGGACGCCTCCCGGACCGAATGGACGGCGGCCGGAGGACCTCCGCCCCGCCGTCACCCCGCAGGCTCCGTGGGCCCGGTCCCGTCCGCCCGGCCGGGCCCACGGGCGTGCGGGGCGCCACCGCAGGGAACGGGGCCGACATGGGGGAGTACGGACGGCGACGCTCAGCGGGACGACGGTGTGGCCGGATTCGGTCACGCTGTTGAACTTCTTTGGGTAATGCGCTAACGCGTTCGAGGGCGGAGATAATGCTCGCTTATCAGGGCGGTGGACGTCCAACGTCCGAAGGCGGCTCAAATCGCCGATTTCCGGCAGTCCAGGTGTCCTTGCCCTTAGGGTTTGTACCGACGCAGCCCTATGGACGGAAGGAAGCCTGGAAGTGACCGAGAACACTCCCGGTCAGGCGAACCCGAAGATCGACACATCGGTGCCGCACTCCGCCCGTATCTGGAACTACTGGCTGGGCGGTAAGGACAACTACGAGGTCGACCGCATCGCCGGCGAGCAGTACAAGGCGGTCTTCCCGCAGATCGTCGAGTTGGCCAGGTCCAGCCGGCACTTCCTGGCCCGTGCCATCCACTACCTGGCCGGTGAGATGGGCGTGCGGCAGTTCCTGGACATCGGCACCGGCCTGCCGACCGTGGACAACACCCACGAGGTCGCCCAGCGGATCGCGCCCGAGTGCCGGATCGTCTACGTCGACAACGACCCGCTGGTGCTGGCGCACGCCCGCGCGCTGCTCACCAGCACCCCCGAAGGCGTCACCACCTACCTGGACGCCGACATGCGCGATCCGGAAAAGATCCTCCAGGAGGCCAGGAAGACCCTGGACTTCTCCAAGCCGGTCGCCATCATGCTGATGGGGGTGCTCGGCCACCTCACCGACGAGGAGGCGCTGTCGGTCGTCCGGCACCTGGTGGCGGCGCTGCCCTCGGGCGGCTACCTGGTCTGCTGCGACGCCACCAACACCGACGAGAAGTTCCAGGAGGCCCAGCGCGGCTACGACGAGACCGGCGCCGTCCCCTACCGGCTGCGCAGCCCCGAGTTCATCAGCCAGTACTTCGAAGGGCTGGAACTGGTGGAGCCGGGACTGGTGCAGGTGCCGCTGTGGCGTCCGGAGGTCGAACCGCTGGAGCACAAGGACCAGCCGAGCCTGGCCGGAGTGGGGCGCAAGCCCTGACCGTGGGGAGGTCCCGTCGCGAAGACGTCCGGCGAGAGGACGTGGCCGGGTCTGGTCAATTTCTTGCAAGTTTCATATGGTCATGAAATCGAGTACCGATCGATCCGCCCGCCTGGGCGCGGCAGTGATGTGAGGGGACCCGCCTTGTCCTCTGCCACCAGCATCGACAGCGATTCCGGCAATACCGTCGAAACCGAAACAGGCGGCCCACTGGTCGCCCGGATGGTGCTCGGCGCCCGGCTGCGCCGGCTGCGGGAGGCCCGCGGCATCTCGCGCGAGGAGGCGGGCTGGGCGATCCGTTCCTCCGCCTCCAAGATCAGCCGGCTGGAGCTCGGCCGTACCGGCTGCAAGCTGCGGGACGTGGCCGACCTGCTGGAGCTGTACGGGCTGCCGGAGGAGGAACGCCCCACCCTGCTCGCCCTGGCCGAACAGGCCAACACCCCCGGATGGTGGCAGGAGTACCACGACATCGTGCCCTCCTGGCTGCGGACGTACCTGGGCGCCGAGCAGGAGGCGTCCGAGATCCGGTGCTTTGAGGTGCAGTTCGTCCCCGGCCTGCTGCAGACCGAGGACTACGCCCGCGAGGTCATCGCCCTGGACTGCGGCGCCGACCCGGCCGAGCAGGCCCGCCGCCTGGAGCTGCGGATGGCGCGCCAGCGGATCCTGACCCGGCCGCACCGGCCGGTCAACCTGTGGGCGGTGCTGGACGAGGCGGTGCTGCGGCGGCCCATCGGCGGCACGGAGACGATGCGCGGCCAGCTGGAGCACCTGCTGAAGGCCCACCGGATGCCCAACGTCACCATCCAGATCGTGCCGTTCGCGGCGGGCGGGCATGCGGCGGGCCTCAGCTCGGTCACCCTGGTGCGGCTGCCCCACCCGGACCTGCAGGACGTGGTCTACCTCGAGCAGCTCGACAGCGCGGTCTACCCGGACCGGCAGGCCGAGATCGACCACTACTGGCAGGCCTTCCACACCCTGGTGACCGAGGCGGAGCCGCCCGCCCGCACCGAGGCGATCCTCACCGAGGCGCTGGAGTGGTACCGCGGCTGAGCCGGGGGCGCCGGCCGCGCCCGCGGCGACGCGCCGGCCCGGCCGGTCCGCGCCGTCCCGGTAAGGGACGCGGACCGGCCCCGGGGCGCCGGGGGAGGTGACCTCCTTAGCGCCGGTCCGACGGCGGCACGGAATGTTCCCGCGGCCGTGACTTGCGCTCATCAGAGCCGAAGGACGGAGCTTCGCCGATGCGGGGCCGCGGGGCACGGCCGCCTGCCGGTGCCGTTCCGCGGGCGGGGCGGAGAGCGGGCGAACGGGCTGCGAACCCGCGGTGCGGCGGTGTGTGCGAGGACAATTTCCGCGGCTTCCTTGTGTGTTGCCCTCACGGCAATTCCTGAGCGCGGTGAAAACCGCATGCAGCCGTCTGGAAACGCTGCCTCCACCATTCCCGAAGCCGCCGGCTGAACCTTTTCTGGGTACTGTTTCCGCAGGTGGGAGCGCCGCAGTGCGGTCAGGCGCGCCGGTGGCATCAAGGCGCCGCCCGCCCCCGGGGCTCAGACCGCATGTTGAAAACACCATTACCGGCCCCATCGGTGCCGGTGCTCCAGGCGGTGCATTGGTGCTCTGCACAATCTTGAAAAGGCCGGTAATTTCACCGATTTCTGACCTGTGAGGACGTGCACACACTCGGTGGCGTCGGCGAGGTCGGAGTCTGAGCGGGACGAATCGATTCCCCTCGCCGGCGGAAACAGCCCGCAACCCCCCGCAGTGCGGGACCACCGGTGAAAGGACGCTCATGTCCCTGAGGAAGTCGTTCGGACTGCTGTCGGCGACCGCCGCCCTGGTGGCCGGCCTGGTCGCCGCGCCCCCCGCGCAGGCCGCGGCGAACCCCTACCAGCGCGGCCCGGATCCCACCGAATCCCTTCTGAGGGCCGCGCGCGGTCCGTTCGCCGTCTCCGAGCAGTCGGTCTCCAGGCTGAGCGTGTCCGGCTTCGGCGGCGGCCGGATCTACTACCCGACCACCACCAGCCAGGGCACCTTCGGTGCCATCGCCATCTCGCCCGGCTTCACCGCCTCCTGGTCCAGCCTGGCCTGGCTCGGCCCGCGCCTGGCCTCGCACGGCTTCGTGGTCATCGGCATCGAGACCAACACCCGCCTGGACCAGCCCGACAGCCGGGGCCGTCAGCTGCTGGCCGCCCTGGACTACCTGACCCAGCGCAGCTCGGTGCGCAACCGGGTGGACGCCTCGCGCCTGGCGGTGGCCGGCCACTCGATGGGCGGCGGCGGCACGCTGGAGGCCGCCAAGAGCCGCACCTCGCTGAAGGCCGCCATCCCCATCGCGCCCTGGAACCTGGACAAGACCTGGCCGGAAGTGCGCACCCCGACCCTGATCATCGGCGGTGAGCTCGACTCCATCGCCCCGGTCGCCACGCACTCCATCCCGTTCTACAACAGCCTGACCAACGCCCGGGAGAAGGCGTACCTGGAGCTGAACAACGCCAGCCACTTCTTCCCGCAGTTCTCCAACGACACCATGGCCAAGTTCATGATCGCCTGGATGAAGCGGTTCATCGACGACGACACCCGCTACGACCAGTTCCTGTGCCCGCCGCCGCGGGCGATCGGGGACATCTCCGACTACCGGGACACCTGCCCGCACACGTGAGCCGCCCCGTCCCGGGCCGCCCACCCGGTCCGGGACGGAACGCGGGGCGTCTAGCGCTCACTCGGAGGCGGGCCACGCCGTGGGTGTGGCCCGCCTCACACATGTGACGCTGCACACCGTCCAAAGGCCGCCCCGCCCGGCACCGGGCGGCCCGCCGGGGCGTCCCCTGACCCGATGAACCGGGACGACACGCCCACAACCGCCGTCTCATCCGGCATCACCCGCAGGACCTGCCGGGACGCACAGACAGGCGGCCCGCCGGGCCGACGCACCGGCTTTCACGGGACGGGAACAATCCCGCAGTGGTGTAAGTTCTACTTCTTGTCGCCGGTGTGCCTGGTGTCCCCGGGCCTCACCTATTGCCTTCACGGAATACCGCGGCGGTTCGCCCGTCTGGCTGGAGCCGTGTTGTGCCTTTCGCCGAGAGGCGACCCGCACACCGGCGTCACCGTCGAGGACCCGTCCAGGACACGCTCCCGGGCGGGTCTTTGGCTTCTTGTGCGCTGAGACGAGCCCGCCGGACCCCTGCGACCAGGCCGCACCCGCCGAGACGCCCCCGTACGGGGGCATCCTTGGGCCGGGCTTGCCCTGCCTTGACCGGGCCGGGGAAGGAGCCCGGCATGGACCAGTGGTTCACGCGGGAGATCATCGACACCGGACGGCTTCGCCTGCTGTGTTTTTTCGTGGCGTTCATCTGCGGTTTCCTGTTCATCCGCTGCAGCGTCCGGATGATCCGCCGCCAGGTGCGCTGGTGGCCCGGCAACATCACCCCCGGCGGCCACCACATCCACCATGTGGTCTTCGGACTGGTGCTCATGTGCGTCGGCGGCGTCGGCGGCCTGACCGTCATCGACACCGACTCGGTATGGGCGGCGATCGCAGCGTCACTGTTCGGCGTGGGCATGGCGCTGGTCCTGGACGAATTCGCGCTCGTGCTGCTGCTGAAGGACGTCTACTGGAGCGAACAGGGCCGCCTGTCGGTCGAGGTCGTCTTCATCGCCATCGCCCTGTGCGGCCTGGTCCTGCTGGGCCTGCACCCGCTGGGCGTGGACGACGCCGTCGACGGCGACGGAAACCCCTACGCCCTCTGGCAGGTCGTCCTGCTGGTCCTGTTCAACCTGACCCTGGCGGTCATCACCCTCCTCAAGGGCAAGATCTGGACCGGCCTGCTCGGCCTGTTCATCACCGCCTTGGCCCTGGTCGGCGCCATCCGCCTGGCCCGCCCCGGCTCCCCGTGGGCCCGCTACCGCTACCCGCCCGGCTCCCGCAAGGACCGCCGCTCCCGCATCCGCGAACGCCGCCTGCACCGCCCCGCCCAGGAGGTCTTCGACAGCATCGCCAACATCGTCGCCGGCCGCCCCTCCCTCCCCACCGGCCGCCACACCTCCGCACGTCACCGCAGCACCCACCGCCACAAGAAAAGCCCGCAAGCCTGACGGCACCCACCCCGTCCGCAAGGTTTCGCGGCGGCATGGCGGGGACAACTGTGGCGGTCGCCGACGAGGAGAAGACATGAAGCCTACGGTCGCCTTCGCCGCCCTGGCCGCGGGTCTTGCGGTGGGCGTCGCCCGGCGGATGAAGGCCCGCGCCACCGGGCGGGCGCCCTGCGGAGACGACGCGGGACGGTGGCTGACGGTCACCGTCAACCGTCCGCCCGAGCTGCTGTCGAAGCACCTTCCCGAGCCGCTGGCCAGGTTGCGCAACAGCATCGAGCTGCGGATCCAGACGGCGCCCGGCGGCCGGGGCGCGGAGGTGGCCGCCCGTCCCCGCAACGGGCTCTCCGCGGCCGGAGGGCCGCAGGAGGCACGGCAGGCGGTGCGCACGGCGCTGCGGGAGGCCAAGGCCCTGGCCGAGACGGGGGAGGTACTGCTCCCGGACGAGCCGGCCGCCGCCCGTCCGGTTCGACCGGAGACGGTGACCGCGCATGCCGCGGGGGAGGGGCGGCGGTGAAGGCGCTGTGCTGGGAGGGCGCCGGCCGGCTGGCGGTCCGAGACGTCCCCGAGCCGCGGATCCGCAACGACCAGGACATGATCGTCAAGGTCACCGCCACCACCGCCTGCGGCTCGGACCTGCACCTGATCGACGGCCACGTCCCGGCCATGCGCCGTGGCGAGGTCCTCGGCCACGAGTTCGTCGGCGAGGTCGTCGAGACCGGCCCGGCGGTGCGCCGCCACAAGGTGGGCGACCGGGTGGTGGTGTGCTCGGTCATCGGCTGCGGACGCTGCTGGTACTGCGCCGACGACCAGTGGTCGCTGTGCGACAACGGCAACCCCGACCCCGATCTCGGCCGGGCGATCTGGGGGTATGAGCCCGGCGCCGCCTACGGCCACTCCCGCGCCATGGGCGGCTTCCGCGGCGCCCACGCCGAGTACGTCCGGGTGCCGTTCGCCGACTACGGCGCCTTTCCCGTCCCGGACGAGGTGGACGACATCAGCGCCCTGTTCGTCTCCGACTCGGCGCCCACCGGGTGGATGGGCGCCCACCTGGGCGGCGTCAAACCCGGCGATGTGGTGGCGGTGTGGGGCTGCGGCGCGGTCGGCCAGATGGCGGCGTGCGCGGCGGCGCTGCTGGGCGCCGACCGGGTGATCGCCATCGACCGCCACCCCGAGCGGCTGGCCATGGCCGCCGAGCACGCCGGCGCGGAGACCATCGACTACACCGCCACCGACGTGTGCGCCGAGCTGCGCGAGCGCACCGGCGGGCGAGGGCCGGACGTGTGCATCGAAGCGGCCGGCATGCAGGCCCAAGCCTCCGGCCTGGAACGCTTCTACGACGGGATCGAACGCCGCCTGCGGCGGCGAAGCGACCGCTCTTCGGCGGTCCGTGAGGCCGTCTACGCCTGCCGCAAGGGCGGATCGGTTTTCGTGCTGGGCTTCTTCACCGGCACGACGGACAAGTTCCCCCTGGGCGCCCTGATGAACAAGGGTCTGACCTTGCGCGCCGCCCGAACGCACGGCCAGCGCTACATCCCGATGCTCTTGCAACGCATCGCCAGGGGTGAACTCGACACCCGCCACCTGGCCACCCACCGGATGCCTTTGAAACGCGCACCGCGCGGCTACGAGCTGTTCAAACACCGCAAGGACGGCTGCGTCCGCGTCGTCTTCCACCCGGCCGCCTGACCGGACCGTCCCGAAGAAAACACTCTGCCGGGGGATGCCCCATCACCAGGGCGTTGACGCCCTCAATGAACTTTTTCAAGGAGCCCCGGAACCGGGAAAGGTGCCATGACCTCGGATGCCGCCGGGTCCCGCCTTCGGCGTCCGGGGCCACCGGAGCGTCATCCACCAGACAGGCGGAGCGGCCCGGCAGGAGGAGACACGGTCCGCGGTGTCCCTTCGGTGGCCGGACTGATCGGGACCGGGCGCGCAGGGCGGCTCCGGTTGTACTGCTTGGTGGCCGGACCGTCCCCGCCGATGCCCGGCTTTTCGTCTGTGCGCGCCCGCGGCACTTCGGGATCGCGGACACGCGCTTTCAGCCCGGCCTCGATCACCGGTCATCCTTTTCGAGGCCGCCGCATGTCACCGAATCACCATCGAGAAGCCGTATGCGGCACGCCGTCGGCCGCCGCGGTCACCTCGTACACCGCAGAGCAGAGCTTTGGGTGGCCGGGTGATTCGCTGATTTTGTGTGCAACAGGGTGTGCCGAGCGATCAGAGGAAACAAGGCAGGAATATTCTTTCGAGAACGGTAAGCCCGGCACCGCAGCAGGATTTTTCGGTACGCCCTTTCCTGGGATCGTGGCGGTATATGGCTGCTGGAAGCGGCGTGGTGAGCTGGGAGGATGCCGGGCAGGACACCCCCTGTGCTCTCTTCCCGGAGCCTGGCGCCGCACGCTGGAAAATGCTCATGAAACAGGCCCATGCCCTTTCTGCGGCCATGGTTTTCAGGACCTGCCGCGGACGTGTTCCCCGCGCCGGCCGCGGACGCCCCGATGCCCATCGCGGTGATTGCTAGCCTTTGGCGGAGGGAAGCCGGCATCGCGCCGGGGCGAGGGCGGGCAGGAGATCTCACTTTGCGTGACATATCGATCATCATCCGCTACCGCAAGGCTGTCTCCTACGGCCATCACGTTCTTCTCGGCGCCCTGGAGACGCTGTCGGCGGACGTCTCCTACGAGGTCCGCTTCGCCACGAGCGCCGCCGCGGTGGTGGAGGAGATCAAAAAGGCGCTGCCCACCGCTCACCGGGTGCTGGTGCTGTGGTCCTTCTACTCGCCGGACGCCCTGGAGATGGCGGCGGAGCTGCAGCGGATCCGGGCCGAGATCGACGATCCGGCCGTCACCCACATAGCCGGCGGGGTGCACGCCACCGCCGAGCCGGTGCAGGTCCTGGACGCCGGCTGGGACATCGCCGCCGTCGGGGAGGGGGAGACCACCTTCCTGCGGCTGGTGGCCGCCGGCGGCGAGCCGGCCGGGATACCCGGTCTCGTCTACCGCGACGAGGCGGGCGGCCTGGTCCGCACCGGCCGGGCCGAACGCCGGGAACTGGACGCATACCCGGCGTTCTCAGTCCGCTGGCGGCGTTTCAACCCCATCGAGATCACGCGGGGCTGCGTGTATGCCTGCCGCTTCTGCCAGACGCCGTTCATGTTCTCGGCGAAGTTCCGGCATCGCAGCGTCGAGAACGTCAAAAGGCATGTCGAGCAGATGGTCGCCCACGGCCGCCGCGATGTCCGTTTCATCACCCCGACCTCCCTCTCCTATGGAAGCGGGGACGAGAACGTCAACCTGGAGGCCGTGGAAGAGCTGCTGGCCGCCTGCAAGTCGGTCGTGGGCAAGCAGGGCCGGGTGTTCTTCGGGAGCTTCCCCAGCGAGGTGCGTCCCGAGCACGTCAGCGTCCGGGCGCTGCGGCTGATCAAGCGGTACTGCGCCAACGACAACCTGATCATCGGCGCCCAGTCCGGTTCGGCCAGGGTGCTGGAGGCCGCCAAGAGAGGACACGGCGTCCAGGAGGTGCGCGATGCCGTGCGGATCGGCGTGCAAGAGGGCTTCCGCATCAACGTGGACATGATCTTCGGCATGCCCGAGGAGACGCCCGACGACGCGGCGGCGTCCCTCGCCCTGGCCAGGGAGCTGGCCGACCTGGGGGCGCGGATCCACGCGCACACGTTCATGCCGCTGCCGGGCACACCCTGGCGGGAGGCCACACCGGGGCGCGTCGACCCGGAGACCCTGCGCGCCATCGGCGAACTGACCGGCCGCGGGGCCCTGTACGGGCACTGGGAACGCCAGCAGCGGCTCGCCGGTCAACTGGCCGACGCGGCACGCGCCTACCCCCGTCCGGGAAAGAGCCGAACACTGCTGCCTTTGGCCTCCGACCCGGAGCCGGGCCCTTCACACGGATCCGGCGGCACCGCTCCCAAGCGGTGAGCCTTTTCAGCACGTCCCCTGATGCGGGACGTGCGGATCACGGCCCGGGTGACCGAAGGGGCAGGGCGCGAGAAGGCGAACTCGATCCTGGCCGACGTGCACGCGCCCGTGCCGCACGAGGCGCTGCAGGCGGCCGAACCGGAACTGGTGCGGTGGCGGCCGACCGCAGCGTGAGCGCCGTGCACGAGGCCGTCCCGCCTGCCGAAGCCGGCGGCGGCCCGATGACCGCGCCCGGTAGATCGCCGAGATGCTCGCCTCGTCTATCTGACGGGTGCACTCTACGCAGCACTGCCGCTATTTCATACTCACCGTCACTATTCAGCTACAGAAAATGGGATAGTAGCGGTGAACGCAGCGCGCGTCGGGGCGCGGCCCGGTCGAAGGTCGTGGTTGGCATGAACGTACCCTTGCTCAGGCCTCTGGCCGATATCGCCGAGCCCATCGCCGTCGACGTGCCCGGCTCGGCGGCGCCGGGCGACCTGCGGCGCCGGACCGGTGAACAGCGGCCGATCCGGCATGGGCATTACAGCCGCCGCCGGTGGGGTGTGTCCCTGCCGCCCCGCCCGTGGTCCGGGCCGGTCGAAGGCCGCGCTCCGGCTGATCCGCCGGCCAAGGCGCGTGAAGCCGACTCCCGCCGCGAGGTGGGCCACCGTCCCAACGGCGCCTGGAGGCCGCGGTGACCGGTACCGGCGACTCCCGGATGGGCTATCGGGTCGATGTCGCTCCGCAAGGCCGGGGGTGTGAGAGCTGGCAGCACGACGGGCGGTACATCGCCGCCGTGGTGGTGACCGAGGACGGCTCGCATCTGTGCTTGCTGCACTGGAACCTGGTCGCCGCCAAGTTGCAGCGTGACGGCTACCGGATCGACTACACCCCGGCCGCGCGGCTGGCCCTGAGAATGGGCAGGCGAGAGTAGACCGGGACAGCGGCCCGTATTCGCCGACTCCCGGGGCCGCCGCCGGGGAGGAATCGCCTCCTTGGAACGGATGGAGGACCCGGCGCGTTCGCCCGGACCGCTGGGACGCGTCCGCAGGGAGGCCGGGAACGGCACGCCGAACCTTTTCAACACGCCGTCTCCGCAGGCCGGGACGGGGACGATGCTGCGACATCGCGGCGGCGGAGACCACCGGGGCTCTCGTCCCCGGTGCCTTGGACCGCGTGGTGAAAAAGGTTCGCTCTCGAGCGCCGAAGGCGCCGACCTGAAAGTCGCTTCAAAGGCACTGCGACGTATCCGCCCGGCGGCCACCGGCGATCCCTTCTGGAAGAACCGCGGGACGGCCGGCGCGATGCCGCTCTGACGCCGGCCCGGCCGTTGAAACAGAAACAGGACATGCGGCCGTGCGGCCTGCTCTCGCTGCACGGGTGTCTTTCGAGGCAGCCCCGCCGAGCCCGCGATGCGCCCCCTGACCTGCGGCGCGCCCGGCAGGATTCGAACCTGCGACCGTCGGATTAGAAGTCCGGTGCTCTATCCAGCTGAGCTACGGGCGCTCGCACACTCCCGCCCGGCCGGTGGGCGTCGGCGATGAATGGTCGCGAACCCTTGGCTGAGCGCGGATCCGGCGCTGATGGCCGGGTGCGTCCCACAGTTTAGGGGGACCGGAGGGCGTGAAGCCATGGAGATCCGGCGCTGGGTGGATCCGGGCGGGCCCTATCTTTGTTGACCGTGGCTGTGGAACAAGGCCGTGACGCGCTGGACGCCCCGCGTGACTGACCGGGCGGTGGAACGGGCGCTGGGACTGCTGGCCGGGATGGCGCTGGACGCGGCGCTGGGCGACCCGCGGCGGGCCCACCCGGTGGCGATGTTCGGGCAGGCGGCGGCGGCGCTGGAGCGGCGCATCTACGCCGACTCCAAAAGACGTGGCACCGTCTACGCCGGAACCCTGGTCGCCGGGGCCGCGGCGGTCGGCGCGCTGGCGCAGCGGCTGGCGCCGGGCCGCACCGCCCGCGTGGCGCTGACCGCCGTGGCGACCTGGACGGTGCTCGGCGGGACATCGCTGGGCCGGGAGGGCCGGGCCATGGCCGCGGCGCTGCGGGCCGGGGATCTGGCGGCCGCCCGTGCCCGGCTGCCCCACCTGTGCGGCCGCGACCCCCGGCACCTGGACGCCCGGGAGCTGGCGCGGGCCACGGTCGAGTCCGTCGCCGAGAACACCGGCGACGCCGTGGTCGCCCCGCTGGTGTGGGGCGCGGTGGCGGGCGTTCCGGGGCTGCTGGCCTACCGGGCGGTCAACACGCTGGACGCGATGGTGGGCCACCGCAACGAACGCTACGGCCGCTTCGGATGGGCGTCCGCCCGGCTGGACGATGCGGCCAACTGGGTGCCCGCCCGGCTGACCGCCCTGCTCACCGCGGCCTGCGCCCCCGTGGCGGGCGGGAGCGGCCGGCGCAGCCGGGCGGTGCTGCGGCGGGACGGCGCCGCCCACCCCAGCCCCAACGCCGGCCGCTGCGAGGCGGCGTTCGCCGGGGCGCTGGGCGTGCGGCTCGGCGGCGCCAACGTCTACGGCGGCCGGGTCGAGCGGCGCCCCCACCTGGGGGACGGCCCGCCACCGGAGATCGCCGACATTCCCCGCGCCGTCCGCCTGTCGGCCGCCGTCGGCTGGGCCGCCGCCGTCTGCTGCGCGGCGGGCGCGGCGGCCTGGGCGGGCCTGCGGCAGGCGGTACGAGGACGGAGCGCCGTCCGGTGAGCGGGGCGCTGCTGGTCGCCGGGACGACCTCCGATGCCGGCAAGAGCGTGCTGACCGCCGGGCTGTGCCGGTGGCTGGTGCGGCAGGGCGTGAAGGTCGCCCCCTTCAAGGCCCAGAACATGTCGCTGAACTCGATGGTCACCGCCGACGGCGCCGAGATCGGCCGGGCCCAGGCGATGCAGGCGCAGGCGGCGCGGATCGAGCCGACCGCGCACATGAACCCCATCCTGCTCAAGCCCGGCGGCGACCGCCGCAGCCAGGTGGTGCTGCTGGGCCGCCCGGTGGCGGAGGTGGACGCCCTGGGGTACGGCGCCCACCGGGACCGGCTGCGGCGGGCGGCGCTGGAGAGCCTGGCGCACCTGCGCGCCGAGTACGACGTGGTGATCTGCGAGGGGGCCGGCAGCCCGGCGGAGATCAACCTGCGGGCCGGGGACATCGCCAACATGGGGCTGGCGCGGGCCGCCGGGCTGCCGGTGCTGGTGGTGGGCGACATCGACCGCGGCGGGGTGTTCGCCGCCCTCTACGGCACGGTGGGCCTGCTGGAACCGGCCGACCAGGCCCTCATCGCCGGGTTCGTCATCAACAAGTTCCGCGGCGCACCGGAGCTGCTGGAGCCGGGGCTGCGCATGCTGCGCGACCTGACCGGCCGCCCCGTCTACGGTGTGCTGCCCTGGCTGGACGGCCTGCGCCTGGACGTCGAAGACAGCCTGGGCCTGGACGGCCCGCCCGCCGCGGCCGGGCCGCCGCACGGGGCCGAGACGCTGCGCGTGGCGGTCGTCCGGCTGCCGCGGATCTCCAACTTCACCGACGTGGACGCGCTGGCCTGCGAACCCGGCGTGACGGTGCGGTACGCCACCGCCCCCGGCGAGCTGGCCGACGCCGACCTGGTGGTGCTGCCCGGCTCCCGCGCCACCGTCGCCGACCTGGCCTGGCTGCGTGAACGCGGCCTGGCCGACCAGATCGCCGCTCGCGCCCGGCGGGGACGCCCCGTGCTGGGCATCTGCGGCGGCTACCAGATGCTGGCGGAGGAGATCGTCGACGAGGTGGAGTCCGGCGCCGGAAGCGTCCCCGGGCTGGGGCTGCTGCCGGTCCGCGTGGAGTTCGCCCGGCACAAGACGCTCCGCCGGCCCGTCGGCACCGCCTACGGCCACCCCGTGCGGGCCTATGAGATCCATCACGGCGCCGCCACCGTGACCGGGCCGGCCGAGCCGTTCCTGGACGGCTGCCGGGTCGGCGCGGTGTGGGGCACCACCTGGCACGGCGCGCTGGAAAGCGACGGCTTCCGCCGGGAGTTCCTGCGGCGCGTCGCCGAGGCGGCCGGGCGGGACTTCACCCCCGCTCCCGGCGTATCCTTCGGCGCGCTGCGCGAGGCCCGTCTGGACGCGCTCGGCGACCTGGTGGAACGGCACCTGGACACCGCCGCGCTGTGGCGGCTGATCGAACGGGGCGCCCCGCCGGACCTGCCGGTGGTGCCCCCCGGTGGTGCGGGCCCGCTCCCGTGACCGGTTGCGCGCCGGACCGGCCCGATGCCGGTAGGGTGAGCCACTCTGAGCAAAGCCGCAGGAGGAACGTGCATGATGCAGTCCCGGCACAGCGCCGTCGCCCCGCCGCAGCCCGGACCGCTCGCCCGGGTCGTCCCGGTGATGCGGGCGCGGGTGCCCGTGGCGATGCAGCTGGAGTTCCCGCTGCCCGACAGCGAGCTTCCGGTGGTGGAGCCGTTCGTGGGGAACCTGCTGGTCGGTTACGCGATCGACCCTCCCGCGGAGGCGGCCGGCGGCGCCGGGTCCCGCCTGCTGCGGCAGCTGGCGGCGCGGCACTGCGCCGAACTGGGGGTGGCGCCGGCGGAGCTGCGTGAGCTGGCCGTGGCCAATCTGCGCGTGCTCCGCCCGGATGTGCGGTTCAACTGGTACCCGGACGTGCGGGCGGTCTCGGTGACGGCCGGCGGCGACCTGGAGGCCGGCCTGATCCTCGATGAGGGGTTCGTCGACAAGCTCGCCCAGGACGTCGAGGGCGACCTGGTGGTGGCGCTGCCCGCCCGGGACGTGTTCGTGGCCACCGGCACCGGCCATGTCGACGGCATCGACAAGCTGCGCTGGGTGGTCGACCAGATCTGGACCGATGAGCGGCACCTGACGCCGCAGGAGGCCGCCGGCGCCCCGCCCCGCGGCCTGGCCGCCCCCCAGCGTCCCCACCTGCTGCTAACCAGGGACCTGCTGGTGCGGCGCGGCGGATCCTGGCAGATCCTCGCCTAAGACGCCGGTCCTTTTTCAACGGCCCGGCGGGGCACCCGGAAGCAAGGGGCGCGGCGCCCGGCCCACCGTTCGTACGTGCACGCCTGCGGCCACAGCGCCGGGCGCCCACCGGACCGCAACGGTGAAGGGCCGGCGATCCCGCCGGCCCTTCACCAGATCACGCCTGTCAGTCCTTGGCCTTGGCGTACTCGTCCATGCCGCTGGAGAAGTCGTAGGCGATGCAGGGCTCGTCCCCGACGACCCATGCGTCGTGACCGGGCGTGGCCACGAACATGTCGCCGGGACCGACCTCGGCCTCACTGCCGTCCTCCATGCGGATGCGCAGCCGGCCCTGGGCGATGTAGCCGTTGTGGTGGAACTGGCACAGCTCGGTGCCGGCGATGGGCCGCAGCGACTCCGACCAGCGCCACCCGGGCTCGAACGTGGCCCGTCCCACGGTCAGCCCGGTCATGGTGAACACCTCCAGGTGACCGTTGGGAAAGTCGCGCCGCTCATCCGGCTTGTCGATGTGCTTGACCTCGATCATGACGGTCCCCCCTCCGTCACTTTCACGCTTGCACCCTCGCCGACCTGCGTCAAGGACGGCCGAGGCGGATCACTCCGCAGAAAGCGGCCTAGACTGCGGGCGACGGCAGGGCAGGAACCCGGTGGGAATCCGGGGCTGTCGCGCAACTGTGACCGGGGAGGGCTCCCCCGCATGCGGCCACGGCGGTGACGCTGGAAGGCCGGGGGAGACCCGGGGATCCGGGAGCCAGGAGACTGCCGCCGTCGCCTGCCTGATCCATCCGATGCGGGGCGCGAAACCCCCTAAGGAGGCGTTCGATGCGCGTGCTGCTGCTGTCCACGGCCGACACCGACCTGCTGGCCGCCCGCGCGGCCGGGGCCGGGTATGTGACCGCCAACCCCACCCGGATCGACGTGGCGGAGCTGCCCGCGCTCACCGAGGGCGTGGACGCGGTGGTGGTCCGGCTGCTGGGCGGGCGCAAGACCTGGCCGGAGGGGGTGGCGGCGCTGCGGGCGAGCGGGCTGCCGCTCGTCCTGCTGGGCGGGGAGGCCGACCCGGACGCCGAGCTGATGGAACTGTCGACCGTCCCGGCGGGGGTCGCCGCCGAGGCGCTGAACTACCTGCGCGAAGGCGGCGCCGCCAACCTGCGGGAGCTGGCGCGGTTCCTGTCGGATGCGGTGCTGCTGACCGGCGAGGGCTTCGCCCCGCCGGTCCGGATGCCCGCCTATGGGGTGCGCGGCGAGCGCCCCCGCCGCGACGGCAGGCCCACCGTGGGGGTGGTCTTCTACCGGGCGCACGAACTGTCGGGCAACACCGCGTTCATCGACACCTTGTGCGAGGCGATCGAACGGCACGGCGCCAACGCGCTGCCGGTCTTCTGCGCCTCGCTGCGCGGCGCCGAGCCCGGCCTGCTGGACCTGCTGGGGCAGGCGGACGCGCTGATCGCCACCGTGCTGGCGGCCGGCGGGTCGGTCGCCTCCCCGGCCTGCGCCGGAGGCGACGAGGACGCCTGGGACGCCGGTGCGCTGGCCGAACTGGACGTGCCGGTGATCCAAGGGCTGTGCCTGACCACCTCCCGCCGGGCCTGGGAGGACTCCGACGCCGCCCTGTCGCCGATGGACGCGGCGATGCAGGTGGCCATCCCCGAATTCGACGGACGGCTGATCTCGGTGCCGTTCTCCTTCAAGGAGGAGGGCCCCGACGGCATCCCCGTCTACCGGGCCGACCCCGAACGCGCCGACCGGGTGGCCGCCATCGCCGTCAAGCACGCCCGGCTGCGGCACATCCCGCCGCAGCGGCGCCGCGTGGCGATCGTGCTGTCGTCCTACCCGACCAAGCACTCCCGCGTCGGCAACGCCGTCGGGCTGGACACCCCCGCCTCGGCGGTGCGGCTGCTGCGCCGCCTGGCCGAGGCCGGCTACGACCTCGGCGACGACCACACTCTCTGGCGGGACCCGGCCGGTGGCGACGCCCTCATCCACGCGCTGATCGCCGCCGGCGGCCACGACACCGAGTGGCTGACCGAAGAGCAGCTGCGGCGCGCCGCCGCCCGCGTCCCGCTGCGGACCTACACCGCCTGGTTCGCCGGGCTCCCCGGCGACCTGCGTGAACGCATCCGTGAACACTGGGGTGAGCCGCCGGGTGAGCTGTATGTGGACGGCACCGACATCGTGCTGGCCGCGCTGCGGTTCGGCAACGTGGTGCTGATGATCCAGCCGCCCCGGGGTTTCGGGGAGAACCCGGTGGCGATCTACCACGACCCCGACCTGCCGCCGTCCCACCACTACCTGGCCGCCTACCGGTGGCTGGCGGAGACGTTCGGCGCGGACGCGGTGGTCCACCTGGGCAAGCACGGCACGCTGGAGTGGCTGCCGGGCAAGGGGCTGGGCCTGTCGGCCTCGTGCGCGCCCGATGCGGTGCTCGGCGACCTGCCGCTGGTGTACCCGTTCATCGTCAACGACCCGGGCGAGGGCACCCAGGCCAAACGCCGCGGCCACGCCACGATCGTCGACCACCTGGTGCCGCCCATGGCCCGCGCCGACACCTACGGCGAGCTGGCCCGGCTGGAGCAGCTGCTGGACGAGTACGCCACCGTCCAGGCCCTGGACCCGGCCAAGCTCCCGGCGGTGCGCGCCCAGATCTGGACGCTGATCAAGGCCGCGCAGCTCCACCACGACCTGCAGCAAGAAGAGATGCCCGGGGAGGAGGAGTTCGACGACTTCCTGCTGCACGTCGACGGCTACCTGTGCGAGGTCAAGGACGTGCAGATCCGCGACGGCCTGCACATCCTCGGCCAGGCCCCGGAAGGGGAGGCCCGCGTCAATTTGGTGCTGGCCGTGCTGCGCGCCGCCCAGGTCTGGGGCGGGCGGGCCGGGGCGCTGCCCGGCCTGCGGGCGGCGCTGGCCCGCCGCTATGGGGTGGAGGAGAAAGAGCTGCTGGCCGAACCCGGCCGGAGGGTGCGCGTCCACTCCGCGCCGCACGACGAGAGGACCCCGGCCGGGACGGGAGAACCCGGGCAGCACGCCCCGCCGGGCGGCGAGGAGGACGGCGCCGCGCCTGAAGGGGCGATCCCCGTCCCGCATGCGCTCGCCGCCCGCTGGAAGCGGTGGCCCGAACCGCCGCACACCGCCTCCGACGTCGTCGACATCCTGGAGGACCTGGCCCGCCATCTGGTGGAGGGCATGGAGTCCCACGGCTGGGACCCCGCCGCCTCCGGGACGGTCCTGGCCGAGGTGCTGGGGGAGGCCCCCTCGCCGGACGACGGGCCGCTGGAAGAGCTGCTGCACTTCGCCGCCACCGAGCTCGTCCCCCGCCTGGCCGCCACCGCCGGAGAGCTGGACGCGGTGCTGCACGCCCTGGACGGCGGGCACGTCCCCGCCGGGCCGTCCGGCTCGCCCACCCGCGGCCTGGTGAACGTCCTGCCGACCGGCCGCAACTTCTACTCCGTCGACCCCAAGGCCATCCCGTCCCGCAACGCCTGGGAGGTCGGGATGGCGCTGGCGGACTCGCTGCTCCGCCGCCACCTGGAGGAGACCGGCGCCTACCCGGCCGGCGTCGGGCTCACGGTGTGGGGCACCAGCGCCATGCGCACCCAGGGCGACGACATCGCCGAGGTGCTGGCGCTGATCGGCTGCCGCCCGGTGTGGGACGACGCCTCCCGCCGCGTCACCGGCTTCGAGGTGATCCCCCTGGAGGAGCTGGGCCGCCCCCGCATCGACGTCACCCTGCGCATCTCCGGTTTCTTCCGCGACGCCTTCCCCCACGTCATCGCCCTGCTGGATGACGCGATCCGGACCGTGGCCGAGCTGGCCGAACCCCCCGACCGCAACTACCTGCGCGCCCACGCCCTGGAGGACCGGGCCGCCCACGGCGACTGGCGGCGCGCCACCACCCGCATCTTCGGCTCCAAGCCCGGCGCCTACGGGGCGGGGCTGCTGCCGCTGATCGACGCCCGCAACTGGCGGGACGACCGCGACCTGGCCGAGGTGTACGCGGTGTGGGGCGGTTACGCCTACGGCCGTGGCTTGGACGGCCGGGAGGCTCGCGCCGACATGGAGGCGGCGTTCCGGCGGATCGCGGTGGCCGCCAAGAACGCCGACACCCGAGAACACGACATCGTCGACTCCGACGACTACTTCCAGTACCACGGCGGCATGGTCGCCATGGTCCGCGCCCTGACCGGCCGCAGCCCGGCCGCCTACATCGGCGACTCGGCCGTCCCCGACCAGGTGAAGACCCGCACCCTGGCCGAGGAGACCCGCCGGGTGTTCCGCGCCCGCGTGGTCAACCCCCGCTGGATCGCCGCGATGCGCCGCCACGGCTACAAGGGCGCCTTCGAACTGGCCGCCACCGTGGACTACCTGTTCGGCTACGACGCCACCGCCGGCGTGGTGGACGACTGGATGTACCAGACCCTCGCCGAAAAGTACGTCTTCGACGAGGAGAACCGCGCCTTCATGACCCGCTCCAACCCCTGGGCGCTGCGCGGCATCACCGAACGCCTCCTGGAGGCCGTCGATCGGGGCCTGTGGACCGACCCGGACCCGGACGTCCTGGACCGCCTGCGCACCGTCTACCTCGCCCTCGAAGGCGACCTGGAGGACGAGGACTGACTCGGCCCCCGTTTTCCGGGGCGGGGCGAATACGCTTCCTCCGGCGTCTCCCGGCCTAGGGAAACCGTCCCGGAGCGGTGACGAACGTCACCCGTCGACCGGCAGGACTCGCCCGGTATGCCCTGGGCCGGCCGGTGGCGCGTCGGCGGGCGTCGCCGTTCCGGGACGGTCTGCTAGGCCTGGGGTGACCTGCGCCGATCTCCAGCGGGCGAAGCCCGCTAAGGCGCCTGGGAAGGAAAATGCTTTGCCGGCGCGGCAAAATATCGGGGAGCTCACCCATTTTCTTGGCGTTTTAGGTTTTTGGGGTGAAGTGCTGTTGATCATGGCATACTTCCTGACGGTCGCATAGCGCGATCACGTGGAGGAAGGCTGCCGCCATGAGCGAGGGGCCTACGGGGGATGAAGCCGGATTTTGATGCGAAGTATGCCGTGCTCGGCCTGCTGGGCGCCGTCCTGCTCGGTGCCCTGGTGACGGTTCAGGTTCTCTATTGGCATGCGCTGGGTGTGGAGTCCGGCGGCAGATGCGGCAGCGGCGGGGATGACTTCTCCTACGACTCCTGCCCGTACCGTTCCGGCCTGCTACTCAGCGTGTCATTTTTCCCTCTCTTCATCGTCCTGCCGATGGCGCTTTCGCTGCTTCCTGTACTGGGAGGGAAAGTCGGCACGCTAGTACTAGTGGTCGCCACGGCACTAGGTGTGCTGCCCGGCCGGGAGTTCTTCCACTGGGTGCACGGCCCAACGCTGTCCCCGCTGTGGACGGCGCCTGCGGAACGGCCGGCCGATGCCGAGACCTTGGGCAGTTGGCTGCACGGCTCCACCGTGGTCCGCGCCCGCTTCGACAAGGTGGTCGGCCAGGACCTGGCCACTGGGAACGTCCGCTGGATCTACCGGATTCCCTATCCGCATGTGCTGTGCACGATGAGCCGCGATACCGGAGACGGGGTCGGCCTGGTCGGGTACGGGGAGGAGGAGAAGGCGTGCTCCCGCATCGCGGCGGTGGACCTGTCCACCGGGCGGGTGTTGTGGACCAGGAATCTGGCGGCTGGGTCGGCCAACAATGGCCTGCTGAAAGACGTGCCCGCGGAACTGCGGCGAACCGGCCCGTCGGACCTGTCGCTGGAGGAGCTGCTGCACCTGCCGACCGGGACAACCCCTGACCTGACGGCGGTCGCCGGTGACGTGGCCGCCGTGCGGGCCGGCCGCGCCCTGTGGGGGGTGGGACTGCGCGACGGCAGGGGGCGGTGGGCGCAGCTGTCGCCCAAGGGCTGCCGCTTTGTGAAGATCTCCGGTGGCGCGGGAGGCCTGCTGGCTGTGGCGCGCTGCGCAGACCAGCCCCCGAGGCTGCGGGCCGTGGACCCGGTCACTGGAAAAGTCCGCTGGGAGATCCCTGTTTCGACCCGCAGTGCTTCGGCCGAAATCACCCTGCTGTCGGCCGTGCCTGCCGTCGTCCGCATCCGGGAAGAAGGACGGCGCGGCATCGATACGGTGGTCTCCTTCGACGATCGCGGCCGCGCTCGCGCCACCATCGAAGTCGAAGACGGCCGACGCCGGCTGGACGCCCTTGAGATCTATGCTTTCGCCGCCGCTCCGCTGCACGGGCTCATGGTCCAGGGCGACAGGCTCGTCACAATCGCCGAGGAAGAGAGGCGCACCTACGTACAGGCATATGGGCTGGACGACGGCAGACTGCTGTGGTCGACCGCGATGCCTGACATCAAGGGCATCGCGGTTGAGCCGGAACGTGTGTCGCTGTTGGTTGGAAGTTTCCGCTCCCCCGACCTGCTGACCCTGTCGATGCGGGACGGAGAGAAGAGCCGCCTGGGAGTGACCGGTTTCCGCCCCCTGGGCTCGAAGGTGATGCTGCACCCCCGCGGCGACCGCTACGCGGTGGTCTGCGAGGAGTCCTGTGAGACCACCTCCGACGAGGAGTTCTCCCTCGCCGTCATCGGCGCGAAGTGACCGGCGCGGTCAACGCCGATCCCCGGCCTTCCCAGACCGCTTCATGGCATCGACCAGCAACCATACGTTGGTGGACGGGTTGCCGCCGATGCGGTTCACCTCGCAGTGCTCGGGATCGGCACGCAAGGCGCGTTGCCTGGCCAGGTCGTGCCGCTCGAAAGGGAAATTGACCGGAATGTTCTTGTTGTAGCCTTTGATGTGATCTTGGAGTTTGCGTACCACCTCGGGGCGAGTGGTGCCGGCTGAAAGCTCCTGGAAGTGGAGGAGCAGCCACACCTCAAAGCATGGGTGGGATACCACGAGGTTGACGCCCTTTCGGCGAGCCAGCGAAAGGGCGCTGCCGAGAGTGGCGTGGTCGTCGACGTCGACGACGCACCAGACGGCGTCGTAGGCGAGGAAGGCGTCCCTTTGGGCGCGGGCCCGGCGATGGGCCTTGTCGCGGAGGCGGATTGCCAGCTCAACGGTGCTGTGCGGGTCACGCCCCTTGCCCACGCATTCATAGTCGACGACTTCGACGGGGATCGCCCGTAGGTGATCTTTGAGGCCGTCGAGGTACTGCTTCTCGGTGACCGTGCCCTCACAGACGACCAGCAATCTGGCCCTCGGGCTGCGGGTCGCCGTCTTGCGGCGCAGACTCCGAGGGCTGCGTCGAGGACTCATCCGACTCCGCTCTCAACTGCTGGAATATCGACCGGATGCGGTCGAAGCTGAGATACGGAACAGCACCATAGCGGCCCTGTAGATAGCCGCGCTCGATGTTCTCGTCCCGGCGCGGTGTGAATTCGGCGAGCGAATACAGCGAAGTCGCTCCGGTTTCGTCCTTCTCGGTGAACCAGACCTCGTCCCGGTCGAGCAGGCCGTCGTCCAGCAGCGAGCCGAGCAGAGTGGTGTCGTGTGAGGCGAAGATGAGCTGAGAGCGGTGGGGGTTGATTGTTTCGTCCTTGAATATCCGAATTATAGTGGAGCTCAAGTGGGGGTGCAGGCTGGAGTCGACCTCATCGACGAGCAGGACCGAACGGTGCAACAGCGCGTTCAAGAGGGGTCCCACCAGGGAGAACCAGACTTGGGTTCCGGCGCTTTCCTCCCCGAAGTCGAAGGTGCGGGTACCGTGCGTTCCCGTGTGCACGAACTGGATGACGGTCTCCAGTTCCCGGATGTCTTCTTTGCTCAACAGCTCACGTCCTGCGGCGGACAGCAGCCGCAAGGCGTCCTCAGACAGCGGCCGATGCCTCAGCTTGACATCGGAGATGCCCAGATCAGCCGCTTGCAGGAGCCGTCGTACCAGGTCCGCCAGCTTGGTGTCCCGCAGTAGCTGCTGGGTGTACTGGGTGCGGACTTGCTGGTCGAAGTCGATCTGCCGGGCCAGCTTGATGTGATCGGTGAGCCAGCGGTGCAGGTCACCCAGCAGCGGATGGTCGTTGTTGGCGGCCGAGGACAGGTACAGCGAGTTAGCACGCGTGAGTTTGGCGATCCGGGCGGTCTCACCCTTCAGCGACCGGCCGAACTTGTACTCGTCCGGCCCGGAGCGCTCGAACAGCCGCCGCGGCCGCCCCTCGGGGAACGAGAACAGCCACTCGCCGAGCACCTGCTCGTCATCGAGCTCGAAGCCGTAGGAGTAGCGGGTCTGCCGGTGCACGAAGTCCAGCTCGTAGAAGGATGACCGGCTGGTGCCGCCCTCCTCGAGGCGGAAGGGTTGACGGGGGACGCCTCTGTCAGGGCGCCATCTGGTCTGAGAATCTCGGATGCACCAGAGCATGTAGGCCAGTGCGGACAGCACGTTCGACTTGCCCGAGGCGTTGGCCCCATAGATGCCCACGACCCGCACGGTGGGAGGGATCTCGCCGGACTTCGGCTTGGGCTGTCCACGCCGGGGCGTGGCCACGAGGGACAGTGTCTGCTCGTCCCGGATCGACCTGTGATTGGCGACCCTGAAGCGCAGCAGTGTCACTGGATCCTCCCGTGTCGATGGCAGAGCTCATGCAATCACAGTGCGATCTATGACGTTCTTCCCCTCAATCAAGGTTTTGCAAGCAGTCTCCAAGTCGTTATCGAACCTGTGACGTCTCACATGGGCGTTTCCCGCCCACCGGGGTGATCTACGCTGACCCCGACGTATGCGAAGGGACGGGAGGGAGCCGCTGTGGACGTGTCGGAGGACGTGCTCGGTCCCGGGTACGAGGCGATGGTGCTGCCGCTGAAGGACGACGACGAGGGCGAGGTCATCGCCACGCTGGTGCGGCGCCGGGCCGCTGAGCCGACCCGGCGGGCCGTGCTGTATGTGCACGGGTTCGTCGACTACTTCTTCCAAAAGCACCTGGCCGACTTCTACGTCGAGCGCGATTTCGACTTCTACGCCCTGGACCTGCGCAAGTACGGCCGGTCGCTGCTGCCGCACCAGACCCCCAACTTCGTGCGCAGCATCAGCGAGTACTTCGAGGAGATCGACGAGGCGGTCCGCATCATCCGCGAAGAGGACGGCCACGATGTGCTGCTGATCAACGCGCACTCCACCGGCGGGCTGACCACCTCGCTGTGGGCCGACCGGGTCAGGGGGCGCGGGCTGGTGCAGGGGCTGTTCCTCAACAGCCCGTTCCTGGACATGAACGTGCCCGCGCCGGTCAGGGTGGCCGGGGATGTGCTGTCCAGGGCGCTGCGCAAGCGGTGGCCCAAGGCCAAGCTGCCGGCTCCCCCCGCCGGGATCTACGCCCGCAGCCTGCACCGCGACCACTACGGCGAGTGGGACTTCAACGTGGAGTGGAAGCCGCTGGACGGCTTCCCGGTGCGGGCGGCGTGGCTGGCGGCGATCCGCCGGGCGCACGCCCGGGTGCACGCGGGCCTGAACATCGACGTGCCGGTGCTGGTGATGTCCTCCACCCGCACCGGAAGGAAGAAGGACGGGCTGGAGGCGGCGACCAGGTCGGACGTGGTGCTGGCCGTGGAGCACATGGCCAAGTGGGCGCCCAAGCTGGGGCCGAACGTGACGCTGGTGCAGATCGAAGACGGGATGCACGACCTGGTGCTGTCGGCCAAGCACGCCCGCGAGCAGGTGTTCACCGAGCTCGACCGGTGGATCGGCGCCTACCTGCCCGCCCCCTCCGACGCCTAGCCGCGCCGGCGCCGGCCGCCGGTGCGGCCCGTGGCGGCGGCCGGCGGGCGCCGGGGGACCCGCTGCGGCGGGGGTCGGCGGCGCGCTGCGGAAAAAGGCGTCCCCAATACGGGGAAAACATATGGTCGGACCCGCTATTGTCCAGTTGAGGCCGTTGAACCCCTGGAAAGGGGGCTTCGGCATGGGCGGGTCATCCTTGAGGCGGGGTTGCCGAATGTCGCCGTTTGTCTGCGGTGTGTCATCGGGCGTCTGCCGCTCGCACGGGCGAGGCGGTTGATCGGGTGGCGGTGGTCGGAGCGCGGGAGATGGCCGATGCGCGTCGGCATCATCTCGCCGCGCTGGCATATGAGATCGAGGCCCGCGGCTTGAGCTGGCGGCTGGCGGGACCGGGCGAGTCGGTGCTGCACGTGGCCAACCCGGCGACCCGGCGGCAGGTGATGGTGGTCGCCATGCCGACCGGGGAGGGCTGGTTCTATCTGTGGGCGGGCGGCGGCATGGCCGAGGTCACCCAGCCCGCCCGGGCGGCCGACCAGATCGCTCGGCAGCTGGGCTGACCCGGCACGGCCCGCGGGCCGCACCGTCCGGCGGCGAGGGTGATTGCGGGCCGCCCTCCGGCTTCCTAGACTGCTGAGCGAACATTTGTTCGAAGCAGGTCGCATGTCTTCCCCCATGCGGCGCCGGAGCGGTGAGGTCGTGCGGTGGACGTCCATGAAGGGCGGCGCCTGGGCGTCCGGTCCCGGAGCCGGGGCGGGCGGGTGGCGTGCGTGTACGGGGAGCCGATCGAGGTCCTGGTGGCCGGCGGGCGTCCGGCCGGGTTCGTGTGGCGAGGGCGCCGCCACCGGGTGCGGCGGGTGCTGGAGCACTGGGTCGCCACCCGCCAGTGGTGGGCCGAGCGGCACGCCGGCGACCCCTTCTGGGAGGACCCCGGGGAACGGGAGTTCTGGAAGGTCGAAGCGGCCTGCGGCGAGCAGGGCGGGCTGTATGAGCTGTGCCACGAGCCGGCCGACGAATCCTGGACGCTCCTGCGCGCCTGGTGACCGATCCCCGCGGGAAAGACCGGGCGGGCGCGCCTCTCAGGTGGCCAGAGGACGGTCGATCTGCAGCCGGGTGATCTGGAAGACGGTCAGCATGCACAAGGCGGCGGCCAGCGCCTGGCAGGCCGCCGCGGCGACCCCCAGGTGCACGCTGAAGCGCGCCTCGGCCAGGCTGGCGACCCCGCCGGGGAACGCCTGGGCCAGCCCGATCGCCGCCAGCACGCTGCCCCACCAGGCCGTCACCACCGCGCCCACCGCGTACCGGCCGGCCGGGGTGAAGCGGCCGCTGCTGACCCACACGTCGTGCACCATGCGGGGCGGCAGCCACAGGTTGACCACCGGCACCAGCCAGCCGAGGATCACCCACCGGCGGTGGTAGGGGCGGGGGCCCGACGCCTGCCGGTAGGCCCGCCACAGCCAGGCCAGGTACAGCACCCCGGTGATGCCGGCCAGTACCGCCGAGACGGTGAAGACGTCGGCGTAGGGGGCCAGCGCCCGGCCGGTGGAGGCGGCGTCATAGCCGTCCCGGGTGAGCCGCTCGAGCGGGCGCTCCAGCCGCAGCAGGCTGATCCCGGAGCCGAGTGCGATGAACGCGTTGAACCCCAGCAGCATGAACACCGCCACGCCGATCGCCCGGAAGTCGCGCCGCCGGGCCCAGGCCCCGCAGGCCGGGCAGCGGGCCACCTCGGTGGGGATGATGTCGCCGCACAACGCACACGGCATGAGCCACCTCCGGGTGGGTCTTTGCAGCTCTTTTGAGGCAGATGCTACGTACGGTTGACGAATGCCGCGGCCGGATCGGGCGGGTGCGCGGCACCCTCCGGCACCGGGGCACCGGGCTGCGGCGGCCTGCCGGCGGGGCGGGGACCGGCCGACCCGGGCGCCGGCGATCCGGGAAAGATCTCCCGACAATCGGGTTGAACGGTCGCGACGTGGGTAAAAGTACCTGATTTCCGTCGTGGAGGATCCCGTTTTGTCCGTTCCCGGCCTGTTCGGCCCGCCGGGTTCAGACCACCGCCGCCGCCAGCCCGTGCGCCAGCACCCCCGTCGTGATCAGCCACAGCACCGGCCGGAGCGGGCCGGGACGGGACGGATCCACCAGGCGGTGCGGGCGTCCCAGCGTCACCAGCAGCAGCGCCCACCACTGGGCGGTCATCGCGATCAGCGTGAACAGCGCCCCGAACCCCAGCACCGCGCTGACCAGCAGCGCCCCGAACGGGGTGAGCGCGTGCGCGGTCAGCGCAGGCGTGCGCGCCGCCTCCACCAGGCCGCGCCGCAGCCCAAGGCCCGCCAGCAGCCAGCCGCAGACCGCCAAGACCCCCAGCGTCGTCAGCGTCACCGCACGATCCCCGACTCCCAGGCCCAGGCGGCGATCTCCACCCGGTTGCGGGCCGCCAGCTTGCGCTGCACGTTGCCCAGGTGGGTCTTGACCGTGGACAGTGACACGAACAACTCCCCGGCGATCTCCTCGTTGGTCCGGCCCCGCGCCACCAGCCGCACGACCTGCAGCTCGCGCTCGGTGAGCGGCTCGGCGGGACGGCGGGCGGGGCGCTGCGGCCGGGTCAGGTGCGCCAGCAGCCGCACCGTCACCGAGGGGGACACCAGGGCATCGCCCCTGACCGCCGCGCGCACCGCCTCCACCAGCAGCGCCGGACGGCTGTCTTTGAGCAGAAAGCCCGTCGCCCCGCCGCGCAGCGCCGCATAAACGTACTCGTCCAGGTCGAAGGTGGTGACGATCACCACCCGCAGCGGGTCGGGCACCTGCGGGCCGGCCAGCAGCCGGGTGGCCTCCAGCCCGTCCATCCGGGGCATCCGGATGTCCAGCAGGCACACCTGGGGGCGCAGCCGGCGGGCCAGGGCCACGGCCTCGACCCCATCGCGCGCCTCGGCCACCACGCGCATGTCGGGCTGCGAGTCGATGATCATCCGGAAGCCGGCCCGCACCATCTGCTGGTCGTCGGCGATCAGCACGCTGATCGTCATGCCGCCATCATCCCAGCGGCGCGCCGGGGCCGGCCGTCAGGCGATGGGCAGGAACGCCACCACCTCCCAGCCTCCGCCCGGGCCCGGGCCGGCGCGCAGCCGGCCGCCCAGCGCCTCGGCCCGTTCGGCCAGCCCGACCAGGCCGAAGCCGCCGCCGGGCAGGTGCCGCTCGCCGCCGCGGCCGTCGTCGCGCACCGCCACCTCCACCCCTTCGGGGAACCGCCGGACGCTGACGTGCACGGCGGTGGCGTCGGCGGCGTGCTTGCGGACGTTGGTCAGCGCCTCCTGCACGATCCGGTGCACCGTCGCGGCCACCTCGGGCGGCAGGTCGCGCACCCTGGGGTCCAGCACCAGGGAGGCGGGCGGGTCGGTGAAGGCGGCGACCAGTTCCGCCAGCCGGTCCAGCCCCCGGGCCGAGCGGGCCTGCCCGTGGGGGGAGCCGTCCCCGTCGTCACGCAGCAGCCCCACCATGCGCCGCATCGAGGCCAGCGCCTCGGTGCCCGCCCGTTCGATGCTCTCCAGCATCGCCTCCAGCTGCTCGGGGCTTTGCGCCGCCCCCGAGCGGGCGGTGAAGCGGGCGGCCTGGGCCTGCACGACGATCCCGGTGACGTGGTGGGCGACGAAGTCGTGCAGGTCCCGGGCCAGCGCCAGCCGCTCCTGGCGGCGGGCCTCGACCAGGGCCCGCGCCCGGCGGGCGTCCAGCGCCCGCAGGTAGAGCCCGATGCCGGTGGCGATCAGCAGCAGCACCGACACCGGGAGCGACAGCACCGTCGCCGCCGGCGCCGAGATCCGCAGCGGCATCACCGCCAGCGCCAGGGCCGGCGGTACCGCCAGGAACGGTGTGCGGTGCGCCGGGGCCCGCCGCACCATCCGCACCAGCAGCACCAGCAGCGCCGGCACTTCGATGACCGCGCTCGGGTTCGGTGGTATTTCCGACGCGGGCTGGGCGGCCACCAAGGTCGCCGCCATGGAGGCCAGGCCGGCCGCCACCGCCCAGGCGGCCGGCGAGCGGCGCCCGACCGCTCCGAACGCGGCGAGCCCGGCCGCGCCCAGCAGCGCCAGCTGCGGCACCGACGGCCTGAGCAGCAGCAGGCACATCAGCAGCAACAGCGCGCTTCCCGCGCGCACCGCGGCCCGTATCAGCATCCCGCTGAGGAAGTGGAACCGCTCCAGCACGTCCCGCCGCTCCGCCGCACCGGTGTTCATGGCAGCAGAGGGTAAGGACCCGACCCCGCCGCCCGGATCGGCCGAATGGACGATCTGGTCGATCCTTTGTTCGAAGGGAATGTCAGTGGGGCTGGATAGGTTCCAGTGAACCGGGGGATGAACTCAGTGAGCCTGCCGGGCCGGGCCTTCGGGCACCGGCCTTGCGGGCAGGCGACACCGAAAGGGGCAGCGGCCATGCACCACCACGACGGCAAGTCCCACCACCCCACATCCCACATCGCGCACGCCCGGCTGACCGGCCCCGCCGAACGCACCCTCATCGAGCCCTGGCTCACCGAGCACACCGGGCTGATGACCAACGCCTACCCCGACGGGCCCGCTCCGCTCGCCACCGTCACCGCTCTCGACCCGCAGCCCGTCCCGGCCTCGCATCCGGGGACACTGGCCGCCTGAGAGCCGGCCGGCGCCCCCTTCGCCGCCGCGGCTTTGCGTTCAGACACGCGGCCCCGGTGGCGAAGGGGGCGTTGTGCGTTGCCCCCTTGCCACCGATGACATCGGCCCAAGCGCCGCGGGCATGCCCGCGGCGGGCGTCCCGCCGACGGCGTCGGAAGGCGGTCAGTCGTAGACGGCGTCCCGGATGGCGCGCAGGGTGGGCTCGTCGCGGACCCCGGCGATCAGGAGGGTGGTGACGGGGCTGTCGCGCCACAGCTGCAGCCGCTCGCGGATGCGGCCGATGGGGCCCACCAGGGAGATGGAGTCGGCCAGCTCGTCGGGGACGGCCTTGATCGCCTCGTCGCGGCGGCCGCTCAAGAACAGCTCCTGCACCTTGGCCGCCTGCTCGGCGTACCCGAGGCGGCCGATCAGATCCAGGTGGAAGTTGCGCTCCTTGGCGCCCATGCCGCCGATGTAGAAGGCCAGCGGGATCTTGGCGACCTCCAGGGCGGTCTGCAGATCGTCGTTGACGATCACGGTCACCGTGGCGGCGATCTCGAAGTCGTCCGGCCGCCCGGCCAGGGACTCTCCGAACACCGAGTCGATCTGGGCGGGGTCCACGAACAGCGGCAGCCAGCCCTGGGCGATCTCGGCGGCCAGGGCGACGTTCTTGGGGCCCTCGGCGCCCAGGTAGATCGGGATGTCGGAGCGGATGGGGTGGACGATCGACTTCAGCGGCTTGCCCAGCCCGGTACCGCCGGGGTAGGGCAGCGGGTAGTGGGGGCCGGGGGAGGTCACCGGCCCTTCGCGGCGCCAGATCTTGCGCAGGATGTCGATGTACTCGCGGGTGCGGGCCAGCGGCTTGGGGAAGGGCACCCCGTACCAGCCCTCCACCACCTGCGGGCCGGAGGCGCCCAGGCCCAGGATGAGCCGCCCGCCCGACAGCGCGTCCAGGGTGAGCGCGTGCATGGCGGTGGCGGCCGGGGTGCGCGCCGACATCTGCACCACCGCGGTGCCCAGCTTGATCCGCGAGGTGCGGGCGGCGTACCAGGTCAGCGTGGTCAGCGCATCAGAGCCGTAGGCCTCGGCGGTGAACACGAAGTCATAGCCCAGCCGTTCGGCGGCCAGCACCGTCTCGGTCTGGTCGTCGGGGTCGCGCTGCCAGTAGCCGACGTTGATGCCGAGCTTGAGGGGGGTGGACACAGGCGAGCACCTCCGGGTCGGTAGGGACGCACCGCGATACTAGAACACGTTCTAGTTACTCGTGAAGACGAGGGTGTGCGGGCCGCCCGGAGGTGCTCACCGGTGTTTCAGGGCTTGCTGCGGGGGACTAGCGGGAGCCGACCTCCGTCAGCAGGTTCCGCCAGCCGGCGGCGGTCAGCAGCAGCGCCGGACCCTGCGGGTCCTTGGAGTCGCGCAGCGCGCACCGGCCGCCGCTGAGCGCGGCGACCTCCACACACTGATCGCCGCTGCCGCTGTAAGAGGATTTGCGCCATGCGGCGCGGGACAGTTCGCTATCGGGGTGGGTGACGTTCACGGCCCGTATTACTCCTTCGCTGCCTCGCCTAGGAGGTGCGCGGATTCCTCCGGTGAAAGGCTTGCTTTGATGATCTGGTCGAATCTCGACCCGTGCTGTTCTGTTTCCACTGTGCTCTCAAGGTAAACGTCACCCATGGTCCCCTCGACGTATGCAATATCAGGGTCATCGGGGTCGGGAAACGACAGGATCGTAAAGCGGCCGTCAAGGCCGGCGTGAGCACCTGCTGTGAACGGCAGGATCTGGAGCGTGATGTTGGGGCGTTCGGCCAGCTCGAGCAGCTTGCGCAGCTGGGCCCGCATCACCTGCGGGCCGCCGATGGGCCGGTGCAGCACCGCCTCGTCGAGCGCGATGTGCAGCTGCGGGGCGTTGGGGCGGTCCAGCAGCGCCTGGCGGGCCTTGCGGGCGGCGATCCGGCGGTCGATGTCGGCCTGCGACGGCAGCATCCGCCCCGCGGTGATCACCGCGCGGGCATAGTCCTCGGTCTGCAGCAGGCCGTGGATCAGCTGGGAGTCCCAGGAACGGATCCGTGACGCCTCGTCCTCCAGCGCCACATAGCTGCCGGTGAACACATCGGCGTAAGCCGTCCACCAGCCGCGCTGCCCGGCCTGCTTGGCCAGGGCGATCAGCGCGTCCCGCTGCGGGCTGGGCACGCCGTACAGGTCCAGGATGTCGGCGACGTCGCCGGGCTTGGGCCGGGTCTGCCCGGTCTCCAGCCGGGAGACCGTGGCCCGCGACCAGCCGAGCCGGTCGGCGACGTCCTGCAAAGTGAGCCGCTGTTCCTCGCGCAGCCGCCGCAATTCCCGCGCCAGGCGGCGACCGCGGACGGTGGGCCGGTACGTCATGGGCGCAAGTGTGGTGTTTCGGCGCGCACCGCACAACGCGAACGGCGAGTCCGGTATTGGAATCTGCCCGACACGGTTGCGGTGGTGAGAATCTCACGAGACCCTGTATCACAGTGACCGGCTGAAAACCGAGCGTGACAAGGGTCTACATGGCGTAGCGGCTGGAGGCGACCCTGTTGAAGACCTCACCTGAGCTTCTTGAGTCCGTCCTCGGCCACGCCGCGGCCGAGGAGGTCGCCGCCTGCCGCGTCGATGTGGCGGACGTGGCGGGCATGGGGGAGGAGGCGGATCCCCGGCGCCCGGCGGGCTGGGCGTGGACGCTGCCGGCGGGCCCGTCCTGCGCCCGCGAGGCAAGGACGGTGCTCGGCCAGGCGCTGGGCGCGCTCGGCCTGCCCGCCGACCTGATCGCCGACGCCCAGTTGATGATCAGCGAACTGGCCACCAACGCCTACCAGCACGCCGCCGCCCAGGGGCCGTATGAGCTGTGGCTGTATCCGCACCGCTCCCAGGAGCCGGGGCGGGGCGGCGTGGAACTGCGGTGCGCGATCTTCGACGGCAAGGCCGACACCCGCCTGCCCGGCTACTCGTGGACCTCCGGCGACTGCGGGCGGGGCCTGAGCATCGTCGGCGAGCTGTCCGGCGGGCGGTGGGGGATGAGCCGGGAACGTTCCCGGCTCGGCGGCCGCCGGCCCGGCAAGGTCGTGTGGTTCGCCCTGCCGCCGGTGACCTCCCGCCCCTCAGTTCCGCTCGACGGCGGGGGCGATGTCGGTGATGAGGGCCAGTAGCGAACGCGCCAGCAGCGTGTGCACCTGCTTGCGGTCGATCGACTTCTGCTGCAGCCACTCGCGGGTGGCGGCGTCGGCCAGCCCCGAGTAGGCGCGCAGCACGGCCCGCAGCGTGTCGGAGGGGTCGGGCAGCTCCAGCAGCTTCAGCAGCCGCTCGACCGTCAGGTCCCGGGTCCGGTTGATGATCCGCATCAGCTCCGGGTCCTGCCCGAACCCTTCGGCGTCCACGGCCGCGAACCAGGTCGTGGCGTTGGCCTCGGCGGCGTCCAGGAACCGCTCCACGCACCACTCGACCGTCTCCGCCAGGCTCAGTCCCTTGGGCGGCGGTTGGACCGCGTAGGCGACGCGGGTGGTCAGCTCCCGCACCACCTCCAAGAACAGCTCGCGCTTGGTGCGGAAGTAGTAGTGGATCAGACCCCGGCGCACTCCCGCCGCCGAGGCGATGGCCTCTGTGGACACCTCGGCGTACGGAAGCTCGGTGAACATCCGCCTGGCCACGGCCAGGATCTGATCGCGTCGCTCGTCCCGGCTCAGCCGCTGGAAACGCGGCGCCGGCCGCCCGGACGCCGACGTAGCCGTGCCACCTCCCATATCGACACCTTAAGCCGTCGGCGCGGCCGCCCGGACGCGGCGCACCCCGCTGACCTGGGGCGCCCGTCCGGCCCCGCGTCGGGTCGGCGGGGCCGGGCGCAGGCGGGTCAGGCCGCCGAACGGTCGCCGGGCTTTCGGCGGCGCCGCTCGGGAGGGGTGCGCAGCAGCTGCAGCGGGCGCTTGCGGGCCACCAGGTAGTCCACCGGGCCGTGCCGCACCTTCTCCGGCACCACGCGGGCGCCGGCCCGGTGGGCGGCCAGCAGCGCGGCGAAGGCGCGGGCCCGCGCCGGGCTCCAGGGGATGCCCAGCCGCTCGCGCAGCGGCTTTGGCAGCAGCGCGCCCGCGGCCAGGATGTTCAGCCGCAGGTAGGCGGCGTCCACCGGCTTGGGCAGCGGGGTCTGCAGGGACTCGGGGTGGCGGCGCAGCAGCTTGTCCGACACCACGGTCGGCCGCAGCTCGGTGCGCACCACGTGGTCGAAGTACTCCTCGAAGGCCGCCAGGTCCTCGGGGCAGTGGCCCTCGGGCACCCAGCAGGCGTGGGCGAGGAGCTTCTGCTCTTCGTAGTAGCGGGCGCGGTCTTCGTCCGGGAGCCGGCCGAAGGTGCGCTCATACAGGTCCAGGGCGCCCTTGACGCCCGTGGCCCACACCCACATCAGCAGGTCGGGGTCGAGCGCCCGGTAGGGCACGCCCTCGTCGCTGGTGCCCTGCACCCGCTGGTGGATGCGGCGGAACTTCTCCGACTGCCTGCGGGAGACCTCCGGGTCGCCGAAGGCCATCTTCAGCATGATGTCGGCGGTGCGCCACAGCCGCCCGAACGGGTCGGACTCGTAGTCGGAGAACTGTTCGACGCCGGCCGCCACCAGCGGGTGCGTCACCTGGAGCAGCAGCAGCGGGGCCGCGCCCAGGTTCTGCACCGGTTCGCGCAGGACGCGCCAGCACACATCGCCCGGACGGTAGGGCAGGGCGCGGCGGACGGCGGGGGGGACCGTGCCTGTTTCGCTCATGTCCCCAGTGAATCACCTTGTTGGCGCCACGCCAACAAGGGAACGGAAAGTCGGTCCGGGGTCTTTTGCTCGTTCTGCTGCGTTCCTTGTCACTCCCTCGCGACTTGGGGCCGTGCGGGCGGTGTGACATCCTGTGGCAGGTGACGGACGCGGTGGAACACCGGTGCGAATCCGGGGCTGTCCCGCAACTGTGACCGGTCGGCGCCCGCTCAGCGGGGCCGCCGGGAGCCAGGAACGCCGGCCGTCGCGTGAAGCCGACCCCTACGGGCGTGGACACCCGAGGAAGGACGACCGAACATGCCCTCCTGCGCTCTCCCCCCTGCACACGCTCCCTGCGCCGCCCTTTCGGCATGAGCGGCGCCGCGCGCTACCCCTTCTCGGCCGTGGTCGGCATGGACGACCTCAAGCTGGCCCTGCTGATCAACGCGGTCTCCCCCGGCGTGGGCGGGGTGCTGGTCCGCGGCGAGAAGGGCACCGCCAAATCGACGATCGTGCGGGCGCTGGCCGCGCTGCTGCCCCCGGTCCGCGTGGTGGCCGGCTGCCGTTTCTCCTGCGACCCGGCCGACCCCGACCCGGCCTGCCCCGACGGCCCGCACCGGCCGGACGGCGCCGCGGCCGCCACCCGCCCGGCCCGCCTGGTCGAGCTGCCCGTGGGCGCCTCCGAGGACCGGGTGACCGGCTCGCTGGACATCGAGCGGGCGCTCACCGAGGGCGTCAAGGCGTTCGAACCCGGCCTGCTGGCCGCCGCGCACCGGGGCGTGCTGTACGTCGATGAGGTCAACCTGCTCCACGACCACCTGGTCGACCTGCTGCTGGACGCCGCCGCCATGGGCCGCTGCCACATCGAGCGCGAGGGCGTGTCGGTGCAGCACGCCGCCCGTTTCCTGCTGGTGGGCACCATGAACCCCGAAGAAGGGGAGCTGCGCCCCCAGCTGCTGGACCGCTTCGGGCTGACCGTCGAGGTCGCCGCCACCCGCGACCCGGACGAACGCGCCGAGGTGGTGCGGCGGCGGCTGCACTTCGAAGCCGACCCCGAAGGCTTCGCCGCCCGGTGGGCCGAGGCCGAGGCCGAGCTGGCCGAGCGGATCGCCGCCGCCCGGCGGCGCCTGCCCGGCGTCCGCCTGGGCGAGGCCGCGCTGCGCCAGATCACCGCGGTCTGCGCCGCCTTCGAGGTGGACGGGCTGCGCGCCGACCTGGTGACCGCCCGCGCCGCCATCGCGCTGGCCGCCTGGCACGGCCGGGACGCGGTGACCACCGAGGACGTCCGGCAGGCGGCCCGGCTGGCGCTGCCGCACCGCCGCCGCCGCGACCCGTTCGACGCCCCCGGCCTCGACCGGGACCGGCTCGACCAGGTGCTGGGCGAGCACACCGATCCCGAACCCCCGGGCGGCCCGGGCGGCCCAGGCGGCGGGCGGCCCGCCGAAGAAAGCACCGGCCGGCCGCCGGCCTCGCCGGAGGGTTCTCCTGCGGCGCCGGCCGCGGCCCCTTCGCCGGGGGACGCCCCGGCCGCCGAGGGGAAGCCGGCCGACCCGGCGCCCACCGGCGCCCTCTACCGGCCGCGCCTGTTCACCGTCCCCGGCGTCGGCACCGGGGCGCCCGGCCGCCGCTCCAAGGCCCGCACCCCCCACGGGCGGGTCTCGGGCGCCCGCCCCGGCCGCCGCGACCTGCACCTGATGGCCACCCTCCGCGCCGCGGCCCCCCACCAGCACGCCCGCGGACGCACCGGCCCCGGCCTGGTCATCGCCCCCGAGGACCTCCGCGCGGCGCTGCGGGACGGCCGCGAGGGCAACCTGGTGCTGTTCGTGGTGGACGCCAGCGGCTCGATGGCCGCCCGCAGGCGGATGGGGGCGGTCAAAGGCGCGGTGCTGAGCCTGCTGCTGGACGCCTACCAGCGCCGCGACAAGGTCGGCCTGATCACCTTCCGGGGCCGGGGAGCCGAGCTGGCGCTGCCCCCCACCTCCTCGGTGGAGGCCGGCGCCCGCCGGCTGGAACGGCTGCCGACCGGGGGCCGCACCCCGCTGGCCGCCGGCCTGCTGCGCGCCGCCGAGGTATTGCGCGTCGAACGGCTGCGCGACCCGGCCCGCCGTCCCCTGCTGGTGATCGTCACCGACGGCCGCGCCACCACCGGCCCCGACCCGGCACAGGCCGCCGCCCTGCTGCGCGGCGTGGCCGCGGTGGTGGTGGACTGCGAGTCCGGCCCCGTCCGGCTCGGCCTGGCCCGCCGCCTGGCGGCGCTGCTGGAGGCCCGGGCGGTGCGCCTGGAGGAACTGGCCGCCGACGGCCTGGCCCGCATCGTCCGCGACGCCCGGCGGGACGCGGCCTGATGCACGGCGGCGTGCAGCGGGTCATGGGTGCCGCCGCCCGGCGGGCCGGGTACGGGGACGCGAAGCACCACGGCGCGGCGTGAGGGGAGGGAACTCGACATGCCACAGGGCAGGCCGCAGCACGTTCCCGACGACGGGCTGACCACCCGGCAGCGGCGCCACCGGCCGCTGGTGATCGTGCACACCGGCCACGGCAAGGGCAAGTCCACCGCCGCGTTCGGGCTGGCGCTGCGGGCCTGGAACCAGGGCTGGCCGATCGGGGTGTTCCAGTTCGTCAAGTCCGCCAAATGGCGGATCGGGGAGGAGACCGCGCTGCGGGTGCTGGGGGAGTCCGGCAAGGGCGGCACGGTCGCCTGGCACAAGATGGGCGAGGGCTGGTCGTGGATCCGCAAACGCGGCCAAGAGGACGACCACGCCGCCAACGCCCGCGAGGGCTGGGCGCAGATCCGCCGCGACCTGCAGGCCCAGACCTACCGGCTGTATGTGCTGGACGAGTTCACCTACCCCATCAACTGGGGGTGGATCGACGTCGCCGAGGTGATCGAGACGCTGGCCGCCCGTCCCGGAAACCAGCACGTGGTGATCACCGGCCGGGACGCCCACCCGGCCCTGGTGGACTTCGCCGACCTGGTCACCGAGATGGGCAAGGTCAAGCACCCCATGGACCGCGGCCAAAAAGGCCAGAAGGGCATCGAGTGGTGACCGCGCGGATCATCATCGCCGCCCCGGCCTCCGGGGCGGGCAAGACCACGGTGGCGACCGGGCTCATGGCGGCGCTGGCCGCGCGCGGCCTGAAGGTCTCCCCGCACAAGGTCGGCCCCGACTACATCGACCCCGGCTACCACGCGCTGGCCACCGGGCGGCCCGGCCGCAACCTCGACCCCTTCCTGGTCGGCGAGGAACTGATCGTCCCGCTGCTGCGGCACGGGGCGCGCGGCGCCGACGTGGCGGTGATCGAGGGTGTGATGGGCCTGTACGACGGGGCGGGCGACCGCGACGACTTCGCCTCCACCGCCCACATCGCCCGGCTGCTGCGGGCCCCGGTGGTGCTGGTGGTGGACGCCTCGGCCGCGGGCCGCTCGGTGGCCGCCACCGTGCACGGCTTCCGCAGCTACGGGGATGTGCACATCGGCGGGGTGATCCTCAACCGGGTCGGCTCACAGGCCCACGAGCACCTGTGCCGCACCGCGGTGGAGGAACTGTCGATCCCCGTCCTGGGCGCGCTGCGGCGCCGCGACGACATGGCCGCCCCCTCCCGCCACCTGGGCCTGATCCCGGCGGCCGAACGCCGCGCGGAGGCGGTCGCCACGGTGCGGCGGCTGGGCGAGGCCGTCGCCGAAAGCTGCGACCTGGAGGCGCTGCTGGCCCTGGCCCGCAGCGCGCCCCCGCTCACCGTCCCGCCCTGGAGCCCGCAGGAGGCCGTCGGCGAAGAACCCGCCAAGGGAGACCGCCCGGTGGCGGCGGTGGCCGGAGGACCGGCCTTCACCTTCGGGTACGCCGAGAACGAGGAGCTGCTGGCGGCGGCCGGGGCCGAGGTCGTCCGGTTCGACCCGCTGCGCGACCCGGCGCTGCCGGAAGGGACGCGAGGGCTGGTCATCGGCGGGGGCTTCCCCGAGATGTACGCCGCCGAACTGTCGGCCAACGAGCCGCTCCGGGGGCAGATCAAGCACCTCGTCACGCCCGAGGTCCCGGTGTACGCCGAGTGCGCCGGGCTGCTGTACCTGGTGCGCGAGCTGGAGGGCGCCCCGATGTGCGGGCTGCTGGACGCGACGGCCGCCATGACGCCCACCCTGACGCTGGGCTACCGCACCGCCGTGGCCACCGCCGACTCCGTCATCGCCCGCACCGGCGAACGGGTGAACGGCCACGAGTTCCACCGCACCGCCGTGCGGCCCGCCTGCGGCCCGGGGGAGACGGCGGCCTGGCAGTGGGCGCTGCGGCCGCGCGGCTCCCGCAAGGACGGGTTCGCAAGGGGCAAACACCTGGCGTCCTACCTGCACCTGCACTGGGCCGGCGTTCCTAAGGCCGCCCGGCGCTTCGTGGCGGCGATGGAGGAGCAGCGATGATGTTCGACCGCGGCATCACCTTGACCACGAGGCGGCTGCTGCTGCGCCCGTTCGCCGAACGCGACGTGCCCGACCTGGTGGAGGCCGCCCGCGACCCGCAGATGCTGCGCTGGATGCTGTGGGCGCCGCAGGAGAACGTCCGGCGGGCCCGCGAGTTCTGCACCAAGACCGCCCACGACGACCCCGAACACAAGATCACCTTCGCGATCGAGCCGCTGGCGGAGCACCGGTGCGGCGGCTCCATCGGGCTGCAGCGGGCCGACTGGACGTTCGGCCGGGCCGAGATCGGCTACTGGCTGGCGCCCTGGGCGCGCGGGCGGGGCCTGGTCACCGAGGCGGTCCGCGCGGTGACCGCCTACGGCTTCGGCAAGGGCCTGCACCGCATCGAGCTGCTGGTGTCGGTCGGCAACGACGCCTCCTGCCGGGTCGCCGAACGGGCCGGCTTCCAGCGCGAATGCGTGCTGCGGGAGGCCGGCGTGCTGCCCGGCGGCGCACGCACCGACCTGGTCATGTTCGCCCTGCTGAAAAGCGCGCAGCCGGACGCCCTGGGGGCCGCGATTGCCTGACGCGGCCGGCGTCCGCCCCCAGCGGGCGGGCGGCCTTGAGGAAGAAGTCACGAAAGGGCCTGGCATGAAGCTGATCGGTGTCGGGGTCGGGCCCGGCGACCCGGAACTGGTGACGGTCAAGGCCGTGCGGATCCTGCGGGAGGCCGACCTGGTCCTCGTCCCCGTCCTGGCGCCGGACGAGGCGGGACGGGCCGAGTCGGTGGTGCGCGCCTACACCGACCGGGCCGAGCGGGTGGTGTTCGCGCTCAACGACCGGGGCGGGGTGACCCCGCGCCGCGCCGCCGCCTGGGAGGCGGCGGCCGAGCGGGTGGTGCGCGCCTTCGACGAGGGGGCCGCCGCGGTCGCCTTCGCCACCATCGGCGACCCCAACGTCTACTCCACCTTCACCTACCTGTCTCAGACCGTCCGCCACCGGCGCCCGCAGGTCGCCGTCCAGACCGTCCCGGGCATCACCGCCATGCAGGACCTGGCGGCCCGCTCCGGCACCGTGCTCACCGAGGGCACCGAGTCGCTGGCCCTGGTTTCGCTGACCGGCGGCACCGGCCGGCTGCGCACTGCCCTGGCCTGCTGCGACACCGTCGTGGCCTACAAGTTCGGCGCCGTCGCCGACCAGGTGGTGGCGGTGCTCGAAGAGAGCGGACGGCTCGCCGGCGCCGTCTGCGGCGCCCGGCTCGGCCTGCCCGGCCAGGACGTGCGGCCGGCCCGGGAGCTGACCGGGGAGGTCCCCTACCTGTCCACGCTGATCGCCCCGGCCCGCCGCACCGCCAAAGGAGGCAAGCTGTGAGCGGAGGGAAGGTCGTCTTCGTCGGTGCCGGGCCGGGCGCGGCGGACCTGCTGACGCTGCGGGCGGCGCGGGCCATCGGCGCGGCGGACGTGGTGATCTGGGCGGCCAGCCTCGTCCACCCCGACGTGCTGGAGCACGCCCGCCCCGACGCCGAGATCGTGGACTCCTCGGCGTTGCCGATGGAGGGCGTGCTGCCCTACTACGAGCGGGCGCGGCGGGAAGGGCTGACCGTGGCGCGCATCCACTCCGGCGACCCCGCGCTGTGGGGGGCGCTGCAAGAACAGCTCGACCGGTGCCGCGAACTCGGCTTGGACACCGCGGTCATCCCCGGCGTGTCCAGCTTCAGCGCGGTCGCCGCCGCCGTGCAGCGGGAACTGACCATCCCCGAGATCGCCCAATCGGTGATCTTGACCCGGCTGGGCGGCGGCAAGACCCCGATGCCGCCGGGGGAGGAGGTCCGTCTCTTCGCCCGGCACGGCACCACCATGGCGCTGTTCCTGTCGGCGGCCCGCTCCCGCCGGCTGCAGGAGGAGCTGACCGAGGGCGGCTACCCGCCCGACACCCCCTGCGTGATCGCCTACCGCTGCACCTGGCCGGACGAGCTGATCGTCCGCTGCCGCCTGGAGGAGCTGGCCGACACCATGAAGGCCCACAGGCTGTGGAAGCACACCCTGGTGCTGGTCGGCCCCGCCCTGGAGGCCGGCGGCACCCGCTCGCACCTGTACCACCCCGGCCATTTCCACGGCTTCCGGCGCGCCGACCCGGCGGCCCGAAGCCGGTTGCGAAAGGCTCGCCGGACATGACCCCCCACGAGCCCGACCTGCGCGAACCGGACCTGCCGCGCACCATGAAGACCCGGCCGCGGGCGCTGCGCACCGGCTGGACCACCGGCACCTGCGCCTCGGCCGCCGCCAAGGCCGCCACCGCCCTGCTGCGCACCGGACGGGCGGCCGACCACGTGGAGGTCGCGCTGCCCTCCGGCAACCGCGTCACCTTCAAAGTCGACGACAGCGGCCTGGACGCCGCACGCGGCCGGGCCCGCGCCGTGGTGGTCAAGGACGCCGGCGACGACCCCGACGTCACCCACGGCGCCCGCCTGACCGCCGAGGTCTCCTGGCTGGATGGGCCCGGCATCGAACTGGACGGCGGCGAAGGCGTCGGCGTGGTCACCAAACCCGGCCTGGGGCTGGAGCCGGGTGAGCCGGCCATCAACCCGGTGCCGCGCCGCATGATCACCCTCGCGGTGGCCGAGGCGCTGACCGGCTCGGTGCTGGACGACCCGCCGCCGCGGCCCGCCGACCCGGCCACCGGCCGCGGCGTGCGGGTGGTCATCTCGGTACCGGGCGGGGAGCGGATGGCCCGCAAGACCACCAACCGCCGGCTGGGCATCCTCGGCGGCATCTCGATCCTGGGCACCACCGGCATCGTCCGCCCGTTCTCCACCGCCGCCTGGCGGGCCAGCGTCGAGCAGGCCGTCTCGGTGATGGCCGCGCAAGGCGAGCGGACGCTGGTGCTGTGCACCGGCGGGCGCACCGAGAAGGGCGCCATGAAGCTGCTGCCCCACCTGCCGGAGGTGTGCTTTGTGGAGGTCGGCGACTTCACCGGCGCCGCGCTGCGCCGCGCCGTCGCCTGCGGCCTGCCGGAGGTGGTGTTCGTCGGCATGATCGGCAAGCTCACCAAGCTGGCCAGTGGGGTGCTGATGACCCACTACACCCGCTCCCGGGTGTCCACCGAGCTGCTCGGCGCCATCACCGCCGACTCCGGCGGCGCCCCCGGGCTGGCCGCCGAGGTCGCCGCGGCCAACACCGCCCGGCACGCCTACGAGCTGTGGGAGAACGCCGGGCTGCTGGAGCGCTGCGGGCGGGAGCTGTGCCGCCGGGTCGCCGCCGTGCTGGAACGCTTCGCCGGGGAGACCGCCGGGGAAGAGACGCCCCGGCCGGCCGTCGGCGTGGTCATGGTGGACTTCACCGGCGAACGGGTGGTCGCCGAGCACGGGCGGGCGGTGCGATGATCACGGTGATCGGCCACGACGGCTCCCCGCTGCCCGAACCGGCCCGGCAGGCCCTGGCCGAGGCCGCCCTGGTGGTCGGCGGCGCCCGCCACCTGGCGGCGCTGCCGGTCCCCGAAACCGCCCGCACCGTCGTGATGGGCGACGTCACCGCCGCGTTGGAGGAGATCGGCGAGCAGGCCGAAAAGACCGGCGGGGTGGTCGTGGTGGCCAGCGGAGACCCCGGGTTCTTCGGGATCGTCCGCGCGCTGCGCGAACGCGGCCACCGGGTGCGGGTGCTGCCGGCGATCTCCTCGGTGGCGGCGGCGTTCGCCCGCGCCGGGCTGCCCTGGGACGATGCGCTGGTGGTCTCCGCGCACGGCCGCGAGCTGCGCCGGGCCGTCAACGCCTGCCGCGCCCACCCCAAGGTCGCCGTGCTCACCGGCCCCGGCGCCGGGCCCGCCGAGCTGGGCCGGGCGTTGTTCCCCCAGCACCCGCGGGTGTTCGTGGTGTGCGAGGACCTCGGCGGCCCGCATGAGCGCGTCGTCCGCTGCCGTCCCGCCGAGGCCACCACCCGGCCCTGGCGCGACCCCAACGTGGTGCTGGTGCTGGATGAGACCCGCCCGGCCGCGCCCCGTGGCTGGATCGCCGGGGCCCGCCCCGGCCCGGACCGCTGGGCGCTGCCGGAGGAGGCGTTCGAGCACCGCGGCTCGGTGGTGACCAAGGCGGAGGTGCGGGCGTTCGCGCTGGCCCGGCTGGGACCGCGGATCGGCGACCTGATCTGGGACGTGGGCGCCGGCTCCGGCTCGGTCGCCATCGAATGCGCCCGCTTCGGCGCCGCCGCCATCGCCGTGGAACGCGACGCGGACTCCTGTGAGCGCATCCGCCGCAACGTCCGCGCCCACGGCGTGCGGGTCGCGGTCTCCCGCGGCCGGGCCCCCGCCGTCCTGGAACACCTGCCCGACCCGGACGCGGTGTTCGTCGGCGGCGGCGGCCCGCAGGTCGTGCGCGCCTGCGCCGCCCGCGCCCTGCGCACCGTGGTGGTGGCGCTGGCCTCGCTGGAACGGGTGCGCCCCACCCTGGATGCGCTGACCGCCGAAGGGCTGACCGCCCAGGCCGTCCAGCTCCAGGCCGCCCGGCTGGCGCCGCTGCCGGGGGACGTGCACCGCCTGGCCGCCACCAACCCGGTCTTCGTGGTCTGGGGCGACCGGAACCCCGCACCGTTGCCGTCCCCGCCCGCCAGTCCCTCCCGCCGCCCCCAGACCCTCGCCCCGCTCCCGGAGACCGACCAGTGAACCTCGCACGAGACGACCACGACCTTCCAGGCCCGATCGGGGTCGTCGCGGTGACCGCCGCGGGCCGCGCCGCCGCCGCGACGCTGGCCGAACGCTGGCCGGGAAAGGTCCGCCTGTTCACCGACGGCAAGGCCGCCGACGGGCTGCGCCGCGCCTGGAGGGACTGCCGGGCGATCGTGGCCTTCCTGGCGGTGGGCGCCACCGTGCGGATCCTGGCGCCGCTGCTGGAGCACAAGACCACCGACCCGGCCGTGGTGTGCGTGGACGAGTCCGGCCGCCACGCCGTCGCCGTCCTGGGCGGCCACCACGGCGCCAACGCCCTGGCCCGCCGCCTCGGCGAGACCCTGGGCTGCCGGCCCGTCATCACCACCGCCGGCGACGGGGATCATGCGGTGGCCCTGGACGGCTACGGCGCCGACTTGGGCTTCACCGTGGAGAACCCGGCGCTGCTGCCCCGCGTCGGCGGCGCCGTGCTCTCCGGCGAGCCGGTCCGCCTGGCCGCCGACCAGACCTGGCCGCTGCCGCCGTTGCCGCCCAACGTCCACCCGGACGCCGACTCGCCCCTGACCATCCGCATCACCGACCGGGCCGCCCCTGCGGCTCCCGCCGCGCCCGCCGCCGAAAGCGGCGCGCGACGGGACGGCCCGGCGCACCCCCCGGGGGACGGCGGGAGGACCGCGGACACGCCCCGGGCGGCGGGAGAGCTGATCTATCGTCCGCCCTCACTGGTGGTCGGGGTCGGCGCGGTCCGCGGGGTGTCCGCGGCCGAGGTCGGCGCGCTGATCGACCGGGCGCTGGATGAGGCGGGGCTGTCCCCGGCCTCGGTGCGGTGCGTGGCGACCATCGACCTCAAGGCCGACGAAGAGGGCATCATCGCGGCCGCCCGCGAGCGGGGCTGGCCGGTGCGCACCTACCCGGCCGCCACGTTGGCGCAGGTCGCGGTGCCCAACCCCGCCGAGGTCGTGCGGGCCGAGGTCGGCACCCCCAGCGTGGCCGAGGCCGCCGCCCTGCACGCCGCCCGCCGCTGCGGCAGGGACGCCGAACTGGTCGTCCCCAAACGCAAGAGCGCCGCCGCCACCGTGGCCGTCGCCCGCCTGACCCCCAAGGGACGGCTGACGCTCGTCGGGCTGGGACCGGGCGCCCGCGACCTGCTCGCCCCCCGGGCCGCGGCGGCGCTGCGCCGCGCCTGCGTGGTCGTCGGCCTGGACCAGTACCTGGAGCAGATCCGCGACCTGCTGCGGCCGGGCACCCGGGTGCTGGCCAGCGGGCTGGGCCAGGAGGCCGAACGCGCCCGCACCGCCGTGGCGCAGGCCCGGCTCGGCCACGCGGTGGCGCTGGTCGGGTCCGGCGACGCCGGCATCTACGCCATGGCCGCCCCGGCGCTGGAGATGGCCGGCGACGACATCGACGTCGAAGGGGTGCCCGGCATCACCGCCGCCATCGCCGCCGCCGCCCTGCTGGGCGCCCCGCTGGGCCACGACCACGCCTACATCTCCCTGTCGGACCTGCACACCCCCTGGGAGGTGATCGAACGCCGGGTCCGCGCCGCCGCCGAAGGCGACTTCACCGTCTGCTTCTACAACCCCCGCAGCCGCAACCGCGACTGGCAGCTGCCCAAGGCGCTGGACATCCTGGCCGGGCACCGTCCCCCCGCCACCCCGGTGGGGATCGTGCGCAACGCCGGACGCCCCGGCCAGACCGTGACGGTCACCACCCTCGACCGGGTGGACCCGGCCGGAGCCGACATGTTCACCGTCGTGGTGGTCGGCTCGTCCCGCAGCCGGATCGTCGCGGGACGCTTCGTCACTCCCCGGGGGTACCGATGGGCCTGACCCCCGCCGAGCCGGCCCCCGTCACGGTCACCGGGCGCTGCCAGGGCTGCGGCGCCTGCCTGCTGACCTGCCCGCACCACGCCATCCGGCCGCACGGCCTGGCGCTGCGGATACGCGCCGAACTGTGCACCGGCTGCCTGGAATGCGTGGAAGTCTGCCCCGTGGACGCCATCGACGTCGCCACGGGCCGTTGAGGAGAACGATGAGCACGAGCGAGCACATGACCGAACAGACCGGTACCGTGGGGCATCCGGAGGCCGAGCCGCCGTCGCAGGAACGCCGCCCCCACCCGATCGAGGAGCGGTCCTTTGAGATCCTGCGGTCCCGGGTCGACCTGTCGCCGATGCCGCCGCTGTGGCGGGCGGTGGCCGAGCGGGTCATCCACGCCAGCGCCGACCTGGAGTACGCCGTCGACCTGGTCACCGACGAGTCCCACCTGCGGCGGGGCCTTGCGGCGCTGCGGGCCGGGGCGCCGGTGGTGGTGGACGCCGAGATGGTCGCCGCCGGGATCACCGCCCGCCGCACCCTGTGCATGATCGGCGACCCGGCCGCGGCGCGGATGGCCCGGGCCGCCGGCATCACCCGCGCCGCCGCCGCGATCCGCCTGGCCTATGCCGAGGTCGGGCCGGGCGCGGTGTGGGTGGTCGGCTGCGCCCCCACCGCGCTGGAGGAGATCATCAAGCTGAACGTGCGGCCCGCCCTGGTGATCGGGCTGCCGGTGGGGTTCGTGGGCGCCGCCGAGGCCAAGCAGGCGCTGCGCGACAGCGGCCTGCCCCAGCTGTCCAACGTCTCCGAAAAAGGCGGATCGGCCGTGGCCGCCGCCGCTCTCAACGCGCTGCTGTACTACCAGGCGTAAGGCAGAGCATGGAAAACCCCTCGAAACCGCCGCTGCTGCTGGTCGGGCACGGCACGCGCGACGCGCAGGGCGTGGCCGAGTTCACCGCGTTCGTCGAGCGCATGCGCCGCCGGATGCCCGTCGATGTGGCCGGCGGGTTCATCGAGCTGTCCCCGCCGCCGCTGACCGAGGCCGTGGCCGAGCTGCACGAGCGGGGGCACCGCCGGATCGCCGCCGTCCCGCTCGTCCTGGCGGCCGCCGGGCACGGCAAGGGCGACATCCCCGCCGCGATGGCCCGCGAGCAGGTGCGCCGCCCCGGCCTGTCTTATGTGTACGGGCGCCCTTTGGGACCGCATCCGATCCTGCTGGAGCTGCTGGAGGAGCGGCTGCGCGCGGTCTGCCCGCCCGGCGGCGGCACCGCGGTGCTGCTGGTCGGGCGCGGCTCCACCGACCCGGACGCCAACGCCGAGGTGCACAAGGTCGCCCGCCTGTTCTGGGAGGGCCGCGGCGCCGGCGGCCCCGGCCAGGGCCCGGGGCTGAGCACGGTGGAGACCGCCTTCGTCTCGCTGGCCGCCCCCGGCGTCCCCGAAGGGCTGGAACGCTGCCGCCGGCTGGGCGCCCGCCGCATCGTGGTGCTGCCGTACTTCCTGTTCCCCGGCGTCCTGCCGGACCGGGTGGCCGCGCAGGCCCGCCGGTACGCCGCCGGCCACCCGGAGCTGGACGTGCGCTGCGCCGAGGTGATCGGCGACTGCGACGGGCTGGCCGACCTGGTGGCCGAGCGCTACGCCGAGGCGCTGGCCGGCGACATCCGGATGAACTGCGACACCTGCGTCTACCGCATCGCCCTGCCCGGCTTCGAAGACCGCGTCGGCGCCCCCCAGACCCCGCACCATCACCCCGACGACCCCGCCCACGGCCACGGGCACGGGCACTGGCATCAGGCGCCGGGGCAGACGGGCGGCCGGCCCGCTGTGCGGTGCCCGGAAACGGGGGGCGGCGATGCGCGCTGACCGGCGCCTCGACGACGGCATCGACCTCGGCCACCACGGCGACCGCGAACTCGGCGACGGGCTGGCCGACTTCGCGGTCAACGTGCGCCCCGGCACCCCGCCCGCCTGGCTGGCCGAGCACATCGCCGCCGCGATGGCGAACCTGGCCGCCTACCCCGACCCCGGGCGGGCCCGCCGCGCAGTGGCGCGCCGGCACGGCCGGCGCACCGAAGAGGTGCTGCTGACCGCCGGGGCCGCCGAGGCGTTCGTGCTGCTGGCCCGGGCGGTCAGGCCGCGCCGCGCGGTCGTGGTCCACCCCCAGTTCACCGAACCGGAGGCGGCGCTGCGGGCGGCCGGGCACCGCGTCGAACGCCTGCTGCTGGAGGGGGACTTCACCTTCGACCCCGCCCGCGTCCCCGCCGACGCCGACCTGGTCGTGATCGGCAACCCCACCAATCCCACCTCGGTGCTGCACCCGGCCGCCGCACTGACCGCGCTGGCCCGTCCCGGCCGCACGGTCGTGGTGGACGAGGCGTTCATGGACTGCGTGCCCGGCGAACCCGAGAGCCTGGCCGGCGCCGCCGTCCCCGGGGTGGTGGTGCTGCGCAGCCTCACCAAGACCTGGGGCCTGGCCGGGCTGCGCGCCGGCTACGTGCTGGCCGAGCCGCCGCTGATCGACGCCCTGGCGCGGGCCCAGCCGCTGTGGGCGGTCTCCACCCCCGCCCTGGCGGCGATCGAGGCGTGCTGCCGGCCGCACGCCCTGGCCGAGGCGGAGGAGTGGGCGCGGCGGCTGGCCGTCGAACGGGACCGGCTGGCCGGGGAGCTGGCCCGGCGCGGCCTGACCCCCGTGCCCGGGGCGCGGGCGTCCTTCCTGTGCGTCCACACCCCCGGCGCGATGGAGCTGCGCGAGCGGCTGCGCCGGCGCGGTTTCGCCGTGCGGCGCGGCGACACCTTCCCCGGCCTGGGCCCCGACTGGCTGCGCATCGCCGTCCGGGACCGCGCCGCCGACGACGCCCTGCTGAAAGCGCTCGACGACCTGCTGAGCTGACCCCCGACCCCGCGAGGAGGACGCCGTGGACCTGATCGAGCAGACGATCGCCGCCATCGGCCCGCTGGACGAGGCCGCCATGGCCCAGGCCCGCGACCTGCAGTCGCGGCTGACCAAGCCGCCGGGTTCCCTGGGGGTGCTGGAGGAGCTGTCGGTCCGCCTCGCCGGGCTGGCCGGACGCTGCCCGCCCCCGCTTCCCGAGCCCGCCGCCGTGGCGATCTTCGCCGCCGACCACGGCGTGCACGCCCAGGGCGTGTCCCCCTGGCCGCAGGAGGTCACCGCCCAGATGGTGGCCAACTTCCTGGCCGGCGGCGCCGTGGTCAACGCCTTCGCCGCCCAGGTCGGCGCGCAGGTCACCGTCGTGGACGTGGGGGTGGCCGCCCCGCTGGAGGACGCCCCGGGCCTGCTGGTGCGCAAGGTCGCCCCCGGCACCGCCGACATGACCCGGGCCCCCGCCATGACCGCCGACCAGGCCCGGCGGGCCCTGCGGGTCGGCATCGAGGTGGCCGGGGAGCTGGTCGCCGCGGGCCACCGCTGCCTGCTCACCGGCGACATGGGCATCGCCAACACCACCGCTTCGGCCGCCCTGATCGCCGCCTTCACCGGCCTGCCTCCCGAGCGCGTCACCGGCCGCGGCACCGGCATCGACGACGCCACCCACCGGCACAAGATCGACGTGGTCCGCACCGCCCTGACCCGCCACGGCCTGCTCGCCCAGAGCGCGCGGGAACCCGGAGACGGCCGCACCTCGCCGGCCGTGGCCGGGCCTCCGCAGGGCGCAGCGGCATCGGCGGGCTCGCCCGCATCCGCGCCGGAGGGCGCTTCGGTCAGCGACCCGCTGCGGGTGCTGGCGGCGGTCGGCGGGCTGGAGCACGCGGCGCTGGCCGGGTTCATCCTCGGCGGTGCGGCCGCCCGGGTGCCGGTGGTGCTGGACGGGGTGATCGCGGGGGCGGCGGCGCTGGTGGCCGCGGCGCTGTGCCCGCAGGCGATGGCCGCCTGTGTGGCCGGGCATCGATCGGCCGAGCCGGGGCACACCGCTACGGTGGAACACCTGGGGTTGCGTCCGCTGGTCGATCTCCACCTGCGGCTCGGCGAGGGCACCGGCGCGCTGCTGGCGCTTCCGCTGGTGCAGGGGGCGGTGCGCGTGCTGCACGAGGTCGCCACCTTCGACTCCGCGGGCGTCAGCGACAAGAGCGGCAGCCCTCCCGGGCGAGTGTCACGCTCAGCTATCGACTGAGGCCGACCCCTCTCCAAGACCCCTGCAACCCGAGTACCTTTGGGCGACAAACAGACATGACCGTCCCCTCTTACCCCACCCGTCCAGACCGTCCCGATCGAGAGAGCACCGTGCCGCCCTACCTGCTTGGCCTGAGACTGAGCGGGCGACGTGTCGTCGTCGTCGGCGGCGGCCGGGTCGCCCAGCGCCGCGTCCCGGCGCTGCTGGCGGCCGGGGCCGAGGTGGTGCTGGTGGCCCCGGAGGTCACCCCCTCCCTGGACGGCCTGATCGCCGACGGCCGGCTGACCTGGCTGCGCCGCCCTTACCGGACCGGTGACCTGGAGGGGGCCTGGCTGGTGCAGGCGGTCAGCGACGACCCCAAGGTGAACGCGGCGGTGGCCGCCGAGGCCGAGCGGGCGCGGATCTGGTGCGTGCGGGCCGACGACGCCCAGGCGTCGGCGGCCTGGACCCCGGCCTCCGGGCAGGTGGGGGAGACCACCGTCGGCGTGCTGGCCGGCGGCGACCCGCGCCGGGCCGCCGGCATCCGCGACGCCATCGTCGACGGGCTGCGCGACGCCACGCTGGAGGCGCGGCACTCGCGGCGCAAGCCGGTGGGGGTGGCCCTGGTCGGCGGCGGGCCCGGCGACCCCGGTTTGATCACCGTGCGCGGCCGGCAGCTGCTGGCGCAGGCCGATGTGGTGATCACCGATCGGCTGGCGCCCCGGCTGCTGCTGGATGAGCTGCCCTCTGACGTCGAGGTGATCGACGCGGCCAAGATCCCTTACGGTCGTACCGTCACCCAGGAGAAAATCAACGACTATCTGGTCGAGCACGCCAGGGCGGGCAAGTTCGTGGTGCGGCTGAAGGGCGGCGACCCGTTCGTCTTCGGCCGCGGGGCGGAGGAGGTGCTGCACTGCGCCAGGCACGGCATCCCGGTCACCGTGGTCCCGGGCGTCACCAGCGCGGTCGCGGTGCCGGCGGCGGCGGGCATCCCGGTCACTCACCGCGGCGTCAGCCAGGAGTTCCACGTGGTGTCGGCGCACGTGGACCCGGCGCACCCGGCATCGACCGTGGATTGGGAGGCGCTGGGCCGTTCGCAGGGTACTTTGGTGCTGCTGATGGCGGTGGAAAGAATGGGACGTATCGCCAATGCCCTGATGCGCTATGGTCGGTCGCCTGATACGCCCGTCGCCGTCGTCCAGGACGGTACGCTTCCGGATCAGCGGGCTCTTACGGCCACGCTCGGGACGGTGGTGGAGGAGATGGCGGCCGCCGGTGTGCGGCCACCGGCGATCGTGGTCGTGGGCGACGTGGTGGATGTGGCGCGAGAGATCGACATGATACGAGCGGACTACCTGGCCGGCGAAGCGGGCTCCGTGGCATCCCCGGCAGATCAGCATGGAGATTTGGGACGGGCGCCGTGACACCCCCAGCAGATCAGAGCGCGGTTCACGACGGCCGGAACTCCGAGGAGGCGGTCGTCCCCAAGGCCGCCGACTCCCCTGAGAACACCCCTTCCGCGCCGCAGGAGAAGGAGGAGGGCGCCGCCGGCGGCCCGGCCGGGCTGGACGCCGACGGCCGGCTGGTGGGCGTCACCGCCGACCCCTCGCGGGAGGTCGACCTGGCGCGGGTGCTGACCCAGCTGCGCGACCAGGTCAGCGAGGTCCGGTTCGTGCTGGACATGCCGGGGGTCGAGGAGGCCAGGGCCGCCCAGCTGGAGATCAAAAGCCAGCTGGACGACTATGTGCTGCCGCGGATCAGGGGCAAGAGCGCGCCGATGCTGGTGGTGCTCGGCGGCTCCACCGGGGCCGGCAAGTCCACGTTGGTCAACACCCTGGTGGGGGCCAGGGTCAGCGCCACCGGCGTGCTGCGTCCCACCACCAGCAGCCCGATCCTGGTGTGCCACCCCGACCACGCCGAGTGGTTCCTCAAGGGCCCGCTGCTGCCCGACATGGGCCGGGTGCCGGGCCCGGCCCCGGACGCCATCGCAGGTGACCAGTTGGTCATCATCAGCAGCGACAAGCTCCCCGAAGGGCTGGCGCTGCTGGACAGCCCCGACTTCGACTCGGTCTTCGAAGACCACTTCGAGTTCGCCACCAAACTGATGTCGGTGGCCGACCTGTGGCTGTGCGTCACCACCGCCGCCCGCTACGCCGACGCCCAGGTCTGGCAGATGCTGCAGCGCGCCCGCGAGCAGGGCACCACCATCGGGGTGGTGCTCTCGCGCGTCCCCCAGGGCGCCGGCTCGGAGGTCGTCGAGCACTTCGAGCAGATGCTGCAAGAGCACGGGGTCGGTGACGCCCCCCGCTTCACCATCCCCGAGACCCGCATCGAAGACAGCCGGCTGCCCGAGGAGACGGTGGCGGACATCCGCTCCTGGCTGGTGGAGCTGAGCGAGAACATCGAACGTCGCTCCAAGGTCATCCGCGACACCTTCGGCGGCGTCCTCGACAGCTTCCGGGTGCGCGTGCCCGAGCTGGCCAAGCAGGTCGAGGCCCAGGTCGAGGTGCGCACCATGCTGCGCGAGGAGGTCGAGGCCGCCTTCGCCGCCGCGATGGCCGAGCTGGACGAGGCCACCCGCAACGGCTCGCTGCTGCGCGGGGAGGTGCTGGCCCGCTGGCAGGACTTCGCCGGCACCGGCGACCTGCTGCGCTCGCTGCAGGTTCAGCGCAACCGCCCGCTGATGGTGCGCAAGAGCCACCGGCGGCGCCGCAGCCCGGCCCGCCAGAGCGCGCTGAAAGCCGCGCTGCGCTCGGGGCTGGAGTCGCTGATCATCTCCGCCGCCGAGCAGGCCGGGGAGGAGGTGCTGGCCCGCTGGCGGGCCCATCCGGCCGGCCGGCAGATCCTGGCCGGGCCGGCGGCCGGCCTGTCGGGCGTCTCGCCGGAACTGCCCCGGCGGGTCAGCCGGGCGGTCAGCTCCTGGCAGGACCATGTGCTGGAGCTGGTCCGCACCGAGGGCGTCACCAAGCGCAGCGTGGCCAAGCGGGTCACCTTCGATGAGGAGGCGCTGTCCATCGTCTTGATGATCGGGCTGCTGGGCTACGGCACCACCGACGTGGCGGTGGAGGGCGGAACCAGCGCGGTGCCCCAGCGGCTGCTCAAGGCGCTGTTCGGCGCCGAGTCGCTGCGCGGCATGGGCGCCAAGGCCCGCGCCGACCTGCGCAGCCGCATCGGAATGATCTTCGATGAGGAGGCCATCCGTTACGGCCAGGTGCTGGATGCGGCCGGCATCCCCGACGAGTCCGCCGCCGTCCAGCTCTACCAGGCCACCTATAACCTAGAGGTCGCCCGATGACGGTGCCGGCCGGTCGCGCGGCCGCCCCCGGTCGCCGCCCGGCCCCCCTCCCGCCCGTCGCGGCGGCCCCGGACTACCCAGAGGTCGGCAGTTGAACCAGATGACCACGACCCCCACCCCGGCGGTCACCGTGGAGCAGTCCGCCGGGCAGGCGGACGAACCCTCCGAACTGAGCCTGACGGCCAGGCTGGACGCTCTGCAGCGGCTGGTCGACCTGGGCACCGGCCGGATCGACCCCGTGCTGCTGTCGGACGCCAGCGCACTGCTCACCCGCGCCGGGGAGCGGCTGCGCCTGTCGGGCGAGCACACCGTCGTCACCTTGGCCGGCGGTACCGGCAGCGGCAAGTCGTCCCTGTTCAACGCCGTCTGCGGGCTGAACCTGTCGCCCACCGGCATGCGCCGCCCGATGACCTCCAAGGCGCATGCCTGCGTGTGGGGCCTCAGCGGGGCCGGGCCGCTGCTGGACTGGCTGCAGGTGGACAAGCGGCACCGTTACGCCCGCGCCGGCGCGCTGGGGCCGGACGACCCGCAGGGGGAGGAGTCCGGTTCGCTGCAGGGGCTGGTGCTGATCGACCTGCCCGACCACGACTCCATCGCCGAGGTGCACCGCGCCGAGGTCGACCGGTTCGTCACCGTCGCCGACCTGCTGGTGTGGGTGGTGGACCCGCAAAAGTACGCCGACGCCGCGCTGCACCGCAACTACATCGTCCCCTTCGCCCGGCACGCCGACGTCACCTTGGTGGTGCTCAACCAGATCGACCGGCTGCAGCCGTCGGAGGTCGACGAGTGCGTGTCGGACCTGCGCCGGCTGCTGGAGGCCGAAGGGCTGGCCGACCCGCGCATCGTCACCACCTCCACGGTGACCGAGGGCGGCGTGGACGCCTTCCGCCGGGTGCTGGTGGAGACCGTCGCCGCCCGCCGCGCCCGCGCGCAGCGGCTGGTGGCCGACATCGACCGGCTGGCCGCCCGCTTCGCCGAGCACTACTCGGCCGCCGAGCCGCCCACCATGCTGGACGAGCGCCGCGCCGCCGAGCTGGTGGACGCCCTCGCCGACGCCGCCGGCGCCCCGGCCGTCGCCGAGGCCATGGAGAGCGCCTATGAGCTGCGCGCGGTGGACTATGTGGGCTGGCCGATCGCCCGCATGGTCTCCCGGCTGCGCAGCGACCCGCTGCGCAAGATGCGGCTGACCGAGCTGCGCGAGGAGCTGCGCGGCGCCTTCACCGGGCCGGTCGGCGCCCAGCAGGGCGATGTGGACTACGCCCTGCACGGCCTCACCGACGAGGTCACCAGGGAGCTGCCGCCGGAGTGGGCCCACTCGGTGCGGGCCGCCTCCCGATCCCGGGCCGCCGAGCTGCCCGAGGCCCTCGGGGAGGCCCTCAAGGGCGCGCTGCCGGTCTTCAACCAGGTGCCGCGCTGGTGGTGGCTGGTCAAGACCTGGCAGTACTTCCTGGTCCTGGTCACCGGGGCCACCCTGCTGTGGATCCTGCTGTTGCTGCTGTACGGGGTGCTGGGCGTCAGCGACGATCCGCCCGGCCTGATCGGCGACGCCGGGCTGATCCCGTACGTCACCGTCCTGCTGGCCTGTGTGCTGGGCATGGGGGCGCTCACGTCCTCGGCCTGCCGCAACGTGGTGGCGCTGTCGTCGGCCAGACACGGGGAGCGGATGGAGGCGCACATGCGTGAGCGCATCGCCGAGGTCGCGGAGGAGAAGGTCCTCTATCCGATCGCCGACGAGCTGAGGGCCTACGCCGGCTTCCGCGCCGAGGCCGAGCGGCTGCTGAACGCCTCCCGGAAGTGACCGGCCGCGGACGGTTATCCACATTCCTCCCCGAGGGTTCCGGCCGGGGGCGCCTCTCGGTGACCGTGGTCGGTGTGCGGCACCTCACGCCGCACCCGGCACGCGAACGTGGAGGACCCCAGTGAACGAGGCGCACGTCACCGTCATCGGCTGGCTGGCCCAGGACCCCTTCTTCACCATGACCGCCAACGGCACCCCCTTCCTGGCCATGCGGGTCGGCTGCACCCCGCGCCGCTTCGACCGGCAGACCGGCCAATGGCAGGACCAGGAGTCGATGTTCCTGACCGTCAACTGCTGGCGGGCGCTGGCCGAGAACGTCAACGCCAGCGACATGAAACGCGGCGAACCGGTGGTGGTCACCGGCCGGCTGCGCATCCGCGAGTACGTCAAGGACGGCCGGCTGCGCTTTTCCGCCGAGATCGAGGCCACCACCGTCGGCCACGACCTCAGCCGCGGCAGCGCCAGCTTCCGCCGCATCCAACGCGGCCTCATGACCGAGCAGGACCGCCAGGAGGCCCGCGAACTCACCGACCAGTGGTCCATGACCGACGATCCCGCCGACTCCGCCGACCACTCCGCCCCCGTTCCCGCCGCACCGCCTCTCCCCGGCCGAGATGAGGAGACCGGCCACTACGGCGACGTCGCCCCCGCCGACTCCGGCGGTGACCCGTTCGACCTGCGCACCGCAGCCGCCTGAGCTCGCGCACCATGCCCCCGACCCGAGAGCCCTCCACCCCGTCCCGGCCCTCCCGCGGGACCGGCCGAAGACCGAGGCACCCGCATCCCAGAGGGCACGCGGCTTTCGGGGAGCCGCCGTCCCGCCCGGCATGCCGGCAGGGCCGGACGCATCGCCCCGTTCACGCAGATCGACCGGGAGCGGCGCGAACGGGACGACGGGGCCTCGGGCGGGGAGGCGCGGATGCCCTTCTGCCCCTGGGCATGCTGCCGGTAGGACGGGGCGCGTGGTCTTTGACCGGCGGGCGGTGTCTGCTGTCGTGCGGGCCCGCTGCCAAGCTCACGGTCGGCCCCGGGCCGATCCGGTGGAGATCTCTTCCCCGCGGCCGGCTGTGAGCCTGTGGTCCCCTGTGCGCTCGGTGGCATCCCGCCTGTGCCCTCACCAGGGACTTTGTTCCGGCCCCGGCCTGTTGCCGCCTTCCGGGACGCCGAATCGCCGGGAAAAGCCAAAGGCCCGCGTGAATGTTGCTGCAGCCAGATGAAACATTCCGCTCGCTGCGCCGAGGGCTTCCCGGCGCCGCCGCTCCGGCCTCGGCCGGGGACGCGCCGTCACTGGGCGGCCGCGCCGGTTTCTCCGCCCCGTCGGCCGGGACTGTTCGGCCGCCGGCCCGCAGAGGCGTGCGACCGGGAGGCGGGCGGGCTCCGCGGGAGTGCGGGCCGGGGTGTAGGGCCGCGCACGGGAAAACGCATGTGGTTTCGCTGATTGAAGGGCTTGGCGTGATACAAGAAGTCAACTCTTGGTAGCAGCTTCCTTACCCTTGGGCAGGGTTTTGCGGGGCACTGGCCGCGGTTGTCTTGACGAACGTGGCGGATTCGTTCCCATGGCGCACACGTTGCAACTATCGTGTTACACAACGTGATGCATTAGGGGGAAGGATGACGGCAGTGCAGTCGTCCGCCGAGGACCGGGGAAATCTGGCGGGCGGGTTCGGCAGTCGGCTGGTGCGGCCCTCGCTGCTGGCGGTCTACGTGGTCGCGGTCGTCGCGCTGTATCTGACGCTGACCGTCGACGGCATCGTCCGGACGGATTTCCAGGCGGTGGACCTGTGCACGTTCGGGGCGCTGCTGGCCTGCGGCGCGGTGTGCATCGAGGTCTCCCGGCGGCTGGGCATGCCCGCCGGCGTGGCCCGGGACCTGCTGTCGGCCTGGTGGCTGCCGGTGGCGCTGCTGCTGCCGCCGGTGTACGCGCTGCTGATCCCGATCCCGATGCAGGCGTTGCTGCAGATCAGGGTGCGGCGCACCCTGCTGTACCGGCGGGTGCTGGTGGCCTCGGCGTTCGGGCTGGCCGGGGTGTGCGCCTCCACGCTCTTTCACCGGGTGGTGCCCGACCCGCTGCAGAGCCCTCCGACGTGGGTGGTGGAGGTCTACCCCGGGGTGCCCGTCGCGGTGGGCTGCGCGGTGCTGTTCACCGTGATCAACACCGCGCTGGTGGCGGTCGCGGCGCACGCCGCCGACCCCAAGGGCCGGTGGCGGGATGTGCTGTGGACGCGCGAGACCCTGCTGCTGGACGTGGTGGACCTGTGCGTGGGCGTCATCGTGGCCATCATCAGCGCGCTGTCGCTGACGCTGCTGGCGCTGGCGCTGCCGCCGGTGGTGCTGCTGCAGCGCAGCCTGATGCACCAGCAGCTGCAGGCCGCCGCCCGCACCGACGCCAAGACCGGCCTGCTGAACGCCGCCGCCTGGCAGCGCGAGGCCGGCACCGAGCTGGCGCGGGCCGAGCGCACCAACGAGCCGCTGGCCCTGCTGCTGATCGACATCGACCACTTCAAGCGGGTCAACGACACCCACGGTCACCTGGTCGGCGACCAGGTGCTGGCCGGGGTCGCCACCACGTTGTGCGGCCAGCTGCGCGACTACGACGTGGTCGGCCGGTTCGGGGGAGAGGAGTTCGTGGTCCTGCTGCCGGGCGCCGACATCGTGGAGGCGTGCCGGGTGGCCGAGCGGCTGCGCAGCCGGGTGCGCCGGCTCACCGTCCCGGCCGAGGAGGGCACGGTCGGGGTGACCATCTCGGTGGGCGTCTCCCTGCTGCGCACCCACGGCCATGACCTGATCGAACTGCTGGCCGCCGCCGACCTGGCGCTGTACCGGGCCAAGCAGTCCGGCCGCGACCGGGTCTGCCTGCCCGCCCTGGACGATCCCCCACCCCCGACCCGGCCTCCGGCCGGACCGCCTCTTGATCACCGGTCTTAGGGCGTTGCGCGGGCGTCCCCGGCCGCCCCGGTTCCGATGCTCGGGAAACGCCCGGGACGGACGGTGGGAACGTGACCGTGGGGGCGGCGAGAACTGCAACGAGTGGTGGCCGCAACCCCCTAGGCTTTAGGCATGCCCGAGTACATCTACACCATGCAGCGCGTGCGCAAGGCGCACGGCGACAAGGTCATCCTTGACGACGTCACCTTGCACTTCCTGCCGGGAGCCAAGATCGGTGTGCTTGGCCCCAACGGCACCGGAAAGTCCACGCTGCTGCGGATGATGGCCGGCCTGGAACAGCCGTCCAACGGCGAGGCGCGCCTCATGCCGGGCTACACGGTGGGCCTGCTGCAGCAGGAGCCGCCGCTGAACGAGGAGAAGACCGTGCTCGGCAACGTCGAAGAGGGCGTGGCCGAGACCAAGGCGCTGCTCGATCGGTACAACGAGATCGCCGAGAAGATGGCGACCGACTACTCCGATGAGCTGATGGAGGAGATGGGCAAGCTGCAGGAGCAGCTGGACCATCGCAACGCCTGGGACCTCGACAGCCAGCTCGAGCAGGCGATGGACGCGCTGCGCTGCCCCCCTCCGGACACGCCGGTGACCAACCTGTCCGGCGGTGAGCGCCGCCGGGTGGCGCTGTGCAAGCTGCTGCTGGAGGCGCCCGACCTGCTGCTGCTGGACGAGCCCACCAACCACCTGGACGCCGAGAGCGTGCAGTGGCTGGAGCAGTACCTGGAGAAGTACCCGGGCACCGTGCTGGCGGTCACCCACGACCGGTACTTCCTGGACAACGTGGCCGGGTGGATCCTGGAGCTGGACCGCGGCCGCTGCTACCCGTATGAGGGCAACTACTCCACCTACCTGGAGAAGAAGGCCGAGCGGCTCAAGGTCGAGGGCCGCAAGGACGCCAAGCGCAAAAAGCGCCTGCAGGAGGAGCTGGAGTGGGTCCGCTCCAACCCCAAGGCCCGGCAGGCCAAGAGCAAGGCCCGTCTGCAGCGCTATGAGGAGATGGCCGCCGAGGCCGCCAAGACCCGCAAGCTGGACTTCGAGGAGATCCAGATCCCGCCGGGCCCCCGGCTGGGCAACACGGTGATCGTCGCTGAGAACCTCACCAAGGGCTTCGGCGACCGGCTGCTGATCGAGAACCTGTCGTTCAACCTGCCCCCGAACGGCATCGTCGGTGTGATCGGCCCCAACGGCGTCGGCAAGACCACCCTGTTCCGCATGATCGTGGGCCAGGAGACCCCCGATTCGGGCGCGCTGAAGATCGGCGAGACCGTCCAGATCTCGTACGTGGACCAGACCCGCAGCGGCATCGACCCGAACAAGTCGGTGTGGGAGGTGGTCTCCGACGGCCTGGACCACATCAAGGTCGGCCAGGTGGAGATGCCCTCGCGCGCCTACGTGGCGGCCTTCGGCTTCAAGGGCCCCGACCAGCAGAAGCCGGCCGGCGTGCTGTCCGGCGGCGAGCGCAACCGGCTGAACCTGGCGCTCACCCTCAAGCAGGGCGGCAACGTGCTGCTGCTGGACGAGCCCACCAACGACCTGGACACCGAGACCCTCAGCTCGCTGGAGAGCGCGCTGCTGGAGTTCCCCGGCTGCGCCGTGATCACCTCGCACGACCGCTGGTTCCTGGACCGCATCGCCACCCACATCCTGGCCTGGGAGGGCGGGGCGAACTGGTTCTGGTTCGAGGGCAACTTCGCCGACTACGAGAAGAACAAGATCGAGCGGCTCGGCCCCGAGGCCGCCCGTCCGCACCGGGTCACCCACCGCAAGCTGACCCGGGACTGACGCAGCGCCCGTGTCGCCGTGGCATGGCCCGCCCCCGTGCCACGGCGACACAGGCTTTTCGTGTGAAGCGGGCGCATCCGGGCGGGGAGGCGCCGCCCGTCCCGGGCGAAGACGTCAAGCCGTGCCCGGGGCAGAGGTTTCGTGATCCCCGGCGCCGGCGAGCCGTCGGCCTGCCGATAGCATCTGCCTGATCAGCGGCCGCCCGTCCGGCGGTTTCCGCAGACCGCCCGACCCCCAGGCGAGGACATGGACAGCGACATTCCCCCCGCCGAGTACCGGCATGTCTATGAGTTCGAGGTCAAGTTCGGCGACATCGACTCCATGGGCCATGTGAACAACGTCAAGTTCCTCAGCTACCTGGAGGACGCCCGGGTGCAGATGTTCTACGGCGACCCGGTCCGCAAGGGCGAGGAGTCGTTGCACGGCCTGGTGGTCGCCCGGCACGAGATCGACTACCGGCGGCCGATGTCGCTGACCTTCCGCCCCGTCCGGGTGGAGACCTGGGTGACCGAGATCCGCAACGCCTCGTTCCGGCTGGCCTACCACATCCGCGACGACGAGCAGATCTTCGCCACCGCCGCCTCCGTGATGGTGGCCTTCGACCCCAAGAAGGGCCGCGCGCGCCGCTTCACCCCCTCGGAGCTGGAGTTCCTCAAGCGTTACCTGCCCCCGTCCTGACCCCGTTCGGCGCTGGACCCCACCCGCCCGGAATGTCCATATTTTGGACGGCTAGTATCAGCATATGGGCATGACGGAGGGTGGACCGGACGGTCGCCGGTGGGTGGTGCTGGGCGTCGGCGTGGGGGCGATGGCCGCCGGATGCCTCTTTCAGTTCGGGCTGCCCTTCCTGCTGCCGGCGCTGCGGGCGGGCGGGCTGTCCCTGGCCCAGGCGGGCACGCTGGTGGCCTGCCCGATGGCCGGGCTCATGGTCGCCCTGGTCGCCTGGGGCGCCGCCGCCGACCGCTGGGGAGAGCGGCTGGTCCTCTCCCTGGGACTGGGCATCGCGGGGCTGGCCCTGCTGGGCGCGGCGGCGACGGCCGGGCGGCTCCTGGCCATGGGGGCCTGCCTGGTGGCGGCGGGCGTGAGCGGGGCGGCGGTGCACGCGGCCAGCGGACGGCTGATCCTCGGCTGGTTCGGGCCGCGCGAGCGCGGGCTGGCGATGGGCATCCGGCAGACCGCCCAGCCGCTGGGTGTCGGGGCGGCCGCGCTGATCCTGCCGCCGCTGGCGGCCGGCGGGCTGCGCGCCCCGCTGCTGGTCCTGGCGGCCTGCTGCCTGGCGATGGCGGCCGCCGTGGCGCTGCTGGTGCAAGACCCGCCGCGGGCCGAGGACGAGCAGGCCGGGCGCAGCCGGTCCCCCTACGCCACCCCCGTGCTGTGGCGGCTGCACGCCGCCAGCGCCCTGCTGGTCGTTCCGCAGTTCACCGTCGCCACGTTCGCCCTGGTCTTCCTGGTCGATGAGCATGGCTGGCAGGCCACTGCGGCCGGGCGCGTCCTGGCCGTCGTCCAGGTGGCCGGGGCGCTGGGCCGGATCGGCGCGGGGGTCTGGTCGGACCGGGCCGGCAGCAGGCTGCGTCCCTACCGGCTGGTCGCCTTGGCCATCACCGCGGTGATGGCGGCGCTGGCGGCCGGGGCCCATGCCGGCTCGGCGGCGGCCGCCGCGGCGCTGCTGGTCGCCGGGGTGATCACCGTGACCCCCAACGGGCTGGCCTACACCGCCGTCGCCGAGTACGCCGGACGGGCGTGGGCCGGGCGTGCGCTGGGCGTGCAGAACACCGCGCAGAACGCGCTGGCGACCCTCACCCCGCCGCTGGCGGCGGCGGTGATCGGCGGCCCCGGCTATGCCATGGCGTTCGCCGTCGCCGGCGTCTTCTCCCTGGCCGCGGTCCCGCTGGTGCCCGTACGCTCCGAGGGCGGCACGAAGACGGGCAGATACATCCACGGGTCGCGCAGTTCGCAGCAGGTCGTCTCCGGCTCGTAGTACTGCAGCTCCTCCTGCCAGCGGGCCTTCAGCCACTCCGGCATGGGGCGGTGCTCACCGGCGCGGGCGTCCTGCACGCTGCGGAAGAACAAGGCGGTGGTGCAGCCGCCGTCGGGGTGCACGGCCGTCACCGAGCCCAGGATGTCCGGCCGCAGCTCGGCGATGAGCCGCCGGTCCTCCCGCCGCCACAGCTCGCGCAGCGCCCGGCGGTCCCGGATGCGCGACTGGAAGATCTTGACGCAGCCGGTCTGCTCCGGCCAGTCGCCCAGGTGGGTCTGCACGTCGGTGCAGTCGTGGACGGTGACCTCTCCGTCCAGGAGCCGGCAGGTCTCCTCCCACCATTGCCGCTGCTCGCGGCGTTCGCCGTTGCGGCGGGCGGCCCGCCGGGAGTCGAAGCGCACCAGCGCGATGAAGGTGCCTTTGTCGGTCACCCCCAGCAGGCTGCCGAGCCATCCGCGGGCGCCGGGGGAGACCTCCTGGTACCAGCGGTCGGCCGCCTGCTTGAGCTTGTCGGGGGCGCGTGTTCTGCCTTGGATGACCTGGATGAACACCGCTTGCCTCCTTGCGTGCCGAGGGGGCCGGCCTGATGGCTGGCAGACGCCGGCCCGCGCCGTCGCGGGCCCACAGGGTCATCCCCGACGCTACAAAGGGCAGAGCAAAGGGCGTTCTATCAGACGGTATGCAACAAGTGTCCGATTTGTTCTCGGGGGGCGGCGCCCCCGCCGCGGGGGTCAGTCAGGGGTGTTGACCAGGCTGTGGGCCGCCATCTGCAGGTAGTTCCACAGCATCTGCTCCAGGTGCTGGGGGAGCTTCAGCTCGTCCACCGCGTCCCGCATGTGCCGCAGCCAGGCGTCCCGCTCGGCCGTGCCGATCCGGAAGGGGGCGTGGCGCATGCGCAGCCGGGGGTGGCCGCGCCGGGCGCTGTAGGTATTGGGGCCGCCCCAGTACTGGATGAGGAAGAGGCGCAGCCGCTCCTCGGCGGGGCCGAGGTCTTCTTCGGGGTAGAGGGGGCGCAGCAGGGGGTCTTCCGCCACGCCCTGGTAGAAGCGGTGGACCAGCCGCCGGAAGGTCTCCTCGCCGCCGACGGCCTCATAGAAGGTCACTTCTTGTGCCATGGTGCCTCCCACCCTATGCGAGCGGGGTGTGCGCGGGGCCGGATCCGGGCCGATCAGGCGGCCGGGGGATTGGCGACGGTGACGCCCGCCGCGTCGAGGGAGTACTTGACGCGCTCGCGCAGCTCGCGGGCCACCTCGCCCTGGCGTCCGGGGGCGGTCTTGACCACCAGGCGGACCACCACGGCCTCGCCGCTGAGGCCCTGCACGCCCCACACCGACGGCTCTTCCAAGATGATGTCCGCCCAGCCCGGGTCGGCGGCCAGCTTGTCGGCGGTGGTCTTGAGGATCTCCTTGACCTTGGTGGTGTCCTCCTCGTAGCCGACCGGGATGTCCAGGACCGCCCGGGCCCAGTTCTGCGACTCGTTGCCCACCCGCAGGATCTCTCCGTTGCGGATGTACCAGACCACCCCGTTGACGTCGCGCAGCCGCGTGACCCGCAGCGTGATGGCCTCCACGGTGCCCTTGGCCTGTCCCACGTCCACCACGTCGCCGACCCCGAACTGGTCCTCCAGCAGGATGAACAGGCCGGCCAGGAAGTCCTTGACCAGGCTTTGGGCGCCGAAGCCCACCGCCACGCCGATCACGCTGGCGCTGGCCAGCACGGGGGTGAGGTTGAGCCCCAGCTCGCCCAGCGCGCTGAACACCGCCGTCCCCATGATCACGATGGAGGCGATGCTGCGCAGCACCGAGCCCAGTGTCTTGGCGCGCTGCTGCCGCCGCTCGCTCAGCAGCACCTGGCTGCCCTCCACGTGGGTGCGGCCGCTGCTGCGCAGCCGCTCGGGCACGGTGCCCTCGGCCATCCGGGTGGTGATCTTTATGATCATCCGGTGCACGATCCGCCGCAGGATCAGCGCGACCGTCAGCGTGACGACGATGGCGAACAGCCGGTTGGTCCACAGGTCCAGGTGGTAGTCGTGGACGAACTTGGTCGCCTCCGGGCTGTGGGTGATGTTCCAGAACAGCCGGCACGGCATGAGGGGTTTGGGACCGCAGTACGTCTCCGGGCGTTCGTCGGCGTCGAACAGGGGAGCGGTCACTCCGAGGGCCGCAAGGTCGGACAACGGGAATCCTCCGGAGTCTGGGGGCATGACCGTGCCGCCGGGGACCCGCGGCGGCACGAGCCGATGCTAGGCGACGCCGGCCGGCTGCCCGAACGGAATGCGCCGTGATGTGACCCACCGGGTGAGAGAACCCTCCCGGGCAACGCCTGTGCGACGCGGTGGAGGCGGGCGTCGCCGGGACCGCGGGCGGGACGCCTGGCCGGGCGGGACGGTTTGAGCCGGACGCGGACGGGGCGAGAAAGCTGAATCGGATTCACTATTGCGTCATGCCGTCGTGTCTTTTCCGGTTCGCGCTTGAGGGCTCGTCGCGCCCTCCGGAGGTACGTCACCGTTCACGGCCGTAATGCCTTCCGTATCGCTCATGGAAACGGCGGTGTGGAAAGCGGGACGCCGCTAAAGCAAATTGTCCGTTTTGGTAGAAACGAGCCTTTCTTGATGGGATGCAACGATCGCGTTCGGCGAACCTTTTCGCTGCGCGGTCTTGGGACTCGGCGGCGGCCGGTGCGGTGACGTTCCGGATCCGCAGCGCGTTCCTGGGCGCGGGCACCCGTCTCGATCTGCGAAGACGGGGCGCATCGCGGAGATTCGGTACCGCGATCGCCGGCCTGTGCCGTCGTGAGGGGGCCGGGCCGGCGGCCGACTGCTCGGGGTGGGCGCCCACCGCGCCCACCCCGAGCGGCAAGGCCGTGCCCCGCGGGCCGCGGCTGCCGCGCCGTTCCCCGCCGCGGCCGCGCGGGACACAACCGGCTTGCGGCTCCGGTGAACCTTCTCCCGCCTGCGCTCTCAGGCGACGGGCTCCGATGCCGCCTCCCCCCAGATCAACGGCATCGCCCCTGGGCCCGGCCGGTGACGACGGCGGGATAAGGACCGAAGGGAGCCGTACGCCTATTGCGGCAGCGGCTGCAGGACGTGCGCCAGCTTCGATGCGGCGCCTTGCGGATCGTCGGCTCGGTGCATGCGCTCTCCCCACGACCACCAGTAGTAGGGGCCGGAGGAGTCCGGGGCCGGGGCACAGGTCACGTCTTCGGCCAGGCTGCCGGCCTCTGGGTTGACCACTCGCAGGAAGGCCGGTCCGGAACGGGTCCGCACCACCCTGGCCACCAGGCCGCATGAGCCGACGGCCTCCCCGAGCTCCTCCAGATAGCCGACGCGGTAGTCGTTGTTCACCTTGCACCCCTCCCTCGTGCGCGGTGAGACGGAACCTTTCCCGGCGCACGCCCTCGGGCGGGGCGGGGGCCTCGACGGTGCCCGCCGCTGCGACCTGCGCGTCCCGGCCTGCGAGGACGGCCTGCCGAAAAGGGTTCACTGCTACGTGATCGACTGTATGCGGTTCGTGCTCGGGGCTGAGAATTGCAAGTTCTGCGGCGACTGGTCAAGCGGTGTTGTGCCCCAAAAAGTGGGAGATTCTCCCGTTTTGGGGTTAGGTTCATCCCACTCCGGAGGAAAAATCTTCACCCCGGTGGTCGATGGCCCATCCCCTTCGCCGTCATTTTCGGTGAATCGCTTGGCCTGCCCTGGCGCGAGAGTTACGCTGCGTGTGCGAGAGGTAATCACTCGTGGCCAAAAGGTTAGCTTTCGTCCGGTATGTGTGCCTGCTCACAGGGTCGGGCCGGCCTCATACCGGTCGCGCACACCGGAGGCGGCGCCCCCGCCGCCTCCAGGGCAGGAAGGCCGGAAGCAATGCCGGAATCCCCCGGGAACGCCCCCAGGAAAGAGACGGACATCGCCCGCCGGGTCCGCGCCTACGGTCTTGCCCGGGGCCGCACCCCGGCGGAGATAGCCGTGGACATCTACGAGCAGTGCGGCCCGCTGTTCGGCACCACCCGGATCAAAGCCCACCGGCTGGCCCATGGCGTCGCGCTGTCGGACATCGTCGCCCAGATCCGCGCACTGCACGAACTCGACGGCAAGCCGCAGCCCAAGCTGGGCGAGACGCTGCTGTCGGCCTATGAGAGCGGACACAAGCGCCCCGGGCCGGTCTATCTGCACTACCTGTGCACCGTCTACCAGGTGGAGCCCGCCGATCTCGGCTTTGCGGGCCCCTGCATCTGCGACCGCGGTCACGGGCGGCCGACGTCCGCCCTGGAGCGGGGAACCGCCCGGCCGCCCTCGCCGCCGGCCGGGCACCGCGTCGTCGCCTCCCGCGCCCTGGGCGAGCCCGACGCGCTGGTCGGGAACGTGGTCGTGCCGATACCGGCCGACCGTCATTGGATCACCGTCGGCGACGGCCGCATGGGCGCCGCCCAGCCGGCGGATGTGGGAGAGGAGGACGTGGTGCTTCGCAGAACGCTCCTGCAGCTGATGGCCGGGGCCGGCGTCACGCTCGACGGCGAGTTCCTGGGCGCCGTGGATCACCTGCGCCGCAAGATGGACGACACCCTGGTCAGCGCCACGGTGTCGCCCACCATGCTGGACCAGTGGGAGGAGACCACCCTCGGCTACGGCCGGCTCTACCAGGCCACCCCTTCGCTGCGCCTGCTGTGCGATGTGCTGCTGGACTTCAGCGAGGTGCGCCGCATGTGCGAGCGGCGGCAGCCGGTGGAGACCCAGGAACGGTTGTGCCGGCTGGCCGCCCAGCTGGCCGGGCTGTGCGGGCTGATCATGATCAATCTGGGCGATCACCGGCTGGCCCGGTCGTTCTTCCGCACCGCCAGCACCGCCGCCGACGAGACCGGCGACCGGGCGCTGCGCGCCTGGGTGACGGTGCGCGAGGCGCTGGTGCCGATGTACTACGGCGACCCGCGCGAGGCGCTGCACCTGGCCCGCAAGGCCCAGGATCTGGCCGGCCGGAGCCCCAGCGTGGCGGCGGCCATGGCGCCCGCGGTGGAGGCGCGGGCGCTGGGGCTGCTGGCGCTGCGGGGCCGCACCGACGCCGCCCCCAGCGCCCGCCGGGCCCTGGTCCGCGGCCGCTCGGTCTTCGAACAGCTGCCCAAGTCCCAGACCAGCGACCTGGCCTTCGGGTTCACCGAACGGCAGATGGCCTTCTACGAGGGCGACACCTACACCAACCTCGGCGACCACAAGTCCGGGGAGGAGGCCCTCAGCCGCGCGCTGCGGCTGTACGCCCCCACCGACTGGGTCGATCTGACACTGGTGCGCCTGGACCGGGCCGCCTGCCGGATGCACGCCGGGCACCCGGAGGCGGCGCTGGAGGTGGCGCAGGAGGCCATCACCGAGCTGCCCCCCGACCACCGCTCCGACATCTTGGTGCACCGGGCCCGCCAGCTCGGCGCCACGGTCTCGGCGCGCTTCGGCGAGATCAAGGAGCTCAAGAGCTTCTATGAGGCGCTGTCGGGACCGTCGGTCAGCAGCCCGGCCGCCCGGCGGCCGAACCCGGCCCAGCAGATCTGAAGATGCCGGCCGTGGAGGGGAACGCCCACACCCTGGTGCGGCGCCGCCGGGAACCGCCCGCCTGGCAGTACCGGGATCTGCTGATCCGCCGGTACGTCCCGGCCGACCACGCCGCCGTGCTGGAGCTGCACCGCCAAGGGCTGGCCCAGGTCGGGCTGCGCCCCGGCGACGGGGTCTACTACGAGCACGACCTGTTCCGCATCGAGGAGGTCTACTTCGACCGCTGCGGGGAGTTCGTGGTCGGCGAGCGGGACGGCGTGGTCGTGGCGATGGGCGGGCTGCGCCGGGCCGACCTCATCCCCACCGGGCTGACCCGGGCGCACGGCGGGTACGCCGTGGGGCTGCCGCCGCGCACCGAGATCGCCGAGATGGTGCGGCTGCGGGTGCACCAGACGGTGCGGCGCCGCGGCTACGGCTCGGCGATCGTCGCGGCCCTGGAGGAACGCGCCGTTGAACTCGGCTACCGCCTCCTGCACTGCGACACCACCGACCTGCAGGTCGCCGCGATGGAGCTGTACCGGCGAGCGGGCTGGCGGGAGACCAGACGGGAGGTCATCGGCGGGATCACCAACGTCTACTTCGAAAAAGCCCTGTTCTGACGGGGCTTGACCGGCAGGGACGGGTCGTGGTGGGCCTCGCACCGGCGGCGCGGACCGGTGCGAGGCCCACCACGACCCGGCCTGCTTCTCCCGCGGGGAGCGGAGCCGTCCGGTAAGGGGCCGCCGGACGGATCCGCTCCTTCCAGGTCAGCCCAGGGTGCCGCCGGCGAACTGCATCAGCGGCAACCGGTGGTGCCGGAGGCGGCGGTAGCCGCGCTCCTGGAGCGCCCGGCGCAGCTCCTGGTCGCCGAACATGGTCAACCCGGTGAGGCGGCCGATCAGCTCGCCGGCCGGCCCGGCCAGCGGCAGTGCCGGCCGGCGCAGGGTCAGCAGCGCCAGGCGACCGCCGGGTTTGAGAACCCGGGTCATGTCGTCCAGCGCCGCCCACGGGTCGTCGAACAGGTGCAGGCCGCCGAAGCAGCACACCGCATCGAACACCCCGTCCCGGAACGGCAGCCTCGCCGCGTTCCCGCGCACATACCCGATCGTGTCGCCGGCGGGTTCGGCCACGGCGCGCTCCAGCATGGTCGCCGACACATCCAGCCCGACCACCAGGCCGCCCGGCCCGACCCCTTCGGCCAGCGCCCGGGTCACATTCCCCGGCCCGCACGCCACGTCCAGCACGGTCATGTCCGGTTTGCGGGGGTCGGTGGGGCGTCCCAGGGCCAGCCAGGAACGGGCCAGCGCGTACTCCTCGGCGGTGTCGGGCCCGGCGGGCCAGCCCTTGGCCAGGTTGAAGCCGATGGGCCGCCACACCTGCTCGTAGATGCGCGGCAGGAGGGCCGATTGCATGGCCCGCTGGGCGGGCGAAGGCGCCGGTTCATCACCGGGACCGAGCAGGTCCAGATAGCCCGCGGCGTCCTCGGCGCGGGCGGGAGGGGAGGCGAGCAGCTCCACGATGCGCTCGTGTACGGCGTGCTGTCCTGCGGCCGTCGTGCCCATTCCTCTATTTGATCATCGGATTCGACACCGGATACCGGCTTTCTTCAATGAATGTGGCGCAGCTCTCATTTCTCATTGCTCCGGTTCGTCGGTGAGTTGCAGCCCGGTGTGCGCGGCCAGGAACGACAGGGTGTCGGCCGACAGCTCCACCGACCGGCTCACCGCCCGTCCCCCGTGCCCGACCTCGGCCTCGTGGCGCAGCAGCACCGGCCTGTCGGAGGCGGTGGCGTGCTGCAGCGCGGCGCACATCTTGCGGGCGTGCAGCGGATCCACCCGGGTGTCGCCGTCGAACACCGTGAACAGGACCGCCGGGTAGGCCACCCCTTCCCGCACATGGTGGTAGGGCGAGTAGGACAGCAGCCACTCCAGCTCCTCGGGGATCTCGGCGGACCCGTACTCGTCGTTCCAGGTCTGCCCGAGCCCGAACTTCTCATAGCGCACCATGTCCAGCAGCGGCGCCGAGCAGACGGCCGCCGCGTACAGGTCCGGGCGCTGGGTGATCGCCGCGCCGACCAGCAGCCCGCCGTTGGAGCCGCCGGAGATCCCCAGCATCTGCGGGGTGGTCCAGCCGTCGGCGATCAGTTTCTCGGCGGCGGCGTGGAAGTCGTCGAAGACGTTCTGCTTGTGCTCCCGCATGCCGGCGCGGTGCCACTCCTCGCCCTCCTCTGAGCCGCCCCGCAGGTTGGCGATGGCGTAGACGCCGCCGGCCTCCGCCCAGGCCAGCACCCCCGCCGAATAGGACGGGGTGAGCGAGACGTTGAAGCCGCCGTAGCCGTACAGGACGGTCGGGCGCGGCCCGTGGCCGCCGGGCCGGGCGATCACCAGCATCCGCACCTTGGTGCCGTCGTAGGACTCGTAGGTGATCTGCCGGGTCTCCACCTCGGGCACCTCGACCTTCCCGGGCGCACCGGCCCACAGCGCGGTCCGGCCGGTCAGCGCGTCATAGCGGTACACCGAGGTCGGGGTGGTGTTGTCGGTGTAGACGAACCACGCCTCATGCCCGCCTTCGGGACGCTCCACCAGCGCGCCGATCGAGCCCAGGCCCGGGAGCGGCACCTGCTCGATCAGCTTCCCGGTGGCCAGGTCGTGGACGGTGATCTCGCTGACGGCGTGCCGGGTCCAGCCCGCCAGCAGCAGCGGGCGCGCCAGCGCCGGCCCGTCCAAGATCGCATAGTCGGTCAGCACCGCCTCCGGGTCCTCGGGGATCAGCTCCCGCCAGGACTCGTGCGAGGGGTCGGCGGGGTCGGCCACGCACAGCCGTCCGCGGGGGGCGTCCCGGTCGGTGAACAGGTAGGCCCGCCCGTCCCGGCCCACGTGCAGGCTGGTCTGGGCGTCCACGCCCACCTGGACGGGGGTCAGCCGCGGGGCCTGCGGGGAGGAGGCGGCCAGGTCGGCCAGCCACACGTCGGTGCGGGGCGCGGTGCCCTGGGAGGCCGACACCGTCAGCCAGCGGCCGTCCCGGCTCACGCTCACCCCGTAGTAGTTGGTCTTGTCCATGCCCTCACCGAAGATCAGCACGTCCTCGGTGTCGGGGTCGGTGCCGACCCGGTGCAGGTAGACCCGCCGGTGGTACTGCTCCTCGCCCTCGGGGACCTGGCCGGGCGGCAGCCGCCGCACGTAGTAGAAGGCGGCCGGTTCGCCGAGCCGGGAGGGCAGCCAGGCGATCGGGGTGTAACGGGTCCGTTCGATCGGGCCTTCGAGCACCTCGCCGGTGACGACGTCCATCACATACAGCCGGGACTCCTCGTCGCCGCCGTGGGAGAGCAGGTACGCCAGCAGCCGCCCCTCCCGGTCGGGGGACCAGCCGTCGAGGGTGGTGACCCCGGACGGGTCGATCTGCATGGGGTCGATCAGCACCTGCTCCCGCCCGTCCGGGTCCGCCGTGTACAGCACGGCGTGCTCCTGGTCGGCGGTGCGGCGGGTGAAGAAGCGGCGCTCGCCGCGCCAGACCGGCGGGCCCACGCTGCCGGCCCGCAGCAGCTCGGCGATCCGGTCGCGCAGCCGTCGCCGGCCCGGCAGCGCGCCCGCCGCCGAGCGGAACAGCTCGTCTTGTTCGGCCAGCCATTGTTTGGTGGCCGGGGAATCGGGATCTTCCAGCCACCGGTAGGGGTCGGGGATCCGGTGGCCGTGCAGTTCGTCGACGATGTCCTGACGTGGTGCGCTCGGGTATCTCGGGCGGCTCATGAACCGAACCCTATGCGCCCTTCGCATGCGCCGCTGGCAGGAGCCGCACCAGCTCGGCGGGGAGTTTCCGGGGGCTTGCCGCCTGATTCAGGCGGCGGCGGGCGGGGCGATGCGGCAATGACATTACGCGTTCGAACCGTCGCCGATACGGGGAATTTATGGGGTAGCGAGAACGGCGGCCCAACAGTCACACTGATCTCAGCTCGATCGCCCTGGGGAGGCCCATATGACGGGTGCACAGGTGCTCGAATCCATACTCGAGCCTCGGCGTAGCAGACGCGGGAGCGGATACGCCGAGGCAGCCGGAATGCACGAGCGGGCGGGGGGCGTCTGATGCGCCAGGTCCTGCTGCTGAATGCGTCCTATGAGCCGCTCACCACGCTCCCGCTACGGCGAGCCGTGTGCCTGGTCCTGCGGGACAAGGCCGAGGTCGTCCACCATGACTCCACCGGTGCGGTGCTGCGCTCGGCCTCCACGGTGATGGAGGTGCCCTCGGTGATCCGGCTGCGCCGATACGTGCGCATTCCCTTCCGCACCCGCGTGCCGCTGACCCGGGCCGCCTTGATGCGGCGCGACAACTTCCGGTGCGCCTACTGCGGCCATCGCGCCGAGACCATCGACCATGTGATCCCGCGCAGCCGCGGCGGCAAGCACGTGTGGGAGAACTGCGTCGCCTCCTGCGGCCCCTGCAACCACCGCAAGGCCGACCGGCTGCTGGAGGAGCTCGGCTGGGTGCTGCGGGTGACCCCGCAGGTGCCGCGCGGCGCGCACTGGCGGCTGATCGGCATCACCGACGACAGCGACCCGCAGTGGGCGCCGTACGTCACCCAGTACGCCGCCTGATCTTTGCGGACCGGCCGCCTGTCACCCGGGCCTTGCGTCCGGGTGACAGGCGGGGCGGCCGGTTTATCCTGGTGCCGTGCCACGCTATGACTTTCGCTGCCGTACCTGCGGGTCCACCTTCGAGGTGGACCGCCCGATGAGCCGGGCCTCCGAGCCGGCCTCCTGCCCCGCAGGTCACGACGACACGGTCAAGCTGCTGTCCACGGTCGCCTTCATCGGCCGGAGCACCGGCTCCGCCCGCTCCGCCCCGCCGCCCGCCCCGTCCGGCGGCTGCTGCGGCGGCGGTTGCTGCGGCTGACGCCTTATCTCTTCCCGACGCGGTTCGGGCATGCTTGTCGGCATGCCCGAACTGATCGACAAGCCGTCGCGGATCGCCGCGGCGGGCGAGCCGCCCAAGCTGATCGATGAATATGTGGGGGCGGTCAACACCGGGAACACCGGTATCAGCATCGCCCATATGCGCAGCCCGTCCGGGTGGGCCGAGCCGGGGCAGCGCCCGGAGTTCGACGAGTACACCGTGGTGCTGCGCGGCAGCCTCACCGTCGAGTACGAGGGCGGCGCCATGGAGGTGTCCGCGGGGCAGGCGGTGCACGCCAAAGCGGGGGAGTGGGTGCGCTATAGCACTCCCGGTCCCGAGGGCGCCGAGTACATCGCCGTCTGTGTTCCCGCGTTCTCACCGGCCATCGTGCACCGGGACGAATGAGCCCGCGGGCGACCGCCGATTGAGAACGTGGTTCGGCGTTGACGGGTCAGTAAAGGTGAGTTTTTCTCACCTTTATGATCGTGCACCCCCCAGCACGCGGTCGGCGGAGCATCCCCGGTCGTGCCGTCGCCCTGGCCTCCGCCATGCTGGCGGCCGTCGCCGTACTGCCGGCCGGTTCCGCCGCCGCCCACGCCGTCGAACCCAGGCTGAATCAGATCCAGGTCATCGGCACCCACAACAGCTACCACCTCGAACCCAGCTCCACGGAGCTGGGGTTGATGACCGCCGTGGCCGGATCTCAGGCGTCCGGGCTGCAATACAGCCACCCCCCGCTGCAGCAGCAGTTCGCCGGGCAGCACGTCCGGCAGATCGAACTGGACGTGTACGCCGACCCGGACGGAGGCCGCTACGCCCGCCCGGTGATCCGCCGCCTCACCGGGCAGCCGGCCGAGTACGACCCGCGGCTGAAGAAGCCCGGCACCAAGGTGCTGCACATCGCCGGGCTCGACTACCGCAGCAACTGCCTGACGCTGGTCGACTGCCTGACCGCCGTGCGCCAATGGTCGCAAAGCAACCCGGGACACCTTCCCCTGGCGATCCTGCTGGAGTTCCAGGACACCCTGGGCATCCCCACCCCGAGCGGGGTGTCGATCCCGCTGGTCACCTGGACCCGGGAGCGCATGCTGGCCGTGGAGCAGGAGATCCGCTCGGTCTTCGGCCCCGATGACCTGATCACCCCGGACACCGTGCGCAAACCGGGCCGCACCCTGGAACAGTCGGTGCTCGACGGCGGCTGGCCCACCCTCTCCGCCGCGCGGGGCAAGGTCATGTTCTTGATGGACAACGCCGGGGTC
>Ga0207867_1000151_pt1 | contig 84283 bp, 77 predicted proteins | sample HigsolmetaAR206D_FD_184838 | JGI IMG/M metagenome (GOLD analysis project Ga0207867, IMG submission 184838) | Ionic liquid and high solid enriched microbial communities from the Joint BioEnergy Institute, USA - AR20-6-D (SPAdes) (version 2) ...
CAAGGCCGCCGAGGCCGAGGAGAAGGCGACCGAGGCCAAGAGCGAGGAGGCCGCCGAGGCCGAGGAGACCGAGACCAAGAAGGACGCCGAGTAAGGCGCCGCACGTCGGTTCGGCATGCCATGGCAGGCCCGCCGCCCCTGCGGGGACGGCGGGCCTGCCGCTTTGCTGGACGTCTGCGGCGTGCGGTGCGGCGAGCGCTTGACGCAGGACGAGGATGAGCATGACGGCACTGGTGCGGCTGCGACTGGACATCGGCTACGACGGCACGGACTTTTCCGGCTGGGCGCGGCAGCCCGACCGGCGCACCGTGCAGGGCGTCATCGAGGAGGCGCTGGGCCGGGTGCTGCGGCTGGATCCGCCGCCGGCGCTGACCGTGGCGGGCCGGACCGACGCCGGGGTGCACGCCCGCGGCCAGGTCGCCCACGTGGACGTCCCCGAGCGGGCGTATGCGGCGGTGAGCAACCGGCTGGTGCACCGCCTGGCCGGGCTGCTGCCGCCGGATGTGCGGGTGTGGCGCATCGCGGTGGCCCCGCGCGGCTTCGACGCCCGCTTCTCGGCGCTGTGGCGGCGGTACGTCTACCGGGTCTGCGACCGGGAGGCCGGGGTGGATCCGCTGCGCCGCCGGGAGGTGCTGTGGCATCCGCGCCCGCTGGACCTGGACCGGATGAACGAGGCGGCGGCGCGTCTGCTGGGCGAGCACGACTTCGCCGCCTTCTGCCGCCGGCGGGAGGGGGCGACCACCATCCGGCGGCTGCTGCGCTATGAGTGGCGGCGCGAGGAGCCCGCGTTGGCGGCGGCCACGGTGGTGGCGGACGCCTTCTGCCACTCGATGGTGCGCGCCCTGGTCGGCGCGCTGCTGGCGGTGGGCGACGGGCGCCGGGAGGTGGACTGGCCCGCCCGGGTGCTGGCCGCCGGGGTGCGGGACTCGGCGGTGAACGTGGCGCCCGCGCACGGGCTGTCGCTGGAGGAGATCGGCTACCCCGACGATGAGGAGGAGCTGGCCCGCCGGGCCCTGCAGACCCGGCAGGTGCGCACTCTCAGCGGCTCTGGGAACGCCTCCGAGGCGCCGGTGAACTCCTGACCCTCCCCCGTCCCGTTACGGGCGTCGTGGGGCCGTCAGGAGCCTTCCGCGGCGCGTTTGTCGATGGGGCGCAGCCCGTAGGCGATGAACTCTTCGGCGATCTGCTTGAGCAGCCGGTCGCCGGGTTTGGGCGTGGTGCCGTCGGCGTAGGTGGCGTAGGCGTAGACGATGTAGCGTCCCCGCACCGTGCCGGCGGCGTGGCCGCCCGCCCGGTCGATGTCGGGGGAGCGCTCGCCGGGCATCCCGCGGAACCACTCGTAGGCGGCCGGGTCGCCGGCCCGGTGGGCGGCCAGCGCCGCCTTGCGGGTCGGCATGACCGCCACCCCGGCGGTGACGGCGATCGTCCCGACCCGGTTGACGTAGGTGGCGCGGACCACGCTGCGGCAGTTCCCGCGTTCCAGCGCCTCGATCATCGCGCCCCGGGCGGTCAGCCCGCACTGGTGGTTGACCGACGTCATGTCCCGCAGGAAGACCCGGTCGGCCAGCTCGATCTCCTTGCTGGGGAACACCTCCACCAGCGCCAGCGGGCGGGGGTCGGTCTTCTCGTTGTCGATCCTGGACGGGCCGGTGCGGGTGGGGGACGGCGAGGCCGGCGAGGCCGCCGGCGGGGCGGCGGGCGCGCTGCGTTCGGGGGCGGGGGAGGCGCTGCGGGAGGGGCGCTTGGCGGCGCGCGGGCTCTCCTCGCCCGACCCGGAGAACAGGCCGAACCCGGCCAGCACGATGGCCGGTATCGCGATCACGATCGCCACCACGGCGATCATCAGCTGGTTGCGGCGGCGCACCACCGGCTGCTCGGCCTCGGCGGACGCCGGCCGCCGCTCGGGGCCGTGCTGGGGAGGCTCCTGCGCGGCGTGCGGCGGCGCCTGGGACAGCAGCAGGATGACCCCGCCTTCGGACAGCTGGTCGGCGGGCGCGGCGGAGGTGGTGTGCGGCAGCCCGTCGAGGTGGTGCCCGGTGTATTCGGGGGGCGTGACGCCGGGTGGGAGCACCGCGTCGGGCGTCAGCGCGCCGTCGGAGTCATCGGAATCGTCCGATGCGGCGTCCTGGACGGGCGTCTGCCGGGCCTCGGGCGCGCTCTTGCCGTTCCGGGAGGGCTCGGCCTGCTCCTGGGAGACCTGCTCGGCGGTGGACGCCTCGGCGGCGGGGGCCTTTTCCCGCCCGGCCTCCCGCTCGGGCCGGTGCTCTTCCTGCGGGCCCGGGTACAGCGGGATGCCGTCCGGGTCGGTGTCCGGGAAGGACGGGCCGGGCAGCTCCTTGATCGGTTCGGGCGGGACGGCGCCGCGGGTGTCCACGCTGGGCACGCCCACCCCGGCCACCAGGACGCCCGGCGCCGGCTCGGCGGCGGGCTCCGCGGCGGCCTCGGCGGCGGGGCCGCCTGCCGCGGGGGCGGCGGGCTTCGCCTCCTCGGCGGGGCCGTCCGTCTGGGAGGCGTCCTCGGTCGCGGCGGCCTCGGCATCGGATGCGTCCGCCGCGGGGCCGGAGTCGGCCCCGGCCGCTTGCCGTTCCTCCTCGGAGGCCGCCCACCAGGGCTTGTCCGGGCCGAACAGCGGGACGGTGAAGGTGGGCGCAGCCGGCTTCGGCTCCGCTTCCGCCGTGGCCTTTGCCGCCTGCGGCCGTGCCGCGGGCTCGGCGGCGGCCTCGCCGGCCCGCCCGAAGCTGGGCGGCGCGGGCGTCGCCGGGGCGCCTTCGGCGGGGGACGCCGAGTCCACCGCGGACTCGGAGGTCTCCTCAGGTCCAGACATAGCCAAACAGGGTATTCGCCGCGATCAGCCCGTGAGGGGTTTGCCTTCGATTCCCCGGTAGTGCAGGGCCCTGCCCAGGTTGCTGCCGAGGATGATCTGTTGCTGGAAGTCGGATACGACCCGGTGGTACTTCTTGGCGATGGTCTTGCCGTCGGGCCGCTGCACCCACGTCATGATCAGGTAGTGCCCGTGGGCGCGGGAGGTCCCCAGCGCGGCGCCCTTGCCGATCTTCTTGCTGTACCCGGTGCCGGGCAGCGGCTGCAGGTAGGCGTCCCGTCCCGCGCCGGCCTTCTGGGCGGCCCTGGCCCACTTGTCGGTCTTGAGGTTCAGCACGCCCACGGTGCCGACGAGCAGGCCGTCGGCGCGGGCGTAGGTGGCGCGCAGCACCTGGACGCAGCCGCCCTTTTTGAGGGTCGCGGCGAGCTTGCCGCCGTTGACGGCCTTGCTGCAGTTGCGCTCGTGCTTCCAGGCCGTGCGGACGTACTTTTTGCCCTTGGCGGTGAAGGACGCCTTGCCGAACACCTCTTTGAGGGTCAGCGGCTTGGGGTCGGTGGCGCGGCTTTTCAGCTTGATGTTCAGCGGGGCCGCCGAAAGGGAGGGCGTCGGGGTCGCCGTGGGCGTGGCGGTCGGCTGCTGCGGGGCGGCGGCCGCCTTGCCGTCGCCCGAGCCGCCCTTGAGCGCGGAGGAGGCGGCGAACCCGCCGCCGACGAGCAGCAGCCCGGCCAGCACGGCGCCGCCGACGGTCACCGGCAGCGGCAGGCCGCGCTTGGAGTCCGCGCCGTCCTTGTCGGGCTTGCGGTGCCCGGCGGGCTCGCTGAAGCCGCCGTCGTCGGCGAAGTAACGTTCGCCCATCGCGCCGTACAGCTCCCCGCCGGAGGGGCCGGCGGCGGGCTCCCGGCCCGCGGGGCCGCCGTCGCCGGGACGGTGGGGCGGCTCCGGCGGCGACGGAGAGGCCCAAGGGGGGTTCCCGGCCCCGGGGCGGTCCGCAAAGCCCGACCCGCCGTCCGGCGCGGCCGCGCCGTCGTCGTCGAAGGAGCCCAGCCCGAATCGCCCGCCGGGCCCGGTGTCGAACCGCCCGGTGGGGAAGGACCGGTCGAAGGACTCGCCGCCGAACCGCTCCCCGGGGCGCGCGGCGAACGCGCCCGGCGGCGGGGAGAAGGGAGAGGCGCCCTCCCCGCCGGGGCGGTCGGCGCCGGCCTGCTCCGGGCCGTACGGCTCGGGAGGACGGTCGTCGGGACTGCCTTGGTCACCCGGGTAACCCATGTGTTGGACCCTACCCTCGCATTTGCATGGCTTGGCCCGCGCTTGAGCGGCGCGACGGCACGCCGGCGGGGCCGGAAGGGGAGGACGACCGGACCGCGGTCGTCGCAGGTCACGGCTTTAAGCCCACCCGAAGGTCTGCGTCCACCACGGGCCGCCGGAGCCGGTCTGCACGCCGACCCCGATCGCCTTCAGCCCGCAGTTGAGGATGTTGGCGCGGTGGCCGGAACTGTTCATCCAGCCTTTCATGACGGCGGCCGCGGTGGGGTAGCCCATGGCGATGTTCTCGGCGCCCGGGCTGGGGTAGCCGGCCTTCTTGATGCGGTCGGCGAAGGTCTCGCCGCTGGGGGAGGTGTGGCTGAAGTAGCCCTTGGCGGCCATGTCCGCCGAGTGCGCCCGCGCGGCCGCCACCAGGCGGCCGTCCACGCGCAGCGCCGGGCAGCCGGCCTTGGCGCGTTCCTGGTTGGTCAGCTCCACCACCTGCGCCTCCATCCCGGTCAGGCCGGAGGGCGGAGGGGAGGCGTCGCCGCCGGAGCCGCCGCCGCCGGAGCCGCCGGAGCCGCCACCGCCGCCGGAGTCTCCGCCCGAGTCACCGCCGCCGGAGCCGCTGTCGCCGGAGCCGCCGCCTGAGCCGGATCCTTCCGGCTTGGGGCTTTGCGCGCCGTCGCGGTCGCGCAGCCGCATGCGCAGTTCCTTCAAGGGCTGGGACTGCTCGGCGAACGACCGGGCGAGCTCGTCGGGGGCCTGCGGCGCGGTGGCGCCGCTTTCCGGGGCGTTTGCGGGGCCGGTGGGAGCGCCTTCGGCCGCATCGGCCCGAGGGCCGGGCGCGGGGAGCGCGCCGGTGCTCTGCGGCTCACCGGTGACCGCCGGCACCACCAGGCGGTCCAGCGCCACGCCGGTGCCGACGGCCAGCGCGGCGCCGGTCACGATCGCCGTCGTGACCAGGGCGCGCCGGCGCCGGGAGCCGCGGCCGGATTCCTTGCGGGGGGCTGATCCATGGCGGGGGGAACGCATCGCTGTCGAGCCTTCCGGAGCGGGGACGGGTCATCCGGCATCGGTTCCGCACCATATCCCCCTAAGTGCCGTGAAACGGATGCTTTGCAACTATGTGGACAGAGTGGATGCCGTGGCCGCAGGGGAATGTGACAAGGCACTGGTTCGCATGCGGCATACTGGAAACTGGCCGGGAGACTGTTCGCGACGGCTCGCTTTGACCCATGCCCGCAGGGCTGGGTATTCTGCCAGTTCGTTGCATCTACCGGTGTGCCCGTATCAGGGCCCCGGCCTCCAGGGTGTCGCTTCGGACCATTGTTGATCCGGTGGGCGTGCCCCGGATCCGCTGTGAAGTCGACAAGAAACGAAGGCTTACGACCGTGCGCACGTACACCCCTAAGCCCGCTGACGTGCAGCGTCAGTGGTACGTCATCGATGCGACCGATGTCGTGCTGGGTCGGCTTGCCAGCCAGGTCGCGACCCTGCTGCGGGGGAAGCACAAGCCGATCTACGCGCCGCATGTGGACACCGGCGACTTCGTGATCGTCGTCAATGCCGACAAGGTGGCGCTGACCGGCAACAAGCGGGAGCAGAAGCGGGCCTACCGCCACTCCGGCTACCCGGGCGGGCTGCGGTCGATCACCTACAAGGACTTCCTGGCCAAGCACCCCGAGCGAGCGGTCGAGAAGGCCATCAAGGGCATGCTCCCCAAGAACTCGCTCGGGCGCCGGATGTTCAAGAAGGTGAAGGTCTACGCCGGCCCGGACCACCCGCACCAGGCCCAGCGGCCGATCCCCTACGAGATCACCCAGATCGCGCAGTGAGCGGGGGGCGGGTCGCCGGTGCGGCCCGCCGAGCAGCCGCCGGGCACGACCCTGAAACAGTGGCCGCCGGGGCACCCGAGCAGCGCGATCGGGCCCGCCGCCCTGGCTAGAAGACCCTAGGAGAACAGTGGCCGAGAACAGCGGCATCGAGACGCCCGTCGAGGGTGCCGAGTACGACGAGTACGAGGAGTACCCGTCGGAGTACACCACCGAGACGCCCGAGGCCCCGGCCGAGTACGGGGCCCAGCCGGTCGCGGTCGGCGCGGCCTCGGCCACCGGCCGCCGCAAGGAGGCCATCGCCCGGGTCCGGGTCATGCCGGGCACCGGCAACTGGACGATCAACGGCCGGACGCTGGAGAACTACTTCCCCAACAAGGTTCACCAGCAGATGGTCAACGAGCCGTTCGTCCAGCTCGGCGCCGAGGGCCAGTTCGACGTGATCGCCCGCGTCGGCGGCGGTGGCGTGACCGGTCAGGCCGGTGCGCTGCGGATGGGCGTCGCCCGCGCCCTGCAGATCATCGACCCCGACCACCGGCCGACCCTGAAGAAGGCCGGGTTCCTGACCCGGGACGCCCGGGTCAAGGAGCGCAAGAAGGCCGGCCTGAAGAAGGCCCGCAAGGCTCCGCAGTACAGCAAGCGCTGATGCGTGCCGGGCTCGTCCCGGCGGCGGCGTGCGCTGCTCTTGCGGCACAAGACTGATGACAGGGGCCGGTGCGAGGCCGTTGAGCGCCCGCACCGGCCCTGTGGTGTGAACGGGCGCCGGGCTGCGCGCGTGCCGGAGGCCCCGGGTTTGGTGGCCGTCCGTCATGGAATGACGCGAACTGCGAACTGGTGCGGCGGCCGTGGGCGTCATATGACCGCGTGGAGCCGGTATGGCACCGCGCGGTCGTCGCTGTACGGGCCGCGTCCAAGACCCGACGGGTGGGAGTTGAGCTGTGGGCCGTTTGTTCGGAACCGATGGGGTGCGTGGGGTCGCCGGCCGTGATCTGACGGCACGGCTGGCCATGGACCTGTCCGTGGCGGCGGCGCGGGTGCTGGGCGAGGCCGGCGCGTTCGCCGGGCACCGGCCGGTGGCCGTGGTGGGGCGCGACCCGCGCGCCTCCGGCGAGTTCCTGGAGGCGGCCGTGGTCGCCGGGCTGGCCGGGGCCGGGGTGGACGTGCTGCTGCTGGGGGTGCTGCCCACCCCGGCGGTGGCGTACCTGACCCGCGCCCTGGAGGCCGATCTGGGGGTCATGCTGTCGGCCTCGCACAACCCGGCGCCCGACAACGGGATCAAGTTCTTCGACCGCAGCGGCTACAAGCTGGCCGACGAGATCGAAGACCGCATCGAGGCCCAGCTCGGCGCGGACTGGCAGGGGCCGACCGGGGCGGACGTGGGCCGCGTCCGCGACGCCCACGGGGCGGTCGAGCAATACGTGGCGCACCTGCTGTCCACGCTGCCGGCCTCGCTGGACGGGCTGCGCGTGGTGGTGGACTGCGCCAACGGGGCGGCCTCGTCCATCGCGCCGGAGGCGCTGCGCCGGGCCGGCGCCGAGGTGACCGCCATCGGGAACGCCCCCGACGGGCTCAACATCAACGCCGGCTGCGGCTCCACCCACCTGGAGGCGCTGCGGGCCGCGGTGATCGCCCAGGGCGCCGACGCCGGCATCGCCCACGACGGGGACGCCGACCGCTGCCTGGCGGTCACCGCCTCCGGCGAGGTGGTCGACGGCGACCAGATCATGGCGATCCTGGCCACCGAGCTGCGCGAGGCGGGCCGGCTGGCCGGGGACACCGTGGTGGCCACCGTGATGTCCAACCTGGGCTTCAAGATCGCGATGCGCGAGGCCGGGATCGGCGTGGTGGAGACCGCGGTGGGCGACCGCTACGTGCTGGAGGCCATGAAGGCCGGCGGCTACACCCTGGGCGGCGAGCAGTCCGGCCACGTGATCATGCTGGAGCACGCCACCACCGGGGACGGGCTGCTGACCGGCCTGCACCTGCTGGCGACCATGGCCCGCCGGGAGCGCTCCCTGGAGGAGCTGGCCAAGGTGATGCACCGGCTGCCGCAGGTGCTGGTCAACGTGCGCGGCGTGGACAAGACCAAGGTCGGCGCCTCCCCGGAGCTGGCCGAGGCCGTCACCGAGGCGGAAAAGGAGCTCGGCGACGGCGGCCGGGTGCTGATCCGGCCCAGCGGTACCGAGCCCATGGTCCGCGTGATGGTGGAGGCCCCCACCCAGGAGCAGGCCCAGCGGGTCGCCGACCGCCTCGCCGAGGTCGTCCGCACCGCCCTGTGAGCCCTCACCGGGCGGTCTCCACCGCCCGTCCCGCCTGATCGCCGGCCCGGTGACCGGACGGGCCCGGTCGGCGGGTGGGCCGCTCACCGGTCGGGGCGGGTCACTTCGCCTTCCGCTTGGCGACCTCGAAGGCGGTGCAGCCGAGGCCCCCGGCCTCGGTCTCCTTGAGCTTTCCGCTCAGGGCGGTCGGCGTGCCGTAGGGGACGTCGGCCCGCAGGGTGAAGGCCGCCTGGCCGGAGGGGGCGCTGCCGCCCTTCCAGAACTCGGGCTCCAGCGTCGGCTTCTCGCCGGAGTGCTCACCGCCGATGAAGAAGGACCCGGTCACCGCCCCCTCGGTGTCGCGGCCCTCGAAGAGGGGGACGGTGCCGTTCACCCACAGTTCTCCCGCCGGGTTCGGCTTGAGTTCCAGTCGCATGCCGTATCGCCGGCCGCCACAGATGCGGTGGCCGTCCCGCGTGCCCTGGAGCGCCCGGTGGGCCGCCTCGGCCTCCTCCTTCTTGGAGAAGGACGGCAGGGAGGGCAGGGAGATCGAGCCGATGACGCTGGCGATGAAACCGATGATCACCAGGCCGATCCCCACCGGGATGCTCCAGAGCATGACGGCGCAGCCGGAGGGCACGGGCATGTTGCTGTCCGCGGGGAAGGGACAGCTGCATCCGCGAACCGGTCTTTTCGGGTGTTACGCCTGGTGAACGCTCTGGGCTGCGCTCAGTCCTCGGTGATCTCCAGGCGGCCGATCCTCAGGTGCGCGATCTCCACGGTGCCGGCCTGCAGGTGGTGGACGATCGCCCGCTTGATGGCCAGCCTGCCGATCGCGACGGCCCCGACCGCCAGGGCGCCCAGCGTCATCGCGCCCAGGGCCAGCGAGCCGAGCCCGCCGCCGGCGCGCAGCGTCACCCCGGTCGCCGACGCCCCGGTGACCGCCGCGCCGGTGGCGCGGGCGCCCACCGCCCGTTCGGTGCGGACGCGCGGCCTGTCGCTTGAGCCGGTGCCGGCCGGCGTCTCGATCTGCGGTTCGTCCCGGCCGTCCGGCTCGGTCCCCATGGTCTCCCCCTGATCGGCGATGAACGTGGTCGTCTCCGATGCTATTGCCCGGGACGGGAGGGGAGCGCCGGCGGTGCGCCCGCTCAGCAGCGGTTGAGGAAGTCCTCCAGGGCGTCACGGTCGGCGCGGGTCACCGGCAGGCCGTACTTGCGGGCCACGGCGATGTACTTGATCCCGTAGACGCACTGGTAGGCCTTCTGCGGCTGCCATTCGCCAGGCCCGGAGTCGCCCTTTTGGCCGTTGGGCACGCCCCACACCGCCAGCAGGTTGTCGTGGTCGTTGGCGAACTGCTCGCGGCGCTGCGCGCTCCATCGGTAGGCGCCCATCCGCCAGGCCAGCGCCAGCGGGTAGATGTGGTCGATCTGCACCTCGGCGGCATCCGACTTGCGGAAGGAGATGGTCTTGCCGGTGTAGGGGTCCTGCAGCGTGCCCGACACCACGACGCAGCCGTCGCGCCGCCGCACCTGCTGCAGATCGCGGGCCAGGACGTCGTTGCGCTGGTCGCAGCCGTTGCGGTCGATGTCGCGCCAGCGCTGCCCGAACTTCTCCCGCGCATAGCCGCGCCCGGCGCCCTCGGGGGCCACCGCGAGCGTCCGCAGATCCCTGCGGGCCGCCGTGACGGCGGCGGCGTCCGGTTTCACGCCGCCTGCGGAAGGGCCCTGGTCGCCGGTGTCGATGTGGACGCTGCACCCGGACGCCGCCACCGCCGCGGCCGCCATGATCAGGCCCGGCCGCCGGAAGTTCATCACCTCACCGCCTCATCTCCGGTTCATTCATGCCCGTTTTACGGTGATCAATGGTGTTCACTGTAGGGACGGGCGAACGGCGCCCGGCCTGCGGGTCGTCCGAAAGCAGCAAAGCCGCCAGCCGGAGTCCGACCTGGGGGTGAAGACGGCACCCGGCCCGTTCCACTAGGTTCGGGACATGCCGATCATCGCCACCCAAGGGCTGACGATGAGGTTTCCCGGGGTGACCGCTCTGAACGACCTCACCGTGGCCGTGGAACCGGGAGTGGTGGGGCTGGTCGGCGCCAACGGCGCCGGCAAGTCCACGCTCATCAAGATCCTGCTGGGGCTGCTGCCGCCCACCTCCGGCCGCGCCTGGGTGCTGGATCTGGACGTGGCCCATCAGGGCGCGCTGATCCGGGAGCGGGTCGGCTACATGCCCGAGTACGACTGCCTGCCGCCGGATGTGTCGGCCACCGACTTCGTGGTGCACATGGCCCGCATGAGCGGGCTGCCGCCCGCCGCGGCCCGCGAACGCGCCGCCGACACGCTGCGGCACGTGGGGCTGCACGAGGAGCGCTACCGGCCGATCGGCGGCTACTCCACCGGCATGCGGCAGAAGGTCAAACTGGCCCAGGCGCTGGTGCACGACCCGCAGCTGGTGTTCCTGGACGAGCCCACCAACGGGCTGGACCCGGCCGGGCGCGATGAGATGCTGGAGCTGATCCGGCGGATCGGCACCGAGTTCGGCATCAGCGTGCTGGTCACCTCGCATCTGCTGGGAGAGCTGGAGCGCACCTGCGACCACGTGGTGGTCATCGACGGCGGGCGGCTGCTGCGCTCCCAGCCCGTGGCGGAGTTCACCGCCGACAGCGGGACGCTGGCGGTGGAGGTCGAGGAGGGCCGCGACGCCCTCGGGCACCGCCTGGCCGATGCGGGACTGTCGGTGCGCCCGGACGGGCGGCTGCTGCTGGTGGACGTGGCCGGAGAGCACACCTACGACCTCATCCGGGACGCGGTGGTCGAGCTGAACCTGTGCCTGATCCGCATGGAGCGCCGCCGCCACCACATCGAGGAGGTCTTCACCGCGCCGCAGGACGCCTGGCGGCAGGCCCCGCCGATGCCCGGCCCGCCGCCCCCGGCGACCGCGCCGCCCGTCCCACCGGCCGCGCCCGTGGGCTTCACATCGCCCCCCGCCGGGCCGCCGGGCGGCCACCCGTGGACGCCGCCACCCGGGGGAGCGGCCGATGGAAGGGGGAGCGGGGCATGACGAGCGGAACCATCCACGACATCGGATACCGGCGCTATGACGGGCGCCGGCTGGGCCGTTCCTATGTGCTGCGCTCGCTGTACGTCCACAACCTGCGGGCCGCCTGGGGACTGGGCCGGCCGGCCCGCGCCAAGGTGATGCCCTTCCTGCTGGCGGCGATCATGCTGCTGCCGGCGGCGGCCGACGTGGCGGTGGTCGCCATCAGCAGGGAACCGGAGCTGCTGTGGCGGTACTCGGCCTACGCCACCTACCTGCAGGCGGTCATCGCGATCTTCCTGGCCACCCAGGCGCCGGTGCTGGCCTCCCGGGAGCTGCGCTTTCACGTGGTGCCGCTGTACTTCTCCCGCCCGGTGGGGCATCTGGACTTCGCGCTGGCCAAGCTGGCGGCGCTGACCACCGCGATGTTCATGCTGATGGCCGTCCCGGTCACCGTGCTGTACGCCGGCGGGCTGATCAACCAGGTGCCCGACCCCGGCGGGCACGCGCTGCGCTACCTGAGCGCCCTGGCCGGCGCGGCGCTGTATGCGGTGGTGCTGTCGGCGCTGGCGCTGGCGGTGGCGGCCTGCACCCCGCGCCGCGGGTTCGGGGTGGCCGCGGTGATCTCCGTGTACCTGCTGTCCAGCATGTTCGTGCTGAGCGTCCAGGGCATCGCCGAGGCGCGCACCAACTTCGCCTTCGCCGGCTGGATGGGGCTGCTGACCCCGTTCAACCTGGTGGACGCGGTGCAGGTGAGGCTGCTGGGCGCGCAGAAGTCCGCGGTGGCGGTGCCCCCTGCCCCGCTGGGCGGCCCGGTGGCGCTGCTGCTGTGCGTCGCCGTGGTGGCCGTCTCGATCGCGGTCCTGTACCGCCGTTTCCGGAAGGGCGCCGACCTGTGAGCGTGCTGCGGTTGGAGAACGTGTCCCGCTGGTACGGCAACGTGGTGGCGGTCAACGGGGTCTCGATGAGCATCGGGCCGGGGGTGACCGGGCTGCTGGGCCCCAACGGGGCGGGCAAGTCCACCCTGATCCACATGATGGGCGGCTTCCTGCCCCCCTCCTCCGGCACCGTCACCCTGGACGGCGAGCCGGTGTGGGACAACCCGGGCGTCTACCGGCGGCTGGGGCTGGTGCCCGAGCGGGAGACCGCCTATGACTTCCTGACCGGCAGGCAGTTCGTGCTGGCCATGGCCAAGCTGTTCAAGCTGCCCGACCCGGGCGCGGCCACCGACCGGGCGCTGGCCCTGGTGGAGATGACGCACGCCCAGCACCGCCGGATCGGCAAGTACTCCAAGGGCATGAAGCAGCGGATCAAGATGGCCTCGGCGCTGGTGCACGACCCGCCGGTGCTGCTGCTGGACGAGCCGTTCAACGGCATGGACCCGCGCCAGCGGCTGCAGCTGATGGACCTGATCCGGCGGATGGCCGCCGAGGGCCGCACCATCTTGTTCAGCTCGCACATCCTGGAGGAGGTGGAACGCGTCGCCGGGCACATCGAGGTGGTGGTGGCCGGCCGGCACGCCGCCTCCGGCGACTTCCGGGCGATCCGCCGCCTGATGAGCGACCGGCCGCACCAGTTCCTGGTGCGCTCCAGCGACGACCGGGCGCTGGCCGCGGCGATCATCGCGGACGGCTCGGCGCGCGCGGTGGAGCTGACCGGCAAGGGCATCCGGGTGCAGGCCACCGACTTCCGCCGCTTCACCTGGCTGCTGCCCCGGCTGTCCCGCGAGAAGGGGGTGCGGCTGTGGGAGGTCTCCCCGGCGGACGAGTCGCTGGAGAGCGTCTTTTCCTACCTGGTGAACCGGTGAGCGCCGCCGCGCCGATCCGAACGAGCCGAATGGGGATGCTGCTGCCATGAACGCGACGATCGCCCTGATCACGCTGCGGGCGATGCTGGGCCGGCGGCGGGTGTGGCTGCTGCTGGCGCTGCCGATGATGCTGCTTGCGCTGGCGGTGGCGCTGGTGGTGACCGGCAACACCGACACGGGCACCGCGGCCGGGGTGCTGGAGCGCTTCGCGCTGGCCACGCTGCTGCCGCTGCTGGCGCTGATCGCCGGGACGGGGGTGATCGGCCCGGAGATCGACGACGGCCAGATCATGTACATCCTGACCAAGCCGATCCCCCGGCACGTGGTGGTGGTCACCAAGCTGGCGGTGGCGATCGGGCTGGTGGCGGTGTTCGCGGTGGTGCCGACGGTGCTGGCCGGCATGGTGCTGGTCGGCGATGCCGCCCGCCTGACGTCGGCGTTCGCCGCCGGGACGCTGGCGGCCGGCATCGCCTACACCGCGGTGTTCGTGGCGCTGGCGGTGGCCGTCCGCAACGCGGTGACGGTCGGGTTGCTGTATGCGCTGGTGTGGGAGTCGCTGCTGGGCGCTTTCGTGCCGGGCGCCCGGTCGCTCTCCATCCAGGATTGGGGCCTGTCGGTGGCCGACGCGATCACCTCCGCCTCCGCGGTGCACGCGTCGGTGCGGACCCCGGCGGCGGTGCTGCTGCTGGTGTGCGTCACCGTGCTCGCCACGGTCGCGGCGGCGATGCGGCTGCGGACCGTGACGGTCACCGGCGCCGAATGAGCCTTTGGCAACACGCGGCCCAAGGCACCGGGGACGGGAGCCGGGGTGGTCTTCGGTGCCGCGACGGTGCAGGCCACGGCATCGCCCCTGACTGCGGGGCACCCCTTGCGGTCTTGCGGAGGCGGCCTGTTGAGGAAGGTCCGATGAACGTTCGGGCGCCGGCGGTCAGATCCGGCGCAGCCGGATGCCCCGCACGCTGTGGTCGGCGTCCTTGCGCAGCACGAGGGTGGCGCGTTCGCGGGTCGGCAGGATGTTGGACACCAGGTTGACCTCGTTGACCTCGCGCCACACCCGGTGCGCGAACGCGGCGATCTCGTCCTGGTCCACCTGGGAGTAGCGGTGGAAGTACGAGCGCGGGTTGACGAAGGCCGTCCGGTACAGCGCGAACAGCCGTTCGATGAACCACTGGCGGATGTGTTCGATCCGCGCGTCCACGTAAATGGAGAAATCGAAGAAGTCGGATATGGCCTGCGAGCCGGGGGCGGGGGGCTGCAGCACGTTCAGCCCTTCCACGATCAGGATGTCCGGCCGCCGCACCGTCTGCTCGGCGCCCGGCACGATGTCGTACTCCAGGTGGGAGTAGACCGGGATGGTGACCTCTTCGGCCCCGGACTTCATCGCCGAGACGAAGCGCAGCAGCGCCTTGCGGTCGTAGGACTCGGGGAAGCCCTTGCGGTCCAGCAGCCCCCGGTCGGCCAGCACCGCGTTGGGGTACAGGAAGCTGTCGGTGCTGACCAGCTCCACCGTCGGATGTTCGGGACGGCGGGCCAGCAGCGTGCGCAGCAGCCGGGAGGTGGTGGACTTGCCGACCGCCACGCTGCCGGCGATGCCGATGATGAAGGGCGTGGGGCCGACCGGCTCGCCCAGGAACTCCCCGATCGTGCCGCGCAGCCGCTCGTCGGCGGTGAAGAACAGGCTGAGCAGCCGCGCCAGCGGCAGGTAGATGTCCTCGACTTCGGTGGTGTCGATCGGGTCGCGCAGGCCGCGCAGCGCATTCAGCTCCCCCGGGGTCAGCGGCAGCCGGTCGTCGGCTCGGAGCGTCCGCCAGGTCTCACGGGAGATCTCTACGAAGGGACTCGGCACGGTGTCCCACCCCAATGTCATGGGTGGAAGAGTACAAAGCCCCGGCACCGCCGTGTGACTCCATGATCCGTTACTTGTCGACGATTACCGCGATCATCAGGAGATTCCCTTCGGAGTGATTTTCCAGACGGCTGCGCCGTGGGCCTTTTCCAGCACCCCGTCCCCGCGAGTCGAGACGGAGGCGTCGCAGCCGGGGACGATGCCGTGACCTGGGAGGCCGCGGTACCGGACGCCGGCGGGGCCCGCCTCCCCGGCGTCTTGGGCCAGGTGTTGAAAAAGGTTCGGCCCCCTGGGCGGCCAGGGATACAGCGGCGACCCGACGGCTGGGTAGTGTGGCCGTCATGTGCGGAATCGTGGGCTACGTTGGCTCAAAGTCGGCGTTGGACGTGGTGGTCGAGGGGTTGGCGAGGCTGGAGTACCGGGGGTATGACTCCAGCGGCGTGGCCATCCTGAGCGACGGGGCGGTGGTCACCGCCAAGCGGGCGGGCAAGCTGGGCAACCTGCGCAAGGCGCTGGAGGAGGAGCCGACCCCCGAGGGAACGGTCGGGATGGGGCACACCCGCTGGGCCACCCACGGGGCGCCCACCGACCACAACGCCCATCCGCACCTGGACTGCACGGGCAAGGTGGCCGTCATCCACAACGGCATCATCGAGAACTTCGCCGCGCTGCGCGCCGAGCTGACCGAGCGCGGCCACACCCTGGCCTCCGACACCGACACCGAGGTGGTCGCCCACCTGCTGGAGGAGGAGCTGCGCGTCACCCCGGCCCTGGCCGAGGCGATGCGCCGGGTCTGCCGCCGCCTGGAGGGCGCCTTCACCCTGGTGGCGGTGAACGCCGACGACCCGGACGTGGTGGTGGGCGCGCGCCGCAACTCGCCGCTGGTGGTGGGCGTCGGCCAGGGGGAGAACTTCCTGGCCAGCGATGTGGCCGCGTTCATCGCCCACACCCGCGACGCCATCGAGCTGGGCCAGGACCAGGTGGTGGAGCTGCGCCGCGAGGGGGTGACCGTCACCGACTTCGACGGCAAGCCCGCCGAGGTGCGCGAGTACCACGTCGACTGGGACGTGACCGCCGCCGAGAAGGGCGGCTATGAGTACTTCATGCTCAAGGAGATCGCCGAGCAGCCGCGTGCGGTGGCCAACACCCTGCTGGGCCGCATCGGCACCGACGGGCGGCTGACCCTGGATGAGATGCGCATCTCCGATGAGCAGCTGCGCGAGATCGACAAGATCATCATCGTGGCCTGCGGCACCGCCTACCACGCCGGGCTGATCGCCAAGTACGCCATCGAGCACTGGGCCGGGCTGCCGTGCGAGGTGGAGCTGGCCAGCGAGTTCCGCTACCGGGACCCGATCCTGACCCGCACCACCCTGGTCATCGCGATCTCCCAGTCCGGGGAGACGATGGACACCCTGATGGCGGTGCGGCACGCCCGCGAGCAGCACGCCAGGGTGCTCAGCATCTGCAACGTCAACGGCTCGACGATTCCGCGCGAGTGCGACGGGGTGCTCTACACCCACGCCGGCCCCGAGGTGGGGGTGGCGGCCACCAAGACGTTCCTGACCCAGCTGGTGGCGGTCTACCTGATCGCCCTCTACCTGGCGCAGGTGCGGGGCACCAAGTGGGGCGATGAGGTCTTCGCCATGGTGCAGCTGCTGGCCACCATGCCGGAGAAGGTCGAGCGGGTGCTGGAGACCATGGAGCCGGTCCGCGAGCTGGCCCGCTCCCTGGCGAACGAGCGCTGCGTGCTGTTCCTGGGCCGCCACGTGGGCTACCCGGTGGCGTTGGAGGGCGCGCTCAAGCTCAAGGAGCTGGCCTACATGCACGCCGAGGGCTTCGCCGCCGGTGAGCTCAAGCACGGCCCGATCGCGCTGATCGAAGAGGGGTTGCCGGTCGTGGTGGTGGTGCCGCCGCGGGCCCGCGCGGTGCTGCACGACAAGATCGTCTCCAACATCCAGGAGATCCGCGCCCGGGGCGCCCGCACCATCGTGATCGCCGAGGAGGGGGACGAGTCGGTGGTGCCCTACTCCGACACCGTGATCCGGGTGCCGGCGGTGCCCACTCTGCTGCAGCCGCTGGTGGCGACGGTGCCGCTGCAGGTGTTCTCCTGCGAGCTGGCCAGCGCCAAGGGGCACGATGTGGACCAGCCTCGCAACCTGGCCAAGTCCGTGACGGTGGAGTGACCTTTTTTCAGCACGTGGCCCAAGGCACCGGGGACGGGAGCCCGGGTGGTCTCCGGTGCCGCGACGGTGCAGGTCACGGCATCGCCTCTGACCGCGAGGCCCTCGTCTCGACCCGCGGAGAGGGCGCGTTGAAGAAGGTTCGGTGAGCTTCGGCCGCGGCGTCCGGCCGGCGGGAGGCAGGCGGGGGTGGAGCGGGGCTCCTCCGCCTGGCGTCGGGCGGAGGAGGGAGGTCCCCTCACCTGCTAGGGCCGGTCCGGTGCGGCGGACGGGGAGTTCTCGCCGGGCAGGTCACCGGCCCTGACGCTGGACAGCAGGGCCAGCCAGCCCGCCGGGGAGAGCCGGAGCACCGGGCCGTCGGAGCGCTTGCCGTCGCGCACGGCCACGTGCGTGGCGAGTCTGGCGGCCTCCACGCAGGCCTGGTTGGGGCCGCAGTGGGTGCTCTTCCTCCAGGACGAGGACTGCACAGGCATCAGGTTGCCACCTCTTTTCATCCGGTACCGGCGAGACGCCCCAGCGGCGCCCGATATTTTCGAAATGCCTGGAATGGTCGATTTCGAACTGTCAGGACGGTAACAGGGGCACGCGCCGGAGAATGTGTCGTAAGCCGTTGAAGTATCCCACTCGGCGCGTTCTCAAACGGAACCGGAAGCGATGCGAGGATGGCGGCGGCGCGGGGAAATACAAGCCGCGCCGCAGGTTGCCCGGCCGCTCGGGAAACGGCTTGGGCGGAGTTTCGGCGCCGGACGGTGGCGATGCGAGCGAGACCGGGAAGATCCGTGGCCCATTCTCTGTGGCATCAGTGTTTTCGTATGTCACACGATCGCCGGAGAATGTGAGCCGGTGATCTTCCCGGCTCGCGTGCCCGGCCGCCTGCGATGGGGATCAGGCCAGGTCGAAGGCCCCGGCCTTGACCTGTTCGGCGAAGGCCCGCCACTGCTGAGGGGTGAAGCGCAGCACGGGGCTGTGCTCACCCTGCTTGCTGTCGCGGGTGCCCAGGCAGTCGGCGGTCAGCCGGGCCACCTCCACGCAGGTGTTGTTGGCGTGGCAGGCCGAGCCCCGTCGCCAGGAGGCCGCCGGGAAATGAAAGGAGAAAGCGCTTTTCACGCGTGCCATCCTTTTCGGATCGTTACCTGATGTGCTGCCCAGAAGGCGGTCAGACCCGCCACCGCTCCCGGGCGATTTGGAAGATTCGCTCCAGCGATTCTTCGCTCCCGAGAGTCTGGTGTGCAAGACTATCCCATGCCAGCCGGTAACTATGGGTGACCGACTCGTGTTGGGACTGCGTGGCGGTGAGACTTTCGGTGTGCACCACGTCCGGGAAAGTCACATCGTATGCCGGAGAGAATTCCAAAAGAATGAACGATTCGCCCACGATCGGCTGATGCGGGCCGTCGAGGGGAAGCACGCGAAGGTCCACATTGGGCAGCGCGGCCAATTCCAGCAACCGGTTGAGTTGGGCGTACATGGTGGACCGGTCGCCGACCCGCCGGAGCAGCACCGATTCGTCCAGCACCACCGACAGCCGCAGCGGGTTGGGGCGGGTCAGCAGCCGCTGCCGCCGCATCCGCACCTCCACCCGGCGCTCCAGGGCCTGCGGGGGAAGCGTGGCGATCGCGTTCCAGCCCTGGATCACATGCCGGGCGTACTCCTCGGTCTGCAGCAGCCCCGGTATCACCTGGCTCTCGCACTGCAGCGCCGCGTCGGCCTCGTCCTCCAGGGCGATGAAGGCCGCGTACTCGGGCGGCAGGTCGGGGTACTGGGCCCACCAGCCCCGCTGGCCGGCCTCCTCGGCCAGCGCCAGCACCTCCCGCTGGTGCGCCGGGTCGACCTGGTACAGCTCCAGCATCAGCCGCACGTCGGAGACGCGCGCCCCGATCCGGGCGTTTTCGATCCGGCTCACCTTGGACGGCGACCAGCCGAGGGTCTCGGCGACCCCGTCACCGGTCAGGTTCCGCTCCTCGCGCAGGCGGCGCAACTCCGCCCCCAGCCGTCGTTGGCGGACGGTGGGGGTCCGCGACGTCGCCATCGCTGCCTCCGTCCGTCGGGCAATGGTGCTGTTCCACACTCAGGTGGGGGTCTGCGCCGGGCGCACCTGCTATCAAGCTTGCATCAAGCGGTGCATATTGCAGCGTTACCCTACACCACCGCCCGGCCTTGCCATGACCGTTCATTGGAATGCGTCTTTATCCGCCGGGCATCCGCCGGCCGCCCGGCGCCCGGCCCCGTAGCGGCGCTACGGATGCGCGCTGCCGGGGCGCGTGACCTGGCCGGGGCGGCCGGCCGTAGGTCCGGGCGGCGAGCCGGCGAAAAGGCGTTAATGGTGCCGACAGTACATCATTGTCGTCATGTGTGATTGCTCAGAGCAAAAAAAGGGGGCTGCGCGAAAAAGAGAGTGATGTGACCGTCCAGGCGTTATCTCCATATTGATGGTATTGCGGGGCGCCGTGTGCTTTGCCGGACGCCGGCGGGCCCGCTGTCCGGTTTTCCGGCCGGCTCGGCCGGACCGCCCACCGGCCGGACGGATGCATGGCAGTCTTGGGTAAGTGATCGTGGGTGTGGGCATCGACGTCGTCGACATCGCCCGGTTCGAGCAGTCGCTGCGGCGCACTCCCGGGCTGCGGGCCCGGTTGTTCACCGAGGCCGAGCAGCCGATGGCGGTGCGCTCACTGGCCGCCCGGTTCGCCGCCAAGGAGGCGCTGGCCAAGGCGCTCGGCGCGCCCGGCGGGCTGCGGTGGACGGACGCGGAGATCCGCCGGGCCCCCGACGGCCGGCCCACCCTCCACGTCCGGGACACCGTGGCCGCCGCCGCCCACCGGCTCGGCGTCGGCCGCTGGCACGTCTCGCTCAGCCACGACGGGGGCATCGCCACCGCCATCGTGATCGCCGAGGCGGTGCGGGAAGTCCGGCACGGTGGGGAAGCATGAGATACGCGCATGAGGTCGGCAAGGTCCGGGCGGCCGAACAGGCCCTGATGGCCCGCCTGCCGGAGGGCACGCTGATGCAGCGGGCCGCGGCCGGGCTGGCCGCCGTCTGCTGCCGGCTGCTGCCGCGGGTGTACGGCGCACACGTGGTGCTGCTGGTCGGCGGCGGCGACAACGGCGGCGACGCCCTGTACGCCGGGGCCCGCCTGGCCCGCCGCGGCGCCCGCGTGGAGGCCGTGCTGGCCGGTTCCAAGGCGCACCCGCAGGGACTGGCCGCGCTGCGCGAGGCCGGCGGGCGGGTGCTGCCGGCCGGCCGGGCCGAACCGGCCGTCCGGCACGCCGATCTGGTGATCGACGGGCTGACCGGCATCGGCGGCACGGGCGCGCTGCGCGAACCGTATGCCGCGCTGGCCCGCCTCACCGAGGACACCGACGCGATCGTGGTGGCCTGCGACGTGCCCAGCGGCGTGGACGCCGGGACCGGACGGGTGGACGGGGCGGCCGTCCGCGCCGATGTGACCGTGACGTTCGGGACCTGCAAACCCGGCCTGCTCATCGACCCCGGCGCCGCCCGCTGCGGCACCGTCGAGCTGATCGACATCGGGCTGGGCGCCGACCTGCCCGACCCCGACGTCGTCGCGGTCTGGCCCGAGGACCTGCGCATCCCGCTGCCGTCCCCCGAATCCGACAAGTACCGGCGCGGTGTGGTGGGCATCGTGGCCGGCAGCGAGCGCTACACCGGCGCCGCGGTGCTGTGCGTGGGCGGGGCGGTGCGCGGCGGGGCCGGCATGGTGCGCTTCGCCTCCGTGCCGCGCCCGGTGGAACTGGTCCGGCAGCGCTGGCCGGAGGCCGTCACCACGATCATCGAACGCACCCCCGCGGCACTGGAGAAGGTGGGCCGGGTCCAGGCGTGGGTGGTCGGCCCCGGGCTGGGCACCGACCGGGGCGCCGAGGCGCTGGTGGAGGCGGTGCTGCGGACCGAGCTGCCGGTGCTGGTGGACGCCGACGGCCTGACCGTGCTGGCCCGCCGCCGCGACCTGCTGCGCCGCCAGGCCCCCACCGTCTTGACCCCGCACGCCGGGGAGCTGGCCAGGCTGCTGGGACGGGACGCCCGCCGGGAGGAGATCGAGGCGCGGCGGCTGGAGCACGTGCGGCGGGCGGCGGCCGAGCTGTCGGCCACGGTGCTGCTCAAGGGCTCCACCACGCTGATCGCCGAGCAGGACCGGCCGGTGCGGGTCAATCCCACCGGCACCCCCTGGCTGGCCACCGCCGGCACCGGGGATGTGCTCTCCGGCCTGATCGGGGCGCTGCTGGCGGGCGGCATGACCGCCCTGGAGGCCGCCACGGCCGGCGCCTACCTGCACGGCCTGGCCGGACGGCTGGCCGCCTCGGCCGCCGGGTCCGGCGCGCGCACCGGCCAGGCGCCCATCGGCGCCCACGATGTCGTTACCGCCTTGCCCGACGCTTTCCGTACCCTGTCTTGACCTGCTCTTTTACGGGACGCTCCGCGGGGTGGAAAGCCGCGAGCGCCCGGCGGCGACGGTCGGGGGACGGCAGACTTGGGTGGCATGAGGGAGCCGGTACAGGCACGGGTGGACCTGGATGCCATCCGCGCCAACGTGGCGCTGCTGCGCGAGCGGGCGGGCGGGGCCGAGACCATGGCCATGGTCAAGGCCGAAGGGTACGGGCACGGCCTGGTGGAGGCGGCGCGCGCGGCGCTGGAGGGCGGGGCCGGCTGGCTCGGCGTCGCCCGGGTGGCCGAGGCGCTGCGGCTGCGCGCCGCCGGGATCACCGTCCCGGTGCTGGTGGTGATGGCCACCCGCGGTGAGCCGTTCGAGGAGGCGGTGGCCGCGGGGGTGGACCTGACCGCGGGCTCGGGCTGGCAGGCCCGCCGGCTCGCCGAGGCGGCCGAGCGCGCCGGACGGCCCGCCCGGGTGCACCTGAAGGCCGACACCGGCATGTCGCGCGGCGGCGCCACCATGGCCGACTGGCCGGCCACGGTGGAGGCGGCGCTGGCCGCCCAGGCCGCCGGGCACCTGCGCGTGGTGGGGGTGATGTCCCACCTGGCCTGCGCCGACGAGCCAGGGCATCCCTCGATCGCCCGGCAGCTGGCCGTCTTCAAGGAGGCCGTCGAGTACGCCGAGAAGGCCGGGGTGCGCCCGCAGGTGCGGCACCTGTCCAACTCGGCGGCGACGCTGACGCTGCCCGAGGCCCGCTACGACCTGGTCCGGCCGGGCATCGCGATCTATGGGCTGACCCCCGTTCCCCAGATGGGGACCTTCGGGCTGCGCCCGGCGATGACGCTGGTCGCCGAGCTGGCCGCGGTCAAGCGGGTGCCCGCCGGCAGCGGCGTGTCCTACGGCCACACCTATGTGACCGAGCGGGAGACCACGCTGGGGCTGGTGGCCGCCGGGTACGGCGACGGCGTGCCCCGGCACGGCTCCAGCCTGCTGGAGGTGCTGGCGGGCGGGCGGCGCCGCCGGATCGCCGGCCGGGTCTGCATGGACCAGTTCGTGATCGACCTCGGCGACGATACGGCCTCCCCCGGGGAGGAGGTGCTGCTGTTCGGCCCCGGCGATCACGGCGAGCCCACCGCCCAGGAGTGGGCGCAGGCGCTCGGCACGATCAGCTACGAGATCGTCACGCGGATCGGGACGCGGGTGCCCCGGGTCTATTCGGGGGCGAGGTGGCAGTGAACCTTTTGCAGCACGTGGCCCGCGCCGCCGGGGACGGGAGCCCGGGCGGCGTCCCCGGTGCCGGCCTGCGCGGACGGCGTGTTGCCAAGGGTTCGGCGGACCCTTTCCCGACCTGCGCGGACGGTGAGGTGAAAGAGGCTTGGCCGCCTGGAGGGACCGCGCATGGATAGCAGGAGCAAACGCCGGCTCGGCCTGGCCGGGCTCGGCGCCGCCGGGCTGGGCGCGGCGGTCGGCCTGCGCCATTTCATCGTCGGCCGCCGCCGCTTCGACCCCGACCCGGAGGCCGGTGAGCCGTTCGGGCAGCTGCGCGGCCGGCCGCTGACCGTGCCGGCCGACGACGGGGTGCCGCTGCATGTGGAGATCGACGAGCGGCCCGGCGAGGGCGCCGAGCTGACCGTGGTGTTCTGCCACGGCTACACGCTCAACCAGGACGTGTGGCACTACCAGCGGCGCGACCTGGGCCGCAGCGGCTCCGCCGGCGGCACGCCGCCGCTGCGGCTGGTGTTCTGGGACCAGCGCAGCCACGGCCGGTCCGGGCGCAGCCGGCCTGCGCACGCCACCATCGACCAGACCGGCGAGGACCTGCACGCGGTGCTGCGCGCCGTGACCGCCCCCAACGAGCCGGTGGTGCTGGTGGGGCACTCCATGGGCGGCATGTCGATCATGGCGCTGGCCGACCGGCACCCTGAGCTGTTCAATGGCGGGCAGGTCGTGGGGGTGGCGCTGATCAACACCTCCGACGGGCGGCTGACGGAGATGACACTCGGCCTGCCGCTGGCGGTGGCCAGGCTGGTGCAGCCGCTGGCCTCGCCGGTGCTGCAGGGGCTGGGACGCCGTCCCCGCCTGGTGGAACGGGGCCGGGAGCTCGGCGCCGACCTGGCGTTCATGGTGACCCGCCGCACGGCTTTCGCCGACAAATACATCAGCCCTTCGGTGGTGGATTTCCTGGAAAAGATGATTCGGGCGACCCCCATCGATGTGATCGCCGAGTTCCACCCGGCGCTGATGTCCCATGACAAGAGCGCGGCCCTCGCCACGATCGGCAAGGTGCCCGCGCTGGTGATGGTCGGCGGACGCGATCATCTGACTCCGGCCTCGCACGGCCGCCGGCTGGCCGAGGCGCTGCCGGATTGCGAATTGGTCGAGGTGGCGGAGGCCGGGCATGTGCTGCTGCTGGAATACCCCGGAGTGGTGACCGGAGCACTGCGTCGCCTGATCGAACGGGTCCGCCCGCTCGCCGCCGAACGGTCGGCCTGACCCGGTGAACCTTTTTCCGCACATGGCCCAGGACACCGGGGGCGGGAGCCGGGGTGGTGTCCGCTGCCGGCTGCGACGTCCTCGTCTCGGCCCGCGGAGACGGCGTGCTGAAAAAGGCTCGGTTCGCCGGAGGGGGCGCATGACTCGTCCCGAACCGGGATTCGGCCCCGGAAGAAAAGGCCGCGAAGCGGCCTAGGCTGAAAGCGCGCGGGCCGGCCGCCGGCGGGCGAAAGCCGCATGTCCCGGCGCGGCGGGCGGGCCGGGACACGGGTGAGCGGATGGAGAAGACGAAGCGCACATGAGCGAGCCGAAGGAGGCGGTGAGCGGGCCGGTGACCGTGTCCGTGCCCACCGCCGACGACATGCGTGAGCTGGGAATACGGCTGGCCGGGCTGCTGCGGGCCGGTGACCTGGTGGTGCTGTCGGGCGGGCTGGGGGCGGGCAAGACCACCCTCACCCAGGGCATCGGCGAAGGGCTGAAGGTCCGCGGGGCGATCACCTCGCCGACCTTCGTCATCGCCCGGGTGCATCCTCCGCTCGGCGACGGCCCGGCCCTGGTCCATGTGGACGCCTACCGGCTGGGCGGCTTCGCCGAGCTGGACGATCTGGACCTGGATACCTCGCTGGCCGACTCGGTGACGGTGGTGGAATGGGGCGAAGGGCTTGTGGAGGATCTTTCCGAGGAACGCCTCGAAGTGTTGATCGTTAACGACGGCGCCTCCGGCGAGGAGCGGAAGGTAAAGGTCACCGGCGTTGGCAGCCGGTGGTCCGAGCTGCCGGAGAGGTTGTAGCGTCCGAAGAAGGCCGAAGTTTTTTCTGCTGCCGCCGTTGAACCGCTTTACGGTGATATGGCTTACTCTTTGCCGGTACGAGCCTCACCTTCGTGACACATATCTCAAGCCAGGGGTGAGAACCGGTGAGTGGGAACCATCGAAGCGGGAGCTACCGCGCAGGCGGTGAAGGCTCCCCTGGAGCCGGCGGCGGATACGGCCGCGGGCGTGAGGGCGGCGAGCCCCCTGGCCGCGGTGCGTCGTATCCGGGGCGTCCTCAGCCCGGTGGGCATCTGCGCGACGAGCACGGCCGGTATGGCAGCGGCCCGTACCCGGTCAACCGGGGCGGCGACCCATATGCCGTGAGCGGACGGGGCGGCCGGTACTCGCCCGACCCCTACGCGACCGGCGGGTACCCGTCCGAGCCGGGCGGCGGCCAGTACGCGACGAGCGGCCGCAGCGGCTCCTACAGCGGCTCGTACGCGACCGAACGGCACAGCGGCCAGTACACGATCGACCGGGGCAGCGGCTCCTATGCCGCGAGCCGGCGCAGCGGCTCCTACAGCGGCTCGTACGCCGCCGAGCGGCGCAGCGGTTCCTACCGCAGCGGCTCCTACCCGCGCGGCGGCAGCGGAAGCCACCGGATCGTGCACAGCAGGCCGCCGCACCGCCGGCTGGGCGTGGTCCTGCTGGGCGCCGCCACCGGAGTGGTGGTGTGCATCCTGGCCGTCTTCCTGGTGCTGGGCATGGGCGGGGACGGGCAGGAAAGCGGCGGCGTGGCCAACAGCGGCACCGCCACCTCGGCCGGCACCCCTGGCACCGGCGAACGCACCTTCGTCCCCGACGCCTGCCAGGCGATCGACGACGATCTCGCCGACGAACTGGTCCCCAACGCCGACCGCAACCAGTCCGACACCTACCAGGCCAGCGACCGGCAGAACCAGTGCGTGTGGGGCGTCTACACCGGGCGCAAGAAACGAGTGCTGACCGTCGAGCTGCGCGCCATCGCACCCTCGGGCGGCAACGACGCGGTGGAGGAGGCCACCCGCCGCTTCCAGCACGAGCGGGACGCCGACGAGTCCGGCAAGGGCCTGCTGACCGGTCAGCGGCTGGCCGAAAAGCGCTCCATCGAGGGTGTGGGCGAGGAGGCCTACGCGGTCTACGCGGTCGACTCCACCCAGAACTCCGGTGAGGCGATCGTCAACGTTCGGCAGGGCAACACCCTGATCACCGTGCACTACTCGGGCAGCACCGGCGACAAGGAGCTGGCCGAGGACCCGGCCATCGAAGGCGCCGTCGAGGCCGCCAAGGCCGCCCTGAAGCTGCTGGACAGCGGCGGCTGACGGGGGCGGGCGCGAAGCCGGCCGGGGCCTGATGCGGCTGCACTAGGCTTTGAAGCCGTGCTGGTCCTGGCTTTCGACACCGCGACCGCGGCGGTCACCGTCGCGCTGTATGAGTGGGTCCCCGGGGAGGGACCGCTGCCGCGCGCCGTCGCCGAGGCGGTCGACGCCCGCCGTCACGCGGAGCTGCTGACCCCCTCGATCGCCGGGGTGCTGGCGGAGGCGGGCGTGCTCCCCGCCCAGCTCAGCGCCGTGGTCGTGGGAGTGGGACCCGGCCCCTACACCGGGCTGCGGGTGGGGCTGATGACCGCGCGGGCACTGGGCGGGGCGCTGCGGATCCCGGTGCACGGGGTCTGCACCCTGGACGCCATCGCCTGGGCCTCCGGCCGGGACAAGCCGTTCGTGGTGGCCACCGACGCGCGCCGCAAGGAGGTCTACTGGGCGCGCTATGACTCGGCGCGGGTGCGCACCACCGAACCGGCGGTGGGACCGCCGGCCGCGGTGCCGGCCGAGCTGGGCATCGAACCGGGAGAGCTGCCGGTGATCGGCGAGGGCGCCGCGCTCTACCCCGACCAGCTGGGCGCCACCGGCGACGCCGAGCCGCTGCTGCCGTCGGCCGCCGCGCTGGCCGAGCTCGCGGTGACCCGCCTGGCCGGCATGGACGGGCCGCCGCTGCTGCCGCCCGAGCCGCTGTACCTGCGCCGCCCCGACGCCAGGACCCCCGGCCCCCGCAAGCGGGTGACCCCCCGATGACCGTCGCGCTGCGGGCCATGACGGAGGCGGACGTGCCCGCCGTCATGGAACTGGAACGGGCGACCTTCCCCGAGGACGCCTGGAGCGAGTCGATGCTGCGCGATGAGCTGCGCCACCAGCCGCACACCCGGCACTACGTGGTGGCCGAGGACGACTCCGGCGAGATCATCGGCTACGCCGGGCTGGCCGCCGCCGGGGACCAGGGCGATGTGCAGACCATCGCGGTGCGCGCCGACCGCCAGGGGCGGGGCGTGGGCCGGGCGCTGCTGGGCGAGCTGCTGGCCGAGGCCGAGCGGCGCGGCTGCCGGGAGGTCTTCTTGGAGGTGCGCGTCGACAACGACCGCGCCCAGGCCCTGTATGAGCGGTTCGGGTTCGAGCGCATCGGGGTCCGCAAACGCTACTACCAGCCGTCCGGAACCGACGCCATCGTCATGCGCCGCCGCCGGGGCGGCGCGGGCGCCCACCCGGTCGGCTTCGCGAAGTGAGGAGACAGGTGATCCGCGACTCCGAGCCGTTGGTGCTGGGGATCGAGACGTCCTGCGACGAGACGGGGGTGGGCATCGTCCGCGGCACCACGCTGCTGGCCGACGCCGTCGCCTCCAGCGTGGATGAGCACGCCCGCTTCGGCGGCGTGGTGCCCGAGGTGGCCTCCCGCGCCCACCTGGAGGCCATGGGCCCCACCGTGGAACGGGCTTTGGAGGAGGCCGGAGTGGCCTTCTCGGACGTGGACGCGATCGCGGTGACCGCCGGCCCGGGACTGGCCGGGGCGCTGATGGTCGGGGTGGCCGCCGCCAAGGCGTACGCGCTGGCGCTGGGCAAGCCCCTGTATGGGGTGAACCACCTGGCCGCTCACGTCGCCGTCGATCAGCTCGAGCACGGGCCGCTGCCCAAACCGTGCGTGGCCATGCTGGTCTCCGGCGGGCACTCGTCCCTGCTGCTGGTGCCCGACGTGGCCGCCGAGGTGCACCCGCTGGGCGCCACCGTGGACGACGCCGCCGGCGAGGCCTTCGACAAGATCGCCCGGGTGCTGGGGATGGGCTTTCCCGGCGGCCCGCTGATCGACCGCAAGGCCAAGGAGGGCAGGCCGGACGCCATCGCCTTCCCGCGCGGCAAGTACGACGACGGCACCTACGATTTCTCTTTCTCCGGGCTGAAGACCGCGGTGGCCCGCTGGGTGGAGGCGCGCGAGCGGGACGGGCGGCCGGTGCCGGTCGCCGATGTGGCCGCCTCTTTCCAGGAGGCGGTGGTGGACGTGCTGACCGCCAAGGCGCTGGCGGCCTGCCGCGAGCACGGGGTGCGGGACCTGCTGATCGGCGGCGGGGTGGCGGCCAACTCCCGGCTGCGGGCGCTGGCCGCCGAGCGCTGCGAGGCCGCCGGGGTGCGGCTGCGGGTGCCGCGGCCGCGGCTGTGCACCGACAACGGGGCGATGGTGGCCGCGCTGGGGGCCGAACTGGTGGCCGCCGGCGCCGCCCCTTCCGCGCTGGACCTGCCCGCCGACTCGGCGCTGCCGGTGGAGACGATCCGGCTGTAGGACGCGGCCTTGATCAGACGGCCACTCCCAGCCGGGCCAGTGAACCGGCCAGGTGCGCCTCCAGCAGCGGGATGCAGGCCCGGCCGAGGTGGCGCTCGTCCGGCTGGGCCAGCAGGTCCAGCACGCTGCGCAGGTCCCAGTAGGGGTCGTGCACGTAGCCGCCGCTGACCCGGTCGAAGGAGTCCAGGAAGGCGTCGGCGGCCGAAAGGCCGTAGCGCAGCGCCAGGCTGCAGCGCATCTGCGCGATGTCGACCCCGATCGGCCCGTAGGAGGCGCTGGACCAGTCGACGACGCCGGTCAGCCGCCCATAGGACCACAGCGTGTTGTCCGGCTGGTAGTCGCGGTGGATGAAGTGCGGCCTGGCCTCCGGGGCGGGGCGGGCGGCCAGCTCGAACGCCTGCTCCCACAGTTCGGGGCGGGTGGCGTGGGCGGGCGGCACCCGTTCCCGCAGCCGGTTGTAGGGCAGGTAGGGCGGCATCGTGGCGGCGCCGCTGAGCGAGTGCACCCCCAGCAGCGCGGCCGACATCTGGATGAGGTATTCCGACAGCTCCTCGGTCCCCGGGTTGGGCGGATGGCCGATCAGCCGGGTGACCAGCAGCGCCGGGGCGTCGCAGTAGGCCCCGGCGGGGTCTGCGGCCACCAGTTCCGGGGTGGGCAGCCGGCAGCCGGCCAGCAGCGCCAGCGCGGCGATCTCCCGTTCGGGAGAGAACTCCTGCCCGGCGGTCTGGTCGGGAAGGGTCCAGCGGCGCAGCACCAGCCGGTGCGGATGGCCGGAGCGGCTCTCCACCAGCAGCGCGTGGTTGGCGTGGCGCGTGCCCCCGGTCAGCGGGCGGACCATCTTGACCTTGGAACCCGGGCCGAGGCACTGCTCCACCCAGCGCAGGGTGGCCTCATCGGGGGGCGGGCAGACCGCCTCCACCGGTGCTCCGGATGCCTGGGAACGAGTCACGGGGTCCATCAAAACGGATTCCGAATGGTATTGGGAGTGATTTTGTGGAGAAGGAACGTTGCAAAATTCACGGGACCGGCGTGTCGCCCCGGTTATTGATCGGGCATGACCGGTGATTGTCGGACATAATTCGCGGATGCCATTCGGTATCCGGAGAAGTGGAAACGTCCGTTCTCAGGCGCTTCCGGCCGGGCCGCTCGCCGAAACGTCCAGCGGCCGTCGATGCGTCAGCAGGGCCACCGGGGAGTCGCCCACGCGGGTGAGCACCAGCGTCAGCTCCTCCCCATCGCGCCGGCCGCCCCCGCCGGCAAAGCCCAGCTCCCGGCGCAGCCGCTGCACGTCCACCGCCGATCCGCGCTTTTTGATGGTCAGCGTCCCGACCCGCCGCCGGCGCAGCACGGCCCGCAGCCGCTTGACCGAGAACGGCAGCACCTCTTCTATCTCATAGGCGGTGGCGAACGGCGTGGCGACCAGGTCGTCACCGGTGATGTAGGCGATGCGCGCATCGGCCAGCCCGCCGCCGAGCGCCGCCGCCACCTCGGCCACCAGATGGGCGCAGATCACCGCCCCGTCCGGTTCGTACAGGTACCGTCCCCACTCCCGCACCGGCGCGGTCGCCGGATCCCGCGCCGCCGCCAGCGTCCACACCCCGCCGCGCCCGTCCAGCAGCGTGGCCCGGCGCCGCGCCCGTCCCGCCAGCGCCCCCGTCCACAGCGCCGCCTCCTTGACGTCGCCGCCGACCGAGATCCACTCCGCCTCCGCCTCCTGCGGGATGGCCTGGTGCGGGATGCCCGGCGCCACCTTGACGCACCCGGCCGGGGCCCGCCCGGCCAGATCCAGCACCGCATCCAGCGGCGGTTCATAACAGGAGGGGTCGAACACCCGGCCGCGCAGAGTGCGGCGTCCGGGGTCGGCGAACACCGCGGCGAACCCCGCGGGGTCCGCCTCGGTCGCATCCCCGTGCCGCACGAAGGCCCGCTCCGCCAGCCCGAGCGCCGTCAGATTCGCCCGCGCCACCTCCACCGTCAGCGGGTCGCGCTCCACGCCGACGCCTGCGCACCCGGCCCGGGCCCGGGCGATCAGGTCGGCGCCGATGCCGCAGCCCAGGTCCAGCACCGGCCCGCCGCCCAGCCGGTCGGCGAACCGGCGCGCCCGGTACTCGGCCACGCACGCCCGGGTGGCCTGCTCCAGGCCCGCCGGGGTGAAGTACATGCGGGCGGCGTCCGCGCCGAACTTCTCGTGCGCCCGGGCCCGCAGCCGCGCCTGGGTGAGCGCCGCCGACACCAGCTCGGCCGGGTACCGCTCCCGCAGCCGGGAGGCGGTCGCCACCAGTGCGGTGGTGCTCAGATCGGCCTGCGCCGCCTCGGCCAGCACCCGCTGCCCGGTCTCCTCCAGCAGCCGCCGGAATATCGCCACATCCACACCCGGACCCTACTGATGCGACGGGGCGCGCCCACCGGGCGCCGGGAAGGTTTTCCAGATCAGCGGGTGTGGACGGCGGGGAAAACGGCGAGGAGAAGAAGGCAGGCCGACGGCCTTGCGAGCCGCAAGCGACGGTGCGGTGACCGCAAACCCGCCTGTGTTGACGAGGTCAGGGGGACGGCATAATCTCCATGACTGGCACTCGGACCCTGAGAGTGCCAATCATGCGACAAGGTCGGTCTGGCACCCGCGACGACAGGCCGGTCCCAGGTCGCCTCTTCTGTCACAGTGCGATCGGCCCTGCTCATGGCCGGTCGAGGACCATCGAAGGGGAGGTCAGATCGTGACGACCGCCACCAAGGTTGTTCTCAAGCCGCTCGAGGACCGCATCGTCGTCCAGCCGCTTGAGGCCGAGACCACCACCGCGTCGGGCCTGGTGATCCCCGACACGGCCAAGGAGAAGCCGCAGGAGGGCACCGTTCTGGCGGTGGGCCCGGGCCGGGTCGACGACAAGGGCAACCGCGTCCCGCTGGATGTGAAGGTCGGGGACGTCGTCCTCTACAGCAAGTACGGCGGCACCGAGGTCAAGTACAACAACGAGGAGTACCTCGTGCTGTCCGCCCGCGACGTGCTGGCGATCGTCGAGAAGTAATTTCAAGCCACAGCTGAACGCCATGCACCGCCCCGGCCGGCCAGGGGCTCCCGCACCGTCCGCCATTGCGCATCGGGTGCCTTGGGGAGCTTTCGGGGATGTGGGGATCGTCCTCGCATCGACCCGTGGGCGGCCGGGGCGGTGAACCTTTTCCGGCACTTTGTCTTCGCGGCCGGCGGCGTGCTTCGGCCGCCGGCGGTGCGTTTCGAAATCCCCGCGGGCGCCCGCCGGCCAAGGCCGCCAGCGCATGGGCCGGGTGAGGGAAAAGGTTCGACGCAGGAGAGGACGTAATTTTCCATGGCCAAGATCTTGGAGTTCGACGAGGACGCGCGGCGCGCCCTGGAACGCGGCGTCAACGCCCTCGCCGACGCGGTCAAGGTGACGATCGGCCCGCGCGGCCGCAACGTCGTCATCGACAAGAAGTTCGGTGCGCCGACCATCACCAACGACGGTGTCACCATCGCCCGCGAGGTGGAGCTGGAGGACCCCTACGAGAACCTGGGCGCCCAGCTCGCCAAGGAAGTGGCGACCAAGACCAACGACGTGGCCGGTGACGGCACCACCACCGCCACCGTGCTGGCCCAGGCGCTGGTGCGCGAGGGTCTGCGCAACGTGGCCGCCGGCGCCTCGCCGATGGCGCTCAAGCGCGGCATCGACGCCGCCGCCGCCCACGTCTCCGAGCAGCTGCTCAAGTCCGCCCGCGAGGTCGGCGAGCGGGAGGAGATCGCCCACGTCGCGACGATCTCCGCGCAGGACCGCAAGATCGGTGAGCTGATCGCCGAGGCTTTTGAGAAGGTGGGCAAGGACGGTGTGATCACCGTCGAGGAGTCCCACACCATGGGCCTGGAGCTGGAGTTCACCGAGGGTCTGCAGTTCGACAAGGGGTACCTGTCGCCGCACATGGTGACCGACCCCGAGCGCATGGAGGCCGTCCTGGAGGACGCCTACGTGCTGATCCACGAGGGCAAGATCTCCAACGTCCAGGACCTGCTGCCGATCGCCGAGAAGGTCGCCCAGACCAAGAAGCCGCTGCTGGTGATCGCCGAGGACGTCGAGGGCGAGGCGCTGGCGCTGCTGGTGGCCAACAAGATCCGCGGCACCTTCGTGTCGGCCGCGGTCAAGGCCCCCGGCTTCGGCGACCGCCGCAAGGCGATGCTGGCCGACATGGCGGTGCTGACCGGCGGCCAGGTGATCAGCGAGGCGCTGGGCCTGAAGCTGGACTCCATCGGCCTGGAGGAGCTGGGCCGGGCCCGCCGGGTCACCGTCACCAAGGACACCACCACCATCGTCGACGGCGCCGGCGACCCCAAGGACGTCGAGGACCGCATCCGCCAGATCAAGGTCGAGATCGAGCAGAGCGACTCGGACTGGGACCGCGAGAAGCTGCAGGAGCGGCTGGCCAAGCTGGCCGGCGGGGTGTGCGTGCTGCGCGTGGGCGCCGCCACCGAGGTGGAGCTGAAGGAGAAGAAGCACCGCCTGGAGGACGCCATCTCCGCCACCCGCGCCGCCATCGAAGAGGGCATCGTCGCCGGCGGCGGCAGCGCGCTGGTGCACGTCTCCAAGGAGGGCTTCGAGACGCTGGGGCTGTCCGGCGACGAGGCCACCGGCGCCGAGGCGCTGCGCCGCGCCCTGGTGGAGCCGGCCCGCTGGATCGCCGAGAACGCCGGCCAGGAGGGTTACGTCGTGACGGCCAAGGTGGCCGAGCTGCCCGTCGGCCACGGCTACAACGCCGCCACCGGCGAGTACGGCGACCTGGTGGCCCAGGGCGTCATCGACCCGGTGAAGGTCACCCGCTCGGCCGTCACCAACGCCGCCTCGATCGCCGGCATGCTGCTGAGCACCGAGGCCCTGGTGGTCGAAAAGCCCGAGGAGGAGGAGCCCGCCGCGGGTCACGGCCACGGTCACGGCCACGGCCACTGACCCTCCGCTCCGGCGGCGGCAGGCCGCCTGAGCAGGGAGGATGCAACCGGTTCGCAGGGGATCCCCGCCGACTGCGGCGGGGATCCCTTTTTTGGTGAGGTTTCTGATTTGCGGCGGCCCGGCCCCTTGCGTGCCGCGCCGGTCCCGTTTCCGCAGGTCAGGTGGGTGATCACGGCTGTGGAACCGGCGCGGCCCGGGCGGGGCGCAGCGGACTGAAAAAGAATTTCCTGTGCTCCTCGGCCGAAAAGCCCGCGACCGGGCGAAGTGTCGGAAGACTGTTTCGGAAATACCGGAGAAACGGCGACGGGCGGCGCCTTTTCAAGCCGGGCTTCTGCCGGTCACAACGGGTGGAGAGGGCCGATGCGGACCGTTCGGCGGCCATCCCGCACCAAAAGAGATTACCCTACGGGATGGAATCATTGCGTTTTGTGATATTAGGCGGGGGGCCCGCGCACTGTGACCATTCCGTTGTCTTGCACAGTGGAGACATGTCCGACCGCGCTGGGCATCATGCTCTACGTGACCGAGGGATGCTTCGCCGGGAACACGACGCGGGGGCTATCGGAGCGGGGGGACGTGCGATGACGAGCGAAGCCCGGGCCTTGCATGCGACGGCGCCCTCCGATGAGGGGGATCTGGGAGATCTGACCGCGCTGGCCGTGCAGGGCGATCCCGGGGCGATCGAGGTATTGCTCAGTCAGGTGCGGCCGATGGTGGTGCGTTATTGCCGGGCCCGTTTGGGGCGCATATCCGGGCACTATCACATCGCCGACGACGTGGCCCAGGAAGTCTGTATCGCGGTGTTGTCGGCCCTGCCCCGATATCGCGACATGGGACGTCCTTTCGCGTCCTTCGTCTTCGGCATCGCCTCGCACAAGATCGCCGACGCGCTGCGCAGCGCGGTGCGGTCGGCGGTGCCCACCGAGGACCTGCCGGACGGCCCCGACGACCGTCCCGGCCCAGAGGAGACGGTGGTCCGCTACAGCGAGGCCGAACGCGCCCGCGACCTGCTCACCCGGCTGCCCGAGCACCAGCGCGAACTGGTGCTGCTGCGAGTGGTGGCGGGGCTGTCGGCCGAGGAGACCGGTAATGTGCTGGGCATGACGGCGGGAGCGGTACGGGTCGCCCAGCACCGGGCCCTGGCCCGGCTCCGGGCGATGGCCAGTGAGGAGTCGGGCGCTTGACAGAGCGGAGCGAGGACGCCTCGGTTCCCACCGGTGCCGCCGGTGCGGCCGCCGCCGGTCCCGGCCGTCCGACGGCCGCGTGCTGGGATCTGGCCGCGGTGCGCCGCAGCGACGCGATCGTGGAGGCGCTGGCCGCCCGCGACGCGCTGCCCGACTCCTGCGCCGCCGACCCGGCGGACCCGGCCGTCGCCCTGCTGCGGGCCCTGATCGCCGATGTGGACGCCGGAGCCTTCGACCCGTCCCTGCCGCGCCGGCCGGCGCCGCCGGCGCAGCAGAGCACGCGCCCGGGAAAGCGGCGGCCCGGATCGGGCGGGCGCATGCGGCCCGTCCCCGCCGAGGGGGACGGCACCGCCGCCGAGCCTGGACCGCGGCGGGGGCCGCGCAAGGTCGTCCTGCTCGGCGTCGTCGGCCCGCTGCTGACCGGGGTGCTGGCCACCACCGGGGTCGCCGTCGCCCAGGACGGGCCGGCCGAGCAGCCGGGAAGCGCACCGGGCGCCGGAGAACTGGCCGCCGGCGAACCCGCGGCGCACGCCCGGATCCGGCTGGTCCGGGAACGGCCGGACACCGCCCGCCCGGCCGAGGGCGTCATCACGGTCCTCGCCGCCGACGGCGGGCCGATGCGTTCCCTGCCGTTCCGCACTCCCATGCCGGACCTGCGCGTCGAGCCCCACGAAGACCGACTCCCCAAGGACCGGGCGGGAGAGGACCGGCGCGGGTCCGGCGAGCGGCGAGCCCCCAGGGCGCAGCCGGAGGCGCCGGGGGGCGACGCGCCCAAGCCGCGTCAGGACCTCCTGCCCTTCGCCGATCCCGAGCCGGGCGAACCACACGCCGACCAGGACCGCCTCGACCCATCGGAGCCGGCTCCGGACAACACGGAGGAACGGCCGGCGGCCCCGCCACAGGCCGATGAAACCGACGGCGGCCTGCCCGAGGAGACCTGACCGGACCCCCTCAGGGGTTGTTCCGGCCCTCCTCGCTGTCGATCACGCCGTCCACGTAACCGCGGGCGTACTCCCAGCTGACATAGTCGACCGGGTCGGGCGACAGCGCGGGCTCGTGCACCCGCGGCAGCCCTTCCTCCAGCAGGTGGCGCAGGTTGCCGTGCAGCAGGTCCCAGTCGATGTAGTGCTGCTTGCCGCAGTCGCCGCAGTCCACGGTCAGGCCGCGGACCCCCAGCGGCTCCAGCAGCGCGCGGAAGACCTCCAGGTCGGCGAGGTCGGCCAGCACGTCCTCGCGTTCGCTCATGCTCAGCGGAGTGATCTCCTCGCTGAGGTCGCCGAGCGCTGCGGCCGGGTCGTTGGGGTCGCCGGCGAACGGGTCGAGCGGGACGTCATCGTGCACAATCCCACGCTACTGCGCACAACGAGCAGGTGGTCAACCCGCGGGCACAACCTTGTGCAAGACACCGGATGCCGGGATTTTCCCGACGGCGTGGTGTGTTGTTTCTCGCATAGTCCCCGGTGGCGGGCGTGCGCGCACCGGCAAGTGACCTTGACGGGCACGCCCTACGATGGGGGGACACCGCCGTGTCCGGGCCGCAACAGACCGCCTGTGGCCAATCGACGACCGGGAAGGCAGCCATGAATCCCGCCGCGGAACCCGACAAGTTCCTCCCTCCGGGGCTGACGTTCGACGATGTTCTGCTGGTGCCGGCCTACTCCGATCTCCAGCCGGGCGAGGTCGACACCACCACGCGGCTCAGCCGCAACATCACCTTGCGCATCCCCCTGGTCTCGGCGGCGATGGACACGGTGACCGAGGCCCGCATGGCCATCGCCATGGCCCGCCAGGGCGGCATCGGCATCCTGCACCGCAACCTGTCGATCGAGGAGCAGGCCGAGCAGGCCGACATGGTCAAGCGCTCGGAGAACGGCATGATCACCAAGCCGGTCACCTGCTCCCCGGACGACACCCTGGCCGATGTGGAGCAGTTGTGCTCCCGCTTCCGGATCTCCGGGGTCCCGGTGGTGGACGCCGAGGGCGTGCTGGTGGGCATCGTCACCAACCGCGACACCCGCTTTGAAAGCGACCCGACGCGGCCGGTGCGCGAGGTCATGACCCCGATGCCGCTGATCACCGCGCCGGTGGACGTCTCCAAGGAGGAGGCGTTCCGGCTGCTGGCCCAGAACAAGATCGAGAAACTGCCGCTGATCGACGACGCCGGCCGGCTGCGCGGGCTGATCACCGTCAAAGACTTCGTCAAAAGCGAGCAATACCCCAGGGCCACCAAGGACGCCGACGGCCGGCTGGTGGTCGGCGCCGCGGTGGGCGTCGGGGAAGAGGGCATCGCCCGCGCCCAGGCGCTGGTCGAGGCGGGCGTCGACGTCATCGTGGTGGACGTGGCCCAGGGCCATTCCAAGGGCGTGCTGGACACCATCGCCAAGATCAAGGCCAACTGCCGGGGCGTGGACGTGATCGGCGGCAACGTGGCCACCCGCGCCGGCGCCCAGGCGCTGATCGACGCCGGCGCCGACGGCGTCAAGGTCGGGGTCGGCCCCGGCTCCATCTGCACCACCCGGGTCATCGCGGGCGTCGGCGTCCCCCAGATCACCGCGATCTACGAGGCCTCCCGCGCCGCGCTGCCGGCCGGGGTGCCGGTGATCGGCGACGGCGGCCTGCAGTACTCCGGCGACATCGCCAAGGCCATCGCCGCCGGCGCCTCCAGCGTGATGCTGGGCAGCCTGCTGGCCGGGGTGGAGGAGAGCCCGGGCGAGCTGATCTTCGTCCACGGCAAGCAGTACAAGTCCTACCGGGGCATGGGCTCGCTGGGCGCCATGCGCAACCGCGAGCGCGGCAAGTCCTACTCCAAGGACCGCTACCAGCAGGGCGACGTCACCAGCGAGGAGAAGCTGATCCCCGAGGGCATCGAAGGGCAGGTGCCCTACCGCGGCCCGCTGGCCGCGGTCGCCCACCAGCTGGTCGGCGGCCTGCACCAGGCCATGTGGTACGCCGGCACCCGCACCATCCCCGAGCTGCAGGAGCGGGGCCAGTTGATGCAGATCACCACGGCCGGCCTCAAGGAGAGCCACCCCCACGACGTGCAGATGACCGTGGAGGCCCCCAACTACCAGCGCAGGTCATAGCAGCGGCGGGCCGGCCCGGGCGGGGCGGCCCCCGGCTGAGATGATGCTCCAGGCCCGATGTCCGGCAGACCCCGGGCCTGGAGCCGACACGTCCTTGAAGACCATCGCGGGCGGGCCTGCGCGCATCCGGGCCGAAGGAACGGTGACGACCGCAAAGCGGTCCGCACCGCCGCCGGGCCGGAAGGCGCGCATCGCGGCCCGCTCGCCGCGCGAGCGGAGCGAGCGCCATGAACACGCTTGAGATCGGGCGGGGCAAGAGCGGCCGCCGGGCGTATGCGTTCGACGAGATCGGCATCGTGCCGTCCCGGCGGACGCGCGACCCGGAGGAGGTCAGCGTCGCCTGGCAGATCGACGCCTACCGGTTCGAGGTGCCGCTGGTGGCGGCGCCGATGGACAGCGTGGTCAGCCCGGCCACCGCGATCGCCATAGGCAAGCTGGGCGGACTGGCGGTGCTGGACCTGGAGGGGCTGTGGACCCGCTATGAGGACCCCGAGCCGCTGCTGGCCGAGATCACGCTGCTGGACGATGTGACCGCCACCCGGCGGCTGCAGGAGGTCTACTCCGAGCCGATCAAAGAGGAGCTGATCGGCCGGCGGATCGAGGAGATCCGCCGGGCCGGGGTGACCGTGGCGGCCCGGCTGTCGCCGCAGCGCACCGCGCAGTTCCACAAGGCGGTGATCGACGCCGGGGTGGACCTGTTCGTCATCCGCGGCACCACGGTGTCGGCCGAGCACGTCTCCAGCCGGGCCGAGCCGCTGAACCTCAAGCAGTTCATCTACGACCTGGACGTCCCGGTGATCGTGGGCGGCTGCTCCACCTACACCGCGGCGCTGCACCTGATGCGCACCGGCGCGGCCGGGGTGCTGGTCGGCTTCGGCGGCGGCTCCGGGCACACCACCCGCACCGTGCTGGGGGTGGCGGTGCCGATGGCCACCGCGGTCGCCGACGTGGCCGCGGCCCGCCGCGACTACCTGGATGAGTCCGGCGGCCGGTACGTGCACGTCATCGCCGACGGCGGCATGACCAACAGCGGCGACATCGCCAAGGCGTTCGCCTGCGGCAGCGACGCGGTGATGATCGGCTCGCCGTTCGCCCGGGCCACCGAGGCGCCCGGCCGCGGCTACCACTGGGGCAGCGAGGCCCACCACGGCGAGGTGCCCCGCGGCACCCGGCTGGAGGTCGGCACGATCGGGACGCTGGAGCAGATCCTGTTCGGGCCGTCCCATGTCGCCGACGGGTCGATGAACCTCATCGGGGCGCTGCGCCGCGCCATGGCCACCGCCGGGTACACCGAGCTGAAGGAGTTCCAGCGGGTGGAGGTCGTCATCACCCCGCCCGAGCTGTGACGCCGCACCCTGGGTCCTGTGCCGCCGCACGGTTTTCACCGGGGGCGCGCCGGCCGTGAAGAGCCCTCCCATCGCCGGTGGGAGGGCTTTTCGCTGCTCTCGGCGTCCTTTTCGCTCGCGGGGGCGGGCGCGGGTGACCTTCGCCTGCCGTTCGCAGCAGTGGTCCGGCCCGGGTATGAACCCTACCGTTGGGTAAGTAGCACTCTGCACCATTCGGGACAGGGGGACTGACGCGATGGCCGGATCACCGATCACCGGATTGGGCAGTTCACGACTGGGTCCCGCCGAGCGCGCCCAGGCCCTGGACCGAATGGCCACCGAGGAGTTCGACGTCGTCGTGGTGGGCGGCGGCATCGTGGGCGCGGGCGCCGCGCTGGACGCCGCCACCCGGGGCCTGTCGGTGGCGCTGGTGGAGGCCCGCGACTTCGCCTCCGGCACCTCCTCCCGCTCCTCCAAGCTCATCCACGGCGGGCTGCGCTACCTGGAGCAGCACAACTTCGACCTGGTCCGCGAGGCGCTGACCGAGCGCGGCCTGCTGCTGCAGCGCATCGCGCCGCACCTGGTGCGCCCGGTTCCCTTCCTGCTGCCCACCACCCGCCGCTTCTGGGAGCGCGGCTACCTGGGCGCCGGGGTGGCCCTTTACGACGCGCTGGCGTTCCAGATGGGCAGCACCCGGGGCGTGCCCCACCACCGGCACCTGAGCCGCCGCAAGGCGCTCAAGCTGGCCCCGGCGCTGCGCAAGGACGCCCTGGTCGGGGCGATCCAGTACTGGGACGCCCAGGTCGACGACGCCCGTTATGTGGTGACCGTGCTGCGCACCGCCGCCCAGTACGGCGCGCAGATCGCCCCCCGCACCCAGTGCATCGGGTTCCTGCGCGAGGGCGAGCGGGTCACCGGCCTGCGGATCCTGGACCTGGAGTCCGGGCACAAGAGCGAGGTCCGCGCCCGCCAGGTGGTCAACGCCACCGGGGTGTGGACCGACGACATCCAGGAGCTGGTGGGCGGACGCGGCCAGATCCACGTCAAGGCGTCCAAGGGCGTCCACCTGGTGGTGCCCAAGGACCGCATCCACTCCTCCACCGGCATCATCCTGCGCACCGAGAAGTCGGTGCTGTTCGTCATCCCATGGGGACGGCACTGGATCATCGGCACCACCGACACCGCCTGGAACCTCGACAAGGTCCACCCGGCGGCCTCCAAGGCCGACATCGACTATGTGCTGTCGAAGGTCAACGAGGTTTTGGTGACCCCGCTGACCCATGACGACGTCGAGGGCGTCTACGCCGGGCTGCGGCCGCTGCTGACGGGGGAGACCGAGGAGACCTCCAAGCTGTCGCGCGAGCACGTGGTCGCCCACCCGGTGCCCGGCCTGGTCCTGGTCGCCGGCGGCAAGTACACCACCTACCGGGTGATGGCCAAGGACGCCATCGACGCGGTGGTGCACGGCCTGGACCGCCGGGTCGCCGAGTCCTGCACCGACCGCATCGCCCTGGTCGGCGGGGAGGGCTTCCAGGCCATGTGGAACGCCCGGCAGCGCCTGGCCGACCGCTCCGGGCTGCACGTGGCCCGCATCGAGCACCTGCTGCAGCGCTACGGCACCCTCATCGACGACCTGCTGGAGATGATCGCCGAGCGTCCCGACCTGGGCAAGCCGCTGACCGGCGCCGACGACTACCTGCGCGCCGAGGTGGTCTACGCCGCCACCCACGAGGGCGCCCGCCACCTCAACGACGTGCTGTCGCGCCGCACCCGCATCTCCATCGAGGCCTGGGACCGCGGCGTCGGCGTCGCCCAGGAGGCCGCCGAACTCCTCGCCCCCGTCCTGGGCTGGTCCAAGGACCAGATCGACCGCGAGGTCGAGTACTACCGCAAGCGGGTCGAGGCCGAACGCGACTCCCAAAACCAAGAAGACGACCAGGAGGCCGACGCCCGCCGCCGCGGCGCCCCGGAGATCGTCCCCACCTACTGAGCCTTTTCCGGCACGGCGGCCCGGCGAAGACGGACGGCCGTTAGGGCGATGGCCGGTGCAGGGGCGGGCCGAGGAGGAGATTCAGGCCGGTGGCGTACAGGTCGGCGGGGACGCGGTCGGGGTCCAGCAGGTGCTGGGCGGTCAGCCCGAAGTCCATCGCCATGACCAGGGCGGCCCGGTCCTCGGGGGTGATGCCGTCGGTGCCGGGCAGGCCGCGGGCCAGCCGGCGGCGGCGCTCGTCATACCAGTCGGCCAGCCGCCAGCCGGCGGCGTAGTCGCGCATGCCGAGCAGCCAGAACTCCATCATCAGCAGGGCCAGCAGGCGGGCCTCCGCGGTCTCCAGGCGCAGGCGGTAGCGCTCGCCGAGGTGCCGGAGCCGCTGCAGCGGCGGGCGGCCGCCGTCCTCGTGCGGCGGCTCGGGCGCCTCGGTGCCGAACCCGGCCGCGGTGCAGCGCTCCAGCAGGGCCATCGCCAGGTCGGCCTTGCCGGCGAAGTTGGAGTAGACGGCGCCCTTGGTGAGCCCGGCGGCCGTGGCGATGTCGTCCAGCGATGTTGCGTGGATGCCGCCTTCGGCCCACAGGCGCTGGGCCGCCTCCAGCAGGGCCTCCCTGGTGCGTTCCCGCCGCCTGGCGGCGGCCGGGTGCCGGTGCGCCCGGCGTCCGGTGTGCCGCGGCGGTGTCCTGTCCTGCTCCTCGCCTCCCGGGTGTGCGCTGGTCATGCGGTTCTCCCCTCCCGCGTTGGATGCTCATTCCGGGATACACCGCGAGTGCATGGTCATTCCGCCACTTGGCCGACAGCGGGCAGGCGGGACGGTTTTCGGCCCGGTTTCGGCGTCCGGTGATGAACTTCGTCCGCAGTTGAGAGGGTCGGTGACCAAGTTGTGGTTACCGGTAGGTAGTCAATAGTGGCCGGGTGGTCATATGGTGCCACCATGGCAACCCCTACGGCCTCAGCGCTGACGCTCGCCCCCGCCCTCATCGAGCGGTTGTCCTCTCACGTGACCTCCGCCTCGGGCGGCACCACCACCATTCCCGCCCCCTTCACCGGGGAGCCGCTGGCCACCGTGCCGGTGTCGAACGCCGACGACGTGCGCGCCGCCTACGAGCGCGCCCGCGAGGCCCAGCGGGCCTGGGAGCGGCTGCCGGTGCGCGAGCGGGTCAAGCCGTTCCTGCGCATGGTGGACGTCCTGGTCGACCGGCGCGAGGAGATCCTGGACGTCATCCAGATGGAGACCGGGAAGGCCCGCCGGCACGCCTATGAGGAGTTCCTCGACGTGGCGCTGTGCACGCTCTACTACGCGCGGCGGGCGCCCCGGCTGCTCAAGCCCCGGCGGCGGCAGGGCGCCTTCCCGGTGGCCACCCGGACGGTGGAGCTGCGCAAGCCCAAAGGCGTGGTCGGGCTGATCTCGCCCTGGAACTACCCCTTCAGCCTGGGCGCCAGCGACATCGCCCCGGCGCTGATGGCCGGCAACGCGGTGATCCACAAGCCCGACACCCAGACCTGCCTGTCCAGCCTGTGGGTGCTGGACCTGCTGATCAGCCTGGGGTTGCCGCGCGACCTGTGGCAGATCGTGGTGGGCGACCCGGCCGAGATCGGCGACCCGCTGCTGGAGAACGCCGACTACGTCGCCTTCACCGGCTCCACCCGCGGCGGCCGGGCCATCGCCGAGAAGGTCGCCCCCCGCCTGGTGGGCTACTCGCTGGAGCTGGGCGGCAAGAACCCGATGATCGTCCTGGAGGACGCCGACGTCGAGCGCACCGCCCGCGGCGCGCTGCGCGCCTGCTTCACCAACGCCGGGCAGCTGTGCATCTCCATCGAGCGGCTGTACGTCCACGAGAAGATCTACGACCGGTTCGTGCCCCGCTTCGTGGAGCAGGTCAAGGCGATGAAGCTCGGCGCCGGGCTGGACTACGAGGCCGACATGGGCTCGCTGACCTACCCGCGCCAGCTGGAGGTCGTCAGCCGGCACGTCGAGCAGGCCCTCAAGGAGGGCGCCACGCTGCTGGCCGGCGGCAAGGCCCGCCCCGACATCGGCCCGCTGTTCTATGAGCCCACCGTGCTGACGAACGTCACCGGCGACATGGAGCTGTGCGCCAACGAGACCTTCGGCCCGGTGGTCAGCGTCTACAAGTTCTCCGACGAAGACGAGGTCGTCCGCCTCGCCAACGACACCGCCTACGGCCTGAACGCCTCCATCTGGACGCGGAATGTGGCCCGGGGCCGCCGCCTGGCCGCCCGCATCAACGCCGGGACGGTGAACATCAACGAAGGCTACGGCGCCGCGTTCGCCTCCTACGACGCCCCGATGGGCGGCATGAAGCAGTCCGGCCTGGGCCGCCGGCACGGTGCCGAGGGCATCCTCAAGTACACCGAGCCGCAGACTGTTGCCAGCCAGCACCTGGTGGAGCTGGCCCCGCCGCCGTTCCTGGGCTATGACCGCTACGCCACCGGCATGGCGACCGCGATCAAGCTCATGAAGCGGCTGCGGATCAGGTAGCCGAAGGACGAGATCGGATGTCTGCGGACGTGAAATTCGACTTCGATGTGCTGGTGGTCGGCTCGGGCTTCGGCGGCAGCGTCGCGGCGCTGCGGCTGACCGAAAAGGGCTACAAGGTCGCCGTGGCCGAGATCGGCCGCCGTTTCGACGACCCGGCCGGCAGACCGGGGGAGCGCCATGCGGCGCTGCCGAAGAACTCCTGGCGGCTGCGGCGCTACCTGTGGGCGCCGGCGCTGGGCCTGACCGGCGTCCAGCGCATCCACCTGCTGCGCGGCGAGAAGGGCGGCCGGGTGCTGGTGCTGGCCGGGGCGGGCGTCGGCGGCGGCTCCCTGGTGTACGCCAACACCCTGTATGAGCCGCTGCAGCCGTTCTACGACGACCCGCAGTGGCGGCACATCACCGACTGGCGGGCCGAGCTGGCGCCCTACTACGACCAGGCCAAGCGGATGCTGGGCGTGGTGCCCAACCCCACCATGACCCCCGCCGACCGGGCGATGAAGCGGGTCGCCGAGCGGATGGGACGGGGCGAGACCTTCCACCTCACCCCGGTGGGGGTGCTGTTCGGCGACAAGCCGAAGCAGGAGGTCGACGACCCCTACTTCGGAGGGATCGGCCCGCGCCGCCGCACCTGCCACGAGTGCGGGGAGTGCATGACCGGCTGCCGGCACGGCGCCAAGAACATGCTCACCGAGAACTACCTGTACCTGGCCGAGAAGGCGGGCGCCAAGATCATGCCGATGACCGGCGTGCGCTCGGTGACCCCGCTGCCGGGCGGCGGGTACGAGGTGGAGATCGTGCGCACCGGCTCCTTCGGCCGGCACCGCCGCACCCTGCGGGTCGAGCAGGTGGTGTTCGCCGCCGGCACCTACGGCACCCAGAAGCTGCTGCACCGGATGAAGGCCACCGGGCGCCTGCCGCGCATCTCCGACCGGCTGGGCGTGCTCACCCGGACCAACTCCGAGGCGATCTTGGGCGCCGAGCGGTTCCGCCGCCGGGGCGACGACTATTCGGCGGGCGTGGCGATCACCTCCTCCTTCCACCCGGACGAGGACACCCACATCGAGCCGGTCCGCTACGGCAAGGGCTCCAACGCCATGGGCCTGCTGCGCACCCTGCTGATCGACGGCCCGTCCGCCGACGGCTCCGGCGCGGCCCCGCGCTGGCTGAAGTTCCTCGGCTACGCCGTCACCCACCTGTGGCAGCTGCCCCGGCTGCTCAACCTGCGGCACTGGTCGGAACGCACCATCATCGCCCTGGTCATGCAGGTGCGGGACAACTCCATCACCGTCACCCCGTGCAAGGGCCTGTTCGGCTGGGGACTGCGGGCCCGCCGCGGCCACGGCGAGCCCAACCCCACCTGGATCCCGGCCGGGCACCAGGCCACCCGGCTGCTGGCCGAGGAGATCGGCGGCATGCCCGGCGGGTCCTGGCTGGACCTCGGCGACATCCCCACCACCGCGCACTTCATCGGCGGTTGCGCCATCGGCGACTCCCCGCAGACCGGAGTGATCGACCCCTACCACCGCCTCTATGGCCATGAGGGCCTGCACGTGGTGGACGGCTCGGCGATCTCGGCCAATCTGGGCGTCAACCCGTCCCTGACCATCACCGCCCAGGCCGAGCGTGCGATGGCGATGTGGCCCAACAAGGGCGAGCAGGACCCGCGTCCCCCGCTGGGCTCGCCCTATCGCCGCATCACCCCGGTGGCCCCCAAGAACCCCGTGGTTCCCCAGGCCGCCCCGGCCGCGCTGCGGCTGCCGATCGTCGAGATCACCTGACCGGACGGCGCGCTCTCGGGCCTGCTTTCCACCCCACAGGCCCGCGGGCGCGCCGTCCTCCCTTCGCACCGGGCGGCATGGGCCGGGGCGATACGGCCATAGACTTGGGGTCTGCCCCGTATCCCTTGAAAGGCGTTGCCCGGTGCCCTTCGCGCAGGTCGAGCAGTCCCACGACACCGTTCTCGTCGTCGACTTCGGCGCGCAGTACGCGCAGCTGATCGCGCGGCGCGTACGCGAGTGCAATGTGTTCAGCGAGATCGTCCCGTGCACCATGCCGGTCGAGGAGATGCTGGCCAAGCGGCCGAAGGCGATCATCCTGTCCGGCGGGCCGGCCTCGGTGTACGAAGACGGCGCCCCGTCCGCGCCCGAGGGGCTGCTGGAGACCGGGGTGCCGACGCTGGGCATCTGCTACGGCCACCAGGTCATGGCGCAGGCCCTCGGCGGGGTGGTGGAGAACTCCGACGTCGCCGAGTACGGCCGCACCGACATCGAGGTGATCGACGGCGGGGTGCTGCTGAGCGGGCTGCCGGACAAGCAGCCGGTGTGGATGTCGCACCGCGACCACACCAGCGTCGCCCCCGAGGGCTTCACCGTCACCGCGCGCACCGCCGTCACCCCGGTCGCCGCGATGGAGAACCGCGAGCGCGGCCTGTACGGCGTGCAGTTCCACCCCGAGGTGGTGCACACCGAGCACGGCATGGCGGTGCTGCGGCACTTTCTGTTCGAGGCCGCCGGCTGCCGTCCCAACTGGACCATGCTCAACATCGCCGAGGAGGCCATCGAGGCGATCCGCGCCCAGGTCGGCGGCAAGCGCGCCATCTGCGGCCTGTCCGGCGGGGTGGACTCGGCGGTGGCCGCCGCGCTGGTGCAGCGCGCCATCGGCTCCCGGCTGACGTGCGTCTTCGTCGATCACGGCCTGCTGCGCAAGGGCGAGGCCGAGCAGGTGGAGAAGGACTTCGTGGCGGCCACCGGCGTCCAGCTCCACGTGGTGGACGCCCAGGAGCGGTTCCTGAGCGCGCTGGCCGGCGTCACCGACCCCGAGACCAAGCGCAAGATCATCGGCCGGGAGTTCATCCGCGTCTTCGAACAGGCCGCCCGCGAGATCGTCGCCGCCCACTCCGGCGAGGACGACGACGTGGAATTCCTCGTCCAGGGCACCCTGTACCCGGATGTGGTGGAGTCCGGCGGCGGCACCGGCGCCGCCAACATCAAGTCCCACCACAACGTCGGCGGCCTGCCCGAGGACCTGAAGTTCAAGCTGGTCGAACCGCTGCGCACCCTGTTCAAGGACGAGGTCCGCGCCCTGGGCGAGCAGCTCGGCCTGCCTCCTGAGATCGTCTGGCGCCATCCCTTCCCCGGCCCGGGCCTGGCCATCCGCATCATCGGCGAGGTCACCCGCGAACGCCTGGACATCCTCCGCGAGGCCGACGCCATCGCCCGCGAGGAGCTGTCGGCCGCCGGCCTGGACCGCGACATCTGGCAGTTCCCGGTGGTGCTGCTGGCCGACGTCCGCTCCGTCGGCGTCCAGGGCGACAGCCGCACCTACGGCCACCCCGTGGTGCTGCGCCCGGTCACCAGCGAGGACGCCATGACCGCCGACTGGGCCCGGTTGCCGTACGACCTGCTGCAGCGCATCTCCACCCGCATCACCAACGAGGTCCGCGAGATCAACCGCGTGGTGGTCGACATCACCAGCAAGCCCCCCGGCACCATCGAGTGGGAGTAGCCGGACTTTCTGTGTAGAAACGGCTACAAAGCGTTGTTCGGCCTCCTACGATGCCGTCCATGTCACACTGGGTGAGGCGCTGTCGGGAGGCTGAATGGTGGTGTTCGCTGTGGGCGGCGACTTCACGGCGCCTTGGAGCCACACGGGCGTATGGACGGAGGAGGAGTACCTCAAGCTGCCGTCGGACGGCCCGAAGGTCGAACTGGTCGGCGGGAGCCTGCTGGTGAGCCCCGCGCCCGGCAAGCCCCATCAGCGGATCGTGCGGCGGCTGGCCACGCTCATGGAGTCGGCGGGCCTGCCGGACCTGGTGACCGAGACCGAGATCAACGTGCGGATCGCCGAAGACGTGATCCTCATTCCCGACATCGTGGTCACCTCCGAGACCGACGACAAGGTCATCGTCCACGATGCGGCTCACGTGCGGATGGTGGTGGAGGTCCGGTCGCCGTCCAACCAGGGGCAGAAGTGGATCAAGAAATACGCGCTGTACGCCCAGGCGGGCATCCCCTGGTTCATGGTCGTCGAGATGGACGACGAGCGGCATCTCACGATGATCCTGCAGCGGCTCGAAGGGGGAACCTACGTCGAGGCGGCGCGGGCGAGGTGCGGCGAGAAACTCAAGCTTCCCGATCCCTTCCCCAGCATCGACCCGGCGGACCTGCTGCGGCCGCTGCTGTGACCGGGGCTGCTCTTGCCGAAGGACGGCGGGGCTTTTGGCCGCTTTCCCAATGCGCTCTATGACGAAACGATTGGCGTCTAACGTCAAGCACGTTGAGGTGACGCCACAGGAGCAAGGGCAGTGACCAGCCGCAACAGCCCCCGCGACAAAGGCCGGCTTGAACAGAGAGCGGCCGAGATCCGCCTCGACGGCATTCGTCGCGGCCTGACCACCGAGGCCGTCGTTGAGAAGATCCTCAGGGAGATCGACGTTCATCCCCTGGAGGCGTGGAGGCTGGCCAACGGATGGAGTCGGGAGGAGGTCGCCGCGCGCCTGGATGCGCTCTACGTCGCGGACGGCCTGGAGCCCCCGCACGTGGACGCACCCACTCTGTGCCGATGGGAGCGTGGCCAGAGGAGACCGAACGAAGAACGCATCGACTACTTCTGCAAGCTCTATCGCACCCGGCCTGACAAGCTCGGCTTCGGCGTGGACCACGGGGAGGGCGACCCCGGCAACCTGCAGCGCATCGGGATCGTCGATGCCTTCCCCTACACCGGGGAGGACTCCGAGCAGGACTTGATCAACCGGATCCGGGCCGCCGGGCAGCGCATCAACTTGTTCGGCCTCACCAGGAACTTCTATGCCCGCGAGGAGTGCCTGGCGGCGTTGGAGGAGGCCGCTCAGCGGGTGCCCGTCAAGATCTATGTGATGGACCCGTTCTGCGACTCGCGCCGCGACCGGTACCGGATCGAGCCGGCCGACGCGGCGATGGAGGATCCGCACCGCTACATCCGGGAGGTCCTGCGCCCGTTGCGGGCCGCGGCCGAACGGCAGCCCAACATCCGCCTGTACAGCTACAACTTCCCCTGCTCGTTCGCGATGGAAGAGGTGGACGACGTCATCCGGATCATGCTCTACGGGCACGCCAAACGCGGCACCCATGGCCCGATCCTGGTCGTCAGGGAGGGCACCCCGATGCACGACTACGCGGTCGATCAGTTGCGCTGGCTGGAGCGGTTGTCAGGGGGTGAGGTGCCCGAGCCGTGGGCGAGCAAGGGAATCGAGGTCAAGCCCCTGGAGGCCGCCTGAGGAACGCCGCCTGAGGAACGCCGCCTGAGGAACATGGCGTGGCGGGCTGACAGTTCGGGGGACGGTCGTCATGAGGGCCCGGGGAAGTCCCGGGCCCTCATGACGTTCCGGTGGGTGTCAGACCCCGGCGGGGGCCAGGGCGGCCTCGGCCTCCAGGGTGGCGGCGGTGGCGTTGATGACCGCGGCGATGCGCAGGGCCTCCTGGATGTGCTCGCGGGGCATGCCGGCCTCGCGGAGGACCTTCTCGTGGGATTCCAGGCAGCGGCCGCAGCCGTTGATGGCGGAGACGGCCAGGCACCACAGTTCGAAGTCGACCTTCTCGACGCCGGGCTTGCCGATGATGGTCATGCGGAGCTTGGCCGGGAGCTGGGCGTAGGTCTCGTCGCCGATCAGGTGGGTGGCGCGGTAGTAGACGTTGTTCATCGCCATGATCGAGGCGGCGCCCTTGGCGGCCTCGAACGCCTCGGCCGACAGGTAGTCGCCGGCCTCCTCGGCCAGCTCGGCGATGACCTGCTTGCTCTTGGTGGCCATCGCGCAGGCCAGCACGGTGCCCCACAGCTGCTGCTCGGTGAGCTGGGAGGTGCTGGTCACCGAGCCCAGGTTGAGCTTGATGTCCTTGGCGTAGGCGGGGAGGGCTTCCTTCAGTGCGTCGACGCTCATGCTGAGGCTTCCTTTCAAGACAGACGGCCGGTCACGGCTATGGCGCGACCGGCCGACCGGTGAACCCGCCCGGCGCGCCGTTCTTCGGGGACGGTCCGTGAGCGGCGCGGTCCTGGGCGGGTGGAGGCGATGTGCGGCGGCCTGTGACGCCAGGCCGCGTGCCGGGAGAGGCGCGATGCCCCTTGCGGCGGGTCCGGGGAGGGGCACCGGCCACCGTGGGTGTGGGCGCGGTCGGAACCGGTGGCCGGTGCGCCGTCAGCCCTGCGGACTGGCTCAGGCGCCCGCCATGAGCTTCTTGGGGTCGAGGGTGGCCTCGCCCTTGTTCCAGTTGCAGGGGCACAGCTCGTCGGACTGCAGGGCGTCCAGGACCCGCAGGACCTCCTTGACGTTCCGGCCCACCGAGCCGGCGGTCACCATCGCGAACTGGATCTCGTTGTCCGGGTCGACGATGAAGGTGGCGCGCTGGGCGACGCCCTCCTTGGTGAGGATGCCCAGGGCGCTGCTGAGCTCCCGGTTGATGTCCGACAGCATCGGGAACGGCAGGTCGCGCAGGTCCGGGTGGTCCTTGCGCCAGGCGTAGTGGACGTACTCGTTGTCCACGGACACGCCCAGGACCTGGGCGTCGCGGTCGGCGAACTCCCCGTTCAGACGGCCGAACTCGGCGATCTCGGTGGGACAGATGAAGGTGAAGTCCTTGGGCCAGAAGAAGACCACGCGCCACTTGCCCTCGTAGGTCTTGTGGTTGATGGTCTCGAACGCCTTGTCCGGGTCCAGCGACACGCAGGCGGTCAGTTCGTACTCGGGGAACTGGTCACCGACAGTGAGCACAGGATCTCCTTCGTTCCATGTGAAATGTGTCACAAGCGCCCTTAAGGGGCGACCGCGACACCAGAGTTGTGAGTGGTCATAAGCATGTCGCAGCTATCGTGAAAAGAGAAATTGATAGGTCCAGGAAGATTGATAGGGGATGGCTATCAATAGACCGACCGTGGCGCAGCTGCGGGCATTCCTCGCGCTGGCCGAGTATCTGCATTTCCGAGACGCCGCCGCCGTGCTCGGCATGAGCCAGCCCGCATTGTCGGGCGCGGTGGCCGCCTTGGAGCAGACTTTGAACACCCGGTTGGTCGAGCGTACGACACGCAAGGTTCTGCTCACTCCGGCGGGGGAGCGGGTGGCCCGCCGCGCCGAGACGGTGCTGGCCGAGCTGGACCGGCTGGTGGAGGAGGTGCGCGCCGCCCGCGGCCCGCTGGTCGGCCCGCTGCGGCTGGGCGTGCTCCCCACCGTGGCGCCCTACCTGCTGCCCTCGGTGCTGCCCCGCTTGAGCCGCGACTTTCCCGACCTGGAACTGTCGGTGCGCGAGCAGCAGACCGAGCACGTGGTGGCCGAGCTGCTGGCGGGCCGCCTGGACGTGGTGATCCTGGCGCTGCCGGTGCCCACCTCCGGGGTGGCCGAACTGCCGCTGTACACCGAGGAGTTCCTGCTGGCCGCCCCTCGCGCCCTGGAGATCGGCCCCGAACCGGTGCCCCGCAAGGTGCTCACCGAACTGGACGTGCTGCTGCTCAACGAAGGGCACTGCCTGCGCGACCAGGCGCTGGACCTGTGCCGCGAGGTCGGGGCGCAGGCGACCGCGGCCACCTACGCGGCGAGCCTGGCCACGCTGGTGCAGCTGGTCTCCGGCGGCCTGGGAGTGACGCTGCTGCCGCAGACCACGCTGCCGGTCGAGACCCGGCGCGCCGACGGGCTGGCGGTGTACCGCTTCGCCGACCCCGCCCCCTACCGCCGCATCGGGCTGGCCTACCGGGAGACCTCGCCCCGGGTGGAGGAGTTCCAGGCGCTGGCGCGCAGCATTCGCATCGCCGTCGCCGAAGCCCATCCGGAAGTGCGCATCGACTCCTGAGCCGGCCCGTCCCGCACCCTTGCGAAAGTGGCGTAAAGCACACGTGACATTCCTCATATGTCGCGGGACGTGCACAACGAAACAAGGGCATTCGCGCCGATAGAGATTTTCGTCACTTATGCGGCGCCGGTTGGACATGAGCGCCCGGTAAAGCCCTCCCGGAATGTTCCGCGGCGGGGTAACGATCGCTGCAAGGCTTGTCCGCCGTCCGGTGGCACCTGACGCCCCCAGGGCGCCGCCCGGTCATGGTGAAGGGGTGCGGAACGTGACGACCGGGCAGCTCACCGCCGACCGCTGGGCCGAGGTCGAAGAACTGTGGGCCAAGGACGGGCTGATCCGGCTGGCGGGCTCGCTGCAGGGGCCTGATCCGCTCGCGGGCCGCTGGCGGCTGCATCTGGTCCCGGCGCACCCGGCGCCCACCACCCCGCGGGCCTGGCTGAGCCTGCGCCTGCGGCGCCGGCGGACGGCCCGCCGCCGCGGGCCGGGCCCCTACGACGTCACCGTCTCAGCCGGCCGGTTCGACGTGGCCGTGCCGGTGCGGGACCTGACGCCGCCCCGCCCGTTCCGCTCCGAGCGCTGGGACGTCCGCCTGGTCTGCCACACCGTGCGCACGGAGGTGGAGATGCCCGTCGGCCGCCGCCTGGGCCGGCCGCGGGCCCGCGCCATCACCTACCCGGCGCAGTGCTTCACCGACGGGCGCGGCGCCCGCTACCGGGTCCGTCCCCGCTACACCGCCGACGACCGCCTCCTCCTTGTGAGCCGCCGGGTCCGATGAAGATCACCTACGTACTGATGCACGCCTACGGCATGGGCGGGACGATCCGCACCGTCATCAACCAGGCCGCCGCCATGGCCGAGGCCGGGCACGAGGTCCAGATCGCCAGCGTGATCCGCCGGCGGGGCCGCCCGCAGTTCCCCATCGACCCGCGGGTCCGCCTGATCACCCTCGACGACCAGCGGGGGGCGAACGCACCCCCGCGGCCGCCGCGGCCGTCCCGCACCGGCCGGCTGCTGGAGCGGCTGGAACGGCGCCTGGGCCGCCGGCTGCGCAGGCCCCGTCCCGTCCCGGTGCCGCCCGGCTGGGAGCCCGGACCCGAGGTGCCGGCGGGGGAGGCGGCCAAAGAGGTCTTCACCCGCCGCGTCGAAGAACGCGTCATCGAGTTCCTGCAGAGCCTGCAGGAAGGGGTGGTGGTCACCACCCGCCCCGGACTGAACCTGCTGTCGGCCCGCTACGCGCCGCCCCACCTGGTCCGCATCGCCCAGGACCACATGCACCTGGACCGCTACAAGCCGGACGTGCGCGAAGCGATCGCAAGCGACTACCCGCGGCTGGACGCGGTGGTCTCGCTGACCCGCCGGGACGAGGCCGCCTACCGGCGGGCGCTGGGCGGCCGGGTGCGCACCGCCCAGATCCCCAACCCGCTGCACACCCTGCAGGTGCCCCGCACCGACCACTCCGCCAAAGTGGTGGCGGCCGCCGGACGGCTGACCCGGCAGAAGGGCTTCGACCTGCTGATCGAGGCGTTCGCCCAGGTGGTGCGGCGGCACCCGGACTGGACGCTGCGGATCTACGGCGGCGGCCCCTGGGAGGGACGGCTGCGCAACCTGATCCACCGCCGCCACCTGTACAACCACGTCTTCCTCATGGGCACCTCCAGGGACCTGGACCGGGAACTGGCGCAGGCGTCCATCTACGCCCTCAGCTCCCGCTTCGAGGGCTTCGCCATGGTGGTGCTGGAGGCGCTGAACTGCGGGCTGCCGCTGGTGAGCTTCGACTGCCCCACCGGCCCCCGGGAGGTCATCCGGGACGGGGAGAACGGGCTGCTGGTGCCGCCGGAGGACCCCGGCGCCATGGCGGGCGCGCTGTGCCGGCTGATCGAGGACCGGCGGCTGCGGCGCCGCCTGGGCGCGGCGGCGATCGACACCGCGGCCGAGTACGGCCCCGAGGCGATCCGCCGCCGCTGGGAGGAGCTGTTCACCGAACTGCTCGCGGCCAAGCGCGCCGAGGGCACGGTTCTGCCCGCGTAGCGGGACGGTCAAGGGTGGGGCAAGCGATTCCCTGGCGGTCGCGATGCGCGTTCGGGTAACCGCCCCGGCCGGAAATGCTTGCCCTATGTCGACGTTCTCCCTGGACGACGTACGCCGGGTCTGCAAAGGCCGCGACGCGTGGTGGACGGTCTTCCTCGTCGACCCGATCGCGATCCGGCTCACGCGGCAGGTGGCCAACCGGACCTCGATCACCCCCAACCAGCTCACCGCCGCCGCCTTCGCGCTGGGCCTGGGCGCGGCGGCCTGCTTCGCCCTGGCCTCTCCCGGCTGGCTGGTGGCGGGGGCGCTGCTCTACCACGTCGGCTTCGTGGTGGACTGCATGGACGGCAAGATCGCCAGGCTCAAGGGCACCGGCACGGTGTTCGGCGGCTGGCTGGACTTCATGCTGGACCGGGTCCGCGACACGCTGTGCGCGGTGGCCCTGACCGGCGGGCAGTACGCCCGGACCGGGCAGGCCGCCTACCTGTACGCGGGCATGGCGATCCTGGCTTTGGACATGTTCCGGTACGTCAACGGTCCGCAGATCGTCAAAGTGCGGCGCTCGATGCGCGCGGCGATGAACGCGGCGATGCGGGAGGCCGCGGCGGACCGGCCCCGGGGCCGCCTGGAGGCGCCGCAGGCAGGGCGGGAGCGGGAGGAGGAGCCCGAAGGGGAGCTCGAACGGCTCACCGACGCCGACCTGCACCGTGCCTTCGACGCGCATTTCCCCTGGTACCAGCGGGTCCGCCGGTACCTGCTGCAGCGGCGGGTGCGCACCCATCTGGTCAGCGGCATCGAGTTCCAGATGGCGGTGTTCATCATCGGCCCGCTGACCGGGCAGATCATCGGCGCCGTCGCGGTCGCCGGCGCCCTGCTGATGTTCTTCGAACTCGTGATCATCTACAAGTTCTGGCTGTCCACCCGGGCGCACACCCGGCTGCTGGCCGAGCTGCGGCAGGTGCGCCCCATGGCCGCCGCCGGCCCCACCCGGGCCGGGCAGGGGCTCGCCCCGGCCGCCGAACCGGACTGACGGCGGCGGGGACCCGGCCGGGCGGGACCGATCACGGCCCTGTCAGGAGGACGTCAGCTCCGGGCGATGGGCCCGGGCGAACAGCGTGACGCCGGGCAGGGAGCGCACCGGCAGGTAACGCTCCAGCATCACGACGGCGCGCAGCCCGGCGTTGACGACCGGGTTCAGCCGTCCCGCCCCCTGCGGGGCGCTGCGGTGCCGCCGCCACTTGACCACCGGACGCAGCAGCACGTTCCAGCTCCACATCCGGTCCAGCTGCAGCCCGGCGCCCTCGATGAGCGCGGCCAGGCTCTCCCGGGAGTAGCGGCGGACGTGCCCGAGCGCCACATCGTGCGCCGACCACAGCGACAGGTCGCACGGCACGGAGATCAGCGCGACGCCGCCCGGGCGCAGCACCCGGGCCAGCTCCCCGGCGGCCGTCTGATCGTCGGGGATGTGCTGCAGCACGTCCAGCGCCATCACGAAGTCGAAGTCCCCCGTCGACAACGGCAGGTAGCAGGCGTCTCCGTGATAGGCGTCGATGCCGCGCCGCTTGGCCAGCTCCACCGCCTCCGGGGAGGCGTCGATGGCGATGGCCTCCCAGCCGTGCTCCACCAGCACCCTGGTGTTGCCGCCGCCGGCGGCGCCGATGTCGGCGGCCCGCCCGGGCGGGCCGCCCAGCCGGCGCAGCTCCCGGGCGATGATCGCCCGGCGTTCCCGATACCACCAGTTGTCGTCTTCGATCGCGACGACCCGTTGAATTTCGACCGTGTCCATGGCCCCCAACCGGACAACGTTGCGTCGATGCGGTCGTCCGCATCCTTAATTACGGAACGTACCAGGTTGGCGACGAGTGGTGGTGGACCGGGGTGCTCAGCGGTGGTGCCGGCCCCTGCGCCGGCGGAACAGGTAACGCACGGTCAATAGCGCCGCCAACGCTCCCACCAGCGGAGCCGCCCGCTTGGCGACCGAGGGCCCGGCGACCTCCAGCAGGTCGATGGCGTCGTCCTCCGGCGGCCGCCGCCGGTGGGCGCCGCCCCGCCGCGCGGTGGTTTTCGGAGCAATGGCGCCGGAGGTTTCGGTCACCGCCGCCTCCCGGACGCCCTTGGCCGAATCCGCCGCGGCGGCCTCGCCCGTCTCCCGGCCGCCGGAGGAGCCGGCGGCCGCAGAGCCGGTGCCGTCCGGCGTCGCTTGAGCGGATTCGGCGGCGCCGCTCGCCGCGCCGGAGGCGACGGTGGCCCGGCCCGCCTCGGCGGGCTCGGCGGTGCCGCTCGCCGTGCCGGGGGCGGCCGTGGTCTCAGCGTTGGCCGGGGCCGTCGGTGCGGGCTCGGTGGTGCCGCTCGCCGTGCCGGAGGTGGTGGATTCAGAGGAGGGCGTGGTCTCAGCGTTGGTCGGGGCTGTCGGTGTGGGTTCGGTGGTGCCGCTCGCCGCGTCGGGGGCGGTGGTTTCGGGGGCGGCCGTGGCCTCAGTATCGGCCGAAGTCGTCGGTGCGGGCTCGGCGGTGCTGCTCGCCGCGTCGGGGGCGGGCGTGGTCTCGGCGTCGGTCGAAGCCACCGGAGCGGATTCGGTGGCTTCGGGAACGGGCCTGCTTTCGGCGTCGGCCGGAGCCGCCTGAGCCGGTTCGGGCGGGCTGCTCGTGGCCGGAGCGGTTCCGGCCGGTTCTGCGGTGGCCGTGGTTTCGGGTTCGGCGGGGCCGCCCGCCGGTTCGGTGGCGGAGCCGGTGCCGGCCGAGGCCGTGGTTCCCGGCTCGGCGGAGGAGGAGCCGGCGTCGGCCCGGGGCGGTTCGGCGGCGATCGCGGCCTTCCCGGTGGATTCGGGGGCGGTCTCCTTCGAGACGGGGTTTTCGGCCAGTTCGGCGGCCAGGGCCTTGGCGAAACGACCGACCAGCCTGGCGCCGACCTCGGCGAGGATGTTGCGGCCGAACTGGGCGGGGCGGCCGGTGACGTTCAGCTCGGTGTGGACGGTGACGCGGGTGGTGCCGTCGGTCTCCGACATGCGGGCCCGGATGGTCGCCGCCGCGGTGCCGGAGCCGCGGGCCTCCTTGCCGGAGGCCTCGATGGTCAGGGTGCGGGCGTCGGCGTCCGCCTCGACGATCTTGGCGGTGCCCCGGTAGGTGATGGTCATCGCGCCCAGCCGCACCTTCAGCCGGCCGCGGTAGTCCGTGCCGTCGATGGAGTCGAGGGTGGCACCCGGCATGCAGAGCGCCACCCGCTCCACGTCGAGCAGCGCCGACCATGCCTGATCCACCGGCACCGGAACGGTGAATTCGTGGTCGAGCTCCATCAGCGGGTTCCTGCCCTTCTCGTCAGGGGACCGATCTGGTGACTTTATGGCGGCCTGCGGCCGTACCGCCACACTTACAGGTCACCGCAGATTCTCACAGCAGGTCCCGGCAGGGCGGCCCGGGGGTGCCCCGGTGACCTGCCCCCATGGCCGCCGTGCCGGGACGCGACGGGCGCGGTCAGGACGCGCAGGCCGACACCAGGGCGCGGCGGGTCAGCACCCGGGCCAGATGCGCGCGGTACTCGGCCGAGCCGTGCAGGTCCTTTGGCGGGGAGGTGCCGTCGGCCGCGTGGCCGGCGGCGGACCGGAAGGACTCCTCGGCGGCGGGACGCCCCTGCAGGGCCTGCTCCACGGCGGTGGCGCGGACCGGTGCGGCGCCCATGTTGGTCAGCGCCACCCGGGCCTCGGCGACCTCGCCGCCTTCCCGGCGGACCGCGCAGGCCACCCCGACCACCGCCCACGCCTGGGCGGTGCGGTGGAACTTCTCATACCAGGTGCCCCACCCCGGGCCGAGCTTGGGAACGGTCACCCCGACCAGCAGCTCGTCCGGTTCCAGCGCCGAGGTCATCCAGTCGACGAAGAAACCCGCCGCCGGGATGTCGCGCGCCCCGCCGGCGGACCGCACATGGCACACCCCGCCCAGCGCCAGCACCACCGCCGGCAGGTCCCCGGCCGGGTCGGCGTGCGCCAGCGCCCCGCCGAAGGTGCCGCGGTGCCGCACCGCCGGGTCGGCCACCGTGGCGGTCGCCTGCGCCAGCAGCGGGGCGTGCGCACGGACCAGCGGGTCGTGCATCACCTGGTGGTGGGTGGCCATCGCGCCGATGAACAGCGCGTCGCCCAGGTCGCGGATCTGCCGCAGCTCCGCCACCCGCTCCAGGTCCACCAGCACCTCCGGGTAGGCCAGCCGCATCCGCAGCAGCGGCAGCAGGCTCTGCCCGCCGGCCAGCGGCTTGGCCTCCTCACCGGCCTCGGCCAGCGCCGACAAGGCCTCCTCCAGCGAGCCCGGCCGCACGTACTCGAACTGCGGGGGGATCATTCGGCACCTCCCTGCGGGTTGAGGGCGCGCCACACGCGCTCTGGGGTGCACGGCATCGGCACGTCCCGCACCCCGTAGGGGCGCAGCGCGTCCACGATCGCGTTCACCACGGCCGGGGTGGCGGCGATGGTGCCGGCCTCCCCGACGCCCTTGACGCCCAGCGGGTTGGTGGTGGCCGGGGTCTCGGTGCGGTCGGTGGTGAAGTCGGGCAGGTCGGCCGCCGACGGGATCAGGTAGTCGGCCATGGTGGTCGTGGTCAGGTTGCCCGCCTCGTCGTAGACGGCCTCCTCATACAGCGCCTGCGCGATGCCCTGGGCGAGCCCGCCGTGCACCTGCCCCTCCACGATCAGCGGGTTGACCACCCGGCCGACGTCGTCGACCGCCACGTAGGAGCGGATGCGCACGAACCCGGTCTCGGTGTCCACCTCCACGGCGCACAGGTGCGTGCCGTGCGGGAAGGAGAAGTTCTCCGGGTCGAAGGTGGCGTCGGCGTCCAGCGAGGGCTCCATCCCCTCGGGCAGGTCGTGCGCGGCGAACGCGGCCGCGGCCACCTCCTGCAGGGTCTTGGCCTCGCCCGGCACGCCCCGCACCCGAAAGCCCCCGTCGGTGAACTCCACGTCCTCCTCGGAGGCCTCCAGCAGGTGGGCCGCCACTTTGCGGGCCTTGTCGATGACCTTGTCGCAGGCGTTCACCAGCGCGATGCCGCCCACGGCCAGCGACCGCGAACCGTAGGTGTCCATGCCCTTGGGGGAGACGGAGGTGTCGCCGTGCAGCACCCGCACGTCCTCGAACGGCACGCCCAGGCGGTCGGCGGTGATCTGCGCCCAGGCGGTCTCATGGCCCTGGCCGTGGGCCGACGACCCGGTCACCACCTCGACCTTGCCGGACGGCAGCACCCGCACCGAGGCGTGCTCCCAGCCGCCGGCGCCGTACGACAGCGACCCCAGCACCCGCGAGGGCGCCAGCCCGCACATCTCGGTGTAGGTGGACACCCCGATGCCCAGCTGCACGGTGTCGCCGCGCTTACGCCGGTCGGCCTGCTCGGCGCGCAGCTTGTCGTACTCCAGCAGCTGCAGCGCCCGCTCGGTGGCCGCCTCGTAGTTGCCCGAGTCGTAGGTCAGCCCGGCGATCGTCTCGTAGGGGAACTCCTCGTGGCGGATCCAGTTGCGCCGCCGCACCTCGATCGGGTCCAGGCCCAGCTCGGCGGCCAGCTCGTCCATCAGCCGCTCGATGGCGAAGGTGGCCTCCGGACGCCCCGCGCCCCGGTAGGCGTCGGTGGGGGTCTTGTTGGTGAACACCCCGGTGCAGGTGAAGGAGTAGGCGTCCATCTTGTAGATGCCGTTGAACATGAACGCCCCCAGCAGCGGCACGCCCGGGGTGACCAGCATCAGGTAGGCGCCCATGTCGGCCAGCAGCTCCACCTTCAGGCCGCGGATGGTGCCGTCTTGCTCGGCGGCCAGCGTCAGACGCTGGATCTGGTCGCGGCCGTGGTGGACGGCCAGGTTGCCCTCGCTGCGGGACTCGGTCCACTTGACCGGCCGGCCCAGCCTGCGGGCCAGCAGCAGCGCCAGCACCTCCTCGCCGTAGACCTGCAGCTTGGAGCCGAACCCGCCGCCGACGTCCGGGGCGATCACCCGCAGCCGGTGCTCGGGGATGCCGGTGACGGTGGCCAGCATCAGCCGCAGGATGTGCGGGATCTGGGTGGCCGACCAGAGCGTGAAGCCGTCCCCGTCCGGGGCGCACACCACCGCCCGCGGCTCCATCGCGGTCGGGATCAGCCGCTGCTGCACGTACCGGCGTTCGAGCAGCACGGGCGCGTCGCGCAGCGCCGCGTCGATGTCGCCGTTTTCGAACGTCCAGGTGTAGCTGGCGTTGGTGCCCAGCTCCTCGTGCACCAGGTCGGCGCCGTCCGCGAGCGCCCGCTCCATGTCCGTCACGACCGGCAGCGGCTCGTAGTCGACGTCGATGGCCTCCAGCGCGTCGGCCGCCGCGTACCGGTCCCGGGCCACCACGCACGCCACCGGCTCGCCCACATAGCGGACGCGTTCGACGGCCATCGGCGGGTGCTCGGGGTGCTTCATGTCCTCGGTGACGACCCACGCGCACGGCAGACCGCCCTGCTCGGCGGCGAAGTCGGCCCCGCTGAACGCGGCGATCACGCCCGGACGCTCCAGGGCCTCGGAGACGTCCACATGGGTGATGCGGGCGTGCGCGTGCGGGCTGCGCAGGAACGCCACATGGCACATGCCCGGCAGCTGCAGGTTGTCGGTCCACTGGGTGCGGCCGGTGATCAGCCGGGCGTCCTCGGTGCGCCGGCGGGGGCTGCCGATCTCGCGCCTGACGACGGTCTCGGTCACGGCGTCACCTCCGCTTCGGGGCGGGGGACGGCCGGGGCGTCCGCATCGCCCCCGGCGCGCATCTCGGCGGCGGCGCGCCGGACGGCCCGGACGATGTTCTGGTAGCCGGTGCAGCGGCACAGGTTGCCCTCCAGCCCCCGGCGGATCTCCGCGTCGGAGGGGTCGGGGTTCTCCCGCAGCAGATCGATCGCGGCCATGATCATGCCGGGGGTGCAGTACCCGCACTGCAGGGCGTGCTCTTCGTGGAAGGCCCGCTGCATGGGGTGCAGCTCCCCGCCTCGGCCCAGCCCTTCGACCGTGGTGATCTCGTGCCCGTCGGCCTGGACGGCCAGCACCGAGCAGCTTTTGACGCTCAGCCCGTCCATCAGGACGGTGCAAGCGCCGCAGTTGGTGGTGTCGCAGCCGACCGGGGTGCCCACTTTCCCCAGCCGTTCGCGCAGGTAGTGGACGAGCAGCAGCCGGGGCTCCACCTCGTCCTCATACGTCACGCCGTCGACCTTGGTTCTCACACGCGGCATCCGTCCTCCTTCGGGCGCCTTGAGGGGTGGGTCGGGGGCACAAGGCGCCGGGAGGTGCGCGCTGGACGGGCCGCGACATCGAGGCCACCTCCGCGGGGGGTGGGGCGACCCTTGAACGGTAAACCGTGATCGAACGGCCGACCAGACCTTGATATGACCTAATTCACACTGATTTGCGGCCCGAATCCGGCGCGCCGAGCGCCGCGTTCAGCCGCCGCACCCGTGCCGCGGCCAGCTCCACCACGGTGCGGGTGGCCGGGGACAGCTCGGCGACGGGACGGTGCACGATGCCGAACCGCTCGTGCAGCGGCGGGTCCAGCGGCGCCCAGTGCAGGCCGGGCGGCAGCCGCTCGCCCAGGCGGAGCAGGGCGCCGCGCCAGCACACCGTGTCGGCCAGGCCGCGCGCGGCGACCTCCAGTGCGGCCTCGAAGTACTCCACCTCGACGCGGGGGCGCAGCACCCGCCCGTGCGCGCGGGCCAGCTCGGCCAGCATCCGCCGGGTGGTGTCCTCGGCGCGCCAGCTCACATCCGGCAGCACCAGCGGGTGGGAGGTCAGCGTCCGCGCGGTGACCGGCTCGCGCACCCGTTCGGGGTCGGCGCTGACGTAGACCAGCTCGTCGCGCATCTCCACGGTCACCGCCAGGTCGTCGGCGTCCAGCGGCAGCGCCGCCAGGGCGGCCTCCAGCCGGCCCCGGCGCAGCTGCTCCAGCAGCTCGGCGGAGTTCTGGCCGACCAGCTCGATCCGCACCCGCGGGTGCCGCTGGAGCATGTCGGCGATCAGATCGACCCCGAGGTAGTAGTGCGCGATCTTGAAGATGCCAAAGCGCACCGTGCCGGTCAGCATGCCGCGCACCGACGAGACCGCCCGCACCGCCTCGCCGGCCGCCCGCAGCGCGGCGACCGCGTGCGGACGCAGCGCCCAGGCCGCCTCGGTGGGCACCAGACCGCGCCCCACCCGGCGGAACAGCACCGCGTCCAGGTGCCGTTCCAGCTGCCTGACCTGCTCTGACACCGAGGGCTGGGCGTAGCCGAGGGCGGCGGCCGCCGCCGTGAACGACCCGTGCTCCAAGGTGGTCAGGAAACAGCGGAACTGATGGAGGGTGATCGCCGATCCACCGTCAGTGACCAAGGATTTCCCTTCACCTGCCGCAGGAAAGCAAGGCTACCTCGATGGGAAGCGGCTCCTTACGGTCGTTGGCATGCCCTCCCCCCGATCGCGTTCCTCGCTGGGCGCCCTGCTGTGCCTGATCTCCGCGGCCGGCTTCGGGCTGTCGGCGATCTTCGCCAAGGAGACCTACCGGACGGGCGCCGGAGTGCAGACGATGCTGACGGTGCGCTTCGCCGTCGCCGCGGCGCTGCTGTGGCTGCTGGTCGCCTGGCGCCGGCCCGCCCTGCCCACCGGGCGGGCGCTGCTGACCTGCATCGGGCTGGGCGCCATCGGATACGCCTGCCAGGCGATGTGCTACTTCGGCTCGCTGGCCCGCATCGACGGCTCACTGGCGGCGCTGCTGCTGTACACCTACCCGCCCATGGTCACCGCCATCGCTATCGCGCTGCGGCGCGAACCGGTGGACCGGCGGCGGCTGACCGCCCTGGCCTGCTCGGTGCCGGGAGTGCTGTTGCTGCTGGGCGGCGGCGTCCGGCCGGGCGCCGCCAGTGGGGTGCTGCTGGCGCTGGCGGCGGCCGGCACGTACGCGATCTACCTGACCGTCGCAGCGGGCCTCCCCGAAGAGCTGGACCTGATCACCGTGTCGGCGGTCGTGTGCACCTCCGCCGCCGTCAGCATGGTGCTGATCACCGCGGGCACCGGCTCCTGGCAGCCGCCGGCGCAGGCGAGCGGCTGGGCGTGGACGACGATGCTGGCGATCTTCTCCTCGGTGGTGCCCATCGTCTGCATGCTGGCCGGCATGCGCATGGTCGGCGCATCGACGGCGGCGATCCTCTCCTACGCCGAACCGGCGGTGGCCGTGGCCTCCACCGCCCTGGTCTACGGCGAACGCCTGAGCGCCGCGCAGCTCCTCGGCGGCCTCATCGTGCTGCTCGCCGTCTTGATCCTCAGCGTGGAACGCCCCGGCACGCCGCCCGCCCCGCGTCGCGTCCTGGACCGGATCGCGCCCGGCCGCCGAAGCCGGCGGCCGGAACGCGAAGAACCGGAACACGAAGGGCGGGCTCAGCGCACGGGCGACAGGGCCTGCGTGTAAAGGACGGCGCCGTCGAGGTCCCGCAGCCGGACGGTCATCACCCCGCTGCGGGCGTCGATGTCCACCTGCCCGAAGAACTGGTAGCCCTCGGCGGGGGAGGCGTTGGCGCGCGGCGGGGCCTTGAAGAACTTCACCTGGGGGCCGAAGGTGCCCTCCAGGCGGTTGGGGCCGAAACCACCGGCGTTCAACGGGCCGGAGACGAACTCCCAGAACGGGTCGAACCTGGTGAAGGCCGCCTTGGCGGGGTCGTAGTAGTGGGCCGCGGTGTAGTGCACGTCGGCGGTCAGCCACACCATGTTGCGGACCTTGTGCCGCTGGGCATGGGAGAGCAGCTCGGCGATCTCCCGCTCGCGGCCCAGCGGCGCCCCGTCGTCGCCCTGGGCGATGCCCTCCTGGGCGGTGCCGTCCGGCACGACCAGCCCGAGCGGCAGGTCGGCGGCCATCACCTTCCAGGTCGCCGTGGAGCGGCGCAGCTCCCGCTTGAGCCAGGCCAGCTGCTCGGCGCCCAGCACGCCCCCGGTCTCGGTGGGGGAGGTGTTGGGGGTGTTGGGATTCTTGTAGGTCCGCATGTCCAGGATGAAGACGTCCAGCAGCGGACCGTAGGAGATCTTGCGGTAGATCCGGCCGCCCCGGGGCGCCTGGGCGGCGATCGGGGTGTACTCCATCAGGGCGCGGCGGGCCCGGGCGGCCAGCACGTCCACGCGCTTTTCGGTGTAGCGGGCATCGTCGAGGATCTCCCCCGGGTACCAGTTGTTGACGACCTCGTGATCGTCCCACTGGTAGATCATCGGGACGCGGGCGTTGAAGGCCCGCAGGCAGGCGTCCTCCAAGTTGTAGCGGAACTGCCCGCGGTAGTCGGCCAGCGTCTGGGCGACCCTGCTCTTCTCCTCGGTCACCACGTTGCGCCAGGTGCGGCCGTCCGGCAGCGCCACGGTCTCGGTGAGCGGCCCGTCGGCGTACACCCAGTCGCCGCTGCACAAAAAGAAGTCCGGGTCGAGCGCGCCCATCGCGGTGAAGATCCGAAAGCCGCCCAGCTCGGGATTGATGCCCCAGCCCTGTCCGGCCAGGTCGCCGGACCACACGAACCGGATGTCGCGGCGGTGCCGGGAAGGGGTGCGGAAAGACCCCTCGACGGGGGCGGACAGCAGCGCGTGCCGGTCCAGGTCGGCAAGGCGCACCCGGTAGCAGATCCGCTCCCCGGCCGGCAGCCCGCGCAGGAACACCTTGCCGGTCAGATCGGTCTTGGGCGTCAGCACCGGGCCGCGGACGGTCCGGAAACCCCGGAAGTCGGGGCGGCGGCTGATGTCGACGAGCATCCGCGCCGGGCGGTCGGCGCGCGCCCACACCACGGCCCGCCCGGCGGTCACATCGCCGCTTTGCACGCCGTGGGTCAGACGCGGCCGCCCCCGCCGGATCAGCGCGGGGGCCGCGGCGGCGGGCGCGGTCGGCGCGGCCAGCGGGGCCAGCATCGCGCCTCCGCCGATGAGCAGCCCGCCGCGCAGTACGGTTCGCCGGTCGAAAGTCATGGTCAAGCTCCGTTTCCTCGGTGGAGGACGACCGCATGCTGCCGGGCTTGAACGTCTGCCGACCGGCACCGCCGTGGCCGAAGGGTTAATACCGATCGACGTGATCGACTTGACAAGTGCCGGTGGGCGCGGTCTGCTAGGCGCATGTCAGCGCGTGCCCGTCTTCGCAGCCACCAGGGTTCCTCCGTCGTGGCCGCCGCGCTGTGTTCCTGTTGTTGTTGTCGCTGATCACCGCGTTTTCAGCTCGGTAGGCACCTGCAGTCCGGCAGTCCGCCCGCGCGGCCGTTGCGCGGGCCCCTCGACGACAACAACCCAAGGACTCCTCGTGGACCTCGACGTCGTTCCCGACCTCACCATGCGCGGCCAGGACGACCCGCACGGCCTGGCCGCTCAGCTTCCGCCCACCGTGGGCCAGCTCGCCGCCCGCATCGGCGAACTGGCCGCCCGCCCGGACCGCTGGTGGCACCTGGTGCGGCCGGATCCGGCGGCCCCCGGCCAGGTGGCGCTGGAGGAGACCGGCGGCGTGCGGGTGTGGCTGACCACCTGGCCCCCCGGCCACCGCACCGACGTGCACGACCACGGCGGCACGCACGTCAGCACGGTCGTGGCCGGGGAGCTGACCGAACGCGTCCTGACCGCCGACGGCGTCACCGAACGCCCGCTGCGCGCCAACCGCGTCCGCGTCCACGGCGGACGCACCCATGAGATCCACAACCCCGGCCCGGCCTACGCCATCACGCTGCACGCCCGGCTCGGCTGAGCGCGGCCGGCCCGGTCAGTGGCTTCGGCGGCCGCGGGTCAGCACCCGGACGACGCCGACCAGGCCGAGCCCGAGCAGCACGGCCGCGGCCAGGATCTCCGGCGGCGCCACCGGCTCGCCCGACAACCCGGTCACCAGGAAGACCCCTGCTGCGGCCAGGAAGAACAATCCCGCCACCGCGGAGCCGGGGTCGAACCGGCGCTTCATCCCGCCGTCAGACATGCCGCACCTCCACGTCCCCGACCTTGACCCGCACCCGCAGCTCGATGACCGGTGGGTCGCCCTCCCCGGCGCTCCGCGGCTCCAGCACCCGTTCGACCTGCACGAACGGCCCGCCGTCGAGGCGGCTGTTCACGGTCAGGTCCCCCAGGGCGATCCGGCCGTCCAGCTCCACCCGGGCCCGGCCGGGCACGGTGATCGTCAGTTTGCCGCTCAGCACCTCGGCGTTGACCCGGATCCGCCGGCCCGCGCTCAGCGGAAGGGCGGTCAGGTCCAGCCGCCCGCTGCCCACCCCGAGCCGGTAGGTCTGCTCGGTGCGGGAGGCGTCGGCGGGCCGCCACTCCACGTTCCCGAACCTGGTGCCCTTGGGCGTCTCGGCCACCGCCGTGGAGGTCAGCAGCCCCAGCGTCAGCACGGTGCCGACGGTGGCCAGCCCGCTGGGCCGGCCCGCCCAGCCGCCGATCAGCAGGCCCAGCCCGATCACCGCCAGGGCGGGCGCGGCGACCAGGTGCCCGCCGTAGATCCCGTGGTCGCCGTGCAACGCGACCGGGATCATCGCCGCCGCCGCCATCATCGCCGACAGCAACACGACGGAGGTCAGCGCGCTGTGGCGCCCGCATCCCCGCTTCGGCTCGCCGCCTGGGTCCGCGGGGGCGTCCGGCGGCCGGCTCCAGCAGGACCGCCCGCCGGGCGCGGCCGGATCATCGGTCACGCCGCCTGCAGGAGGATCGGCGGGACGCCCGGCCGCTGCGGGGACGTCCTTGACCAGGCTCACCCGCTTGTCCAGGCTCACCCGGCCCTCCGGCGGGGCCGGGGCGTCGGGGGAGACCGGCTGCCCCTGCAGGCGTTCGGGCAGATCGCGGGCGAGCTGGGCGAAGTCCACCTTGCGGGCGTGCGCGACCAGCAGCACCAGCGCGAGCACCGTCACCCCGGCCAGCGCGTCCCCCGACAGCGGCCTGCCCGCCGTCACGACCATCGTCAGCAGGCCCAGCAGCCCGCCCAGCAGGACCAGCACCGTCCCGGCGTCGAAACGCCGCCGCAGCATCTGCTCGGCCGGGGCCAGCGCCTGCGGCGCAGGCGGCATCAGCAGATAGGCCGCCAGATACAGCAGCAACCCCTGACCGTTGGCCAGGAGCAGCACAGCGAACCCCACCCGCAGGACCACCGGGTCCACTCCCAGATACCGTCCCAGGCCCGTGCACACCCCCGCGACGAGAAGTCCTTCCGGAACGCGCACCAGCCGGGGACGCTCCGGCGCGGCCTGCGGGCCGGTCGTCGTGCTCTGCTGCTCGGCCATGCCACCCATCGTGACCTTCGGCGCCCGGGACCGGTATCCGGGACCACCCTGACCCGACCCTGAGAACGAACCGGGAAACCCGGGGGAGGCGCCCGATGCGCCCGCTTGCGTTTCGTGTGACGATCGGTGCGGCGCCCGCCGGACCTTTCCGCGTCCACACGTGCGGGAAGGCCCCACCACCGCGGAAGGAGGCGCGACCACGGCGATGGCCGACCCAGGCAGCGGCGAGGACACCCAGGCCGGCCCCCGGATGGAACGGGCCCGTGACGGCCGGCTGATGGCCGGTGTCTGCCGCGGCCTGGCCGACCATCTCGGCCTGGACGTCCTCTTCGTGCGGCTGGCCTTTGCGTTGCTGACCGTCGCCGGCGGGCTGGGCGTGGCCGCCTATGTGGCGCTTTGGCTGCTGGTCCCCGAACGCGACGACGCCCGGCCGATCCGCATCAGCTCCCGCGACTGGGCCCAGCTGGCGGCCTACGGGACGCTGATCACCGGCCTGTGCGCCATCACCTGGGGGGCCGGGCTGGCCCAGGCGGCGCTGTGGCCGCTGCTGGCCGGCGGGATCGGGGCGGCCACCTTGTGGCAGCAGGCCGACCGCGACCAGCGGCAGCGCTGGCTGCGCACCACCACCGTGCCGCTGCGCCGCATGTGGCTGCGCAGCCTGGTCGGCCTGGCCCTGGTCATCGCCGGCATCGGCGGCTTTCTGGCGCAGAACGTGCCGGCCGCCCAGGTCCGCGAGGTGCTGATCGCCACCGCCGTGCTCGCCTGCGGGCTGGCGCTGATCGCCACCCCCTGGCTGGTGCGGCTCTGGCAGGAGCTGGACGCCGAGCGCCGCGAGCGCATCCGCTCCCAGGAACGCGCCGAACTGGCCGCCCACATCCACGACTCGGTGCTGCACACCCTGACGCTGATCCAGCGCAACGCCCACGACCCCCGCGAGGTGCAGCGCCTGGCCCGCTCCCAGGAACGCACCCTGCGCAACTGGCTCTACCAGCCGCAAGGCGACCCGGACCGGACGCTCGCGGCGGCCGTGCGGGAGATCGCCGGGGAGGTGGAGGACGCCCACGGCGTGCCCATCGAGGTGGTCTGCGTCGGCGACTGCCCGCTGAACGCCCGGCTGAACGCCGCCCTGCAGGCCGCCCGCGAGGCCATGGTCAACGCCGCCAAGTACTCCGGCGCCCCGTCGGTGTCGGTCTACGCCGAGGTCGAGGGCGAGAACGTGGCCATCTTCGTACGGGACCGGGGCAAGGGCTTCAACCTGGACGCCGTCCCGGACGACAGGATGGGCGTGCGAGGCTCCATCATCGGGCGCATGGAGCGCAACGGCGGCAAGGCCACCGTCCGCACCGCCCCCGGGGAGGGCACCGAGGTCCGTTTGGAGATGACAAGGTGAGCGGGCGCCCCCATGGCGCGCCGCCGAACGGAAGTGAGACCGATGGCAACGACCGTGGTGCTGGTGGACGACCACCAGATGTTCCGCAGCGGGGTCAAGGCCGAGCTCGGCGACGGCGTCGAGGTCGTCGGCGAGGCCGGGGACGTCGATGAGGCGATCGCCGTCATCACCGCCACCGAACCCGACGTGGTGCTGCTGGATGTGCACCTGCCGGGCGGCGGCGGCATCGAGGTGCTGCGCCGCCTGCACGGCAAGGTCCGGTCCCGTTTTCTGGCCCTGTCGGTCTCCGACGCCGCCGAGGACGTCATCGGGGTGGTGCGCGGCGGCGCCCGCGGCTATGTCACCAAGACCATTTCCGGGCCGGAGCTGACCGACGCCATCGGCCGGGTCGCCGAGGGCGATGCGGTCTTCTCGCCCCGCCTGGCCGGTTTCGTGCTGGACGCCTTCGCCGCCACCGCCGCGCCCCCCATCGACCCCGAGCTCGACCAGCTCACCCAGCGCGAACGCGAGGTGCTGCGGCTGATCGCCCGCGGCTATGCCTACAAGGAGATCGCCAAGGAGCTGTTCATCTCCGTCAAGACCGTGGAGACCCACGTCTCCAGCGTGCTGCGCAAGCTGCAGCTGTCCAACCGGCACGAGCTGTCGCGCTGGGCCGCCGCCCGCCGCCTGGTGTGAAAGGACGCGCCTTCAGCCCAGGGTCAGCCAGCGGATTCCCAGCTCGCGCACGGTGTCCTGCTCCGGCTGGGTGAGCGGGAGACGGCCGGTGGCCTTGCGCAGGAAGGTCGTCTGGTCCCAGCCCAGCCGCCGGACGCGGGGCACCTCCTGGGGGTCCAGCATCAGCGTCTCCAGCGCCTGACCGGCCTCGGGCGTCAGCCAGGGCTCCCGTTCCAGCGCGGCGGCCAGGTCGAAGCCGTGCACGGCCACCTCGACGACGCGGGTGAGCAGGAACTCCGACAGCAGCATGGCGTCGCCGTGCCGGGTCACCACCACCCGCCCGGCGGGCTCGGCCAGGCACAGCCGGTGGATCTCCCGCCAGGTGCGGGCGAATTCCTCAGCCAGCGCGGCCCCGCTTTTGTGCTCGGCGGCCTGCTCTTGTGCCTGCGCGACCCGGGAGGCGTTCTCCTGCGGGGAGAACCGCTCGTCCGGCCGGTAGTACTCCACCGCCGACACCTCGGCGCGTTCCGGTGACGGGCCCTCCAGCATCGCCGCCGTCCGGCCGACCGCCAGCAGGACGTGCCCCGCCAGATCCCGCACCAGCCACGGCGTACAGGCCGTCGGCCGCTGCCAGTCCTGCTCGGTCAGCTCCTCCAGGACCTGGGAGAACCGCTCGGACTCCGCCTGGAACGCCGTCAATACATCGCCGTTTTCCACGGCGGAAGAGTAACATTTCCCGGTTTCGCTCCCAGGTGTGGAAATTCTCCACTGGCCTATCGGGGCGGGCGATGCCCGTCACCCCTGGCGGGCCGGGCCGCCCCTCACCGCGGGCGGCGGGCGGGGCAGGAGGGCGGGCAGTGCTCGGCGTGGCGGGCCAGGCCCTCGGCGGCCCGGCTCAGCAGGCGGGTCAGCACCGCTTTCATGAGGGCGCCGGTGCCCGGGATCCGCCGGGTGAAGCAGGCCTGCCAGCGCACCGCGGTGCCGCCCTCGGGACGGGCCCGGAAGGTGACGTCGGCGCGGTAGTCGTCCACCGGCAGCCCGGCCAGCATGCGGTAGGCGTACCGCGTGGGCGGCTCGTAGAGCACGGCCTCCTCGCGGGCGGGCCCCATCTGCCGCACCGCCCCGACCCCGTCGCCGGTGCCCACTCCCGGGCGGATCCGCCGCGCCCGGCCGGGCAGCCCGCTCCACACCGGCCAGGCCTCGGCCACGGCCACGTGCGCGAACAGCACCTCGGGCGGTGCGCTGGAGGTCGCCGTCAGGTCGATGGTGTACTGCATGCCGCCTCCGCTGGTGAACCGCCCTTTACGGTAGGCGGTTCAGCCGCCGGACACTACAGCTTCTCCAGCGGGGCGTAGCGCAGCACCAGGCGTTTGACGCCGTGGGTGCCGCCGAAGTCGATGCTGGCGGCGGTCTTGTCGCCGGTGCCGTCCACCGAGATGACCGTGCCCAGCCCGAAGGAGTCGTGGGTGACCTTGTCGCCGGGGGACAGGGCGGGGACGGCGCGGGCGCTCGCGGAGCGGGCGGCGGGACGGGCGGCGGCCATGGCGGTCAGCGAGCCGGGCGCGGGCATCGCGGCCTCGCGCTCCCACTTCACCAGCGAGGAGGGCACCTCCGACAGGAACCGGGAGGCGGGGTTGACCTGCGGGGCGCCCCACGCGCTGCGCATCACGGCGCGCGTCAGGTACAGCCGCTGCCGGGCCCGGGTGATGCCCACGTAGGCCAGGCGGCGCTCCTCCTCCAGCTCCTGGGGGTTGCTCATGGCCCGCAGGTGCGGGAAGACGCCGTCCTCCATGCCGGTGAGGAAGACCACCGGGAACTCCAGGCCCTTGGCGGTGTGCAGGGTCATCAAGGTGACCACGCCCTGCTCGTCCTCGGGGGCGCGCTCGCCCGGCGGGATGGGGGCGCCCTTGGTGCCGGGGATGGCGTCGGCGTCGGCGACCAGCGAGATCTGCTCCAGGAAGTCCACCAGGCGGCCCGCGGCGCCGGAGGGCGCCTCCTCTTCCTCCTCCTCGGCGGCGGGGGCGCGCTCGGCCAGGCGGTCTTCGAACTCGCGGGCGACCGCCTCCAGCTCGCGCAGGTTCTCGATGCGGGTCTCGTCCTGCGGGTCGCGGGAGTTCTGCAGCTCGGCCAGGTAGCCGGTCTCGGTCAGCACCGCCTCGATCAGCTCGGCGGGGGTGGCGGTGGCGGCCCGCTCGCGCAAATCGTCCATCAGCGCCACGAACTCGCGAACCGCCTTGGCCGAACGGGGCGCCATGCCGGGCACCTGCTCGGGGGTGCGCAGCGCCTCCCAGAAGGTGATGCGCTCGCGGGCGGCGTGGGCCTCCACGCACGCCTCGGCCCGGTCCCCGATGCCGCGCCGGGGGACGTTCAGGATGCGCCGCAGCGAGACGGTGTCGGCCGGGTTGGCCAGCACCCGCAGGTAGGCCAGCAGGTCGCGGACCTCCTTGCGCTCATAGAAACGCACCCCGCCGACCACCTTGTACGGCAGGCCGACCCGGATGAACACCTCCTCGAACACCCGGGACTGGGCGTTGGTGCGGTAGAAGACCGCCACATCCCCGGGACGGGCCAGCCCCGCGTCGGTGAGCCGGTCGACCTCGGCGGCCACGAAGGCGGCCTCGTCATGCTCGTTGTCGGCCACATAGCCGACGATCTTCTCGCCCTCGCCCTGGTCGGACCACAGCCGCTTGGGCTTGCGGTGGGCGTTGCGCTCGATCACCGCGTTGGCCGCCGACAGGATCGTCTGGGTGGAGCGGTAGTTCTGCTCCAGCAGGATCGTGGTGGCGTCGGGGAAGTCCCGCTCGAACTCCAGGATGTTGCGGATGGTGGCGCCGCGGAAGGCGTAGATCGACTGGTCGGCGTCGCCCACCACGCACAGCTCGGCCGGGCCGACGTCCTCCCCGGGGCTCTCGGTGAGCAGGCGCACCAGCTCGTACTGGGCGTGGTTGGTGTCCTGGTACTCGTCCACCAGGATGTGCCGGAACCGCCGCCGGTAGTGCTCGGCCGCCTCCGGGAACGCCTGCAGCAGGTGGACCGTCGTCATGATCAGGTCGTCGAAGTCCATCGCGCCGGCCTGCTGCAGCCGCGCCTGGTACATCTCGTAGGCCTCGGCCAGCTTCTGCTCCAGGTGGGTGGAGGCGCGGGCCTTGAAGGCCTCATAGTCGATCAGCTCGTTCTTGAGGTTGCTGACCTGGGCGGAGAAGGACTTGGGCGGGTAACGCCTGGGGTCCAGGTCCAGCTCCCGGCACACCAGCGCCATCAGCCGCTGGGCGTCGGCGGCGTCGTAGATGGAGAAGTTCGAGGGAAAGCCCAGCCGGCGGGCCTCGCGCCGCAGGATCCGCACGCAGGCGGAGTGGAAGGTCATCACCCACATCGCCCCCGACCGGGGGCCCACCAGCGCCTGGACCCGCTCGCGCATCTCCCCGGCGGCCTTGTTGGTGAAGGTGATCGCCAGGATCTGGGCCGGGTGCACGTCCCGTTCGGCCAGCAGGTAGGCGATGCGGTGGGTCAGCACGCGGGTCTTGCCCGAACCGGCCCCCGCCACGATCAGCAGCGGGCCGCCGGTGTGCAGCACGGCGGCGCGCTGCTGGGGATTGAGACCGTCCAGCAGCGGGTGCGAGGTGTCGGTGGCGCTCATCACCCGCGAGTTTACGGCCCGGCGCCGACTTCGCGGTCCGGGTTCGGCCGCTCACGGGGGCGGGATGGGCAGCGGCTCCTCCAGCGCCGCCAGGGTGAGCAGCACCAGCGCGGCCGTCCAGCCCAGTGGGGCGACCGCGGCCGGGCGGCCGGCGGAGTTGACCTTCTCCGGCAGCGCGCCCAGCTCGGTGCGGTGCTCGTTCAGCCAGTCCAGCCTGCGCAGGGCGTCCTCCACCCGGCCGCAGGCGGCGGCGTTGAGGGCGAACAACGCCATCTCCGGGGTCCAGGCCACGGTCTTGGCGCCCCGCCAGCGCTCCCCGGGCAGCACCCCGCCGTTGGGCAGCCGCAGCCGCCGGGCCGCCTCCAGCACCGCCGCCTCCACGCCCGGGTCGGCGGGGGCGAACGGCGGCCCCAGGAAGGTCGGGGAGGTGTCCATCAGCCCGCCCGCGACCGGCGAGCGCGGGTAGCCGTGCGGGGCGAACGCCTGCGCGATCGCCTCCGCCAGCCGCCGGGCGGCCCGCCGCCAGCGCCCGGCCTCGGCGGCATGGCCGATCCGGGAGGCCAGGTCGGCGGCGGCGCGCAGCCCGGTCAGCACCGGGCCGGCCACCCCCAGCGTGGGACGGTGCGGGTCGGCCTCCTTATCGGGGTCGCGTTCGAAGTAGTCCGGCGACGGCGGCGGCAGCCCCGCGGCGTCCAGCGAGCCGGCCAGGTAGTCGGCGGCCCGGCGCACCATCGGCCACAGTTCGTCCGCCCCGGGCGCCGAGGAGCCGGCGGTGACGAACCAGCCCGCCCACAGCACCCAGCCCAGCGAGTCGAGCTGGGGGGCGCGGCCGTCGGCCACGGGGGAGCCGTCGGGCCGGTAGCGGGCCGCCCACAGCCCCGAGTCGGCCTGCACCCGGGCCAGGAAGCGCAGCACCCGCCGGGCCTCCTCCGGGTGCCCCGACACCTGGAAGGCCGCCGCGACGAACGCCGCGTCCCGCGGCCACACATACCGCCAGTGCCGGTACCAGGAGGCCGTGACGGCGCCGTCGACGCCGGTGAGCAGCCGCAGGTCCAGCAGCGCCCGCACGGCCATGTCCCGGTACACCGAGTCGCCGCCGGGAATCCGCCCGTCGGCCAGCCACAGCCGGTCGCCCCGCACCGCCACCGCCACCCGCGGGTCGTCGCCCGCCACGGTGATCGGCTGCCGCCCGCCGGACCGGATCAGCCGCACCCGCCCGTCGGCCAGCCGCACCACCGAGCTGTCGGGCAGGTAGGAGGCTCCGGCGGCCTCGTCGGCCTGCAGCGGCTGGTAGGCCAGCGGCCAGCCGCCGCCGCCGATCAGCCCCGGCGAGGTCCACTGGGGGCGGGGCCGGCCCGGCAGGGTGGCGCCGCAGGTCGCGGCGAGCAGCATGACCATCGCGAAGGCGACCAGGCGGCGGGTCCGCCGGCGGCGCGCCGCGCCGCCGCGCCGGGCGGGGCGGGCGGCCGGTGGGCGGACCGGCCCGCGCCGGGTCTTCGTGCTCATCGTCGCGCCGCTCCCGAACCCTCGTCCGACGGAATCCGTGCGTGCATCAGCTTCTCAGCACCCGCCCCACCCGTTGTCACCTGCGGGCGGAGCCGGTGCGCACCAGCTTTCACCATGCCTCGTCCCGCCGTTTCGCAGGGTCATCCCACCGGGTTGTCACCTTTCCTCACAGAGTGGACCCGCTTTCGTGTCAGGGGACCAGGGTTTTATAGGCTGCTCGATCGGAGCAGACCGCTCTGGTCGCCGCGCGTACAGCCCGCATCGAACCCATGCCGCGGCTCTGTGCGGGCGATCGCCGGAGCGGTCGGTAGGGGCGTGCGACCAGCACGCAAGCCAGGCTGTCGATCCGCAAAAAGGACGGACCCTCGTGGACCTGTTCGAACATCAGGCGAAGGAACTCTTCGCCGAGTACGGGGTACCGGTGCCCACCGGCAAGGTGGCGCACACCCCCCAGGAAGCGCGCGCCATCGCAGAGGAGCTCTTCGCCGCCGGAAGCCAGAAGGTCGTCATCAAGGCCCAGGTCAAGACCGGCGGACGGGGCAAGGCGGGCGGTGTGAAGCTCGCCGACGACGCCGATGAGGCCCAGGCACTCGCCGAGCAGATCCTCGGCATGGACATCAAGGGCCACACGGTCCACAAGGTCCTGGTCGAGGCCGGCAGCGCCATCGCCCAGGAGTTCTACTTCTCCTTCCTGCTCGACCGGGCCAACCGCTCCTTTTTGTCCATCTGCTCGGCCGAGGGCGGCATGGACATCGAGGAGGTCGCCGCGACCAAGCCCGAGGCCGTCGCCAAGGTCCCGATCTCGGCGCTGACCGGGGTCGACCGGGCCAAGGCCCGCGAGATCGCCCAGGCCGGCAAGCTGCCCGAGCAGGCCCTCGACGGCGCCGCCGAGCTGATCGAGCGGCTGTGGGCGGTGTTCACCGACGAGGACGCCACCCTGGTCGAGGTCAACCCGATGATCCTGACCACCGACGGCCGGGTCATGGCGCTGGACGGCAAGGTCACCCTCGACGACAACGCCGACTTCCGCCAGCCCGACCACGCGGCGCTGGCCGACGAGAAGACCACCGACCCGCTGGAGGCCCGCGCCAAGGAGAAGGGCCTCAACTACGTCAAGCTGGACGGCACCGTCGGCGTCATCGGCAACGGCGCCGGCCTGGTGATGTCCACCCTGGACGTGGTGGCCTACGCCGGCGAGGAGTTCGGCGGGCAGAAGCCGGCCAACTTCCTGGACATCGGCGGCGGCGCCTCGGCCGAGGTGATGGCCAACGGCCTGGAGATCGTGTTGTCGGACCCCTCGGTCAAGAGCGTGTTCGTCAACGTCTTCGGGGGCATCACCGCCTGCGACGCGGTCGCCAACGGCATCGTGACGGCCTACAAGCTGCTGGCCGAGCGGGGCGAGAGCGTGGACCGGCCGCTGGTGGTGCGGCTGGACGGCAACAACGCCGAGCTCGGCCGCAAGATCCTCGACGACGCCGGGCTGCCCGGCGTCGAGCGGGTGGACACCATGGACGAAGCGGCCAAGCGGGCCGCCCAGCTCGCCGCGGCAGGTGCGTGAACATGGCTATCTGGCTCACTGAGAACAGCAAGGTCATCGTGCAGGGGATGACCGGCTCCGAGGGCTCCAAGCACACCGCGCGGATGCTGCGGGCCGGCACCAACGTGGTCGGCGGCGTCAACGCCCGCAAGGCCGGCCAGACCGTCGACTTCGACGGCAAGGAGCTGCCGGTGTTCGGCACCGTCGCCGAGGCGATGGAGAAGACCGGCGCCGACACCTCGGTGGTGTTCGTGCCGCCGAAGTTCGCCAAGGACGCGGTGGTGGAGGCCATCGACGCCGGCATCGGGCTGGCCGTGGTCATCACCGAGGGCATCCCGGTGCACGACACCGCCTACTTCTGGGCGTACGCGTGCGAGAAGGGCAACGCCACCCGCATCATCGGCCCCAACTGCCCGGGCATCGCCTCCCCCGGCAAGTCGAACGCCGGCATCATCCCGGCCGACATCACCTCTCCGGGGCGGATCGGCCTGGTGTCCAAGTCGGGCACGCTGACCTACCAGCTGATGTACGAGCTGCGCGACATCGGCTTCTCCACCTGCGTGGGCATCGGCGGCGACCCGGTCATCGGCACCACCCACATCGACGCGCTCCAGGCCTTCCAGGACGACCCCGAGACCGACGCGATCGTGATGATCGGTGAGATCGGCGGGGACGCCGAGGAGCGCGCCGCCGCCTACATCGAGCAGCACATCACCAAGCCGGTGGTGGGGTACGTGGCCGGGTTCACCGCCCCCGAGGGCAAGACCATGGGCCACGCCGGCGCGATCGTCTCCGGCTCCTCCGGCACCGCCGAGGCCAAGAAGGAGGCCCTGGAGAAGGTCGGCGTCCGGGTCGGCAAGACCCCCAGCGAGACCGCCCGCATCATGCGGGAGGTCATGCAGAACCTCTGATCGACGCGGCCGTTTCGCCGGCGGGTCGTCCCCGGTCGGGGACGACCCGCTCGTCGTTTCACGGGGTCAGCGCGCGGGCGTGGTGAAGAACTGATGCGGCTGGAAGATGCAGATGTTGGTCTCGCTCTGCACGTTGGCGTCGGTGATCTCCACGAAGTACCCGTAGGAGGTGTCCGGTTTGAGCTCGGTGCCGATGGTGACGCCGCTGCGGTTGAGCCCGGCGGTCAGCTCCCCGCCGCCGGCCCGCTGGATGAAGATGTTGTCCCACCACACCAGGCGCTGGGTGTCGAACTCTTTCAGGGACGACGCCTCGGCGATCCGGTAGATGTAGTAGGCGTCCACACCGGCCAGGGCCTTGAGCGTGGTCCAGGAGGATTTGACCCCGCTCAGCGGTGACTCCTCCGGCAGCGGATTGCGCCGGGAGGGGGTAAAGGACGCATAAGCGTCCTCCCGGTGACGGACGTAGGCGGACACCAGGGTTTTCCTGGGCGCATCGTCCTGCACCCGGGACTTGCTCAGTACCGTGCCGTCCTTGCAGGTGACCTCGATGGTGTACGTGCCGGGCGGCATGAAGCCGGTGGGCAGGTTCACCATGTACCAGTAGTAATTCAGCGTCGGGTCGTAGATGTGACCGTTGATGTTGCGGTTGGTGAACGGCTCGTTGGCGAACTCGACCCGGTAGCCGTCGGGGCCCTTGGCGACGATCCGGTCGATGAGCTGGGGGGTCGGCACGTCGCCCGTCGGCCAGAACGACACCAGGAACTTGTGCTGCTCCCTGGGAAGATTGGATTCCTCGAAGTCCCAGTACACGTCGCAGGCCATGATGTCGTAGATGCGGACCTTGGTGTCGCCCATGTGACTCCTCGCTGATTCCGGTGAACGTGGCGAACGCTAAAGGCCGCGAACGGGAACCGTCATCGGTGAAATCACCGGCCGCACGACAAAAGCCCGTAATAGCCCTTTTAGGACTTTCGGGATTTCCGTCGAGCGCCCCGGCGGCGTGCATCTTTGGCGCGCCGCTCCCGGACGCACCGCCCGCCATCGGCGGCCCGTGCGACGGCGGCATGTGAAAAAGACCGGCCCCGGCGAAGGGCGACACGCCGGATGACCAGACCTCCCCGGCGGGAAGACGGTGCCAGCATGGCCCTGTGCCGGACGTAAAGCCACGACAACGCACGCCCCGCAAAGCTCCCGCCCGTGCCGTCCCGGCCTCCTCCCGGCCGCCGGCGGTCACCGGATTGGTGGCGGCCACCTGGTGCGCCGGGGTCGGACTGGCGGTGCTGACCACCGTCACCCTGGTGGGCTGGATCGCCGCCCCCCGCACCGCGCTCGGCCCCGGCCTGCCCGGCGTCTTCCGCACGGCCGTCAACTTCTGGCTGGTGGCGCACCATGCCGGATTCTCCCTGCCGGACGGGCGGGTGGGGCTGCTGCCGCTGGGCCTCGTCGTGCTGCCCGGAGCGCTGCTGTACCGCGGCGGCGGCTGGGTGGCCCGGGTCTGCGGAGCGGTGCACCTGCGGGGGGCCGCCTCCGCGCGGCGAGCCGTGATCCAGGCGGCGCTCGCCCTGGCGGTTCCCTACGCGGCCCTGGCCGGGGTGCTGGCGCTGGCGGCCGCCACCGACGTGGTGCGGCCCTCGGCCTGGCAGGCGCTGGTGGCCTGCTTCCTGGTGGCCGCGGTGGCCGGCGGGCTGGGCGCCGCCCGCGCCTTCGGCGCCGCTCGCGGCAAGCGGGTCCGCTCGGGGATGGGCGTGCTGCTGCGGCTGCTGCCCGCCCGCCTCCGCTCGCTGATGACCGGGGTGCTGGGGGCGCTGGGCGTGCTGGTCGCCTTCGGCGCGGTGCTCGTCGGCGCCTCCCTGGCGGTGCACCACGCCCAGGCCGTCGCGATGTTCGACGAGCTGGCCCCCGGCATCGTCGGCGGCGCGTTGCTGCTGGTGGTGGAGCTGGCCTACCTGCCCAACGCGGTGATCTGGGGCATGGCCTACGCCATCGGCCCCGGTTTCGCGGTGGGACGCGGCACCAGCGTGTCACCGACCGGGGTGTTCCTGGACGTGGTGCCCTCCTTCCCCCCGCTGGCGGCGCTGCCCGAGCCGGGCCCGGCCCCCGCGCTGTCGCTGCTGGTGATGGCGGCGCCCTTCGCCGCCGGGGTGGTCGGCGGGCTGCTGACCGTCCGCGTCATGCCCAGCCCCGCCCACGAGGCCGCGCCCGTCTGGGGGTTCGTCTCCGGGGTGCTGACGGGGGGCGTCACGGCGGTGCTGGCGGCCCTCTCCGGCGGCCCGATGGGCGGCGAGCGCCTCACCGTCATGGGGCCGTCCCCCTGGCGGGTGGGCATGATGGCCGCCCTTCAGGTGGGGACCGCCGCCGCCATCACCGCCTGGCCGGCCAACGTGCTGATTCTGCGCCGCCTCGCCGGCCGGGCCGGCGAGGCGGCGGAACCCGCCGGACGACCCGCCCGGCGCAGGGCCGCGCGCCCCGGGAAACGGGCGGAAGACCGCCCGCCCGCCGTGGCGCCCGCCCGGCCCGAGGAACCGCCCCCGCCCCCGGCTCGCCGGGTCTCCCTCGTGGCCGACCCACTGGAGTTCGAAGACCCCGAACCCGTCCTGGCGCCGCGCAAGGCGCACCGGCCCCGGGCGCGCGACCCGCTGGACGAACCCTTCCCCCAGGAGATCGCAGCCGGACGGGAGGACGAGGAGCCCGGCTCCTCAGAGCCCGAAGACGAGACCGCCCCGCCCGAGCCCGCACCGAAACGGCCCGAACGCCGGGACGAAGCCCTGCGCACCGAGACCCGCGGCGGCGCCATCTACATCCTGCGCGACGAACCGCCCGAGGACTGAAAAGCCCCTGCCGCCGGGTCGCGGGCGGCGGGGACCCGGCGTCACAGGGGCAGGTTCTCGGGCTTGAGCGTGCCTTCCTCCAGGCCGAACTTCTTTTCGATGTCGCGGGCCAGCCGCTCTTTGCACACCCGCTCGTCCTCGATGGTGTTGGCGGCGCGGCGGCACTGGTCGTAGGTGCGGATCTCATTCAGCAGGTACATCTGCCCGATGAACCCGAGGACGAAGAACGCGACGCCGAAGGCGCCGAACACGATGCCGGGCATCGCCCCCGGCGCCGGGTTGCCCGTCCGGCGGGACGCCCTCCGCGCCCGCACCCCGAAGACCAGGGCCGCCACCGCGCACACCGGCGACAGCAGGGACAACACCGGGATGAACATCAACAGCACGGCGGCCAGGCCGAGCCACAGCGCCCGCCGCCCGGTCCGTTCGATGTCCTGCGGGCCCACAGGTCCCCGCCCGGTGCCCGGTCGCCCTTCGGGATCGGGACGGGCCTGCTGCCCCGGCTCGATGCTCACTGAACCTCCCGCCTGGTGGTGCCGCCTCCGGTCGCCCCGAGGCGGGCCGATAGGCTTTTGGGCGGCCGGTGTCCAGCTCATCCGGCCCCGCTTCGCGGGTCAATCAGCCGCTCATCCGATTAAGGAGTCACGGTGTCCGCCCGGCTTGTCGTCCTCGTCTCCGGTGCGGGGACCAACCTACAGGCACTGCTCGAAGCGTGCGCAGATCCAGCCTACGGGGCGAAAGTGGTGGCCGTGGGCGCGGACCGGCACGGCATCGCGGGCCTGGAGCGGGCCGAGAAGGCCGGGGTGCCGACCTTCGTGGTCCGGGTCCCCGACTACCCCAGCCGCCAGGAGTGGGACGCGGCGCTGACCGAGGCCGTGGCCGCCCACCGGCCCGACCTGGTGGTCTCGGCCGGCTTCATGAAGATCCTCGGCCCGGCGTTCTTGGAACGGTTCGGCGGCCGCGTCATCAACACCCACCCGGCGCTGCTGCCGGCCTTCCCCGGCGCGCACGCGGTGCGCGACGCCCTGGAGTACGGGGTCAAGATCACCGGTTGTACGGTGCACTTCGTCGACGAGGGCGTGGACACCGGTCCGGTGATCGCCCAGGAGGCGGTCCCGGTCCGCTGGCACGACGACGAAGACACCCTGCACGAACGGATCAAGCAGGTCGAACGCCGCCTGCTGGTCGAGGTGGTGGGAAGGCTGTGTCGTGACGGCTGGACCACCAAGGGACGCCGGGTGTCGATGAAATGCCGCACCTGCAATGGCGCCGGTTCGGCCGCACGGTCCGACAACGAGTGATGCGAATGAGGGGAGCTCGGCCGTGAGTCGAGTGGCGATCAAGCGTGCACTGGTCAGCGTGTACGACAAGACGGGCCTGCAAGAGCTGGCCCGGGGCCTGCACGAGGCGGGGGTGGAGATCGTCTCCACCGGGTCCACCGCGGCCCGGATCGCCGAGGCGGGGGTGCCGGTGGTGAAGGTGGAGACCCTCACCGGCTTCCCCGAGTGCCTGGACGGCCGGGTCAAGACCCTGCACCCGCGGGTGCACGCGGGCCTGCTGGCCGACCGGCGCAAGGACGACCACCGCCGGCAGCTGGAGGACCTGGACATCGAGCCGTTCGACCTGGTGGTGGTGAACCTGTACCCGTTCGCCGACACCGTGGCCTCCGGGGCCGGCCCCGAAGAGTGCGTCGAGCAGATCGACATCGGCGGGCCGTCCATGGTGCGCGCCGCCGCCAAGAACCACGCCAACGTGGCCGTGGTGGTCGACCCGTCCGCCTACGGGGAGGTGCTGGAGGCGGTGCGCGCCGGCGGCTTCACCCTGGCCGAGCGCCGCCGCCTGGCCGCCCGGGCGTTCGCCCACACCGCCGCCTACGACGTGGCGGTCGCCTCCTGGTTCGCCGGCAGCTACGCCCCCGACGAGGTCGCCGAGTCCACCCGCTGGCCGGACTTCCTCGGCGGCACCTGGGAGCGCAAGGCCGTGCTGCGCTACGGCGAGAACCCCCACCAGCGCGCCGCCCTCTACACCGACGGGCAGGGCGGCCTGGCCGGGGCCGAGCAGCTGCACGGCAAGGAGATGTCCTACAACAACTACGTGGACGCCGACGCGGCCCGGCGGGCGGCCTACGACTTCGCCGAGCCCTGCGTGGCGATCATCAAGCACGCCAACCCGTGCGGCATCGCCATCGGCGCCGATGTGGCCGAGGCCCACCGCAAGGCCCACGAGTGCGACCCGGTGTCGGCCTTCGGCGGCGTGATCGCGGTGAACCGCCCGGTGGACGCGGCGATGGCCGCGCAGGTCGCCGAGGTCTTCACCGAGGTGGTGGTGGCCCCCGACTTCACCCCCGAGGCGCTGGAGATCCTCACCCGCAAGAAGAACATCCGGCTGCTGCGCTGCCCGCAGGGCCCGCTCGGCGGCATCGAGTTCCGCCGGGTGGACGGCGGGGTGCTGCTGCAGACCGTCGACAAGCTGGACGCCCAGGTGCCGGGCGGCGGCGACGACCCGTCCGCCTGGACGCTGAAGACCGGGCAGCCCGCCGACGAGGCGACCTTGCGGGATCTGGCGTTCGCCTGGCGGGCCTGCCGCGCGGTCAAGTCCAACGCCATCCTGCTGGCCTCCGGCGGCGCCACGGTCGGCGTCGGCATGGGCCAGGTCAACCGGGTGGACTCGGCGCGTCTTGCGGTGCAGCGGGCCGGGGACCGGGCGGCCGGCTCGGTGGCCGCCTCCGACGCCTTCTTCCCCTTCCCCGACGGGCCGGAGGTGCTGGCCGCCGCCGGGGTGCGCGCGATCGTCCAGCCGGGTGGCTCGGTGCGGGATGAGGAGGTGATCGCCGCCATGGACAAGGCCGGGATCACCATGTACTTCACCGGGGTCCGGCACTTCTTCCACTGATTCGCCCTTCGGGCCCGGCGGTGCGGCGCTCCGCGTCGCACCGCCCTTGCCTGTGCGGTCCCCGCGTCGGCCCGCCGGACGGGGTGGTGAAAAAGTTCACTGACCCCATCCCGAACGCCTGTCCAATTTGGGGGTTTTGGGAGAGTTTGGGGTGGGCGTGTTGATACCCTCGGGCGATATTGCGCGCCCATGACCATCGTTTGAGGCGCCCTGGCACCTGGGGGAGACCAGTGGAGATCCTGCTGGGCTTTGTGTTGCAGTCCGCGTTCGCGCTCACCGAGGTCAAAGAGGCCGTGGGGCTGATCGCCGCGGTGCTGCTGGCGGGGCTGGCCGCCCACGCCGGCTGGCATGCCACCGACCGCCTGATCGCCCTGCGCCGGCGCCCCGACTGAGCCCCGGCGGCGGTGTGCCGCGCCCCGGCATGGGAGCGTCCGTCATGCCGTCTCCGGGCTGCGGCGCCGCCGCGGCCGGTCCGGTCCCCTGCCGGAGGCGGTGGGGGGCACTGGCAGAATTGGGCCTGTGACTGCAAAGATCCTGGACGGCAAGGCAACGGCGGCTCAGATCCGCGCCGACCTCAAAGAGCGCGTCGCCGCGCTGCGGGAACGCGGAGTCGCCGTGGGGCTGGGCACGGTGCTGGTCGGCGACGACCCCGCCAGCCGCTCGTATGTGGCGATGAAGCACCGCGACTGCGCCGAGGTCGGCATCGAGTCGATCCGCCGCGACCTGCCCGCCGACGCCACCCAGGAGCAGGTGGAGCAGGCGGTGGCCGAGCTGAACGCCGATCCGGCCTGCACCGGCTACATCGTCCAGCTGCCGCTGCCCAAGGGCCTGGACGAGCAGCGGGTGCTGGAGCGCATCGACCCGGCCAAGGACGCCGACGGGCTGCACCCGATCAACCTGGGCCGGCTGGTGCTCATGCAGCCCGGCCCGCTGCCGTGCACCCCCAAGGGCATCGTGGAGCTGCTGCGCCGCTATGAGGTCCCGCTGCGCGGCGCCGAGGTCGTGGTGGTCGGCCGCGGCATCACCGTGGGCCGCCCGCTGGGCCTGCTGCTGACCCGGCGCAGCGAGAACGCCACCGTCACGCTGTGCCACACCGGCACCAAGGACCTCGCCGAGCACACCCGCCGCGCCGACATCGTGGTGGCCGCCGCCGGTGTGCCCGGCCTGATCACCGCCGACATGGTCAAGCCCGGCGCCGCCGTGCTGGATGTGGGCGTCTCCCGGGTGAACGGCAAGCTCGCCGGGGACGTCGCCGCCGATGTGGCCGAGGTCGCCGGCTGGCTCGCCCCCAACCCCGGCGGCGTCGGCCCCATGACGCGCGCCATGCTGCTGGCCAACGTGGTGGAGGCCGCCGAGGCCGCCGCCGGCTGAGCCCGTCCCCGGCGCAAGCGGCCGGGGACGGGGCGGCTTTCACCGGCTCGTCCGCATCACCGGGCCGGCGCCGGGTGCGGCCGCCGCTCGTCTGCGCTGCCCTGGGGCGACGACCGCACGTCCGTGCGCCGCCGGCCGTCAGCTGGCCCTGCGGCCCGCCGTGCCGGCCGGCGGACGGCCGGGATGGCCCGCCGAGCGGCCCGGCACCGGCTTGTGGGCCACGCCGGAGGCGCCCGGCCGGCGCAGCTCCCCGGTGGCCCTGGCGTCCATGGGAGGGCGGTTCTGCGGGGGCACGTGCACCGGCGGCAGCGGCCGGACCAGGCCCATCGCGATCACCTCATTGGCCAGCCGGGTGCGCCGGTTGGCCCCCTCCGGGATGCGGAACTTCTGGTAGAGGCGCAGCAGGTGCTGCTTGACGGCGGCCTCGGTGACCACGAGTTCGGAGGCGATGTCGCGGGCCGTGGCGGGGGCCACGAACGCCGCGTCCGACAGAGCGGGACGGCACAGGGCGGTCAGCACGTCCACCTCCCGCCTGGTGAGCTCGGGGGCGACGGCGCGCCGCAGCTCGATGTCCGGGTCGACCTCCTCGCGGGGGATGCCCCCCATCCGGCAGCGCGCCGTGCCGAAGCTGACGACGTCGCCGTCCTCCAGCACCCGCCGGGCGATCGGCCGGCCGTTGACCCGGGTCCCGTTGCGGGACAGGCCCATGTCGACGACGTACACATAAGGCCCGCGCCGGACGATCTCGGCGTGCAGGCGGGACACGCTCGGGTCGTCGAGGCGGACATCGACTCCTTTACCTCGCCCGACCGTCGTCACCTCGGGGCGCAGCGCCACCACCATGCCGCTGTCTTCGATCCGTATGAACGGCCCCTCCACGGCAGTCCTCCCAGCTAGTTAGCGACCCCTGTCCAGCGGGTTACCCGTCCATGGGGCTGCCACACCCTGTTACTGGTGAGTAGGTCCGATCTCATAAGGGATTCGGCGCCTTTGAGGGCCCGGCGAGTAGACTCGAGGACCGGCGGCTGGGAGCGTTCCGGACAGATCGTCCTAAAACGGGCCGCCCATTCTCACCATGTGAACGGACGCGCGAGTGGCGCGCCGCCCGGCGCGGCGGCCTCATGCATGCCACTGGAAGGACGGAGCGGTGGCCGGCGAGCACACGGACCGGCAGGGCGAGTCCCCCGGCGAG
>Ga0207867_1000158_pt1 | contig 82323 bp, 79 predicted proteins | sample HigsolmetaAR206D_FD_184838 | JGI IMG/M metagenome (GOLD analysis project Ga0207867, IMG submission 184838) | Ionic liquid and high solid enriched microbial communities from the Joint BioEnergy Institute, USA - AR20-6-D (SPAdes) (version 2) ...
CACGGCATTCAGGCCGCCAACGTCAGCCCGCAGGCTCTGGGCAATGGCGTAGGTGCCGCTGTCGTCCTTGGTGGAGGCAACCTTCAGGCCGGTGTTGATACGGCTCTGGGTCGTCTCGAGGCTCTTGTTGGTGGAATTGAGGGTCTGGAGCGCGACCATCGCGCCCACATTGGTATTGATCGAAAAAGCCATTTTGGCCTCCCTTCTTCTAAAGGTTCGCAACCGGGCCTTTTGCCCGGACGGATTTCTATCCGCAGTTCTCTCCTAGCAATGATCGCGCCAGATTTTTGGTTAACCAATGTTAACCACTGAGCCGGTTGATCCGGGCGGCCCTCCCATCGCGCGTCGCGGGAATCCACGCCCCGCTACCCCGCCCGGCCCGACAGTTTTTGCCGGGCAATTCTTGCCGACCGGGCAATTCTTGCCTGATGCAACCAACCGACCGCCATGCCATGCCCGGACCAGCCGCGCCGGCCCCATCCGGCGCACCCCGGCAAACTTCCCGCGTTCTTCTTGCAACGACGGCTTTGCGGAAGCCGCCAGCAATGCTATGGGCGCTTCCATGACGACCGATGCTTCTCTCATTCGCAACTTTTCGATCATTGCCCACATCGACCACGGGAAATCCACCCTGGCCGACCGGCTGATTCAGCGCTGCGGCGGCCTCTCCGAACGGGAGATGGTCGAGCAGGTGCTCGACAACATGGACATCGAGCGCGAGCGGGGCATCACCATCAAGGCCCAGACCGTGCGCCTCGAGTACAAGGCGAAGGACGGCAACACCTATGTCCTCAATCTGATGGACACGCCGGGCCACGTGGACTTCGCCTACGAGGTCTCCCGCTCGCTCGCGGCCTGCGAGGGCTCGCTGCTGGTGGTGGACGCCTCCCAGGGCGTCGAGGCGCAGACACTCGCCAACGTCTATCAGGCCATCGAGAACGACCACACCATCGTGCCGGTCATCAACAAGGTGGACCTGCCCGCCGCCGACCCGGACCGGGTGAAGCTCCAGATCGAGGACGTCATCGGCCTTGAGACCGACAACGCCGTGCTGACCTCGGCCAAGTCGGGCATCGGCATCGACGACGTGCTGGAGGCCATTGTCCAGCACATCCCCGCCCCCAAGGGCGACCCCAACAAGCCGCTCAAGGCCATGCTGGTGGACTCCTGGTACGACCCGTACCTGGGCGTCATCCTGCTGGTGCGCGTGGTGGACGGTGTGCTGAAGAAGGGCATGAGCCTGCGCATGATGGCCGCCGGCACCGACCACACGGTGGAGCGCATCGGCGTGTTCCGCCCGAAGATCGACTATCTGAACGATCTCGGCCCGGGCGAGGTGGGCTTCATCACCGCCCAGATCAAGGAAGTGGCCCAGACCCGCGTGGGCGACACGCTGGTCGAGACCCGCCACGCCAAGGACGCAACGCCCCTGCCCGGCTTCCGCGAGGTGCAGTCGGTGGTGTTCTGCGGCCTGTTCCCGGTGGACGCGGCCGACTTCGAGAAGCTGCGCGACAGCATGGCCAAGCTGCGCCTCAACGACGCCAGCTTCACCTACGAGATGGAGACCTCCGCCGCGCTCGGCTTCGGCTTCCGCTGCGGTTTCCTCGGCCTCCTGCACCTGGAGATCATTCAGGAGCGCCTGTCCCGCGAGTTCGATCTCGACCTCATCACCACCGCGCCGTCGGTGGTCTACCACGTCTACCTCACCGACGGCTCGATGGTCGAGCTGCACAACCCGGCCGACATGCCGGAGGCGGTGCGCATCGACCACATCGAGGAGCCGTGGATCGAGGCCACCATCTTCGTGCCGGATGAATACCTGGGCGCGGTGCTGAAGCTCTGCCAGGACCGGCGCGGCATCCAGAAGAACCTCTCCTATGCCGCCAACCGTGCCATGGTGGTCTACGAGCTGCCGCTCAACGAGGTGGTGTTCGACTTCTACGATCGCCTGAAGTCCATCTCGCGCGGCTACGCCAGCTTCGACTATCACCAGATCGGCCACCGCGAGGGCGACCTCGTCAAGATGAACCTGCTGGTGAACGAGGAGCCGGTGGACGCCCTCTCCATGATCGTGCACCGCTCCCAGGCGGAAGCGCGCGGGCGGCACATGTGCGAGCGGATGAAGGAGCTGATCCCGAGGCACATGTTCAAGATCCCGATCCAGGCGGCCATCGGCGGCAAGGTCATCGCCCGCGAGACCATCTCCGCCCTGCGCAAGGACGTGACGGCCAAGTGCTACGGCGGCGACATCACCCGCAAGCGCAAGCTTCTGGAGAAGCAGAAGGAAGGCAAGAAGCGCATGCGCACCTTCGGCAAGGTGGACATTCCGCAGGAAGCCTTCATCGCCGCGCTCAAGATGGGCGACAACAAGTAAGGACGAACAGCAAAACGGGGCGGTTATCCGCCCCGTTTTCCTTATGAAACGGGCAGCGCCAGCCCCTGCCCCTGCCCCTGTTCCTATCCCTGTTCCTGCGCGTCTCAGGCCGCGTGGCGCAGCCCGATCCCGATCAGGGCGCGCCCGTCCGCCAGGGAGCGCCCCGCTGCCCGAAGCAGGCGCTTCGTCTCGCCCTCGGGCAGGCCGTGGGTGAGCGCGGCCAGCGCATCTGCCAGCTGTTCGGGCGGCAGGCACAGGGTCTCGACCGCCTTGAGCGCCGCCTCGAGCGCCGCGCGCTCCACCGCCGCAAGCGGGCCTTCGGCCAGCAGGCCGCGCATCCGGGCGAGAGTCCGCCCCAATCCCAGCACGGCGCAGAAGCTGCCGCCGCGCGTCTCGGCCAGATCGAGCACGTGCTCCACCTCCAGCGCGAGGCGCAGGAAATGCCGGGCGGTGCGGGCGCGCGTCCGCTCCAGATCCGCCGTGCCGCCGCCTCCTGCGATGCGCGCAATGGCCCGGCGGATCGCCGCCGCCGCGTTGCGGGCCCGCTGGCCCATGGGCTCGGGCAGCAGCCAGATGCCGCCCGCCACGATGAGGATCGCGGCGGCCAGCGCCGCCCCCTCGCCGAGGATGACGGCGGTGTCGGTCACGGCCGGAAGCCGCGCCTGACTGCCAAGCCAGAAGCACATGTTGAGATCGAGCCCCCAGCCCGCATGGCGGGGGCTGGCGCGCACCAGCGAGCCCACCAGCGCGAACGGGATGACCGACAGGATGAGCTGCGGCACCGTCTCCACATGGGGTTGCAGGAGGAAGCGGTAGACGAGCGCCATCGCGACCCCCGCCAGCACGCCCCGCAGCATCACCGGGGCCATGAGCCTTGGCCGGGGCATGGAGCCGAGGATCATCGAGAAGGTGCAGATGCCAAGGGCCGTCAGCACCACCTCGCTCCAGCCGAGGAGATAGCCCGCCCAACCTGCGGCAAAGGTGGCAGCACCCGCCAGGCAGGCCGCGAGCAGTGCCCGCCGCTCGTCGCGGTGCGGCGCGAACGCCTCCGCCCTGCAGGCGAACGGCCGCGCATCGGCCGCGCGCGGGTCCGCGTCGAACACTGCGTCGGCGCGCAGGAGCTTCCGCACGTCCGCCGCCAGGTCGGGAAGCCCGGCCTCAAGGCGCGCGAGGGACTCGGCGGGATCTGTCCGCTCCCCCAGCCCGTCCGCCAGCGCACCAAGCTGCGCTGCAAGGGCTCGCGCCTTCTCCGGCTCCATCTGCACGGCCAGCCGGGCTGCGCCCAGCACGCCCAGCGCCTGCACCAGCAACGCCTCGATATGATGCAACCGGCGATAGCCCTCGGGCGACGCGGCGGTCACGAGCGCCGCCCGCTGCTGCACGCCCGCCATGGCGCGGAACAGGGCCTGCTCGGCCCGGGCGGTCTCCCGCCCGTCCAGCATCATCCCGGCGACCCTCAGCACCTCGGCGGCAATGCCCCGCACCTCGCTGTAGAAGGCCTCGCGCTGGCTGGGCGCCGTAAAGAACGCGGTCACCGCCGTCACGCACAGCACGCCGATCAGCTGGCATTCCCCGCGCGCGAGCGCCAGGGCGAACGCGTCTTCCGGGTGGAACAGGGCGGGCAGCACCACAACGCTCGCGGAGATGCCCGCCATCAGCGGCCCGTAGCTGTGCACGCCCCGCAGCATGTGGACGAGAAAGGCCGAAAGCGCCACCCAGACGCCCAGCAGGGCCAGCATCCCGGTGGGGTTGCCCGACACCTGGATGATGCCGAGCCCCGCCGCCACGCCCGCCACCGACCCGAGGACGCGCAGCACCGCCCGCTCCAGCAGCAGCCCCCGCTGGGGCTGACTGACGACGAACACCGGCATGGCCGCCCAGAAGGCATTGTCCACATGGAAAAGGGCGGCGATGGAGAAGGCGAGAATGGCGGCAAGCGCCAGTCTCAGACCATGGGCAAGCACGGGCCGGTCAAGCCCGGCAATCGCAAGGAGTTTTCCGCTCATCGGCACACAACGCAGATTGATGCAAAGGAGACGCAACGAACGGCGGAGCCATACGCTGCTCGCCTGCCCGTTCCAAGATCAAAGGGTTACAGTCGAAACCGGTTTTCGCCGAACCGTGGCGCGGCGGAGACCGTTTCCGACAGCCCCCCTCGTGCCGCAATCACCCCGGCCGTTCGGGGCATTCACGCCCTGCAGACCGGCGCGCACCCTTGCCAGCGCGCGCCGAAGCTGATAGAGACCCCGCCCCCGCTCCGCCCGGACGCCCGGCCTTTGCAGGGCCGCAGCCCGGGCAGCGCGGTCAGCGTGCGTTTCGTCCGCGTTCCCCGATCACCCTGCGGCTGTCCGGTTTTCCACCTGACCCGCCCTTTCAGGACATCGAGACAATCGGGCCCCGCCTGCGGCCCGATGCGCCCGAAGGCGCCGTTCTGCGATTTCCCCTCTTGCTGCTTGTTTCCCGAACAAGGATTACCTCCCATGCATGGTCCTGTTTCAGAGTCCGGTCCGTCGCCTGCCGTCCCTCTTGCCACCTGGCGCGAGTGGGTTGGCCTTGGTGTTCTCGTTCTGCCCGCCCTGCTCATCGCCATCGACATGACGGTGCTGCACCTTGCCGTGCCGCACCTCTCCGCCGATCTGAAGCCGACGAGCACCCAGCTGCTCTGGATCATCGACATCTACGGCTTCTTCATCGCCGGCTCGCTCGTCACCATGGGCGCGCTCGGCGACCGCATCGGGCGGCGCAAGCTGCTGCTCATGGGCGCGGCCGCCTTCAGCGCGACCTCGCTTGTCGCTGCCTTCTCCACCAGCCCGGCCATGCTGATCACCGCCCGCGCCCTGCTGGGCGTCGCGGCAGCGACGCTGATGCCCTCCACCCTCTCGCTCATCCGCAACATGTTCCATGACGAGAAGCAGCGGGGCTTCGCCATTGCCGTGTGGATCAGCCTGATGATGGGCGGCGGCGCGGCCGGGCCCATTCTGGGCGGCATCGTTCTGCAATACTGGTGGTGGGGCGCGGTGTTCCTGCTCAATGTGCCGGTGATGGTGGTGTTGCTGGCCGTCGCGCCGTTCCTGCTGCCCGAGTACCGGAAGGAAAACCCCGGCCGGCTCGACATCGCCAGCGCCGTCCTGGCAACGAGCGCGGTCATGGCGCTGGTCTATGGCTTCAAGCACTGCGCCATCGACGGCCCGACCTGGGACGCGTCGGCGGCGCTGGCGGCAGGCGTGCTGATCGGCGCGGCCTTCGTGCGGCGCCAGCAGCGGCTCGCCGATCCCATGATCAACCCGGAGCTGTTCCGCAACGCCGCCTTCCGAGCCACACTGGCCACCCAGACGCTGATCGTGCTGGCCGTGGCCGCCCCGTTCTTCCTCTCCAGCCAGTACATGCAGCTGGTGCTGGGATACACGCCGCTTGAGGCGGGTCTCGGCCTTCTGCCCGCGCTGATCGCGGGCACCGCCGGGTCCATGCTTGCGCCCTGGGCGGCGAGCCGGGTGCGGCCCGCGCTGGTGATCGGCGGCGGTCTCCTCCTGGGCGCGGCGGGGCTCGCCCTGCTGACCGTCGCCCCGGCGACCGACGGCTACCCCGTCATCCTCGGCGGGCTCAGCCTCAACATCGTCGGGGGCCATGCCGCCATTACCCTGCTCACCAACGCCATTCTCGGCGCCGCGCCGCCCGAGCGGGCGGGCGAAGCCTCGGGCCTTTCCGAGACCACGCTTGAGCTGGCCAACGCGGTGGGCATCGCCGTCATGGGCAGCCTGGCGGCCGCCATCTACCAGTCCACGGTCGCCCTCAGCCTGCCGATCGGCCTGCCGGACGCGCTCGCCGAGGCGGGCCGGGAGTCCCTGTTCGCAGCCGCCGCAGCCGCCGCCGAGACGGGCGGGCCGCAGGCCGCCGCCATGCTGGTGGCGGCGCGGGATGCGTTCGTCGCCGGGCTGCACGCGGCCGCGGGCATTGGCGCTGCCATCCTCGGCGTACTTGCCGTTCTTGCCGTCACCGTGCTGCGGCACGCCACGGCAAAGGCGGCGGACGCCATGCAGCACTAAGCGATCACACGCCCCTCGACCCCGCGCGCCCGACCCCGTATGGAAGGGGGCAGCGGGGTCGCGGAGCGCGCCCCGCCCTGCTCCAGTTCTGCAGGGCCAAATCTTCAGGGAAGGCGCGTCACATGACCCTCGCCAATCGTACCGTTCTCATCACCGGCGGCTCCCGTGGCATCGGCGCGGCGACCGTTCGCCAGCTTGCCGCCCGGGGCGCGTTCGTCCTCATCCATTACGGCCGCAACCGCGCGGCGGCGGAAGCCGTGCTGAACGAGATCGGCGGGCGCGGCGCGCTGGTCCAGGCGGACCTGAGCCAGCCGGGCGCGGGCCGCGCGGTGTGGGATCAGGCCCTGGCGCTGGCGCCGGGCGGCCGGATCGATGTGCTCATCAACAACGCCGCCACCTTCGCCGAGAGCGGCGTCGATGCGGACTGGGAGCGCTGGTCGCAGGACTGGGCCACCACCCTTCAGGTAAACGTCATCGCCTCGGCGGACCTGTGCAAGTGCGCCATCCCCCACTTCGAGGCCAACGGCGGGGGCCGCATCGTCACCCTCGTCAGCCGCGCGGCGCACCGGGGCGACACGCCGGACTACATGCACTACGCCGCCTCCAAGGCGGCGCAGGCGGCGCTGACCAAGTCCATCGCCCGGGGTTTCGCGGCACGGAACATTCTGGCGTTCAACGTCGCCCCCGGCTTCACCCGCACCGAAATGGCGGAGGACTGGGTGCGCGTCTACGGCGAAGCCGCTGCCTCGGCCGACGTTCCGCTCGGCCGCATGGCCTCGCCCGAGGAAGTGGCGAACGTGGTGGTCTACTGCGCGGGCGAGGCGCCCGCCGCCATGACCGGCACCACCATCGATGTGAACGGCGGCAGCTACATCCGCGCGTAAGGGGGCCTGCCCGATTTTTTATCTTGCAGGAGGGACTCAGTCCCTCCTGCACCTCCCTTCTGTTTACAGGGACGTGCGCCGGATAAAGAAACACGGCCCATTGAACCGAACGGGAGCGCGAGGGTCCGAGACCCTCGCAAAATCAAAACAGAATTCCAGTGGCCGCCCTTTACGCCACCTTCAGCACCACCTTGCCCTTGGCCTTTCGGTCCGTGACCACCCGGATGGCCTCGGCGGCGCGCTCCAGCGGAAACACCTCGCTGATGTGGGGCTTGAGGCGGCCTTCCGCCGCCCAGCCCAGCAGCTCGGCCACATTGGCCTCGTGCACGTCGGGTTCGACCTTGAGGAACTGGCCCCAGAACACCCCGACGATGGACGCGCCCTTCAGCAGCGGCAGGTTGAGCGGCAGCGAGGGGATGGACCCGCCCGCAAAGCCCACCACAAGATAGCGCCCGTTCCAGCCGATGGAGCGGAAGGCCGGCTCGGCCAGCGCCCCGCCGACGGGATCGTAGATCACATCGACGCCCTTGCCCCCGGTGATCGCCTTCAGCGCCTCGCGCAGGTCCTGCGTCGTGTAGTTGATGGTCTCGTCCGCCCCGTACTCGCGGGTCAGCGCCAGCTTGTCGTCGGTGGAGGCGGCGGCGATGACCCGCGCCTGCATCACCTTGGCCAGCTCGACGGCGGCAAGGCCGACGCCCCCGGCCGCCCCCAGCACCAGGAGGGTCTCGCCCGGCTGGATCCGTGCCCGCTGCTTGAGCGCGTGGTGCGACGTGCCATAGGTCATGAGGAAGCCGGACGCGGCCTCGAACGACAGGCTGTCGGGGATCGGGAAGCAGGCGCTGGCGTCCACCACCATTTCCTCGGCATAGCCGCCCCAAAGCCCGGTGCCGAGCACCCGATCCCCCGGCTTCACGTGGGAGACGCCCTCGCCCACCGCATCGACGATGCCCGCCACTTCCGCGCCCGGCGAGAAGGGAAAGGCGGGCTTGAACTGGTACTTGCCCTGAATGATGAGGGAATCCGGGAAGTTGACGCCCGCCGCATGCACGCGGATGCGCACCTGACCCGCCTTGACCTCGGGCGACGGCAGCTCCCGCACAACAAGATCTTCCGGCCCGCCGAAGGCCTCGCAGACAATGGCTTTCATGGTTTCCTCCCCGTCCGGCCAGCGCCCCTCCGGTTCCTCCGGTATCAGCTGGCCCCTTGGCGCAACCATATCCGACCGCGCCGGGGCGGAAACCTCGCCCATTCGGGGGGTGGACGGCCCGCAAAGGGGGGGCCTGAACGACGAAAGGGCGCACCGCTCCGGCGCGCCCTTCCCTTGCGTGTTCCCGAAATCGGGACCGGCTGGTTACCTGGCCTGCGGTGCCGCAGCCGACGCGTCTTCCGGCAGGCCGCCCATCTGGCCAACCAGCTTGGTGTAGGCGTCGAGATAGGCCAGCACGATCACCTGGCCGATCTCCGTGTTCTCGTAGCCGCTGGCGCCCACGCCCGCGAATGCGCCGAAGAAGCCGGCGCCGCCGCCCGCAAAGCCCAGATCCTGCTTGCGGGCATAGCCCTCGACCAGCGCCTCTTCCTCGGTGGTGCGGGCGTTCACGATCGATAGGGTGACGTTGGCTTCCTTCTTCTTCAGGTTGATGCCGCCGGCGATGGCGCCGAAAGCGCCGCCCACCAGGCCGCCCAGCGCACCGCCGATGCGGTTGCCGCCCGAATTGCTGTTGGACGTCACAAGATCCGGTTGCAGGAAGTAGTCCGCGGCGCGCACCTGGCCCTTGCCGAGGTTCGATCCTTCCTGAAGCTCGCCCGAGTCGGCCAGAGCACGCTCAAGGTTGCGGCTCTGCATGCTGCGGCCCCGGTTCACCAGCGTGAAGCAGCCGGACTTCTGCACGAACACCCGCAGAATGGACTCGGGGCTGCCCAGGCCGTAGCCGGTCCACCACTTGGTATCCGGCTCCACAATGGCGATCGTCCCCAGCTTGCGGCTGCACTGCGGGATCTCGGCCGTTCCCTTCTCCTGCGCCTTGCGGGCAGAGGACTGCGCAAGCGCCATAGGTGCCGCAGACACACACAACGATGCGGCCACAGCTGCGAAAACGAGCTTCCTGAACATGGTTTAAAGGGCCCCTTGGTCGGTTCGGAAAAGGCAGACACTACGACAGGAATGTAATAGCGACGCAACGAAGCCGCTTACTCTGCATTGCAGCGAGGCCGCAAGATGAAATATAATGTTAGTTTAATTTTAAGTATTGGAACATTCAAGCGCGTTTCGGCAGGCGCGCGCGCAGCCGGGCAGATCCGCCACGGCAGGTCCGCCGGGGAAGGCCCGCTCAGGAGCCCTCCCCCGGCGTTTTTTTTCGTGTCAGGCCGCCTTGTTGTCCGCCTGGTTGATGGTGCCGTTGCGCGCGGAGATGAAGAAGTCCGCCAGCAGGCGGAATTCCTCCTCGCGCGGGCTCTTGCGCCGCCACACCAGCGCGATGCGCCGGCGCGCGCTCGACGAGGCCAGCGGACGGGCGACAACCCGGGTGCCCTCCAGAATGCCGGCGTCCACCGCCATCCGGGGCAGCAGGGTGACGCCGAGCTGGTTGTCCACCATCTGCACCAGCGTGTGCAGCGATGTGCCCAGGATCGCCCGCTCGCCGCGCAGGTCCGGCCGCTCGCAGGCGGCAAGGGCATGGTTGCGCAGGCAGTGGCCGTCCTCCAGCAGGAGCATGTGGTCACTGTCCAGATCCGCCGGGCTGACCTGGTCCGGCACGCTGGCGGTCTCGTCCTCGTGCAGGGCGGCCAGAAGCTCGTCGTCGAACAGCTCCGCCGCCTCCACGTCGCCGCAGCCATAGGGCAAGGCCAGCAGCACGCAGTCCAGCTGACCGCGCATCAGCGCGTCGCAGGCCACGTGGCTCATCTCCTCGCGCAGGTAGAGCTTCAGGTCCGGGTAGGTGCGGCGCAGCGCGGGCAGCACCTTCGGCAGAAAGAACGGCGCGATGGTGGGGATCACCCCCAGCCGCAGCTCCCCGGCCAGCGGACGCCCGGCCGCGCGCGCAAGCTGGGCGATCTCTGTCACCTCCCGCAGCACGTTGTAGGCCTTGCGCGCCACCTTCTCGCCGAGCGGGGTGAAGCGCACCACGCGCTTGGTGCGCTCGACCAGCGTCACGTCCAGCACCGCCTCCAGCTCGCGCAGGCCCGCCGACAGGGTGGACTGGGTCACGAAGCAGGCATCCGCCGCCCGGCCGAAGTGGCCGTGCTCGTAGAGGGTCGTGAGATATTGCAGTTGCTTGATGGTAGGAAGGTTCATAATCGACCCCATCAATATTTTCTTGGATTATAATCAATCCGACAAATAAGTCCAGATCGAACGATCCGTCCCCCCGCCCGCGCTGGCCGCACGGGCGATCATCCCCCCGCTCCATCGGCGGGCGAAGGCCGGGCGTTTTAAAGGAAGAAGGTCTGGTACAGGCGGTAGACGCTGGTGACGATGACCATCAGGCCGACGCCGATCATCAGGGTGCGCGCCGGCAACTGCCGGGCGAAACGCGCCGCGACCGGAGCGGCGAGAACCGCGCCGACCAGGAGGCCGACCACCGCCCGGGAGAAGTTTTCGATGCCGATGTGCGGGATCAACATGCACGAGACCACCAGCGCCACGATGAACTCGGCCAGATTGGCGGTTCCCACGGCGTAGCGGGGCAGCGAGCCGCTGGCGATCATGTTGCTGGTAACGAGCGGCCCCCACACGCCTGCGGTTGCCTCCAGAAACCCGCCGGCCACGCCAATGCCCGCGGTGCGCTTGCTCGAGACCGTATTCGTGACCGTGCCATAGGCGCGCACGATGATGAAGACGCCCACGATCGTCAGATAGACCGAGATGATCGGGCGGATGATGGTGCCGGGCACCTGCGTCAGCATGAGCACGCCCAGAACGCCGCCCGCCGCGCCGGCGGACGCCAGCAGGCCGAACATGCGCCAGTCCACGTTCTTGTGGCGGATATGGGCCGAGCCGGAGACCGCCCCCGTGAAGATCTTCGCGCCGTTCACGCTGGCGCTCACCACCGCGTAGGGAATGCCGATGCTGGAGAGAACCGTGTAGCTGATGACGCCGAAGCCCATGCCGAGGGCCCCGTCGAAGAGCTGTCCCACAAACCCGATGGCGATAAACAGCAGAAAATCGGAGGCGAGCAAGTCCATTATGCCCGAAACGCTCTCAACTGTGGTCACGAAAGAGTGCCGAACCTAGTGCACGAACGGTTGATCGCAACACAGTTTTGCTACGGCCACGGAAACATCAGCTTCGCCACACCCCGGCCGGATGACCGTCTCCGTCACTGCCATACTCCCCTCCCATACATCCTGAACGCGGACCAAACGCGGCCCACCATAGCCGGGAATGCCCGCCCGCAATAGTTTTCAGGGCGTAACGGTTTCCGTTCAACCCCTCGGGGAGCCCCCGCCACCCCGTCTTGTCCGCCTCCCGCCGGGTCTGCGCCGAGGCCGGCAAGTCCTTGAAAAGCCACCCCCGACCCCGCCTCGCCCCTGCCCGCTGGCCGGAGAGGTGCCGGGTCCGGCCGGGCGGTCCACACCCGGCCTGCCAGCCGCGCGCACCCTAGGACAGAAAGCCTAGCCGGTTGACTCGAATGGCCGGTCGCTTATTCATCGGCGTTTCCCAACGAACAAAGGCAGGTCATGCAACGCCGCTTCACGCTGCTCATTCTCGTCGCCATGATCTTGGGCGTCATTGTTGGTCACCTGTGCAACCAGGGCGCGGAGAGCGCCGAGGCGGCCAAGGAAATCGCGGGTTACTTCTCCATCGTCACCGATGTGTTCCTGCGTCTGATCAAGATGATCATTGCGCCGCTGGTGTTCTCGACGCTGGTGGTCGGCATCGCCCACATGGAAGATGGCGCATCGGTCGGCCGCGTCGGCATGAAGACCATGATCTGGTTCATCGGCGCGTCCGCCGTCTCGCTGGTGATGGGCTCGATCATGGTCAACCTTCTCCAGCCGGGCGTCGGCCTTGACCTGCCCTTGCCGGACGCCGCCCAGCACGCGGACATCGCGACCGGCGGCATGTCGCTGAAGGAGTTCATCACCCACCTGGTGCCGCGCTCCATCGCCGAGGCCATGGCCAACAACGAAATCCTTCAGATCGTGGTGTTTTCGATCTTCGTCGGCATTGCCCTCACCCAGCTTGGCGAGAAGGGCCGCCTGGTCGCCCAGTTCGCCGACCAGCTGGCCCATGTGATGCTGAAGATCACCGGCTACGTGATGATGAGCGCGCCGATCGCGGTCTTTGCCGCCGTGGCCGCCACCGTCACGACCCAGGGGCTGAACATCCTCACCGTCTACGGCAAGTTCGTGGGCAGCTTCTACCTCTCGCTCCTCATGCTGTGGTGCGTGCTGGTGTTTGCCGGCTTCCTGGTGCTGCGGGGCCGCATCACGGGCCTCGTGCGCGCCATCCGGGAGCCGACCCTCCTCTCCTTCTCCACCGCCTCCTCCGAGGCCGCCTATCCCAAGACGCTCGAGCGTCTGGAGGAGTTCGGCGTTCCCAACCGCATCGCCAGCTTCGTGCTGCCGCTCGGCTACTCGTTCAATCTGGACGGGTCGATGATGTACTGCACCTTCGCGACCCTGTTCATCGCCCAGGCCTACGGCATCGAGCTGACGCTGGCGCAGCAGGTGACCATGTGCCTGCTGCTCATGGTCACCTCCAAGGGCATGGCGGGCGTGCCGCGCGCCTCGCTGGTGGTGATCGCCGCAACGCTGGCCCACTTCAACATCCCCGAGGCGGGGCTGCTGCTGGTGCTCGCCGTCGACCAGTTCCTTGACATGGGCCGCAGCGCAACCAATGTGGTTGGAAATTCGGTGGCGACGGCGGTCGTCGCCAAATGGGAAGGCCAGCTCACCAGCACCAGGGACCGAATCGTCGCCGAAACGTAATCGGTGCGTTCGATCAACCGGGAGTTGATTATCGCTGCCAGAAGCGGCATGTCTGGCGTGTGATCACCACGAGAGTCGGGGAACCACCATGTTTCATTCCCTGGTGGCGTATTTGGATTCGATCAAGGCTCGCGACCCCGCGCCGCGCAGCCGCTGGGAAGTGCTGCTCTACGCCGGGGTGCATGCGGTCGCCCTGCACCGTGTCGCCCATGCGCTGTACAGGATGCGGCTCTACTGGCTGGCGCGGGCGGTCTCCCAGTTCGGCCGCTTCCTGACCGGCATCGAGATCCACCCCGGCGCGAAGATCGGGCGGAACTTCTTCATCGACCATGGCATGGGCGTCGTCATCGGCGAGACCGCCGAGATCGGCGACGACGTGACCATGTACCAGGGCATCACGCTGGGCGGCGTCGATCCCTCCAGCGGCAAGGGCGGCAAGCGCCACCCCACCATTCTGGACGGTGCGATCATCGGCGCCAACGCCCAGATCCTGGGCCCCATCGTGGTGGGCCGGCGCGCCCGCGTCGGCGCCAACGCCGTTGTCACCAAGGACGTGGCCGATGGTGCGACGGTGGTCGGCAACCCGGCCAAGCCGCTGCTGGTGGACGCCAAGGTCTACGCCAAGGACTTCCTCGCCTACGGCACGCCGTGCGACGAGAAGTACGATCCGCAAACCCAGAAGCTGGACATCCTGCGCTGCGAACTGGAACGGCTCCAGGCCCGGCTCGCCGCGCTTGAGGCCGAGCACAACGAAAATCGGGGCGATCGGACCTCGCGTCATTCCGTCGGCTGATCTACAGTAAGGGGCATGGAGAACATCACCCCCATACGCCCCTTCCCGCCGTCCCCCCGCAGCGACGGCGGGGCTCCCGCGCAACAGGTCGTCTTCGACCGCCTTGAGCTGGGCAAGCTGCTCGGCATCTATGGCCGCGGCGTCGCCATGGGCGTGTGGCGCGACTATGCCATCGACATGCACCGCGATCAGGCGATCTTTTCCATCTTCCAGCGCTCCAGCGACCGGCCCGAGTTCCGGCTGGTCAAACAGCCGGACCTCGCCCGCAAGCAGGGCCAGTACGCGCTGGTCGGGCAGTCCGGCGCCATTCTCAAGCGCGGGGCGGAGCTGACCAACGTGCTGCGCCTTCTGGAGCGCAAGCTGCTGAAGGTGGTGGACGCATAAGGGGAGCGGGCCCGCCGCCGGGCCGGAAAGGGAGAAGGCCATGACCGCGTTCAAGGATCACTTCTCCGGCCACGCCGCCCTCTACCGGAACCATCGCCCCCGCTACCCGGACCGGCTGTTCGAGATCATCGCGGCCAACGCCCCGGCCCGCACGGCCGTGTGGGACTGCGGCTGCGGCAACGGCCAGGCGAGCCTTGGCCTTGCCCGCCATTTCGGCACCGTTTACGCCACCGACGCCAGCCCCCAGCAGATTGCAGCCGCCGAGCCTCACCCGCGCATTGCCTACAGCGTGGCGACGGCGGAGGCGTCCGGCCTGCCCGATGCCTCGGTCGATGCGGTTCTGGTCGCCCAGGCGCTGCACTGGTTCGACATCGAGGCCTTCTACGACGAGGTGGAGCGTGTTGCCCGGCGCGGCGCGCTGTTCCTGGCCATCGCCTACGAGCTGGCGCAGATCGCCCCCGGCGTCGACCCCATCCTCCAGCGCTTCCGGGACGGGATCCTCGGCCCCTGGTGGCCGGCGGAGCGGGCCCATGTGGACAACGGCTACCGGGACATTCCCCGCCGCTTTCCGCCCGTCGATCTGCCCCCGGTCGAGATGCGGGTGGACTGGCCGCTGGACCGGCTGCTGGCCTACCTCGGCACCTGGTCGGCAGTGCAGCGCATGAAGGCGGAGACGGGCGAAGACCCCCTCCCCGCCCTGCGCGAGGCGCTGCGGCCGGCGTGGGGCGCGCCGGAGACGGTGCGCACCATCCGCTGGCCGCTCATCATGCTCGCGGGCCGGGTCAAATAGTCAAAGCGCTGATTGCCCAAAAGCAGAAGGCCCGGCGCAGGGGCCGGGCCTTCCGTTTGGCTTGCCTGTTCTCCCGCGATCAGTCGCGGTTGGCGCCCATGAAGCGCAGCAGGAACAGGAACAGGTTGATGAAGTCCAGGTACAGGCTGAGCGCGCCCGAGACCGACTTCTTGGCCGCCACTTCGTAGCTGTCGCCCGCGAAGTACATTTCCTTGATCTTCTGCGTGTCGTAGGCGGTCAGACCCGCGAACAGCAGCACGCCGACGGCACTGATCACGAAGTCGAACGCGGCCGACTGGGTGAAGATGTTCACGATGCTGGCCAGGATCAGACCGATCAGGCCCATGAACAGGAAGGTGCCCCAGCCGGAGAGGTCCTTCTTCGTGGTGTAGCCGTAGAGGCTCAGCGCGCCGAAGGTGGCGGCGGTGATGAAGAAGGTCTTGGCGATGGACGCGCCCGTGTAGACTAGGAAGATGCTGCCCAGCGACAGGCCCATGGAGGCCGCGAAGACCCAGAAGACGGCCTTGACCGCCGTCACCGACATGTGCTGGACGCGGAAGCTGAAGAACATCACGATCGCCAGCGGCGCGAACATCGCCACCCAGCGGAACGCGGTTCCGAAGATGAGGTATTGCAGCGCTGGCGACATCGCCACCGCCATGGCGACGAGGCCCGTCAGCAGCACACCGGACGCCATGTAGTTGTAGACGCCAAGCATGTACTTGCGCAGGCCAACATCGATGTCGGCCCGGTCCATGGTGCCCTGGCGGCCCAATGCGATACGCGGGTCGATCTGATTAACCATTGAGGTCTCCCGTATTACAGCGTTCTGCCCTTCGGCAGTTGTCTCCAATATCGTGAAACGGAAGAACGCTTTCAAGGCGAAACCGGCAACCCGCGCCGTTTATCCGGCGCAGCGGAGCCGCAGGCGCGCGCCCGATCGCCGTTGCAGCCGTTACGCCTGCACCGCGCGCAGCACCTGGTTGGGCCGGGCGCTCAGCACGCTCCACGTACCCGCCAGCCCCAGCCCCAGGGTGGCAAGCGCGCCCGCCAGAACCGTCAGCACGGCGGGGCCCAGCGGCAGCACCCAGTGGAGGTCGAGCACCCGGGTGACCGCGTACCAGCCGCCCAGCAGCCCCAGCCCCAGGGCGATCACCGCCGTCACGAGGCCGATGAGCGCGTACTCAAGCACCAGCCCGGTGAGCACCTGCCCGCGCGTTGCCCCCAGCAGCTTGAGCAGCACCGAGTCGTAGCTGCGCGCCTGACGGCTGGCGACGATCGAGCCGATCAGCACCAGAACGCCCGCCGCGATGGTGATGCTCCCCATGGCCCGCACCGCCACGCTGATCTGGCTCATCAGCCGGGCCACCTGATTGAGCGCCTCGGACACCTGCACCACCAGCACGGCCGGATACTCGGCCGTGATCCGCCGGTAGACGGCGGGCTCCGCCTCCCGGCTCGCCTCCACTGTCGCCATGTAGGTGTGGGGCGCGCCCTCCAGGGCCGCCGGGTTGAACAGCATGGCGAAGTTGAAGCCGAGGCTGTCCCAGTCCACCTGCCGGACGTTGGCGAGCCGTGCCGTCAGCTCGACGCCAAGCACGGAGACCGTGAGGGTATCGCCGATCTCCAGCCCGAGACCGCGCGCCACCTCCTCGTCGAGCGAGACCAGCGGCGGCCCGGCGTAGTCCGGCGTCCACCAGTCCCCGCGCGTCACCACATTGCCCTCCGGCACATCCTCGGCGTAGCTGAGACCACGATCGCCGTTCAGCACCCACGCCACCTTGGGGTCGGGTTTCACCTGATCGGCGGGCACGCCGTTCACCCGGACGATGGGGCCGCGCAGGGACGGCACGGTCTCGATAGCGCCCGTGCCCGGCGTCTCCCTCAGGGTCGCAACAAAGCTGTCGATCTCGTGCGGCTGGATATCGAGGAAGAAGAAGGCCGGCGCCTTCTCCGGCAGGGTCTGGCGGATCTCGGCGGTCAGGTTGGCCTCGATGACCGCAATCGCCGCGAACAGCGACAGGCCCAGCCCCATGGCCATCACCACCTGCCCCGCCGTGTTGCCCGGCCGGTGCAGGTTGGCAAGGGCCACCCGCACGATCGGGTTGGCCGGACGCGGCATGCGCGCGGCCAGCCGCTCCACCAGCTTGCCGGTTCCGTAGAGCAGCGCCAGCACCGCCGCGGCGGCGGCAACGAACCCCGCGGCGAGCATCCGGTCCGACGCGCCCCAGACAGCAAGTGCCGCCAGCAGCAGCCCGGCCCCGGCGATGGCCGCGAGCGTCCGCGCACCCGGCCGCGCCAGCCGCTCGACGCCCGCGCGGAACAGCCGCGCCGCCGGGATCCGGCGCGCCTGCGCCAGCGGCCACAGGGCGAAGATGACAGCGGTCAGCACGCCATAGGCCGCCCCCAGCAGCAGGGCGCGGGGGAACAGTCCGCTGGCCGGCGGCACCGGCAGCTGCGCCGCGAGCACCCGGCCCGCAAGGCCCGGCACCAGTGCGCCGAGCACCAGCCCCACCGCCACCGCCGCCAGCGTGACGACCGCCACCTGCACGAGATACACCTGAAACACGAGGGCAGACGGCGCGCCCAGGCTCTTGAGCGTGGCAATGGCGCCGGTCTTGCGGGCAAGGTAGGCGCTGACACCGTTGGCGACGCCGACGCCCGCCACCAGCAGCGCCGTCAGGCCGACCAGCGTCAGGAACTGGCCCAGCTGCTCGATGGTGCGGCGCATGCGCGGCGCGCTGTCGGTGTGGTCCCGCACCCGCCACTGGGCGTCGGGGAACCGGCTCTCCAGCGTCTGCCGCGCCTCCGCGAGTCCGACCCCTGCCTTCAGCCGGATGCGGTAGTCATGGCGCACGATGCTGCCCGGCTGGGCGAGGCCGGAGGCCGCCAGCGCCTCCCGGCTCACCAGCACGCTCGGGCCGAAGACGAAGCCGCGCCCCACCCGGTCCGGCTCCTCGGTCAGGATTGCGCCCACCCGGAACCGGCCGTCGCCGATCTCGAGGGCGTCGCCCGGCCTCAAACCCAGCCGCTCCGCCAGCGCGTCGGAGACCGCCGCGCCATGGACCGCCCCGCCCTCGCCGTCCGTTGCGGCCAACGCCTGCCGCAGATCGGGCGCGCCGCCGGGGGCCAGCCCCACCGCGCCGTACAGCGGATAGGCCTCGTCCACCGCCCGCAGCTCCACCAGCTGCGACCGCCCGTCCGGGACGCGGGCCATGGCCCGCACCTCCGCCACTTCGGACACCGCGCCCAGCCCGGCAAAGGCCGCCCGCGCCTCGGGGCTCGCCTCGGTCTGGGTCAGCTGCACCTCCAGGTCGCCGCCGAGGATCTCCTGCCCCCGCTCGGCCAGACCCTTGACGATGGCGTCCGACAGGCTGCCGACGCCCGCGATGGCGAACACGCCCACCACCAGACAGCCGAACAGCAGCCGCAGGCCCCGCAAACCGCCGCGCAGGTCGCGCAGCGCCCATGTCAGCGCGAGACGCACCGGATTACTCCGCCGCCTTGAGCTGGGCCGCCGGATGGTCGGCCACGATCCGCCCGTCCCGCATCTCGATGACGCGTGCGCAGCGCCGGGCAAGGTCCCGGTCGTGGGTGATGAGAAGGAAGGTGCTCCCCTGCGCCGCTTGCAGGCGGAACATCAGGTCGATGATCTGCGCGCCCGTCGCCCCGTCCAGGTTGCCGGTGGGCTCGTCCGCGAACAGGAGGCGCGGACGCGGCGCGACCGCGCGGGCCAGCGCCACCCGCTGCTGCTCGCCGCCCGAAAGCTGGGAGGGGTAATGGTGCAGCCGGTGGCCGAGGCCCACCGCCTCCAGCTCCTGTGCGGCCCGCGCGAGGGCGTCGGGAATGCCCGCCAGCTCCAGCGGCGTTGCCACGTTCTCCAGCGCCGTCATGGTGGGAATGAGGTGGAAGGCCTGAAGCACGATGCCGATCCTGCCGCGCCGGGCGCGGGCCAGCCCGTCCTCGTCGAGGGCGGAGAAGTCCTCCCCCGCCACCTGAACCTGACCGCCCGTTGCCCGCTCCAGCCCGGCCATCACCGCCATCAGCGACGACTTGCCCGAGCCCGAGGGGCCGAGAATGGCGACCGTTTCGCCGTCCCCCACCGTCAGATCGATGCCGCGCAGGATGTCGACGCTGCCCGCGCCGCTGGAAAGGCTCAGCTGAACGGACTGGAGCTTGATGACAGGAGAGGCAGCGTCCATGTTGACCCTGGATTTCGGCGTGAGGGGAAAACGTAACTATGATCATGGGATACGGCCTGTTCAAGCGATTGCTGGCCCCGCTCGTCCTTGGTGCGGCACTGGTGGGCGCTGCACTGGTGGGCGCGGCACTGGTGGGCGCGGGCGCACACGCCGCAGCGGCCGCCCCCTCCCCCGCGACCCGGGAGTCGCCGCGCCTCATCCTCGCCTTCGGCGACAGCCTGACGGCGGGCTATGGTCTCCCCGCCGCCGACGGCTTCACCCGGCAACTGGAGGACGCGCTCAACCGGCAAGGGCTGAACGTGCGCGTCCACAACGCGGGGGTCTCGGGCGACACCTCCAGCGGCGGGCGCAGCCGCCTTGCCTGGGTGCTCTCCTCGCTGAAGCAGACGCCCGATCTGGTCATTCTGGAGCTGGGCGCGAACGACGCCCTGCGCGGCATCGACCCCAAGGTGACGCGCGACAATCTGGACGCCATGCTCGCCGAGCTGAAGAAGCGCAACCTGCCGGTGCTGCTGGCGGGCATGTACGCCCCGCGCGGCCTGGGCGCCACCTACTACAAGGCGTTCGACGCCATCTACCCCGAGCTGGCGAAGAAGCATGGCGTTGCCCTCTACCCCTTCTTCCTCGAGGGCGTGGCGGCGGACCCGGCGCTCAACCAGCGCGACGGCATCCACCCCAACAAGGCGGGCGTGGCGGAGATCGTCCGGCGCATCACGCCCCACGTGCGCCGGGCCATGGAGGGCTCGGGCGCCCGCGCCGCGCGCTAGGCGGCGGGGGTGCTTGACTTCCCCCGTGGCCTTTGCCTGAGTGAAGCCTAGATGGTGTGGAGGGGGTGTCCTTCCACCGTCAGTCGGGAGCCGTTCCATGCGCCTGTTTGTCGGCATCGATCCGCCCGATCCCATCAAGGTGATGCTGCTGTCCGCCATGGGCGGCATCTCCGGCGCCCGCTGGCAGCGGGATGACCAGCTGCACCTGACGCTGCGCTTCATCGGTGAGGTGGACCGGCACATGGCGGCGGATGTGGCCGCCGCGCTTTCCGGTGTCCATCACCCCGAGCTGACCATCGCGCTGGAGGGGACGGACGTGTTCGGCAAGCCCGGGCGGCCCGATACCCTGTGGGTCGGCGTCACGCCGGAGGAGCCGGTCAAGGTGCTGCACAACAAGGTGGACCAGTGCCTGGCCCGCGTCGGGCTTCTGCCCGAGAAGCGGCAGTTCAAGCCGCATATCACCATCGCCCGGCTGGGCCCGCGCATTGGCGCGCTGAACGGCTTTCTGGAAGAGTCCGGCGGCCTCACCAGCCCGCCCTTCACCGTGCGGGACTTCTGCCTCTACGAGAGCCGCCTCACCCAGGAGGGGGCCAACTACACCATCCTCGAACGCTACCCCCTCGGCGACAACGGCTGGATGGCCGGAAGCCTGGAGGAGGACGAGGACGACGACGAACAGCGGGACGAGCGGCACGGCGCACGGCACGACGAACAGCCCCGCTGACCGGGCGCGCCGGGCGGCGCAGATGTTGTGCATGGCGGGACGGGTTGGCGGGATGGCCTGGAGGGATGACCTGAAGGGATGGCCTGGAGGGATGGCGACAGGGGCAGGCGCGAAACCACCGGGCGTGCGCCCTTCCCCCGTTTAGCCAGTTGACACCAACCCGGCAGTTGTGGCGAAACAGGCCCGCCCTGCCCCTGGCAGGCGCGTTGTGCGGCCCGGCTGCCGCGATGTGGCGAGCGCCCTTAGCTCAGCAGGATAGAGCAACAGCCTTCTAAGCTGTGGGTCGCAGGTTCGAATCCTGCAGGGCGCGCCAACCCCGAACAAATCAGCGAACGCCAGACGAGCAGGTGCGACCGGCCTCTATCGCGGTGAATACGGCCGCCCTCGCACATGTTCGATCAGCGCGCGCAGCTTCGGGGCGACGTTCTTGCGGCTCGGGTAATAGAGGTAGAAGCCGGCAAAGTACGGGCAGTAGTCCTCCAGCAAAGGGATCAGCTCCCCGCGGGCGATGGCGGGGCGGAAGCTCTCCTCCATGCCGAAGGTGATGCCGGCGCCAGCGATCGCCAGCTTGATCATCAGCGCCATGTCGTTCGTGGTGATCTCCGGGGAGACGCCGACGCTGAACTCCTTGCCGTCTTCGGCGAATTCCCAGCGATAGGGCGCGGATTTGGGCGTCGGCCGCCAGCCGATGCAGCGGTGGGCGGCAAGGTCGCGCGGATGCGAAGGCACGCCGAAACGGTCCCTGTAAGCCGGTGCGCAGACCGCGATCTGGCGCTCCTCCCCGGCGACCGGGACGGCAATCATGTCCTGCGCGATTACCTCGCCGAGACGAACGCCGGCGTCATAGCCCTCGGCCACGATGTCGAATTCCTCGTCGGTGACGGTGATGTCCAGTTGAACCTCGGGGCAGGCTTCGGCGAAGCGCGCGAGAAAAGGCCCGGACAGGAAGCTCTCGGCGATCGACGAGACCGCAAGACGCAGGTGCCCGCGCGGACGCTCCCGCAGGCTTCCGGTCATCTCGACCGCTGCCTGCATCTCGGCAATGGCCGGGGCGACCTGTGCATAGAGCCGCTCCCCGCCTCCGTCAGGCTGACGCTGCGCGTGGTCCGCCGCACAAGAGCAATGCCGAGACCTTCTTCCAGCCGGCGCACGCACTGGCTGACGGCCGAGCGGGTCACGCCGAGGCGGTCGGCGGCGGCGCGGAAGCTCCGTTCCTCCGCCACCAGGGCGAAGACGGCAAGGGCGTTGAGATCCGGCACCATTGGTTAGCTATTCTTTCCATTATGGGAAGTAACTGACAACTTATCGCAACAATTGCCCGGATCTACCTTTCCCGCAAGCGCCGCGAAGCGGCGCTAAACGGAAGGGAGAGCAGCATGGACAAAGTGGTTCTCATCACCGGTGCCTCGAGCGGCATCGGAGCCGGCATCGCCCGCGAGCTGGGTAAGGCCGGTGCGAAGCTGGTGCTCGGCGCGCGCCGGACCGAACGGCTGGAAGCGCTCGCCGAGGACATTCGCAGCCAGGGCGGCGCGGTGTTGACCCAAAGGCTCGATGTCACCGATCGCGCCAACGTCCTCGCCTTTGCGGAAGCCGCGCGCGACGCCTTCGGGCGCGTTGACGTGATCGTCAACAACGCCGGTGTCATGCCGCTCTCGCTGATGTCCTCGCTCAAGGTGGATGAGTGGGACCGGATGATCGACGTCAACATCAAGGGCGTGCTCTACGGCATTGCCGCCGTGCTGCCGGAGATGACCGCGCGCGGGTCGGGCCATATCATCAACATCGCCTCGATCGGCGCCCTGGCGGTCTCGCCAACGGCCGCCGTCTACTGCGCGACCAAGTTTGCGGTGCGGGCCATCTCGGACGGCCTGCGGCAGGAGAATGACCGGATCCGCGTCACCTGCATCCATCCGGGCGTGGTGGAAAGCGAACTCGCCGACACGATCACCGACCCTGCGGCCGCCGAGCTGATGCGGGCCTACCGCGCGATCGCCCTCAAGCCCGACGCGATTGCGCGCGCCGTGCGCTATGCGATCGAGCAGCCCGAGGATGTGGACGTCAACGAGATTGTCGTCCGCCCCACAGCGACAAAGTGAGGGGAGCCGCCATGGCCTCCCCTCTCCGCCCCCGGGCCACTGCCGCCCTGCTTCTGCTTGCGGCGCTTCCCCAATCGGCCGAGGCCCGGCCGGCCGACGAACGGCACCGGCGCGGCGACGCGGTTGTCAGGGAACTGAACAACGGCGTGCCGCAACCGGTGCTCGAGCGCATGCGGCAGGAGTTTCCGTTTCTCGCCGATGCAACCCGGGGCTACGCGCTGGGCGAGGTCTGGTCGCGGCCGGGCCTCGACAGCCGGACACGCCAGCTTGCCGCGGTGGCCGTGTTCGCAGCCCTCGGCGAGACGGCGTACATGAAGATCCACGCCGGCTATGCCCTCAACCTCGGGGTCAGCGAGGATGAGCTGAAGGAGATCGTCTATCTGACGACGGTCACCGCCGGGTTCCCGCGTGCGATCGCCGCCTCGCTGGCGCTGTCCGAGCTGTTCGCCGAGCGCCGCGCTGCGCCCGATGACAGGCTCTCTGCCCGATGAGCCGCCTCCCGCTCAGAGTGCGGTGTAGCCGCCATCGGCCATGACCATCGCGCCGGTGATGAAGCTGGAGGCTGGCGAGGCCAGGAAGGCGATCACCTCGGCAATCTCCTGCGGCTGGCCGACGCGGCCGACCGGGTGGGCGTCGCCATAGCTGGCGAGCACCGCCCGGCTGTTCTCGACGCCGGTCGACTGGAGGATGTCGGTCTCCACCACACCCGGCGCGACGACGTTGGAGCGGATGCCCCGCGTGCCGTATTCGACCGCGATCACTTTCGCGAGCTGAGCGACCGCGCCCTTGGAGGCGGCATAGGCGGCAAGATCCGACATCGCGACCGTCGAGGCGATGGAGGCAACCGAGACGATTGCCCCACCCCCATGTGCGAGCATGGCGCGTACCGCCTCGCGGGAATGCAGGAAGGCACCGAGCACGTTCGTTGCCAGAACAGCCTCGAACTCCTCCACACTGGTCTCCAGCAGCGGTCGGTTGAGCGTCCGTCCCGCGTTGTTGACGAGGATGTCCAGCCGTCCGAAGCGGTCCTGCGCCAGTGCGACCGTCTCGCACGCAACCGCTTCACGGGCCACGTCGCCCGTCAGCGTGGCGCACCCATCTGCCCGGAGTTCATGAACAGCGTCGGAGAGGTCCGTCGCGACGACCCGGGCGCCGCGACGGACCAGCAGCTCGGCGGTGGCCCGGCCGATGCCGCGCGCCGCTCCGGTGATGATGGCAACCTTGCTTTCGAGGTTCCAGGCGTGCGGCAGCGCGGTCACCCCAGGCTCTCCTCGAAGTCGGTGGAGCGGGTGAGATCCTCCCAGCGGTCGATCTCCTCGATGAGGGCGTCGATCTTCACGCGCGCGCGGCGCAGCGCGTCGCTGCCGAGCAGAAGGTGCAGCGGCGGCTCGGGTGCATCGACGAGCGTCAGGATTGCCTGCGCGGCCTTCGCCGGATCGCCCTTCTGACGCCCCGCCATCTCGTCGAGATAGTTGAGAGCCGCGCCAACACTGTCCGCGTAGGCATCGGTCTGCCGGCTGCGCCGGATGGAGTGGTCCGACAGGAAATCGGTCCGGAAAGCGCCCGGCGCAATCGCCGTCACCTTGAGCCCGAACGGCGCGACCTCCTGCGCCAGGGCTTCGGACATCATCTCCACTGCCCCCTTGGCGGCCGCGTACAGGCCCGATCCCGCCATCGGCGCGCGGCCGGCGATCGAGGTGATGTTGAGGATGTGTCCGGCACCCTGCGCACGCATCGCAGGCAGCGCCGCCCGGATGATGCGGAACGGGGCCAGCAGGTTGACGGCCATCAGCTGGTCGACTGCCGCGTCGTCCGCTTCCTCGATGGCGCCGAGCAGGCCGTAGCCCGCATTGTTGACCAGCACGTCGATGCGGCCGGTGATCCCGAAGGCTTCCGTCACGGCCTGGCGCACGGCGCCCGGATCGGCCACGTCGAGCGTCAGAACATGCAGGGCGCCCGCGCCTGCGTCCATTGCGGGCGCTGCGTCGCGCACTGTTCCGATCACGGTGTCGCCGCGCGCGAGCGCCGCCTCGGCCAGCGCCTTGCCAAGACCGCGTGAGATGCCGGTAATGAACCATGTCTTCATAATCAGTCTCCTTTAGGCCATTATGAATGAGGCTGTTTCCGAGATAATCCGCGAAGTTCCACAGAATCTTGTAAGCACAGCTAAACAATGGAGCGTTCCAACCATGATCCATCCCAGCGAGTTCGGGGCGCTGCGCGCGTTCGTCGCGGTAGCGGAGCAGCGCAGTTTCTCGCGCGCTGCCGAAAGCCTGGGGATCTCGCCCTCCGCGCTCAGCCAGACGGTTCGCGGGCTGGAGGAACGGTTGGGCCAGCGCCTGCTCAACCGCACCACCCGCAGCGTGTCATTGACGGAGGCGGGCGCGGCGCTCCTCGCCGACGTCGGCGGGGCGCTGGCGACGCTCGCCGAGGCGTTCGACAATGTGCGCCAGGCGAGCCGGGAGCCGGGCGGCACGGTACGGCTGCACTGTTTCCACTCCGCTGCCAGGCAGTTCATCGCGCCCATCCTCCACGATTTCACGCGGGGCTATCCGAACATTGTGCTCGATCTCACGATTGATGACCGGGTCATCGATTTCGTGGCCGAAGGCTTCGACGCGGCGATCCGCATCGGTGAGGTCATCGAGCGCGACATGGTCGCCATCCCGCTCGGCAGGGAGATCCGGCAGATTGCCGTCGCCTCCCCTGCCTATCTGGCGGAGCATGGCACGCCGGCGACACCGAGGGAACTTCTGAAGCACCGCTGCATCCAGTGGCGCTGGCCGGGGCAAAGCACGCCTTACGCATGGGAGTTTCACGAAAACGGGCGCTGGTTCGCTGTCTCCGTCGATGGCCCGGTGATTTCGAGCAGCCGGTCATTCACCATTGAAGCGGCGCTCGCCGGTGTGGGCATCGCCTTCCTTGAGGAAAAGTCGGTTGCCGCCCACCTGGCCGACCGGCGCCTGGTCGCCCTGCTGGAGGAGTGGTCCGCGCCGTTTCCCGGCTTCTACCTCTGTTATCCGCGCCAGAGCGTCATGCCCCCGGCCCTTCGCGCCCTCGTGGACGCGCTCAAGGACAGGTTCCGCCCCGTCAGAGGCCCCGCGCCGAAAACGGTCGGCCAGAATCCTTTTGATCCGTCCGGCTGATTGTTGCACACCTGTGCCAACGGTTCAGGAGTTCGACGATGACGAAATTCTTCCCCGCCATGGCGTTTGCCCTGCTGGCCGCCACCAGCCTTTCCACCGCCGCCCTCGCCCGTCCGCCCATCAGCCCCGAGCGGCTGTCGCAGGACGTGAAGATCCTCGCATCCGAGGAGTTCCAGGGGCGCGCACCGGGAACCGAAGGCGAGACCATCACCCTCAACTGGCTGGTGAAGCAACTGGAGACCATCGGCCTCGAACCCGCCGGCCCCGGCGGCCAGTGGATGCAGGACGTGCCGCTGGTGCGCACCCAGGTCCAGCCGGGCGCGATGCAGGCGAGCCTGAACGGCAAGGTGATCCCGCTGGCGCAGGGCAAGGAGGTTTTCGTCAGCACCGTGCGCCCGGTTGACCGGGTGACGATCGACAACGCGCCCATGGTGTTCATGGGCTACGGCGTCACCGCCCCCGAGCAGGGCTGGGATGACTTCAAGGGCGTGGACCTGAAGGGCAAGATCGCCGTGTTTCTGGTCAACGACCCGGACTTCGAGGCGACCGAAGCGGACGATGCGGCCGGCAAGTTCGGCAACCGCCGCATGACCTACTATGGCCGCTGGACCTACAAGTTCGAGGAAGCGGCCCGGCGCGGCGCAATCGGCGCGCTCATCGTGCACGATACGCCCGGCGCGGGCTATGACTGGAAGACCGTGATCGCCCCCGGCGGCGAGAACTATGACCTGGCCGATGTGCCCGCCGACCAGCGGATCCTGCTGCAGGGCTGGCTGGAAGGCGCGGCGGCCGCCCGCCTGTTCGCCAATGCGGGCGAGGACCTGGCGGCGCTGCGGGTCAAGGCGCGCCAGAAGGATTTCCACCCGGTGCCGCTCAAGGGCGCGACCTTCTCCGCCGACATTCCGGTCCAGCACACCCGCGTGATGAGCCGCAACGTGCTGGCGAAGATTCCGGGCAAGTCGCGGCCGGACGAGGAAATTCTCTACGGCGTCCACTGGGACGCCCACGGCATCGGTGCCCCGGCGGCGGACGGCAGCACCGTCCGCGCCGGCGCGAACGACGATGCGCTGGGCGTGGCTGCCCTCCTGGAAATCGCCCGGGCGCTGAAGGCCGGGCCGCAGCCCGAGCGCACCGTGACCTTCGGCTTCTGGACCGCCGAGGAGCGCGGCCTGCTCGGCTCCGAAGCCTATGCGGACGCCATTGCGTCCCGCGCGGGCAAGATCGTCGCCAACATCGACATCGACATCATGAACACCGGCGGCCCGGCCCGCGACGTGCTGCTGGTGGGCCACGGCCAGAACGAGCTGGAGGACGACCTCGCCCGCTTCGCCGCCGCGCAGGGGCGCACGGTGACGCCGGAAGCCCTGCCCGAGCGCGGCCTGTTCTACCGGGCCGATCACCTGCCGTTTGCGCGGCGGGGCGTGCCGACCCTGCTGTTCATGGCGATCAGCGGCGCGCCCGATCTGGTGGACGGCGGCCGCGCCGCCGGCGAGGCCTGGCTGAAGGCCTACATGGCCTGCTACCACCAGACCTGCGACCGCTGGACGCCCGAGCTGGACTTCCGCGGCGCGGCGGATGACGTGGCGCTGGCCTACGAGATCGGGCGCGATCTCGCCAACTCCGATCGCTGGCCGCAGTGGAAGCCGGGCTCCGAGTTCGGCGGCATCCGCGCACAGAGCGCGACCGGGAAATAACCGGCCGCACGCAAGAGACGTTTGAGACAGACAACGCCGGTGCCGGCACATTCGGCGCCGGCGTTTTCTTTTGCGTCAGCGGGATTCCACCGGCACGGAGAGGACCAGGTTCGGCAATTGCAGCTCCCTGCGCACGGCATAGAAGGTGCCGTCCTGATGCGGCTCAAGCCGCAGCAGGATGCGGCGCGTGACGTCGATCAGCACCAGCCAGCCGTCGTCGGGCGCGATGAACCAGGCGAACACGTCTTCGGGAATGTCCAGCTGGCGCAGACAGGCGTCGTCGGTGGTGGCCGCAAATCCGCCAATGGTCGGGGTGTCGGTCAGCGTGATCTCGCACCCCCACCCGCCCTCGAAATCCTCCCAGAGCACATAGTGCCCCTTGAGACGGCTGACGACCGGGTCCGTTCGGGACGCGACCGGGTCTTCGGCAGCAGATGCATCGGTTTGAGCGGCGGCGGTGTTGGTGGCGGCCGTCTGTGCGTCCGCCTGACCTGCCTCCTCCTGCCGGGACGACGGGTCGCATGCGGCCAGCAGCATCGAAGCCACGACGCTGCACATCAATCCGCATTGGCGAAGGTGACTGTGCATCGGCATGGCGTTATCCGTCCTCTCTCGGCAGCGGCGACACGGGGCCTGTCCGATATACAGCCCCGTCCGCGACGCCGCCAAGATCATGACGGCACCGAACCGGCTGCTTTCCCCTACCGAGAGGGTTTCGGGTACCACAGCGCGTTGACGATGAGCCAGCGGTCGCCAAAGCGGCCGAGGTGGAAATAGTCGACGAACCAGGGCGTCTCCACCCGGGCGACGGCCGCATCGCCGTAGACGTCCAGCACCTTGACCGAGCGGGACCACCGCTCGCGCGGGGTCTTGAGCACGCCCTGCCGGGTCAGCGCCACCAGTTCATCCCGCGTCATGCGGCGCAGCGGATAGACCTCGTCCGCCCCCTCGCCCGCCTGCCGCACGGCGCGTTTGGCGAGATCGGGATGCAGCGAGCGGGCCACCCGCTCCGGATCGCCCTCAAGCTGGCCATCCACATAGTCGAAGGCGACCGCCTCGATGGCCGCAATCGTCCTGGAGTCGGCCGCGCTTTCAGCGTGGACTGTCCCCGGAGCCGCAAGACAAAGGGCGATGAACAGGGCTTTCAGTCGGTTCACGGTTGTTTTCCTTAAGACACAGTTATTGCTGATTTTTCCGCGTGTCGTGCGCGCTGTCCGGTGCCGTTTCCAGGAGGTCGGGGCGGCGCAGATATATCCACAGCGCCGGCCCGATCGCGACGAGAAGGCCCGCCAGCCCCGCGGGTCCGTGCAGCCAGTCGATGAAGCCGTCGCCGGTCACGAAGACGGCAAAGAGGATGCCCGTTGCCTGGTTGATCGCGCCATGGGCCAGCGCCGCCACGAAGATCGAGTTGCCCGCCCGGTAGGCGGCCTGCAACAGGATCGACAGGCACACGCACAGCGGCAGCCACACAAGATGGCCGATGAGCGGATGCTCCGCGTAGTTATGGCCAAGGAGGATCAGCGGCGTATGCCACACCGCCCAGATCAGCCCGGCCAGCACAACGCCGCGCCGGCCGTAAAGCATCGTGAGGCGCGGCGTCATGAAGGCGCGCCAGCCCACCTCCTCGCCCAGATAGACCGGCAGGTTGAGCAGCGGCCCCGCCAGCAGGCCGATGACGACGAGCGCGCCAAGACGCGCCGCCGGTGAGCCTCCCAGGTCGGGCAGGTTGGCGAGGTTGTCGAGATTGTCCGCCACCCTCGCCCCCGTCGCCAGCAAGGCGGGCTCCATCGCGAAGGTCACGACGAAGGCGAGACCGACCATGAGCCCCGCCGCCAGCGGCGTGATCAGCCACCACAGCAGGCGCCCCTTGCGGAAGCCGAGCAGCCCGCCTTTGAAGACGGGCTTCTTCACCACCCGCTTCTGCACGAGCATTGCCGCAATCATCGGAACCAGCATGGCGAGCACGGCCGCCGGAAACCGGGCGAGCCCGCCCTGTGTCCAGGCGAGAACGGCCAGAGCGATCGTCGGCACGAAAGCGGCGATCAGATACCAGCGCAGCTCCCGCACGAGCCGGGCGCGCGTCTCCATCGTCAAAGCCATCATACGACAAGTCCTCGCAAAATGCGGACGCCCGGCCGAACCCGAAGGCGATCGACCGGGCGTCCGCACGCGTTACGTTTCCTATCCAATCTTCCCGATCTTGATACGAGTGTGCAACAAAATCAGCCGCGTTCACGACTGGGCGTTGCGGCCGCACGATGGCCGCACGATGGCCGCACGGCCGCGTTCGCCTCACCGGGCATGGGTCGCCGGGCGTGCCGCCGCGACGCGGGGCTGACCGACGCTGAGCGTCATGCTGCCGAAATCGATGCTGAAACTCTCGAACCGCGACAGGATATCCGCGCCGATGATGCCTTCCGGCTGGTCGGGGTCCTCGCTGTCCGCCAGTTCCAGCTTCAGGTCCATGGCCGTGGCGGCCGGCCCGCCGATGGCAACCGGCAGTGCGCGGTAAAGGGCATGGCGCACCTTCTCCGCGCCGCCCACGCCCGCCTTGCCGCCCACCTCTCCCGTATCCTCGGGCATCAGATCGGGCCGCGCCGCGGCAAACAGTTTGCTGAGGGACGAGCGGTTTGCGCCGGTGTCGAGGAACAGCGCGTGCGTCTGGTCCGCGATGGTGGTCACCACAAAGGGATTGCTGCCGATCAGCCGCAGGTTGCCCGGCGCCTCCGCCGTAGCCTCCGAGCCGGTGATCCGCAGGGTCTCGCCCGGGCCGAAGTCCATCCGCCCCACCGCGCGCATCACCGGCAGGCCGATGATGGCGTCAATCCTGTAGCCGCCGGGCACCGGAAATTCGAGCGCCGCATCGTCCATGATGACGAACACCACATTGCGCAGAACCGCGCCGCCGAATTCCAGCCGGTCCGCGATGCCGAGCTTCACGTCAACGCTGCCGCCGAGCGAGTTGCCGACGGAGGACGCGCCATCGATGATCCGCAGCCCCAGGCGCGCCGCCGCGCTGGCGCTGGCGACGGAGAGGTTGGCGCCGGTGTCGAGCAGCGCCTCCTCGCGGCTCTGACCCGTGGAGAATTCGGCGCGCAAGAGGCCAACCTTGTCCCGCTTCAACGGCACGGGCTGGCCATTGCCCGGACGCTCCAGCACCTGCCCGGGCTCGCGCGCCAGGAGGGTTGCGATTTCCAGCAGCCGGCGGGTGCCGTCCTGAAGGAACGGGTTCCTGTTCTGGCTGCGGGTCAGGAGCAGATCGGCATAGCGCGCTGCCTCCTCATAGCGGCCCGCCATGAAGGCCGTCTCGGACGCCACTTCCCAGGCGCGGGTCATGCGGGCGGGGTCCGCGTCCGCGCTCGCGAAATAGCGGGCCAGTGCGTCGCGTGCGGCGGCGTCCCGGCCATGGGCGGCCGCATATTGCGCCTCGAGGAGGCTCGCCGTCGCCGGACCCAGCCCGCCGCGTTGCAGCAGCGCCTCCACCTGCCGCAGGTCGCCGATGCGCGCCCGTTGCAGCGCGTCGAGTGCCGCCTGCCCATCCGTTGCAGCGGGCGCCTCGCCCGTTGCGATCATCGCCACCGCGGTGGCGGGCATGTGCAGGGTAAACACACCCGCCACCGCCAGGGCGGCCCACAGGGGACGCATGGATTTCATCATTGGCGACCGTCCTTCCAGCCATCGAATTCAGGGTTGTTCCAGCCGCGCGCGAGCATGCAGCCCTGCGTCTCGGCCTCGACGCGTTGCGAGCGGGCCGCAACCGCGCCGTCCTTATTCGGATTCACGTAGGGGATCTTCCGCTCGGCCACCGAGCGGCACAGGTCGCGATCGCGTTGGAACGCCTGCTTCTGCGCTTCCTGCCAGGGGGTCTCCGGCCGTGGTCCGTCCACGTTGCAACCCGCTGCAAGCAGCAGGACAGCCAGACCCCAGGCCGGGCGCACCACACGGCTTCCAGATGCGCGTTGCCGCCGATCAATCATCTTGCTGGCCTTCCCAAACCCGTCTACACTGAATCACGAACAGTATTTATCGTAATACGATAATTTTTTGCGACGAGGCAATATGGTTTTTTCGAAAGACGTGTCAGTTGGCGCGCGACGGCTGCGGATCGGCACCGCTCTCGCGCTGGTGGTGGTCGTCGGCATCTGCCTCTACGCCGCCATTGCCGGGCTGGCGGGCCTTGGCCAGCCGGGGGAAGTCCACATCTCCAGCGCGAGCGACAGCGGCACACCCGCCAACCGGAACGAGTTGATCGCCGCCGCCATTGCCGGCCTGCCGCTGGCGATTGCGCTGTGGCGGCTCAGCCGCATGTTGCGCGCCATCGAGCGGGGGCAGCTTTTCACCGGCACCACGGTGGCGGAGCTGCGGGGCTTTGCCCTGTTCGTCATGATCTCGGCGCTGGCCTCCATTCTCGTGCTGCCGGTTCTCGACATTGCCACGGCCCTTGCGAGCGACGCGGACACCCGGACCGTCACCCTCACCTTCGACGGCGGCGATTTCTTTGCGCTTCTGGTCAGCGTGCTGCTGTTCTTCCTGGCGCGCCTGTTGGGCGAGGCCCAGCGCATCGCCGAAGACAACGAGCAGATTGTCTGAGCCATGGCCATTGTTGTCCGTCTTGATGTGATGCTGGCGCTGCGGAAGGTGCGCTCGAAGGATCTGGCGGCGCACGTCGGCATCACCGAAGCCAATCTCTCCTTGCTGAAATCCGGGCGGGTGAAAGGCATCCGCTTCGAGACGCTGAACAGCATCTGCGAATTTCTGGACTGCCAGCCCGGCGATATTCTCGAATATGTGCCGGATGACGACGCGACGGTCCCATAAGTCTGCGCCCTGAAAAAGAGCTGACGGGCGCAGTCCACACCCCTCTTTTGGTCATAAAAACCCTTCTTGCATAAAGACTATTAATTTGTGACTGTTCAGGGTGCACACGGGAACCGAAAGGGGGATTTCATGGCCAAAGCCACAACCGTTCGTGCCAAGGCTGCGCCCAAGTCCACTTCCGTCGCGAGCGACAAGACGGCGGCCAAGCCATCCACCACCGACAAGCTGATCGAGCGCTTGTCCAAGCGGCTGGAAAAGGCGGAAAAAGTCATCGCCGATCAGAAGGCGAAACTCTCCGAACTCGCAAAGAGCATTGCCGCGCTGGAAAAGGCGGCGAAAAAATCCGCCGCTCCGGCAGCCGCCGCGGCGCCGGCGGAGAAGCCGGCCAAGCCTGTGAAGGCGAAAGCGAAGGCCAAGCCGAAGGCAAAGGCGGCGACGACGAAGGCGAAGCCCGACGCCAAGGCCAACGGCGTCGACACGAAGGCGACCACCGGGAAAAAGGCTGCGGCCGACACCAAGGCAGCAACCAGCAAGCCCGCCGCCAAACCTGCTGCCAAAAAGCCCGCCAAAAAGACGGCGACAAAAAAATCGTCTGCCAAGAAACCCGCGTCCAAGGCCAACGGCGCAACCGCTCCGAAGGAAACGCCCGCAGCGGCCGTCATTGCCGCCACTGCGCCGCGCAAGCGCGGGCGCCCGCGCAAGACCGCGCTCTGACGCGCCCGGATCGGCACACCCGGTCCGTCAGCACGAAAAAGCCGCCGCCCCTTGAGGGGACGGCGGCTTTCTCATGTCCGAATGTGTGCCACGCTCAGCCCGGCAGCTCGACCAGGCCGCCCGTGCCGTCCTCGCGGCCGAAGCCAAGCTGCTTGCCGTCGCGGGAGAAGGCGATGGCGGTCACCGGCACTTCCTCGTCGGTGCGGCCCGCCACGAGCACTTCCATCTCGTCGTCCGTGCGATAGAGCAGCACCGCGCCGTCAGCGAAGCCCGCCGCCAGGATGCCCTGCTTCGGATGCGCCGCAACCGCCGTGCACAGCGCGCCGAGGCCGAAGCGCTGCAAGCCGGATTTCCCCATGGGCCCGTTCTTGTCCGTGAACGGCCACAGCACCACCGCCTCCGCGCCGGAGGTGGCGAGATAGCGCCCCTTGTCCACCCAGGCGAAGGATTTGGTCTTGGAAGGGTATCCGCCCATGCGCATGTCGGCGAGGTCGGCGAGCCGCCAGCCGTGGAGCGCATTTTCCTGCATGGCGGTCATCACGAACTTGCCGTCCGGGCTCCAGGTGACGAGCGTGTGCGCGCCTTTCCAGCCCAGCACCATCGGCTTTGAGGCATCCGAGTTCACCCACCACAGCGAGACGCCGTTGTAGTGGGCAACCGCCAGCCGCTTGCCCTTGGGATCGAACGCCAGCGACTGCACCGTGTGCTCGTGGGCGATGGTGCGGAAAATGCCCTTCACCGGCCGGGCCACGTGCACCGTCTTGCCGGTGGCGAAGGCGATGCCGCCGCCGTCGCTCGCCGCCATTTTCTCGATCCACTTGCCCGGCAGTTCGGCCACATCAATGACCGTGCCGTCCGCCTTCACCAGCTTCACGCAGCCGTCGTCGCCACCCGTGGCGATGCCGCCGTCGAAGGCCGCAGCGCACAGGATGCCGCCGTCGTGAATCCGGCGCGGCGGCGTGGCGCCGAACGCCACCTGCCCCTCGGTGGTGGCAAAGGCGAGCCCGCCCGCCGTCGGCACCACCGCTTCCACATAGGCGCCAAGTTCGAGCGCCTGCCCGTTGTCGTCCATCAGCGGCATGGGATTACGCCACGCAGGCCTGGAACTGTTCGTTCAGTGCCTTCGGGTCGAGGTTCCGCCCGATGAGCACGAGGCGCGACACGCGCGGCTCATTCTCGCCCCACGGCTTCTGGAGGTCGCCGTCGAGGATCATGTGCACGCCCTGCACCACGAAGCGCTGCTCCTCGCCCTGGAAGTTGAGGATGCCCTTGAGACGCAGGATGTCCGGCCCCTTCTCCTGGGTGAGGTCGCTGATCCAGCGGGTGAACAATTCGCCGATCAGCGGCTTCTCCGACCGCAGGGAGACGCTGGTCACGCCCTTGTCGTGGATGACGTTGGGCGCGGCGTGGTGGTCGTGATGGTGGTGGTCATGATCGCAATGCTCGTCGCATTCGTGATCGTGATCATGGTGGTGATGATGGTGATCGTGGTGGTGGTGATCCTCCTCGGCGAGGAAGCCCGGGTTCGCCTCCAGAATGCGTTCGAGGTCGAACGCGCCGCGATCCAGCAGCTTGTTCACGTCGATCTGCGCCTTCTCGGTATGGTAGACCACCGCATACGGGTTGATCCGCTTCACGGCGGCTTCCACCTGCTTCAGCTCTTCCGGCGTCACCAGGTCGATCTTGTTGATGAGGATGATGTCGGCAAAGCCGATCTGCTCCTGCGCTTCCTGCGAGTCCGCAAGACGCAGCAGCAGGTGCTTGGCGTCCACCACGGTGACGACCGCATCCAGCCGGGTCTTGGCGCGCACATCCTCATCGACGAAGAAGGTCTGGGCGACGGGCGCCGGATCGGCAAGGCCCGTGGTCTCGACGATGATGCCGTCGAACCGGCCCGGACGCTTGAGAAGGGTCGAGATGATGCGGATGAGGTCGCCACGGACGGTGCAGCAGATGCAGCCGTTGTTCATCTCGAACACTTCCTCGTCCGTATCGACCACCAGGTCGTTGTCGATGCCGATCTCGCCGAACTCGTTGACGATCACGGCATACTTCTTGCCGTGCGGCTCGGTGAGGATGCGGTTGAGGAGCGTGGTCTTGCCGGCACCCAGATAGCCGGTCAAAACGGTCACGGGGATCTGCGCCATGCGTCTGTTCACCTTTGTAACACGTGTTAGCCCCCTGCTAATTGGCGATCCACAGCCGCTTCGTCTAGGGGGAGCGTCATTCTGGCGGGGCCGGACGGCCCGCGGCCTTCCCTCCCGCCCGTCCCGGGGCTACAGGAGTCATGTGCAGCGAATGTAATTCAAGTGTATAAACATTCCTCCGGCCGCTCGAAGGAAGTATCCTCACTCGTCCGTATGTATGAACACATTTCAAGGGTTCGCAGGAAACGCGCGCGGACGATCACCTTCTTCCACGGTCCAGTCACCTTCAACGGTCAATTCATTGGTAATCGAGAGAATTCATGACATCCCGGCGACGCCTTCTTCTCATCGGCGGCCTTCTTGCCATTGCCGCCGCGGGCTTTACCGCCTGGACCTTCAGCGCCTCCAAACGGCCGGTCTACCAGACCGTCGTTGCCGAGCAGGGTGATATCGTCACCCGCATCACCGCCTCGGGCAGCCTTCAGGCGGTGGGCACGGTCGAGGTGGGCTCGGAGGTCTCCGGCCTCATCAAGGAGCTGTACGCGGACTTCAACACGCCCGTGAAGAAGGGCCAGGTGCTGGCCCGCATCGACCCCAGCACCTTCGAGGCGCGGGTGCTCCAGGGCGAGGCGCAGGAGGCGACCGCCCTCGCCCAGCTGGAGCAGGCCCGGGCGGACCTGAAGGAAGCCGAGCGCGACTACGAGACCAAGCGCAAGCTCTCCACCAGCGGGTGGTATTCCGCGCGCGGCACCGAGACCGCCGAGGCGACTCTGGCCAAGGCCCGCGCCGCGGTGAAGCTGGCCGAGGCCAACCTGCTCCAGGCCCGGGCGAACCTCAACCAGGCCCGCATCGACCTCTCCCGCACCTACATCCGCGCCCCGGTGGACGGCATCGTCATCAGCCGCGCCATCAACGTGGGCCAGACCGTCGCCGCCAGCTTCCAGACCCCCACCCTGTTCACCATCGCCGAGGATCTGTCCGAGATGCAGGTGGAGGCCAAGGTGGACGAGGCGGACATCGGCGCCGTCAGCCCCGGCCAGCGGGCCGAGTTCACCGTGGACGCCTACCCCGACCAGGTGTTTCACGGCGAGGTGAAGGAAGTGCGCCTCGCCAGCGGCGACACCGGGCAGACCCAGGCCACCTCCACCGGCGTTGTCACCTACACCGTCATCATCACCGCCCCCAACAAGGACGGCAAGCTGCTGCCCAACATGACCGCCAACGCCACCATCTACCTTGGCGAGGTGAAGAACGTGCTCAAGCTGCCGATCATGGCGCTGAGCTACGAGCCCGCCGCCATTGCCGCCGAGGCGGCACGGCGCGCGCCGCCGCCCGCCGGCGGCTTCGGCCCGCCGATGGGCCCGCCGCGCGGCGGCAACCGCACCGCCCCGCCGCCTGAGGCGGCCGAACCGGCGGACCAGCCGCCCCCGGGCGTCAAGGGCCAGCCGGGCACCGTGTGGGTGCTGGCGCGCGATGGCAAGCCGGAGCGCCGCCCCGTGTTCACCGGTGTGCGCACCGACGAGGAGGTGGCCGTCGTCGGGGGCAAGCTCCAGCCCGGCGAGAAGGTCATCATCAGCGAAAGTGCCGCATCGTGACCACAGGCGAGCCCATCATCGTCTGCGAGCGGCTCACCCGGCAGTTCCGCATGGGCGAGGAGACCGTCAACGCCCTGCAGGATGTCTCGCTCACCATCGGGCGCGGCGAGTTCGTGTCGATCATGGGGCCGTCCGGCTCGGGCAAGTCCACGCTGATGAACCTCATCGGCGCGCTGGACACGCCCACCAGCGGCTCCATCACCATCGGCGGCACCGAGCTGCGCGCCGCCAGCCAGACCGAACTGGCCGAGCTGCGCGGCCGCACCATCGGCTTCGTGTTCCAGCAGTTCCACCTGCTCCCGCGCCTGACGGCGCTGGAGAACGTGGCCATGCCGCTCATCTACCGCCGCGAGCCGGTGACGGACGGCCCGGAGCGCGCCCGCCGCTGCCTGGAGCGGGTGCAGCTCGCCAACCGCATGAACCACCTGCCCTCGGAGATGTCGGGCGGCCAGCAGCAGCGCGTCGCCATCGCCCGCGCGCTGGTGAACGATCCCCTGCTCCTGCTGGCGGACGAGCCCACCGGCGCGCTCGACAGCCGCACCGGCGCGGAGATCATCGCCCTGTTCCAGACCCTGAACGCGGGCGGCCTCACCATCGTGCTGGTGACGCACGACGAGCGCGTCGCCCATGCGGGCAACCGCATCATCCGCATGCGCGACGGCCGGGTGGAGTCGGACGAGGCCAACACAGACATCTGGCGCCCCCTCGCCCAAGACCAGGAAATCCGCACGTCATGAAGCTGATTCCCTCCCTCCGCCTCGCCTACCTCTCGCTCAAGGCGCACAAGCTGCGCAGCGCGCTGACCATGCTCGGCATCATCATCGGCGTGGCCTCGGTCATTACCATGGTCTCCATCGGCCAGGGCGCGCGCGACAAGATCGACAGCGAAATCCGCGCCATGGGCACCAACCTGATGATCATCTTCCCCGCCGGCGGGCGCGGGCCTGTCCGCAGCGCGGAGAGCGCCATCCCGTTGGTGGAAAGCGACGCGGAGATCATGCAGAAGCGCATCTCCGGCGTCGCCGCCGCTGCCCCGGTGCGCTTCGGCTCGGGCCAGATCGTCGCGAGCGGCACCAACTGGGAAGCCCAGCTCCTCGGCTCCACCAACGATTACCTGATCGCCCGCAACTGGGCCGTCGCGGAGGGGCGCAACTTCCGGCCGCTCGAACAACGCAGCGCCTCCAAGGTGGTGCTGATCGGCGAGTCCGTCCGGCGCGAACTCTTCCCCAAGGGCGGCGCCGTCGGCGCCACCATCCGCGTCAACCGCGTGCCGCTCAAGATCATCGGCGTGCTCGCCCCCAAAGGCAGCGGCAGCGGCCAGCGCGACGAGGACAACGTGGTCATCGTGCCGCTCAAGACCGCCCAGTCCCGCCTCATGGGCGCGGGCAACCGCATCGCGGGCGAAATCGACGCCATCTTCGTCAAGACGTCCCGCCTCGAGATCATGCCCCGCGTGCAGCAGGAAATCGAAACCCTGATGCGCGAGCGCAAGCACACCGCCGCCACAGGGGAGTCGCCCGTGCGCATCGGCAACCTCACCGAGATGATGGCCCTGCGCACCCAGACCACCCGCACCATGACCGCCCTGCTGGGCGCCATCGCCTCCGTCGCACTGGTGGTGGGCGGCATCGGCATCATGAACATCATGCTGGTCTCGGTCACCGAGCGCACCCGCGAGATCGGCCTGCGCATGGCCGTCGGCGCACGGCCCGAGGACATCCTCAGCCAGTTCCTCACCGAAAGCGCCCTGCTCTCGCTGGTCGGCGGCCTCATCGGCGTCGCCATCTCGCTGCTGCTGGTGTTCGCCATCAGCCTGCTCGGCGCGTTCGACGTGACGCTGAACCCCCAGATCGTGCTGGTCAGCCTATTCTTCGCCGGACTCGTCGGCATCGTCTTCGGCTACTACCCGGCCCGCAAGGCCGCCCGGCTCAACCCGATCGAAGCACTGCGCTACGATTGAGTTTTTTCTTTCGGGATTTGCTGGATTTTGCAGGAGGGTCGCGGACCCTCCTGCACCTCCCTTTCCCTTTGGGGCGTGCGTCGGAAATGGGAGGTGCGGGCTGGATCTGATTTTACTGGGCCGCGCCTGTATCGCGCGTGGTTGCGAGCCTCCCGGCCGCTCCAGTGAACGCGACAAGCCCTGCCAAACGCGGCCCGCTCACCCCCTTGTACAGAGCGCACCCCGGCCGGTTTCAAACGCGGCCCGTCAAAACGAATGGGAGGTGCAGGAGGGTCCGCGACCCTCCTGCAAAAAAACACCCCGACAAAAACACCCCTATTGCGACACCTGCGACCAGGCGCGGAAGAAACCCTCGATGGTTTCGCGGGGGATGTTGCGGGTGATGAAGACCAGCCGGGTGCGCTGGTCGTCGTCCGGCCAGCGGTCGAGGTAGACCGGGTCGTGGAGGATGTGCTGCACGCCGTGGATGACGACGGGCCGCTCCGGGTGTTCCTCCAGCTTGATGATGCCCTTGACGCGCAGCAGGTCCTCGCCCTGGTTGGCGGTGAGCAGCTGCATCGCCATGGCGAAGGCGAAGCGGCTGATCGGCTGGTCGAGCACCAGCGCAAAGGAGCGGATGTCCTCCGAGTGCCGGGTCACGTCATGGTGGTGGTCGTGATGGTCGTGATCGTGGCTGTGGTCGTGGCTGTGGTCGTGGCCATGGTCATGCGCCGCCTCCACCACCTCGGCGGCCAGCCAGCCGCGCACCTGGTCCGGCTTCAGGTCCGGGCGGAAGGTGAGCGTGTCGTCCACGATCGAGCGCAGGTCGAAGTCGGGCGCGCCGGTGTCCGCGATCACCGCGCCAGGGTTCAGCGCGCGCAGCCGCTCGAACAGGGCGGCCCCCTCACCTTCGCTCAGGAGGTCGGTCTTGGTCACCAGCAGCCGGTCCGCGACGGCCGCCTGCTTCACCGCCTCGGGCTGGCGGTCGAGCGTGCCCGGACCGTTGACGGCGTCCACCACCGTCACCACCTGCGCCAGCCGGTAGCGGCGGGCAAGGCGCGGGTCGAGCAGCAGGGTGTGTATCACCGGCGCCGGGTCCGCAAGGCCGGTCGTCTCGATGACGAGGCGGGAGAACAGCGGAATCTCGCCCCGCTCGGAGCGCTCCATCAGCATCAGCAGCGTGCGGCGCACGTCGCCCCGCACCGTGCAGCACAGGCAGCCCGACGTCATCTCGATGATCGCCTCGGGCGCGGCCTCCACCAGCATGTGGTCGAGCCCCACCTCGCCGAACTCGTTGATGACAACAGCCGTATCGGAGAAGCGCGGATCGGCCAGCAGACGCTTCAGCAGCGTGGTTTTACCCGCGCCGAGAAAGCCGGTGAGAATGGTGACGGGGATCATCATGCTGATGATATAAAATTACATCAGCCGAAAGGAAAGCGCGTTTGCTTTCCTTTTTGCAGGAGGGGCTTACCCCTCCTGCACCTCCCTTTCTCCTTGGAGCGTGCGTCGGAAAATGGGGGTGCTGGATGGAACTGGTTTTACAGGGCCGCGCGTGTATCGCGCGTGATTGCGAGCCTCCCGCCCGTTCCAGACGCCTGCTCCGGACGTGCCAGACACGGCCCGCTCAATCCCCTCTTATCAGGGGGCGCCTCGATCTGTTCAAGGCGCGGCCCGATAAACGAAAGGGAGGTGCAGGAGGGTCCGAGACCCTCCTGCATCAGGAAAAAACCGTTTAGTTGACCACCTTCCAGGAGCCGTCCGCCTGACGGCAGGCGGTGCCGTAGGCCTGCTCCTGCTTGCCGCCGATGTTCACCGTGTGGGTGTATTCGCGGCAGTTCTGGCCGTTGTCGGCCACGTAAGCGGGTTTGGCCTCGACCCAGCCGCTGTGGCCGCTGTCCGGGTTCACCCATTCGGTGCGGGTGCCGGAGCGGCCGTATTCCAGCGCCTGGTACTGGGCGCGTTCGGCTTCCAGCCGGTCGGCCTTGTCGAGGCCGCGGCCGATCTGGTTGCCGAGGAAGCCGCCGATCAGCGTACCGGCCGCGATGGCGACGACGCCGCCCGCGCCGTCGTTATCGATGGCCGAGCCGGCCCAGGCGCCGAGGCCTGCACCCGCCAGCGTGCCGATGCTTTCCTTGGTGCCGTAGTCCTGGCACGCCCCGAGCGGCAGTGCCAGGGCAATCGCCGGCACCAGCGCCCACCGAGAAAACCCCCGAAACTGCATAACGACTTCTCCGTTTTTACGCCAATTTGGTTCACTACCGGCACGATAGGCGCGTTCGACTGAACTGCGGCTGAACACGCCTTTCGCGGGGGACCGGTCTGTCAGGCGCTGGCCGCGCGCGGCAGAACCAGGACCACGGCGAGGCCGCCCAGATCTTTCGACTGGTCGAGCCAGACCTTGCCCCCCATGATGTCCGCGATGTCGCGCACGATGGCGAGGCCGATGCCGGTGCCCTTGGAGCTCTGGTCGAGCCGCACGCCGCGTTCGAACAGCAGACTCCATTTCTCGACCGGAATGCCGGGTCCATTGTCCTCGATGACAATACGCAGGAAACGCCGGTCTCCTTCGGCCGCCTCCTCCGCCGTCACGGTGACCCGGGCGCTGCCGTTGCCGTATTTGGCGGCGTTGTCGAGCAGGTTGCCGAGCATTTCCTCCAGGTCCTGCCGCTCGCCCCGGAACTCCAGCGAGTCGTCACCCCGGATCTCCACATGGAACGCCTTCTCCACGTAGATGCGCTCCAGCGCCCGCTTGAGGCTGTGCAGGGATGGCCACACCGGCGTGCGGGCGCGGATGTCGGCGCGGCGGCCGAGCACGCGGGCGCGGGCCAGGTGGTGGTCCACGTGGCGGCGCATCAGGGCCACCTGCGCCAGCACCGTCTCCCGCAGGTTCGGGCTGCCGGGGTCCTGCGCCTCGTTCATCAGCACGCTCATCGGGGTCTTGAGGGCATGGGCGAGATTGCCCGCGTGGGTGCGGGCGTGTTCCGCCTGCGCCTCCGTGTGGGCGAGCAGCGCGTTCATTTCCTCCACCAGCGGCAGGATCTCGGGCGGGAACAGTGTCCCGTCGATGCGGGTCGCCGCGCCCGAGCGGATCTGCGCCAGCGCCTTGCGCACCTGCCGCAGCGGGCTGAGGCCGTAGGTGGCGAGCAGCGCGCCCATGGTCAGGAGCCCCACCGCCAGGATGGAGAGCGACCACACCAGCACCCGGCGGTAGGCGGCGATCTGCTCGTGCAGCTCGTTCACCCGGATGGCGACGGCGAAGCGGAACACCTTGTCCGAGCCCGGCAGCATGGCGTCGCGCTCGGCGATGCGCAGCTCCTCGCCGCCGAAGGCGGTGATGGTGCGGATGACACCTTCCCGCGCCGGCACGTTGGGATCGTAGGGCAAGGCCCGGTCCCACAGGGAGCGGGAGCGGAACGGCTCCATGCCCGGGGCGGAGACCTGCCAGTAGAGGCCCGAATAGGGCTCGAAAAAGCGCTGGTCGCCCAGCGCGCGGGTGCTGCGGACCTCGCCGGTCGGATCGATCTCCGCCGCTGCGATGGAGGAGCGCAGGAACTGGCGCAACTGGGTGTCGAAGCCCTGGGTGAGGTTGTCCGCCAGCACCCGGTCGAGCGCGAAGCCGCCCGCCATCAGCATGGGGATGATCCACGCCGCCGCCATGAGCACCAGGCGCCGCGAAAGCGACCCCGGCTGGAACAGCAGAAAATGCAGCTGTTGCTTCTGGCTGCTCACGCGCCGCGCCTGCTCAGGCCGTACCGGGGTCTTCGAGGCAATAGCCCAGTCCCCGGACGGTCCGTATCAGATCGACGCCCAGCTTCTTGCGGATGCGGGTGACGAACACCTCGATCGTGTTGGAATCCCGGTCGAAGTCCTGATCGTAGATGTGCTCGGTCAGCTCGGTGCGCGAGATCACCTTGCCCTTGTGGTGCACCAGATAGGCCAGCAGCTTGTATTCCTGCGCGGTCAGCCGCACCGGCTCGCCGTTCACCGTCACCCGGCTGGAGCGGGTGTCCAGCAGCATGGGCCCCACCTCGATCTCCGAGGTGGCGTGGCCGCTGGTGCGCCGGATGAGCGCGCGCAGGCGGGCCAGCAGTTCCTCGATCTGGAACGGCTTGGCCAGGTAGTCGTCCGCGCCCGCGTCGAGTCCCGCCACCTTGTCCGACCAGGAATCGCGCGCTGTCAGCACCAGAACCGGCATGGCGTGGCCTTCCCGCCGCCAGGATTCCAGCACCTTGAGGCCGTCCATCTTGGGCAGCCCCAGGTCCAGCACGACCGCGTCATAGGATTCGGTGGAGCCGAGAAAGTGTCCGTCCTCGCCGTCGCCGGCGGCATCAACCGCGTACCCCGCGGCCTCCAGCGCGCTTTTCAGCTGGCGCTGCAGCGTCGGCTCGTCTTCCACCACCAGAATACGCATGCGTCCCCCTGCTCTCCTCGAACGGTCAGCTGCCGTGAACGGCCAGTATCTGTCCATTCTGAGCGTTCACGTCCACCCGGACAATAGCGCCGTTGGGGCGGCGATAGGTCAACCGGTAGACGTAAATCCCTTCCTGGAGGGAGCCTTCATCGATCTCGACGCCCAGATACTCCCCCTTGACCCGGCGCGAGACGATGGCCCGTATCTGGTCGAGCGAGAGCATCCGCCCGGAACTGACCCCCCTGTAGGCGGCATCCTGCTCGGCCGTGCGAACCAGCACCCGCACCGGCGCTCCGGTGTCCGCCCGGAAGCCGGCCACGCAGACGAAGGCTGCAACTGCGAAGAAAGGGAGAAGTCGGCGGTTTTTCATGTCCCTTGAAAACTACCCTTGCGCCAGTGAACTGGCCATGAACATATCCTCCCCCGGATGGTCAATGGCGCCTGCGTTGCCTATAGCAGTATTTGTATCAGGTTCGTAACATGTCTGCTCCAATTCTTTCACTTGAATCCATCGGTGTTCATCGCGGCGAAGGCTGGCTGTTCCGCTCGCTGGACCTGTTCGTCGGGGAAAGGGACCGGCTGGCTCTGGTGGGCCGCAACGGGGCCGGCAAGTCCACTCTGCTCAACGTGATCGCCGGCCGTCTGGAGCTGGACGAAGGCCGCCGCGTGGTGCGCCCGCGCGCCCGGGTGGTGCTGCTGGAGCAGGACCCGCCGGTGGAGCGCTTCGCCACCCTGCGCGACTTCGCGCTGGACGCGGGCGACCAGCCCCTGCCCCCGGCCCCGCACGAGGTAGCCAAGGTGGCCGAGGAGCTGGGCGTCGATCTCGACCGGCCCGCCGCCACCGCGTCCGGCGGCGAGAAGCGCCGCGCTGCCATCGCCCGCGCCCTGGCGCTGGAGCCGGACGTGCTGCTGCTGGACGAGCCCACCAACCACCTGGATCTGGCCGCCATCGCCTGGCTGGAGGGCCGCCTGCGCCAGTTCGCGGGCGCGTTCATCGTCATCAGCCACGACCGCATGTTCCTCTCCCGCCTCACCCGCTCCACCCTGTGGCTGGACCGGGGCACGGTGCGCCGCGCCGAGGTGGGCTTCGGCGGCTTCGAGGCCTGGCAGGAAAAGGCGGAGGAGGAGGAAGCCCGGGCGGCGGAGCGGCTGGACGCAAAGCTGAAGCTGGAACTGCACTGGCTCCAGCGCGGCGTCACCGCCCGGCGGCGGCGCAACATGGGCCGCCTCAGGAAGCTTCAGGAGATGCGCGCCGCCCGCCGCGCCATGACCGGGCCGCAGGGCGTCGCCAACCTGGCGCTGAACGAATCCGAGCAGAAGTCCCGCACCGTCATCGACGCCGAGAACGTCACCATCGCCTTTGGCGAGCGCGCGATTCTGAAGAACTTCAACATCAAGATCCAGAAGGGCGACCGCATCGGCATCGTCGGGCCCAACGGCGTCGGCAAGACCACCCTCCTCAAGCTGCTGACCGGTGAGTTGCAGCCGACCGAAGGCACGATCCGCATCGCCAAGACCCTCGACCGGGTGATTGTGGATCAGGCCCGCCGCCTGCTGGAGCCGGGCAAGTCTGTGCGCGACATCCTCGCCGACGGCGGCGACTGGATCGAGGTGAACGGCGTCAAGAAGCACGTGGCCGGCTACCTCAAGGAATTCCTGTTCGACCCCGGCCTCGTCGATGCGAAAATCGAGACCCTGTCGGGCGGCGAGCAGTCCCGCATCCTGCTGGCGCGCGAGTTCGCCAAGCCGTCCAACCTGCTGGTGCTGGACGAGCCCACCAACGACCTCGACCTTGAAACGCTGGACCTCCTTCAGGAAATCATCGCCGACTATCAGGGCACAGTGCTGCTGGTCAGCCACGACCGCGATTTTCTGGACCGCACCGTCACCATGGTCATCGGCCTCGACGGCTCGGGCAAGGCGGACATCGTTGTCGGCGGCTACTCGGACTGGGAGGCCAAGCGCCAGCCCGCCGCCTCCAACGTGCGCTCCATCAGCGACGCGAAGAAGCCCGCCGCCGCCGCTCCGGCGCAGCCGAAAAAGCAGACCAAGCTGTCCTACAAGGACCAGCGGGAGCTGGACAGCCTGCCCGCCGAAATCGAGGCGCTCGGCACGAAAATCCAGGAACTCGAAGCCCGGCTGGCCGACCCGGAGCTTTACACCAAAAGCCCCGACACCTTCGCCAAACTCACCGCCGAACTGGAAGCCACCCGCGAAAAGCTCGCCCAGCGCGAGGAACGCTGGCTGGAACTGGAAGAACTGGCGGAAAGCCTCGGCGGGTAAGTTTTTTCTTTCTCGGGGGATATTTTTTGCAGGGGGATCGCTGATCCCCCTGCGACCCCCGGTTCGTTTTTCCGGACGTGTTTCCGGAGCCCCCCCGAAACACGGCCTTTTAAAACAAAAGGGAGGTGCAGGAGGGCCCAGGACCCTCCTGCAAAAAATCACCTCACAAAAACCCAGGTGTTTTCGTCCGACAGGGCAGGGTCGAAGCGGTACTGATCCTCCGCGAAATCCTTCAGCCCCTCGGGCCGGTCGATGCGGTTTTCGCAGAGGTAGCGGGCCATCATGCCCCGCGCCTTTTTGGCGGAGAAGGAAATCACCTTGAGCTGGTTGCCGCGCCGCTCCTTGAACAGCGGGGTGATGACCGGCGCCTCCAGTTTTTTCGGCTGCACCGCGCCAAAATATTCCTGGCTGGCGAGGTTGATGACCACCCGGGAGTCGTGGCCCGCAAGGTGTTCGTTGATCACGTTGGTGATGGTGTCGCCCCAGTAGCCGTAGAGCGTTTTTGCCTGCGGCGTGCGGAAGGCGACCCCCATTTCGAGGCGATAGGGCTGCATCAGGTCGAGCGGCCGCAGCACGCCGTAAAGGCCGGAGAGAATGCGCACGTGATCCTGCGCGAACGCGACCGTCTCCGCGTCCAGCGTCTTCACGTCGAAGCCGGTGTAGACGTCGCCGTTGAAGGCATAGATCGCGGGCCGGGCATTCTCCGGCGTGAAGGGCGTCGAGAAATTCCGGAAGCGCGCCACGTTCAGTTCAGCCAGCGCGTCGGAGATGCCCATCAGGTCTTTCAGATCCTGCGCGGACAGCTTGCGCGCCTGTTCCACCAGATCCTCCGAACGCTCCAGCAACTGCGGCTGGGTCGGCGCGACCCCAGCGGGCAGCGGCGTTTCGAAATCAAGAGACTTGGCAGGCGAAAGCAACGTCAGCATGGCAAAAATCCGCGTCAGGCAACCGGGTTTCCGCAGGCTTGTAAAGCGAGCCTGAGCCGTTCGCAATGTTTGGGGATGTTCACTGATGGTTTGATATTTTTACAGGGGGATCGCGGATCCCCCTGTGACCCCCTTTTCGTTTTTACGGCCGCATTTCCCGGGCACACTGGAAAAATCAAAGGGCCGCGCCCTTGATGACGGACACAGCCCTTCAAATCGAATGGGAGGTTGCCAGGAGGGGCAAGCCCCTCCTGGCAAAAAATCACCCGTTATTCTGCGCAATCCACGCCTTCACCACCGGCGCGATGCGCTCGCGCCAGTTGCGGCCGTTGAAAATGCCGTAGTGGCCAACGCCTTCGGCGAGGAAATATTTCTTCTTCGCCTCATCGAGGGTGCTTGCCAGCGTCAGCGCGGCTTTCGTCTGGCCGATGCCGGAGATGTCGTCCTTCTCCCCTTCCACCGCGAGGAGCGCCGTCCGGGTGATGCGGGAGGGATCGATGCGCCGCGTGCCGCGATAGAGCATTTCGCCCTTGGGCAGCGCGTGGGTCTGGAACACGGTTTCGACCGTTTGCAGGTAGAACTCGGCCGTCATGTCGGCGACGGAGCGATACTCCTCGTAGAACTTCATCTTGGCCTCGGCGCTCTCGCCGTCGCCTTCCACCAGATGATTGAACATTTCCCAGTGGCTGATGAGGTGGTCGCCCAGATTCATCGACATGAACCCGGCCAGTTGCAGGAAGCCCGGGTACACCCGCCGCCCTGCCCCCGGGTAGTTGGCGGGCACGGTGGCGATGGCGTTCTGCTCGAACCAGGCGCGCGGGCGGCGCTGGGCCAGATCGTTGACCGCCGTCGGGTTCTGGCGGGTATCGACGGGCCCGCCCATGAGCGTGACACTGCGGGGCGTTGCCGGGTTGCCGTCCTCCGACATCAGCGCGAGGGCGGCGAAAACCGGCACCGAAGGCTGGCACACCGCGATCACGTGCGCCCCCGGCCCGATTTCCTCAAGGAACCGGATCACGTAGTCGATGTAGTCATCCAGATCGAACCGGCCGTCCGTCACCGGCACGCGCTTCGCGTCGCGCCAGTCGGTGACGTACACATCATGATCCGGCAGCAGCTCCTTCACCGTGCCGCGCAGCAGGGTTGCGAAATGGCCGGACATGGGCGCGACCACCAGCACCCGGGGGTCCTGCCGGTCGGTGTCGCGGCGGAAGCGCTTCAGCTGGCCGAACGGCAGCCGCAGCACGATCTCCTCCGTCACCGTCACCGGCTGGCCGTCGATCATCGTCTCGGTCAGGCCGAATCTGGGCTTGCCGTAGAGCTGGGTGGTGTGAGCGAACACATCCAGCGCCGCCGCCGCCATGGTGCCGGCCTCGGTGCAGGACAAAGGATTGAGCGGGCTCTGCCAGAAGGAGGAACTCACTTTCGCCAGCGCACTCGCCTGCGCCAGGGCTTGCCTGTTCAACTCGTACCACTGGTACAACATCGACATACTGTCCTGTACAGCCTCCCTGTCGCCCGCTTCTATGAACCATTCTTTTCGCACTTGCAGCATAAATTTGCCATGGCGACGGTGCGCCGCAAACATGAATATTGATTCAACTTGCATTTGGAGCCGGGAAAACGCCATGAATAGGCCCACCGGGCGCAACGCCCGGACGGCCGCTGACCGAGAAGGAAAGGACGCTTCATGACCTCAGCCTCCCGCCTGCTGTCTCCAGAGTCGCTCAGGGGCAAGACCGCCGCCGTCACCGGCAGCACCAGCGGCATTGGCCTTGCCGTCGCGGAGGCGCTGGCGAGCGCCGGTTGCAACGTGGCGCTGAGCGGCCTTGGCGATCCGGCGGCGAACGAGGCGCTGCGGGCGCGGCTGGAGGCGGACCACGGCGTCAAGGTCACGCTGAACAGCGGCGACCTCAGCAAGCCCGCCGAGGTCAGGGCCTACATCGAGGACGCCATCGCCGCGTTCGGGGCGGTGGACATTCTGGTGAACAATGCCGGTGTCCAGCATGTCTCGGCGGTGGAGGACTTCCCCGACGACAGGTGGGAGCTGATTCTGGCGCTCAACCTGTCGGCGGCCTTCTACGCCACCAAGGCGGCGCTGCCGGGCATGAAGGCGCGCGGCTGGGGCCGCATCATCAACATCGCCTCGGCCCACGGTCTGGTGGCCTCGCCTTTCAAGTCGGCCTATGTGGCGGCCAAGCACGGCCTCATCGGCTTCACCAGGACGGTGGCGCTGGAATGCGCCGAGACCGGCATCACCTGCACCGCCATCTGCCCCGGCTATGTGAACACGCCGCTGGTTCAGGGTCAGATCCGGGATCAGGCCGTCGCCCACAACATGTCCGAGGACCGGGTGGTGCGGGAAGTGATCCTCGCCGCCCAGCCCAGCAAGCGGTTCGTCGAGCCGGCAGAGATCGCCGCGACGGTGCTGTTCCTCTGCTCGCCCGCGGGCGCATCGATCACCGGCGTGCCCCTCTCCCTCGACGGCGGCTGGACCGCCCGCTGACCCCGGCCGGGGAAACCCCCGCCCGCCCCCGCGCGTTCGGCCACCTGGGGAATGCGCCCCTAGCCGTCGATGACTTGCGCGAGGGCCCGGCATGGAGATGGTTCCGCACCCGCTGACCACAGGACGCCTGCGCCGCATGACGGCCGCCGTTCTCGCCCCGACTCTGCTGGCGGGGGGCTTGCTGGCGGGGGGCGTGCTGGCGGCCTGCCGGCAGGACCCGACGCCCGATCCCCTGCCCGGCCCCATGACCAACCAGACAACCGGCCAGACGGGCCAGCCCGCTCGGCCCGACGGGCCGGACCAGACCGTCCCCACTCCCGGCAATCCCCCGCCGAGCGGCTGAGTTCTGGCCCGAAACGGGGAAAGCGTTGCGAATCTGACACCCTCGCCAACCGTCTTCATCCGGCCTCTTTACGCAGCTTGACCCTTTGCCGCTCATGGGCGAAGGGAGGGCGAGGAAACCCACCACAACCCGAAATCCACGCAGGGAATTATGGCCGGTCAGTTCTTCTTTGCGGCCCAGTATCTGACGCGCATGCCCGCCACGGCGGAGGAAGCCCGCCCCCTGCCGGACGGCGTCTCCGTCTGGTTTCCGGCCGTCGGACTCGCCTTCGGCGCGGGACTCGGCATGGTGATGTGGATTGCCTCGGTGATCGACATCTGGTTCGCGGCGCTCTGCTGCGTGATCGCATGGACAGTCTTCACCCGCGCCCGCCCCCTGGCGGGGCTGGCCGCCTTCGTCGCCACCGACGATGCGGACGGCGCCGCCGCGCGCCGGGCGGATGTCTGGTCTGACGTCGGGGGCCCGGGCCTTGCCGCGCGCCCCTCGCCGATCGGCGCGCCGGTCGCCACCATCGCCGTCACCCTGATGCTCATCACCCAGCTGGTGCTGCTCATGCTGCTCACGGTGCGCATGGATTACACCGATTGGCTCACGCTGGCGCTGGTTCTCGGCTGGGCGCGGTTCGCGCCGCTGGTGTGGGTGAACACCTCGGCCCGCCTGCGCGAGGGCGACGCCGCCGTGCTCTGGCCCGCCGACCGGGCCATGACCGCCCGCTGGGCCCTGGCCCTGTTCGTCGCGAGCCTGTTCGTCGACTACGCCCTGCTCGCCGCGCCCCTCGCCCTCATGGCCTGGCAGGGGTGGCTGCGCCGCACCGGCAACCTCACCGTCACCGGCGTGCTGGCGGGCGTTGCGGTGGTCGAAGGCGCAACCCTCGCGGCCGTCATCGTGCGCGCCATGCTCTCGCCGCTGGGGATGGAGTAGGCGGGGATGGAACAGGCGGGGATGGCATAGCCCCCCGGGTTCTGAACGCCCCGCGCCCCCTTTCCCGCCCCTAGCCGGCGGGCCGCCCGGACGCTGTGCCGGACACGCTCCCGAACACCGTCTCGACCGCCTCCACCAGCGGGCGCACGTGATCCTCCGCCGACAGCCCGGCCGTGGCGGGCGAGCGCAGCAGCACGAGGCGGCGGCGCAGGTCGAAGCCCGCCATGGGCACGCGGGCGACCCGGGGGTGGGTGTAGCTGTCCGGCATCACGGTGAGCCCCAGCCCGGCCCCCACCAGCGCCAGCACGCGCTCGTCGCTCACCGAGCGGAAGGCGAAGCGCGGGCGCACGTTGCGGTCGGTGAAGTGGCGGGAGGTCTCCGAGAGCACCTCGCAGCGCTGGCGCACGATCATGGGCTCGTGCATCACGTCCTCCGCGCTCAGCACCGGCCGCTCCGCCAGCGGATGGGCCGCAGGCAGCGCCAGCGTGTAGCCTTCCTCGAACACCGGGCCCACCGCCACGCCGGGGTTCTCGCCCCGGTCCAGCGTCAGGGCGAAGTCCAGGCTGCCGTCCTTGAGGCGGTTGGCCAGCTCGTGCTCGGTGCCCTCCACCAGATCGAGCGGCAGGGCCGTGGGCGAGCGGCGGTATTCCGCCACCACCGCCGCGACCAGCGCCGCGGGGATGGTCACCAGCACGCCGAGCCGGGCGACGGTCGGCTGTCCGGTCTCCGCCGCCTCCCGTACTGCCGCGTTGCACAGCTGCATGATCTCCCGCGCCCGCATCAGGAACCGGGTTCCCGCCGGCGTCAGGAACACGCGGCGGCCGGAGCGCTCGAACAGCGTCACCCCCAGCCCCTCCTCCAGCTTGCGGATGCCGGCGGACAAGGTAGGCTGGGTGATGTTGAGGCTGGCGGCGGCCTTGGTGAAACCGCCCGCCTCGATCACTGCCACGAAATACCGAATCAGATAGAGCTCAACCATAGAAGTTATCTATGGCATGGGGCCATAAATATCAATTTTACCTATGAGAAGCAGGCCATTAAACCTGCCGCATCGACCGCAATGATCGGATCGACGCTCGGGAGCTTTGTTCCGACGCAAACAGCGCCGCGCCCTGGGAACGGGGCTGCAAGGATCATGGCTTCCGGGCAAGCAATGGGACGAAGGTGCATGGCAAAGAGCAAGCGGGCGACATCTTCCGAAGCCGAACCGCGCGACAACGGCGCGGTGATGCGCGAACTGGTGGCCGACCTGAAGGCGAAGATCGCCGCCATTGCCGAGGGCGGCTCCGACGAGGCGCGGGAGCGTCATGTCAGCCGTGGCAAGCTGCTGCCCCGCGAGCGGGTGGAGCGGCTGCTGGACCCCGGCACGCCGTTTCTCGAATTCTCCCAGCTCGCCGCCTATGAGGTGTACGACGAGCCGGTTCCGGCGGCGGGCATCATCACCGGCATCGGGCAGGTGGCGGGCCGACTGTGCGTGATCGTGTGCAACGACGCCACCGTCAAGGGCGGCACCTACTACCCGCTTACCGTCAAGAAGCATCTGCGGGCGCAGGACATCGCGCGGGAGAACCGCCTGCCCTGCCTCTATCTCGTGGACTCGGGCGGCGCGAACCTGCCCAACCAGGACGAGGTGTTCCCGGACCGGGACCACTTCGGCCGCATCTTCTACAACCAGGCCACCATGTCGGCGGAGGGCATTCCGCAGATCGCGGTGGTGATGGGCTCGTGCACGGCGGGCGGGGCCTATGTGCCCGCCATGTCGGACGAGGCGGTCATCGTGCAGAACCAGGGCACCATCTTTCTCGGCGGCCCGCCGCTGGTGAAGGCGGCGACCGGCGAGGTGGTGTCGGCGGAGGATCTGGGCGGCGGCGACGTCCATGCCCGCCAGTCGGGCGTGGCGGACCATCTGGCCCGCAATGACCTGCACGCGCTGGACATCGCCCGCAAGATCGTCGGCACCCTCCCCGCGCCCCGCCAGCCGGACGTGGCCGTGCGCGCGCCGGTGGAGCCGAAGTTCGCGCCGGAGACCCTCTATGACATCATCCCCGCCGACAGCCGCACCCCCTACGACGTGCGGGACGTGATCGCGCGGATCGTGGACGGCTCCGTGCTGGACGAGTTCAAGCCGCTTTACGGCACCACGCTGGTGACGGGCTTTGCCCACATCTGGGGCATGCCGGTGGGCATCGTCGCCAACAACGGCATCCTGTTCTCCGAGTCCGCGCTCAAGGGCGCGCACTTCATCGAGCTGTGCTGCCAGCGGCGGATTCCGCTGCTGTTCCTCCAGAACATCACCGGCTTCATGGTGGGCCAGAAGTACGAGAACGCGGGCATCGCCAAGGACGGGGCCAAGCTGGTCACCGCCGTTGCCTGCGCCCAGGTGCCCAAGATCACCGTCATCATCGGCGGCTCCTTCGGCGCTGGCAACTACGGCATGTGCGGCCGGGCCTACAGCCCCCGCTTCCTCTACATGTGGCCCAACGCCCGCATCTCGGTGATGGGCGGCGAGCAGGCGGCCAACGTGCTGGCCACCATCCGCCGCGACAACCTTGAGGCCCGGGGCAAGCGCTGGTCCGCCGCCGAGGAGGAGGCCTTTAAAATGCCGATTCGGGAGCAATATGAACGGCAGGGTCATCCCTATTACGCCAGCGCGCGTTTGTGGGATGACGGCGTGATCGACCCCGCCGAGACTCGCAATGTTGTCGGCCTGTCGCTCGCCGCAGCGCTGAACGCGCCGATTCCGACGACGCGGTTCGGCGTGTTTCGCATGTAATGGCGCTCAGGAGACGCGCAAATGACGGCCCTTCTCTACCAGATCGACGAGCGCGGCGTGGCGTATCTGACGCTGGACCGCCCGGACCTCCACAATGCCTTCAACGAGGACCTGATCAACGAGCTGAGTGACGCCTTCACCGATCTCGCCTCGCACGACCGGGTGCGTGTCGTGGTGCTGCAAGGCAACGGCGCCTCCTTCTCCGCCGGTGCGGACCTGGAATGGATGCGCCGCGCCGCCCGCTACGACGAGGCGAAGAACCGGGAGGACGCCCTGCGCCTCTCCGACATGCTGTTCCTCATCGACAGCTGCCCCAAGCCGGTCATCGCCAAGGTGCACGGCAACGCCTTCGGCGGCGGCGTCGGGCTCATCGCCTGCGCCGACATCGCCATCTCGGTGGCGACGGCCCGCTTCGCCCTCACCGAGGTGCGGCTGGGGCTCATCCCGGCGGCCATCTCGCCGTTCGTGCTGAAGGCCATCGGCCCGCGTCAGGCGCGGCGCTATTTCCTCACCGCCGAGCCGATCACCGCCGCCTGCGCCAAGGACATCGGCCTCGTCCACCAGGTGGTGGAGGACGAGAACGCGCTGCACGATCAGGTGGAGATCATGGTGGGCCTTCTCCTCGGCAACGCGCCCGGCGCGGTCGCCGAGGCCAAGCAGCTGGTGCACGACGTGGCCGAGCGGCCGATCACGCCCGAGCTGCGGGCGGAGACCGCCCGCCGCATCGCCTCGCTGCGCGCCTCGCAGGAGGGTCAGGAAGGCATTTCCGCATTTCTTGAAAAGCGTCGTCCGAGCTGGGTGCACTGATGCGTCGAATTCTGATTGCCAACCGGGGCGAGATCGCCCGCCGGATCATCCGCACCGCCCGCCGCATGGGGATCGAGACCGTCGCCGTCTATTCGGACGCCGACGCCAACGCCCCCCACGTGGCCGAAGCGACGCTCGCCGTGCACATCGGCCCCGCGCCCGCCGCGGAGAGCTACCTGCGGGCGGAGAAGATCATCGAGGCCGCGCTCAAGACCGGGGCGGACGCCATCCACCCCGGCTACGGCTTCCTCTCCGAGAACGCCGCCTTCGCCGATGCCTGCCAGCAGGCGGGGCTCATCTTCATCGGGCCGGGCGCGGACGCCATTCGCGCCATGGGCCTGAAGGACGGCGCGAAGAAGCTCATGCGCCAGGCGGGCGTGCCCATCGTGCCGGGCTATCAGGGCGATGACCAGAGCCTCGACCGGCTCCAGCGCAGCGCCAACGCCATCGGCTACCCCATTCTCATCAAGGCGGTGGCGGGCGGCGGCGGCAAGGGCATGCGCCGCGTAGACGACGCCGCCAGCTTCGCCGACGCCCTGCTCGCCGCCAAGCGGGAGGCGCAGCGCGCCTTCGGCAACGACAGCGTGCTCATCGAGAAATACCTCACCTGCCCGCGCCACGTGGAGGTGCAGGTGTTCGCCGACACCCACGGCAACGTGGTGCACCTGTTCGAGCGCGACTGCTCCCTCCAGCGCCGCCACCAGAAGGTGGTGGAGGAGGCCCCCGCCCCCGGCCTGCCGGACGCGCTGCGCCGCGCCATGGGCGAGGCGGCGGTCACGGCCGCGAAGGCCATCGGCTATGTGGGCGCGGGCACGGTCGAGTTCATCCTCGACGTGTCGGAGGGCGTGGAGAAGGCGCCCTTCTACTTCATGGAAATGAACACCCGCCTTCAGGTGGAGCACCCAGTCACCGAGCTGATCACCGGCTATGATCTGGTGGAGTGGCAGATCCGCGTGGCGCGCGGCGAGCCCCTGCACGCCCGGCAGGAAGACATCCGCATCAACGGCCATGCCGTCGAGGTGCGCCTCTATGCGGAGGATGCGGAGGGCGGCTTCCTCCCCTCCACCGGGCGGCTGGAGCGGCTGCACCTGCCCGAGGGTCTGGCGGGCGTGCGCGTGGACAGCGGCGTCGTGGAAGGGCAGGAGATCACCGTCCACTACGACCCGATGATCGCCAAGCTCATTGCCCACGGCACGGACCGCACGGTCGCCATCGACCGGCTGATCGGGGCGCTGGACGCCACCATTGCCGTTGGCCCCAAGACCAACCGCAGCTTCCTCGCCCGCCTCATCGGCCACCCGGCTTTCCGCACGGGCGACATCGACACCGGCTTCATCGAGCGCCACCTGGAGGATCTGGCCCCCATCACCGAGGTGCCGGACCGCTTGCTGGCGCTGGCGGCGCTGGCCGCCGCCACGCCGCGCGAGAAGCCGGACATGTCCTCGCCGTGGACCGCGCTCGGCCCCTGGCGGCTCAACCTGCCCTACCGGCAGAGCATCGACCTGTTCCTGCCCGATGGGGCGAAGCACACCGTCACCCTCACCCGGCAGGCGGACGGCGCGATTGCCGTTGGCGGGCTGGACGAGCCCCTGACCGGCCTGCCCGCCTGGCGCGACGCCTACCGCTTCGAGGTGGATTTCTCCGGCAGTCTGGCCCGCGCCATGGTGCTCACCCACGAGCACAGCCTGGAGGTGCGCGTGGGCGGCCTAACCTTCCATTTCGGCCTGCGCGACGAAGCCGCCGGCGACAAGGGCGCCCTGCCGCGCGACGGCAAGCTGACGGCCCCCATGCCCGGCAAGGTGCTCGGCATTTTCGTCAAGCCCGGCCAGAGCGTCGCGGCGGGCGAGCGGCTTCTGGTGCTGGAGGCGATGAAGATGGAGCACCGCCTCACCGCCCCGGCCACGGGCATCATCAAGGCCGTGCACGTGGACGAGAACGACCAGGTGCCCGAAGGCCGCCTGCTCATCGAGCTGGATGTGGAGGCCGCATCGGCATGAGGGTGCCCGGCGCGCAAGGATAACGCGGCCCGAAAAACGAATGGGGTGCAGGGGTCCGAGACCCCTGCATGAAATCAAACGAACAAGGCAAACCCGACTTGGGGGGAACGAAAGAGATGACCATGAACAGCCTGCGGTTTGACCACGGCGAGACCATCAACATGCTGCGCGAGACGGTGGCTTCCTTCGCGCGGGACGAGATTGCGCCGCGCGCCGCCGAGATCGACCGCACCAACACCTTCGCCCGCGATCTGTGGCCGAAGCTGGGGGCGCTGGGCCTGCACGGCATCACGGTGCCGGAGGAATTCGGCGGCTCGGGGCTTGGCTACCTGGCCCACTGCGTGGCGATGGAGGAGATTTCCCGCGCCTCCGCCAGCATTGGCCTGTCCTATGGTGCGCACTCCAACCTGTGCATCAACCAGATCAACCGCTGGGGCACGAAGGCGCAGAAGGAGAAATACCTCCCCAGGCTGATCTCGGGCGAGCATGTGGGCGCGCTCGCCATGTCCGAGCCCGGTGCGGGGTCGGACGTGGTCTCGATGAAGCTGCGCGCCGAGAAGCGCAACGACCGCTACGTGCTCAACGGCAACAAGATGTGGATCACCAACGGGCCCGTTGCCGACACGCTGGTGGTCTACGCCAAGACGGACCCCGACGCGGGCCCGCGCGGCATCACCGCGTTCCTGATCGAGAAGTCGTTCAAGGGCTTCTCCACCGCCCAGAAGCTGGACAAGCTGGGCATGCGCGGGTCGGACACCTGCGAGCTGGTGTTCGAGGATTGCGAGGTGCCCTTCGAGAACGTGCTGGGCGAAGAGGGCAAGGGCGTCAATGTGCTGATGTCCGGCCTCGACTATGAGCGCGTGGTGCTGGCGGGCGGCCCGCTCGGCATCATGCAGGCGGCGCTGGATGTGGTCGTGCCTTACGTGCACGAGCGCGAGCAGTTCGGCCAGCCCATCGGCACCTTCCAGCTGATTCAGGCCAAGCTGGCGGACATGTACACCACCCTCAACGCCTGCCGCGCCTATGTCTACGCCGTGGCGCAGGCGTGCGACCGGGGCGAGACCACCCGCAAGGACGCCGCCGGCTGCATCCTCTACGCCGCCGAAAAAGCAACGCAGGTGGCACTGGATGCCATTCAATGTCTGGGTGGCAATGGCTATATCAACGAATACCCGACCGGCCGCCTGCTCCGCGATGCCAAGCTCTACGAGATCGGCGCGGGCACGTCGGAGATCCGCCGTTATCTCATCGGCCGCGAGCTGTTCGAGGAGACGGCATAAGGCGGCCCGGTCCGGTGGTCAGCCCCCCGTTCTGTTGCGTTGTTTGTGTGCGACCTGTGCAAACTCACGAACTTCCTTTGAGGCCGGAGGTCCCCCGGCCTCTTTTTTTATCCCTCGCCCCGGGGCGGCTCAGGCCCGGGACGCCGCAAGGCTGAGGGCAATCGCGGTCAGCAGCAACAGGGCCAGGCCGGCGGGTGCGAACACCACGCGCCTCAGGGTTTCCACCAGCAGCCACATCAGGGCCCGCCAGAGATCGCGCCGGCGCAAGGGCACCGGCAGCCCGTCCGCGCCCTGCTCCGGCATCGGCACCAGCGCCCGGCTTTGCCGGGAGACCGGCACCAGCGCCCGCCCCTGGCGGGAGACCGGCACCAGCGCCCGGCTCCGGGGGGAGATCGGCACCAGCGCCCGGCACTGGCCGGGCAGTGTCACCAGCGCCCGGCTCCGGCGGTGCGCTGAGACCAGCGCCCACCCCTTGCCGAGCACCGGCAACAATGCGCGGCCATGACCGGGAACGGGCAGCAGCGCCCAGCTTCCCGGTCCCGCCGTCATGCGGCCAGATCCGTATAGGACAGGGCCTCGCGTCCGGTGCGCAGCGTCTGCGCCCACCAGTGCAGCCGGTTCAGCACGAAGCGCAACGTCCTGTTCGGGCCGGCCGGCTCGCGCATCCGCCCGCTGGCATCGAACAGGGTCCAGGCCTGGGGCAGCACCACACAGTCGCGCAGGGTCACCGCGTGAAGTTCGCAGAACACCTGCCGCAGCTGTTCGATGGCCCGCATGCCGCCGGACATGCCGCCATAGCCGACGAACGCCACCGGCTTGGCGTGCCACTGCTCGGTGATGGAGTCGATCAGATGCTTCAGCGGTGCCGGGTAGCCGCGGTTGTACTCGGGGGTCACCACCAGGAAGGCGTCGGCCCGGCCGATGCGATCGATCAGCATGCAGCGCTCGGGCGAGTCCTCGCGGACATGCCAGATGGGCGGTGCCATGGTCGCCGGGTCGATCATCTGCATCTCGAAGCGGCTGTCCTCCGCGATCTGCTCGGCGGCCCAATCGACAATGGTGTCCGCCAGACGCCCTTCCCGGGCGCTGCCATAGATGATGGCCAGATTGATTCTGGCCGGATTGAATCCGGGTCGCATGGGAGGTGCTCCTTCTTTTGCTTTTGTTCGAGGAGCCCGCTTGGTAAAACCTCAACCTAACTTGAGGTCAAGAGGAAATGTTTCCATGACGACGATTGACCCGGCCGCGCACCAACGGCCCCTCACCGTTGGCGAAGTTGCCGCCCGCAGCGGCGTGCCTGTCTCCACCCTGCATTTCTACGAGGCCAGGGGTCTCATCAGCAGCGAACGCAGCGCGGGCAACCAGCGCCGCTACAACCGGGCCGTGCTGCGGCGCATCGGCATCATCAAGGCGGCGCAGCGGGTCGGCATACCGCTGGGGGACATCCGGAAGGCGCTGGCGGCGCTGCCGCGCGAGAAGCCCTCCACGGAAGACTGGGCCCAGCTCTCCGCCGCCTGGCGGGACGAGCTGAACGACCGCATTGCCCGCCTCACCCTGCTGCGCGACCGGCTGGAGGGCTGCATCGGCTGCGGCTGCCTGTCCGTCAGCCACTGTCCGCTGCGCAACCCGGACGACGTGGCGAGCGATCTGGGGCCGGGTGCGCTCTATCTGGAGCCCGGCGTGACCCCGCCCGTCCGCCCGGCGGCGGACCCGGCGGGCAACGGAAGCCCGGAGCCTGCCTGACGCCCCGGCCCGGGCGCTCCGATCCGTCCAAAACTCTGCTTCTGTTTGCAGCGGGACGGGACTAAACGATCGCGGCCCGGCGGTTTGCTGGCCATGGCCCGCAGACCGGACGCCTCCGGTCCGGAACCGGAACGGCTCCGGCACGTTCGCATCCTGTAACGTCAAGATTGGCACCATGTCCGCACAGACCGCACCCCTTCCGCCCGCCGGCGCGCCTGAACCCGAGAGCGGCCTTGGCCTTCCCGCTGCCGTTGCCCTTGTGGTGGGCACCGTCATCGGCACCGGCATCTTCACCCTGCCCGCGGCGCTGGCCCAGTATGGCCTTGCGGGACTGACCGGCTTCGTGCTGGCGACCCTTGGTGCATTGGCGGTCGCCATGGTGTTCGGCGCCCTCTCCCGGCTCTACCCCGCGCCGGGCGGCCCCTATGCCTACGCGCGCGAGGGGTTCGGCGACATGGCGGGCTTCTGGAACGCCTTTTCCTACTGGTGCTCCGCCTGGCCGGGGAATGCGGGCATTGCCATCTCGTGGGTGTTCTACGTGCAGGCGCTGTTCGGGCTTGATCCCGCCAACCGGGGGCAGGCCATTCTCATCGGCCTTGTCGGCCTGTGGCTGCCGGTGTTCGTCAATCTTGGCGGCGCGAAGAGCCTTGGCCGCTTCCAGATCGTCACCACCGTGCTGAAGTTCCTGCCGCTGGCGTTTCTCGCCACGGTCGGTCTGGTGGTTGCCTTTGCGCGGGGCAACTGGCCGGCGTGGAACCCGGCGGGCGGCAACACCCTGTTCGCCCTGTCTTCCGCCCTCACCGTCGCCACCTTTGCCTATGTGGGAATCGAGGCGGCCGTCATCGGCGCGGGGCGGGTGCGCAACCCGCAGCGCAATGTGCCGCGCGCCACGGTCTACGGCACGATGGCAACGGCCGTGCTCTACATCCTCGTCACGGTGGCCGTGTTCGGCATCGTGCCCAACGAGACGCTCCGCGCCACCGGCGCGCCGTTTACGGACGCGTTCGACGCGATCTTCGGCGGCACCTGGAGCGGCAAGCTGGTGGCCCTGTTCGCGGTGATCTCGGGGCTTGGCGCGCTCAACGGCTGGACTCTGGTTTGCGGCGAGGTGCCTTACGCCGCCGCCCGGGACCGGCTGTTCCCCGCCGCCTTTGCCCGCACCAACCGCCACGGCATGCCCGCATTCAGCATCATCAGCTCTGCCGTTCTGGCCTCCGTCGCAGTCGCGCTGGCGCTTGGCGCGCGCGGCGGCGTCGATGCCTTCACCGAGATCGTGATGTTCTCGGGCGTCACTGTCGGCGTGCCCTATTTCTTCTCGGTGCTGGTGCAGCTCTATTACCTCTGTACCGAAGGCCGCCGCCTCAACCCGGCCACCTTCCCGCGCGAGGTGATCGTCGCCGCCCTCGCCCTTGTGTTCACCTTCTGGATGATCGCGGGCTCGGGCCAGTTCGCCGTTTACATCAGCATGCTGATCTTTCTGCTCGGCTTCGTGATGATGGCGGTGCTGCACATCCAGACCGGCCGCTTCGGCCCGCAGCGCACCGCCCCGCAGGACGCCCCGCCCTCCGGCCCCGGCGCCGTCCGCTGAGACCGGGGGAGAGGTGTCTTTTAGGGCGGAGATTTCCTCAGCGAATAATTGAATATTATCAGCTTAGTTCGTTACATGAGGATCTTGCGATGCGCCGCCAACAGGCGGCGCTTCCTGGAGAGTCCTCATGGTCCTGCACGGGAGTGCCGAGAGCGCCGAGCCTCATGCCCACGTCACGCCATTTCGCGTGCGCGGCGAATATACGCGCAATCAGGTTGCCGATCTCATTGGCCTGCCGCAAAGCCATCGCAAAGGCGGCTCATGGAATACCGGCTATATGCGCTGGCAGGATGCCTTCTTCATCTTCTGCAACATCGATACGCCTGGGCGCACCGGCCATGATTACGCCAATCATTGGAACGGCAACCTGTTGAACTGGTCTGGCAAGACCGCTTCCAATTTGCGGCAACCCCTGATCCAGGCCATGATCTCGGGTCGCTATCCGGTTCATCTATTTTGGCGACGCGACGACCGGGCTCCCTTCCGTTACGCCGGACTCGCCTCGCCATACGACATTCAGGATACCACGCCTGTTCGAATCACCTGGGCTTTTGACTCCGCCGTCGACCATGACTCCGCCCTCGAACAGCATCCAACGCCCCCGTCACCCGCGGCCGTTGTCCGGGAGCCACCTCCCCCGGTGTTTCGACATGGGCCGGTGCCTTTCATCGGCGAGCGGACATTCAAAGTCACGGATGCAGAAACGTGCGTTTATGTCATGCGCCTCGCCGGCCCGCTTGGTGCCGTGTTTCCTGACCTTGCTCCGAACCACGCCGTTATAAAGGTTGGCAGATCCAACAACGTCTCCCGTCGCTGCCGGGAGTTGAACAACGGCTTTCCATACGGCTGTTTGCTATCTTGGGTCGTCGAGGAAACGCATATTTACCCAACGGTCAACGAGGCCGACACAGCCGAGCGCAACCTCCACATCCTTCTTGAAAAGCACGGTTATTGGATCAGCGGCGAGTTTTTCGCTGTGCCGGAGACCCTGCTGCCGCTCTTGGGCTGAGGGGGTGGAGGCCGTATCGGTTGCCTTGGCTTAGGGCCTCCATCTCCCTTCACATCGCCCGACCGCTTAAAGCCGGAACAGGCCGAGCGCGTCGCGCACCTCTTCCAGCGTCGCCTGGGTGCGGGCGCGGGCCTTGTCCGTGCCCGCCTTCAGCACGGCCATGACGTACCCCGGATCGCGCGCCAGCCGGGCCCGCCGCTCCCGGATCGGGGCGAGCAAGGCCTAGAGAATGTCCTCAAGCCGCCGCTTCACCGCCATGTCGCCGAGGCCGCCGCGCCGGTAGTGCGCCTTCAGCGCCTCCAGCTCCGCCTTGTCCCCGTCAAAGGCGTCGAGCCAGGCGAACGCCACATTGCCCTCCACCGTGCCGGGGTCGCTGGCGCGCAGGTGGTTGGGGTCGGTGTACATCTGCCGCACCGCCCGGCTGATCTCGTCCGGCGCGGCGGACAGCGCCAGCGCATTGCCCTGGGACTTGCTCATCTTCGCCTTGCCGTCGATGCCCGGCAGACGGCCCACGTTCGGAATGAGCGCGCGCGCCTCCGGCAGCACGTCGCGCCCGGCCTGACGGTTGATGCGGCGCACCACCTCGTTGCACTGCTCGATCATTGGCGCCTGGTCCTCCCCCACCGGCACCACCGTCGCGCGAAAGGCGGTGATGTCCGCCGCCTGCGCCACGGGATAGCAGAGGAACCCGGCGGGAATGTCCCGTTCGAACCCGCGCGCGCGGATTTCCTCCTTCACCGTGGGGTTGCGCTCCAGCCGCGCCACGGTGACGAAATTCAGGTAGAGCATGGTCAGCTCCGCCAGCGCGGGCAGCAGCGATTGCACGCAGAGAGTGGACTTCTCCGGGTCGATCCCCACCGCCAGATAATCCAGCGCCACCTCCAGCACGTGGCGCCGCACCTTCTCGGGATCGTGGGCATTGTCGGTGAGCGCCTGAGCGTCGGCCAGCAGCAGGAACTGCTCGTGGGTGTCCTGCAACGCGACGCGATTCCTCAGCGAGCCCACATAATGGCCCAGATGCAGCGGGCCGGTGGTGCGGTCGCCGGTGAGGATGACGGGGCGCCGGGCCTCGGGCGCAAGCGGCGGCTCTGACGGGGCAGATTCGGGTATCATGACGGTCTCTCCTTGGTGGGAGCCGCCGCGAGAGGGTGCAGGGAAATTCGATCAACGGACCATGCCAGCCTCATCCCGGCGGCGATGGTCGTTTGCGAAACAAGAAATGACGACGCGCCGCTCCCTAGAAGGAGCGCCACCAGCGCAGGGCGACAGGATGGGCGGTGTGCGTCATGGCCGCGTTCATGACACGGCGGCCGGGCACGGCGCAAGCGGGTTACGGTCGTATGCGGCGAAACGCCCGCCTACAGCCCCCAGTCGCACACCAGGCGGGAGGTTCGGGCATCCCCCGTCACTTCCGCCCGGCCGAACGGCATCTGCTCGGGCGGCAGATCGGCGGCAGGCGCGGCCGCATCGGGGTCGGCGCCCATGGAGCCGGCGCCCATGGGGCGGAAGCCCTGTGCCTCCAGCACCGGCAGCGTTGCCGGCACGGGCGCATCGAACACGATGGCCATGCCAAAGGCGTCGCTCTCGATGCCGTAAATGCCCTCGACGGCGCGCACCGGCAGCCCCTGCCAGCGCCCGCGAACCGGCACGGCAAACACCGCATGGTCGCTCTCGCGCGCGACCACCTCGGCCGGGCCCACCGCACCCGCATAGCGCGGCGGCACCACCGGCTGGCTGGGCTGGGGCTGGTGGTGGTCGTCATAGACCGCCATGGTGTCGTAAAGCTGCTTCAGCGGTTCGCCGGGCTCGCATTCCGCCGGGTTGGCGAACACGATCAGGCCGCCCAGATCCGCCATCGCGGCGGGCGGCGCTGACTCCAGTCCGGGCCCGCTGCCCCGCGCACAAGCGCCAAGCAAAACCGCAGTCGCCCCCAGGGCCAGGGGCCAGCGCGCGCGGGCGTCGATCGCCATGTCCGCTCCCACTACAAAGTCCGCACATTTCAAAATCTAACCTGAATTCGGGAGCTGTGAAGCGGCAGCGCGCAGGGATCATGCATCTATCCACAGAATTTTGGCGTGCCGTTGCGCTTCTGCGCCATTGAACCGGACGGGTGATCCGCCTACCCCTTGGACAGCCGCCCGCCAGAGGAAAGACAGGGCCCGCCGATGCCGGACAGTCGCCACTCGCCGCCCCCGCCCGCCGCGCCGTCCCCCGCCCGACTCGCGCCCGGAAAACCCGCGCCTGACAACCTCGCGCCCGGAAAACGCGTGCACAATTCGACGGGGCGGCTCGGCGCGATTCTGGCGGGGGGCGAGTCCCGCCGCTTCGGGCGCGACAAGGCGGAAGCGCGCCTGGCGGGCAAACGCCTGCTCGACCATGTGGCCGGGCAGCTCGCCCCGCAGGTGGACGCGCTGGTGGTGGTCGGCGGTCCGGCGCGGGCGGGCTATGACGCCCTGCCCGACCGGCCTGCCCCCGGCCTCGGCCCGCTGGGCGGACTCAACGCGGCGCTGCACGAGGCAGCGCGCCGCGGCCTTGCCTGGGTGCTCACCGCCCCATGCGACGCCGCCCGCCTGCCGCCCGATCTGGCCGAGCGGCTGATGCGGGGGCTCGGCGCAGGCCCTGCCGCTGAAGGCCCCGCCGCCTATGCCCACACCGACGGGCGGGACCACCCCACCTTCGGCCTGTGGTCCACCGCGCTCGCGCCCGCGCTGAACGCCTGGCTCGCCGTGGACCGCCCGCCGCGGGAGCGGGCCATCCGCCGCTGGGCCGGGAGCATCGGCGCGGTCGCGGTCACCCTGCCCGATGGCTGCCTCGCCAACATCAACACGCCGGAGGATCTGGCGGCCCTCGCCCGGACCACCCCCTAGCCCCGCGCCGCCTCCTTCGGACCGCCTGCCTTGGCAAGGCCGCGCCCAAGGGGCACACTGGCGGCCTGTCCGGCATGGCGGGAGGAGACGCCTCGATGTACGAACTCTGGACGGCACAAGGCTCCGGCGGCGCGGTGATTGAAGCGGCTCTGGCGCTGGCGGACGCGCCAGCCCGGCTCATCGACGCCCCGCCCTGGGAAGACGGGCCGCATCTGGAGGCGCTGCACCGGCTCAATCCGCTGGGACAGGTGCCGGCGCTCGTGCTGGCGGACGGCACGGTGATAACCGAGAGCGGCGCCATCGCCCTGCTGCTGGCGGAGCGCCACCCGGAGGCCGGCCTCGCCCCTGCCGCCGGGGACCCGCTGCGCCCCACCTTTCTGCGCTGGCTGTTTTTCATCAATGCCGGCATCTATGCCCTGTTTCGTTTCGAGGATCGCCCCGAACGGCTGGTCAGCTCGGCCCAGAGCCAGGCGGAAGCGCGCGACCGCCTCGCCGAGACGCGCAAGGCCATGCTGCGCCAGCTCGATGCGGCCGCAGGCGCCCCCTGGTTTCTGGGGAAGCAACGCACTCTCCTTGACCTCTACATCGCGGTAATGCGCCACTGGCGGCCGCGCCGGACGTGGTTCGACGCCCACTGCCCCGCCCTTGCCGCCCTCGCCCGCCGGGTGGAGAGCGACCCGCGCCTCGCCCCGGTGTTCGACCGCCACTTCGGCGACCAGTCCGCGCCCTGACCCGGCGCCCCGCAACGCAACCGCGAACGCCGCCTCAGACCGGCCGGTGCTCCATGCCGCGCGTCGGGGTGATGAACAGCACCATCCCCGGCGTGTTGACGGTGAGCCGGTGCCAGCAGCCGCTGGGCACCAGTACGGAGCCCACCGCATCGAGCGGGAGGCGCTGGCGGCGGCCGCCGTTCTGGTGGTCGAGGATCAGGGTGAAGGAGCCGGTCTGGGCGATGACCAGCCGGTCGCCGTTGGGGTGGCGCTCCCACGTGGCCATGTCCGCCTCCAGCCAGTAGGCGGAGACAAACCACCCGCGCTCGTGGAGCCCCGGGTGCGTGGCTGCGGGATGCGGCACCGCGCCCCGATCTGCCCCGCTGCCGCCCGCTGCCTCTCCTCCTGCCGCGCCGCTTCCAGTTGCGCTGCCTCCAGCCGGATGCGACCGGGCCGCCCCGCTGGCCAGTTCCTCCCAGAAGGCCTGGGTGAGCGGCAGGGTCGCCGCCCGCCCGTCCGCGCCGAGAAAGATGTAGGTCTCGATCAGGTCGAAGGTGAGGGCCGCGTCGCCTCCGCCTGACTCGCCCCGGCCCGGCCGCGGCTCCCGGCTCATGAGACCCCCGGCATGGGGGCGGAGAACCGCCCCGTGTGGGTGGCGAAACTCCAGCGGTAGCCATTGGGGCAGAGGAACGCGGCCATGCGGTCGCCCCAGAACATGTCCTCGGGCTCGGCCTCTACCGTGGCGCCAGCGGCCCGCGCCCGGGCGGCGAGCGCGTCTACGTCCTCATGGTAGAGGTAGAACGTCACCGGCATGATGATGCCGAGCGTGGCCGGGCTCTGCGCCGGGCAGTCATCCGCCCCCTCGAGCGAGAACATCACCGGGATTTCGCCGTGGTGCTGCATTTCCACATGCTGCGGCTCGCCCTTCTCGTTGCGCAGCACCATGCCCGGCGTGAAGCCGAAGGCGCGGCTGTAGAAGTCGATGCTGGCCTCGGCGTCCTTGACCGTCAGGTAGACCGCCAGCCACGGCATCTGCGGCGCGCGCGGGCCGACGCGTGCGCCGCCGGAACCGGCCTCTGCCGCCGGGACGGGGTCGGAACCGCCCGGCCCGCCATCGATGGACTCGACTGTCATCGCTCTCCTCCCACGTTTTACCCTGACCGCTCCTTACCCAGATCGCTCCTTACGACCGCTCCTTACCCTGACCGCTCCGTGCCCTGACCGCTCCGTGCCCTGGCCGCTCCTTGCCCTTGGCATTCCCTGCCCGGCCCGACGGGACCACGCGCGGGCCGAAGAAACGCAGCCGCCGCAGACCGGAGGCCCCCGTCCCCGGACGCGCCGCCCGAGGAAACACGACAAAAACACGACAGGGAGAAACGTTCCGCACCCGGGATCAGCTCCCGGGGAAGTTGCGCCGGGGTATAACGCCGGGATGTAACGCCGGGGTGTAACGCCGGGGTGTAACGCCGGGGTGTAACGCCGGGGTGTTGCGTCAGGCGGTGGTTCCGGCCCTGCCCCTTCCTCCAACCGGGAAGAAACTGGAACATTTCGCGAACACCTTCAAGCGGCTCATGGTCGAATATGGCGGCCCGCGGTGCAGGGTGCGGACGCGCAACGCCGCCGCCCCGGCCACCGGATCAGCGGGCACGGTGCTGGCCCGTCGCGGCGAATTCCGCCGGGTCCAGTTGGCGGTTGCCGTCCCGGTCCGCCGCGCTGAAGCGGGCCGCCGCCGCAGCGGCATATTCCTCGAAGTCGAGCCGGCCGTCGCCGTTCCGGTCCAGCCGGTCGAACGCCTTGCGGCGCAGCGCCAGAAACTCCTCCCGGCTCACCGCTCCGTCCCGATCCCGGTCGAGGCGGCGGAACCGCCGGGCCTCCTGCGCGGCAGGCGACGCCCCGTCCGAAGCCTTGGCGTGCGCCGCCCCGGGCGCTGATTGCGCCGATTTCTCCGCCTGACCCGGCCCCTCCCCGGCCAGCGCCGCCGGTGGTTCCGGCAGCACACCGGGCGCCGGCACAGCCGGGGCTTCGGGCGGGCCCCGGGACTCCGGGGGAAGCACCACTGCGGGAATCACCTCCGGGGTAATCGCCTCCGGGGCAATCGGCTCTGGATGGGGCGCCGTCCCCCAGACCAGCCCCGCCGCCGCGATCAGCGCCGCGCCTGCGCCCGGCGTCAGCCAGCGGGAGGCGTGCGCCCCCAAACGCGGGGCCCGGCCAACGTCGGGCTCTGCCCGCCCCCGACGGGTGGGTGCCAGATCCCACCCGGACTCCAGAAGCGGACCCGCCTCCAGCTCCCGTTCAAACTCCTGATCCCGTTCAAATACCAGATCCCGTTCGGACTCCGGCACCGCCCCGGTGATGGCCTGGCCCCGCATGACGCCCCTCTTCCGCGCCGCTTTTCCCGGCGCCGCTTCTTCCTGCGCCGCTTCTTCCTGCGCCGACTCCAATCGGGTGCCTGCCCTTCGAATCGGTGCGTGCCTGCCGTGCGGCAGAGTAGCCGACAGCAGCGCCGCCGTCAGCGGCCGTGGGGTCGTAGAGCGTGGGGGTTCCCCCGTCGCGGGGTCTGGGGCGGGGCGTCAGTAGCGCCCGGTGAAGGCGGCCCAGAACAGGCGGGCCTGGCGGCGCAGTTGCCCCTGCTCCAGCGCGGCATGGCGCACGTCGTAGCCGGCCGCCCGGATGCGGTCGAGGTAGTCGCCGGCGATGGGCGCCAGCAGCCAGGCCGCGCGGCTCGCGCCCGGCGCGCGCCGCAGCACCGGGCGGGCGCTGGCCAGCGCCTCGGTGGCGGTGTCGTGCACCACCCGCACCACCTCGGCCACCGCGTCGCCGAATTCGCCCTGGTAGAGGCTCTCGGGCTCAAGGCCCACCTTCACCAGCTCGTCGGCGGGCAGCATCACCCGCTGCATGGCGGCGTGGAAGCTGATGGCGCGGAGGATGCCGGTGAGCGTCCAGGCCTGGCCCACCCAGCGCACCGCCCGGGCCAGACCGGACTCGGGTTCGCGGCCGAGGCACAGCCACAGCGCGGCCTCCGCCAGCGCGCCGCCGCTCAGGTCCGCATAGGCGCACAGCTCGGTCACGCTGGAGGGCTGCTCGCCGTAGACATCCGTCAGCCGCGCCTCGATGCAGCTCTCCAGCAGCGCCTGCGGCACCCCGGCTGTGGCCACATGGGCGGCCAGCGCCTCCAGCACCGGATGGGACCGGGGCGTGCCCGCATAGGCGGCCTCCACCCCCTCGCGCCACCAGGTGAGGCGGATGTCCCCCAGCATCGGCTGGCTCACCTGCTCGCGCACCCGGGCCAGCTCCACGTTGAAGGCGTAGAGGGCGAACAGCGCCGGCCGCACGGCTTCGGGCGCGTAGAGCACCGTGAGGTAGCGGTCGTGGTCCTGCTCGCGGACAAGCGCCGCGCAATGGTTGTCAGCCTTCTGCATACGCCGCACCTAAACGCCTCGCCGCCGTCATGCAACAGCGCCCTGACGCGCCGCCCCTCCCGGTGCGTCTCCCGCCGCCCTTTCCCGCTGCTCCTCTTGCTGCCCCTCTTGCTGCCCCTCTTGCTGCCCCTCTTGCTGCCCCTCTTGCTGCCCCTCTCAACGCCCGGCCGCCGGACGCCGCCCCCCTCCACCGGCCGCCGCTGCGGAGCGCATTGTCGTACTGAGACCGAAATGAGGCAGAAATTGCGCGATTTTGACCCTTTGCCGCCACATTCCGCCGCCATCACCCGCGCTCCCGCTGGAGGCACATCCTCCTGTAGGTTGATTAAGGAGTAACGAACATGAAGACCTGCCTGCTTGCGGCTGCCGCCGTTCTCGGCATGACCCCCGCTCTTGCCCATGCCGAAGCGTTCAATGGCGCTTATGGCGGTGCCGAACTCGGTTGGGAGACCAACCGCGCCAACCTGGGCGACGGTTTCAACTTCGGTCTGATCGCGGGCTACAACAAGAAGGTCGCCGACCAGCTGGTGCTGGGCGTCGAGGCCAAGGCCGCTCTGTCCACCGCCGGCAAGAACATCGGCGGCGTGGATGTTGACGCCGGCCGTTCGCTGGGCGCTGCCGCCCGCGTTGGCGTTCTCGCCACCCCGTCGACCATGATCTACGGCAAGATCGGCTACGAGAACGTCCGCACCAAGATCTTCGGCCTCAACGGCAACGGCGACTTCCGCAACAGCTTCAACACCGATGCCCTGGTTCTGGGCGCGGGCGTTGAATACGCCGTCACCGCGCAGGCCTCGCTCCGCCTCGGCTATGACTACACCGACGGCGAGGACGGCTTCCGCCGCCATCAGGTGAAGACGGGCGTGGCCATCCACTTCTAGTCTTCAGCGCCTCCTCCCGCCCGCCGGGAGAGGACGAGCGACAGCGGCCGCCCGGCACCCCCGGGCGGCCGTTCGTTTTTTGGCAACGCAGTTTTTCTCGCAACAGTCCTCCGGCCGCCAATCTGAACACGACATGAATGATTTCATGGACTTATGATAATCGCCCGAACGGACGATGTCGCGAAAACGCATCACTCTGTCGCTCAAACGCAACGATTCATCGTCCCTTTAACGAATTGAGGCAGGCGTGCCTCATTTCGGCCTTTTGCCGCCACAATCAAAGCCAATGTCAGAGGTCCCCCGAGGAGGAGTGCCTCCCAAGGTTTAAGGAGTTCGACTTATGAAGACCTATCTGTTTGCAGCGGTTGCTGCGCTTTCGCTGACCCCCGCCTTTGCCCACGCCGAGGCCTTCAACGGCGCCTACGGCGGCGTCGAGCTGGGCTGGGAAGACAACAACAAGGGTCTGGGTGACGGCTTCACCTACGGCCTGATCGCCGGCTACAACTACAAGCTCAACGAGCGCCTGGTGCTGGGTGTCGAGGCCAAGGCGGCCCTCTCCACCGCCGACACCACCCTGATCGACACCCGCGAGGAAGAAGCCGAGCTGAAGGCCGGCCGTTCGCTGGGCGTCGCCGCCCGCCTCGGCGTGCTGGCTGCGCCGAGCACCATGTTCTACGGCAAGGTCGGCTACGAGAACATCCGCACCAAGTACGACTACGAGTCCCGCCGGGTTGACATCGAGCGCAGCACCAACAACGACGCCCTCGTTCTGGGCGGCGGCGTTGAGTACGCCTTCAACCCGAACATCACCTTCCGCGTCGCCTACGACTACGCCAACGGCGAAGCCGGCTACGAGCGCCACCAGGTGAAGACGGGCGTGGCCTACCACTTCTAGTCTTCGCCTCTCTCCCTGCCCCCCGTTGGGAGAGAAGGAAGCAGGCGGCCGTCCGGACCCCCGTCCGGGCGGCCGTTTCCGTTTGGCCGCCCTCCTCGCCCGCCCCCCGTTACGCGCCCCCGCCAGAGGCCTCCCGGTGCAGCCGCGCCTCCAGCCGCGCCTCCGCCGCCTCCGCATAGGCCGCGCAGGCGGAGGTGCCGTCCGGCGTCTCGCCCGGATGGAAATCGGGATGGGCGGTGATGAGAAGGTCGCACGGCACGCCGCGCATCCGCGCAAAGCTGCGCCCGTAGGTCTCCACCAGCGCCCGGTTCGCGGGCGCGGAGAAGCGGAACTCGTCCGGCGCCACCGGGTTGAGGCTGGAGGCAAACACCACGGTCTGGCAGCGCGCTGCCTCGCAGCTCTGCCATGTCCAGCTCACGGAGCCCGCCGTGTGGCCCGGCGTTGCCAGCGCGGTTACCGTCACGTCGCCGAGGCGGATGGTCTCGCCGTCCGCCACCGCCCGCACGTCCCGCACCGCCGGGAACGGCGGCAGCCAGGGCCGCTGCGGGTCGTCCGCCCCGCTCTGCCCGGCGGCCAGCACCGGGGCGGCCAGGGTCCCTGCCACCACCGTTGCGCCCGTGTCCCGCGCCAGCGCCGCCAGCCCGCCCGCATGGTCATAGTGCGGCTCGGTGCTGAGGATGAGCTTCACGTCCTCAAGCCGGAACCCGAGCGCGCGGATATTGGCCTCGATGGCGGGCACCGCCTGCGGCACCGCCCCGTCCACCAGGATGAGCCCCTCGCCCGTGTCGATCAGCGCCACGCTCAGCCCGCCAAAGCCCACGGAATAGGTGTTGCCGAACACCCGCCCCGGTGCCACCGGCGTCAGCCACTGGTTGGCGAAGTCCGGCGCGATCGGCCGCAGCAGCGGGTCGTCCCTGCTCTCTGCCGCACCGGCCATCAGGCTCAGCAGCCCTGCCGCCGCGGCAACTCCCCATGCCCCTCGATGCATGTCCCAGCTCCCCTCTGCCGGCTATCGATTCTGACTAGTCTTATCGGGGACCTGGGTCCCATGCACCCCTTTTGTGTTGCGGCCCGTGCCCCCCCCGGCCCAGAGTGTGCACCGGAAACGAAAAACGCGGCCCGAGCGGACCGCGTTTTTCCTTCATCACCGGAGACGTGAAGCCTCAGTCCAGCGGCAGCAGGGCGGCGGCGACCCGCCGGTTCTCCGCCACCAGCACGTTGTAGGTGCGGGCGGCAGCGCGGCTGTCCATGAAGTCGACGGCCAGGCCCGCCGCCTTCAGCCCCTCCAGCAGCGCCGCGGGCGGGCGCCGCATGACGGGGCCGGTGCCGAGCAGCAGCACCTCGATCGGCGGCTGCTCGGTGGTGACCAGCTGGAAGTCCTCCACCCGGGCGCTGGCGAGGTCGGTGACAGGCCAGGCCTCCATCCGCTCCGGGGTGACGATCACGCCGCCCGGCTGGACGGTGCCGCCCACCCGGTAGCCGCCCGCGCTGTAGCCCTGGATGGACAGGACGCCCGGGCGCGGCGGGGTTGCTTCCAGCTTGGGCATCAGAGCGCCGCCTTTCCGGTTTTCTCCACCTTGCTGCCGGCCTTGGCTTCCTCCGCCTGGAGGAAGGTGTGCGGACCCACCTTCATGTAGATCAGCAGCGGCGCGGCCACGTAGATGGACGAGAACGTGCCCACGATCACGCCCACCAGCATGGCGGCGGTGAAGCCGCGCAGCACCTCGCCGCCGAAGATCAGCAGCGCCAGCAGCGCCAGCGACGTGGTGAGCGAGGTCATGATGGTGCGCGAGAGCGTCTCGTTGAGGGTGAGGTTGAGCAGCGGCTCCATGTCCATCTTGCGATACTTGCGCAGGTTCTCGCGCACGCGGTCATAGACGACCACCGTATCGTTCAGCGAGTAGCCCACGGTGGTGAGCAGCGCCGCCACCATGTTGAGGTCGAACTCCAGGTTGAACAGCGCGACAAAGCCCACCACCAGCGCCACGTCGTGGACCAGGCTGATGAGGCCGCCCATGCCGAACTGCCACTCGAAGCGCATCCAGATGTAGATGGCGATGGCCACCATGGCGAGGCCGATGGCGAGCGAGGCGTCCCAGATCAGGTCGTTGGACACCTTGCCGCCCACGGTCTCGACGCGGCGGAAGGAGACGCCCTCCTCGCCGTGCCTGGCGGTCAGCGTTTGCCGCACCTTGGTGACGGCCGCCTGCTGGGCCTCCTCGCCGCCCTCCTGCTGTTGCAGGCGGATGGCGATCTGCCGGTCGCCGCCGAACTCCTGCAGGCTGACGGCACCAAGGCCAAGGCCGTTAAGTTCCTTGCGCAGGTCATCGAGGTCGGGCTTCTGGGTAAAACCCGCCTCGATGAGGATGCCGCCCTTGAAGTCGATGCCGAAGTTCAGGCCGCGCACGGCCACCAGCGCGATGGAGGCGACGATCAGCAGCACCGAGACGACGATGCTGACGGTCTTCCACCGCATGAAGTTGATGTTGGTGTTGTCGGGGACGAGCTTGAGAAGCATGGAACGTCCCTCCCCTTAAAGAACCAGCTTGGCCGGGCGCGCGCGCTTCAGCCACAGCACGTTGAACATGCGGCACACGGTCACGCCGGTGAACACCGAGGTGATGATACCGATGGTGAGCACCACCGCGAAGCCCTTCACCGGACCGGAGCCGAACCACATCATCAGCACCGCCGCGATCACGTTGGTGATGTTGGCGTCCCAGATGGCGCGGCTGGCCTCGCGGTAACCCGCGTCCACGGCAGAGAGAGTGTTCCGCCCGGCGCGAAGTTCCTCGCGGATGCGCTCGAAGATGAGCACGTTGGCGTCCACCGCCGTACCGATCGTCAGCACGAGGCCGGCGATGCCCGGCAGGGTCAGCGTCGCGCCGAGGAAGGTCATGATGCCGATGATGAGGATGACGTTCAGCACCAGCGCCGCGTTGGCGAACATGCCGAAGCGGCCGTAGCTCACGAACATCAGCGCCAGCACGAGCACGGTGCCGATCGCGCAGGCGATCATGCCCGCGCGGATGGAGTCCGCGCCCAGGTCCGGGCCCACCGTGCGCTCCTCCAGGATCTGGAGCGGCGCCGGCAGCGCGCCGGCGCGCAGCAGCACGGCCAGGTTGTTGGCCTGCTCCACCGTGAAGCCGCCCGAGATGATGCCCGAGCCGCCGAGGATGGGCTCGTTGATGCGCGGGGCCGAGATCACCTCGTTGTCGAGGATGATGGCGAACGGCTTGCCCACGTTCTCGGTGGTCACCTGGCCGAAGCGGCGGCCGCCCGCGGCGTTGAAGCGGAAGGAAACCACCGGCATGCCCTGGTTGTAGGTGGGCTGGGCGTCGGCCAGCTCCTCGCCGGAGATGATGACCCGGCGGCGCACGGCCACCTTCTGGCCCTCCGCGCCCTGCATGGGCAGCAGTTCGGTGCCCGGGGGCACGCGGCCGCTGATCACGTCCTCGGGCGAGACGTCGGTGTTGACCAGCTTGAACTCCAGCTTGGCGGTCTTGCCGAGGATTTCCTTCAGCTGGCGCGGGTCCTTGAGGCCCGGCACCTGCACGAGGATGCGGTCATCGCCCTGGCGCACGATGGTGGGCTCGCGCGTGCCCATCTCGTCGATGCGGCGGCGCACGATCTCGATGGACTGCTCCACCGCCAGCCGCTTGCGCTCGTTGATGCCCGCTTCGGTCAGACGCACCGTCACGCGGGTGCCGTCGGAGACCGAAACCTCCAGGTTGCGCTGGGCGGAGAAGCTGCCGCCCACCGGCTGGGAGAGGCTGCGCAGCGCTTCCACGGCCGCGTCCACGTCCGTGGCGTCGCGGATCAGGAAGCTGACGGCGTTCGGCCCCCTCTCGAAGTCGCCATAGCCGATGCGTCCACCGCCGGCGTCGCGCGTCTCGCGCAGGGTGGCGCGAACGGAATCCTCGAGCGATTCGAGTTGTTGCTTCACCACCGCATTGGTGTCGACGGCCAGCAGCAGGTGCGAGCCGCCGCGCAGGTCCAACCCGAGGTTGATCTGCTTGTTCGGCAGCCAGGAGGGCCAGCGGGCCACCTGGGCTTCGGGGAACAGGTTCGGCAGGGCGAAGATCGTGCCCGCAATCAGCGTCAGCACGATCGCCCAGATCTTCCAGCGAGGAAAGTCCAGCATCGTCGGGGCCAGCGGCCGAATTAGTTCTTGGCGACGTCGTTGGCCGGTTCGCCCTTGGTGCGAACGTCAGCCAGCGTCGACTTCACCACCTGCACGTGGACGCCGTTGGCGATCTCCACCTGCACTTCAGCGTCGTCCACGCGGGTCACCTTGCCGATGAGGCCGCCCGAGGTCACGACCGTGTCGCCGCGCTTCACGTTGTTCACCATTTCGCGGTGCTGCTTCATCCGCTTCTGCTGCGGGCGGATGAGGAAGAAGTAGAAGATCACGAAGATGGCGAGCAGCGGCAGCAGCTGCATGAAGGCCGAAGCGCCACCGGGTGCGCCGTTCGCGGCCTGGGCGTAGGCAGTAGAAATAAACATCGTCCACGGTTTCCAATTGGTAAGGGATGTGGCGGCGACTATACAGACGACGCCCCATTTCGCAATGTTTGACGACGGCCCGCGCCATGGGAGGCACTGGCCGCCGGATCACCCGAGCGGTGCAAACGCGGCGGGTGGGGATTGTATCCGTTACGAGCAAGTGGCCATGACCGACATCCTTCCCCTTCTCGCCCGCATCGCCAACGCCCTGGACCGCCTCGCGCCGCCGCCGCCCGAGGCCGACCTCGCCGCCCACCCGGCCTATGTGTGGGACGGCACGACCAGCACCTTCCAGGCCGTGGCGCGGATCAGCCGCGTACCGCTGGACCTCCTGAAGGGCGTGGACTCCCAGAAGCAGATGCTGCTGGAGAACACCCGCCGCTTCGCCCGGGGGCTTCCCGCCAACAACGCGCTGCTCTGGGGCGCGCGCGGCATGGGCAAGAGCTCGCTGGTCAAGGCGGTGCACGGCCACCTGCTGGCCAACGAGGGGCTGGACTTCGCGCTCGTCGAGATCCACCGGGACGACATCGAGACCCTGCCCGAGCTGATGCGCCGCCTCGCCACGAGCCAGCGACTGTTCCTGCTCTACTGCGACGACCTGTCCTTCGACGCCGGCGACAGCAGCTACAAGGCGCTGAAGGCGGTGCTGGAAGGCGGCCTCGAAGGCCGCCCGGCCAACTGCCTGTTCTACGCCACCTCCAACCGGCGCCACCTGCTGCCCCGCGACATCATGGAGAACGAGAAGCGGGACGCCATCAACCCCCGCGACGTGGTGGACGAAAAGGTCTCCCTCTCCGACCGCTTCGGCCTCTGGATCGGCTTCCACTCCTGCGACCAGGACAACTTCCTCGCCATGATCGAAAGCTACATCGCCTACTACCAGCTGCCGATCACCATGGACGAAGCCCGCCCCCGCGCCATCGAATGGTCCGCCGGACGCGGCGCCCGCAACGGCCGCGTCGCCTGGCAGTTCATCCAGGACCTCGCCGGCAGCCTCGGCGTGCGCCTCGGGTAAGCTCAGGGGCAACCTCAAGGATTGCTCGGGGCAAACTTGATTTTTTTCGTTTAAATATTTTTATCAATAATTTGATTTTGCAGGAGGGTCTTGGACCCTCCTGCACCTCCCATTCGTATTTCGGGCCATGCGTTTGTCGGGCCCCGCGCGGGCGATATGGGTGGGCGATATGGGCGGGAGATATGCGCAGCCCTTCTCCCTGCCATGGGATTAAACCCATCGAGGGCTCTACTGCCGCAAGGATCGCGTGCCCCAGGCTTTGACCGCCAGGGGGTTTGACAGCCATGGGTTCCGACTGCTGTCGCGCCTGACTGCCTCAAGGTTTGAACGGACCGCACCCGGTCATCCCCACCGTGCGAACCTTGCAAGCCGCGCGAAGCCCGCGAACCTCGCCACCCCTGCCACCCCTGCCCCCTCGCCAGACGCCCCACCCGGAATCGCAGCCCGACCAACATCCGACAAACAACAGCCAAGCCCAAGCCCAAGCCCAAGCCCAAGCCCAAGCCCAAGCCCAAGCCCAAGCCCCTCGCCCTTCCCCAGCCCCTCTGGCTGTTCGTCCACAAGGCTGAATGATTTTAAGGAGCGACTGCCCCCTCCAGCACGCCTCTCCATTACGCACCGCCAGCAAGACCGGGTACGACCCGTTACCTCTCCCACTCCCCCAGAAAGGGCAGCACCGGCTCATGCCGGACGCGGTCCTTGCAAACGAATGGGGGATCGAAAGGGGGTCCAAGACCCCCTTTCACCCAAGAATCTTCACCCCAAGAGAACCCTCACCCCACCAACCTTCACCCCAAGTGAACCTTCACCCCAAGAACCTTCAGCCCACGACCCTTCACCCAAGTTCCCATACCCTGCCACCAGATCGAGTGCGATGAGGGTCATGGTTGCGGCGATGAGGGCGTCGAGCACGCGCCATGCGGCGGGTTTGGCGAACAGCGGCCGCAGCAGGCGTGCGCCGTAGCCGAGGGCGAAGAAGAACAGGAACGAGGCGGACATTGCGCCGAGGGCGAAGGGGATTTTGCGGCCTTCGTATTGGGTGGATATGGAGCCCAGCAGGAGGACGGTATCGAGGTAGACGTGCGGGTTGAGCCAGGTGAAGGCGAGGCATGTCAGCAGGGTTGCGCCGAGCCCCAGCCCGGCTCCTTCGGCCGGGTTGAGGCTGTTGCTGTTCTGGAGGGCCGAGCGGAGGCTCCGTGCGGCGTAGAACAGGAGGAACGCGGCGCCGCCGAAGCGCATGACGGGTTCCAGCCACGGCAGGCGGGCGATGATCGCGCCGAAGCCGGCCACGCCCACGCTGATGAGCGCGGCATCGGACAGGGCGCAGACAAGGCAGACGGGCAGCACGTATTCGCGCCGCAGCCCCTGCCGCAGCACGAAAGCGTTTTGCGCGCCGATGGCCACGATCAACCCCAGCCCCAGCATCAGGCCTGCGCCGTAAGCGCTGAAGGACTCGCCGCTTGTCATCCGCTTCTCCTTTCGCGGATTGACTAGCCCGGCTGCGATTCTTAGAAAAACTAAAGTTCCTTAGGCCTGTTAAGCATTTCTAATTCATGCTCGACTACCCCAGCCTGGAAGCGGTGGCCGCCGTGGTGCAGACCGGCAGCTTCGAGAAGGCCGCCCGCCAGCTCGGCATCACGCCGTCCGCCGTCTCCCAGCGGGTGAAGCTGCTGGAGGAGCGGCTCGGGGCGATCGTCATCGTGCGCGGCCAGCCCTGCACCGCCACGCCCCTTGGCACGCGCCTTTGCCGCCATGTTGAGAGCGTCGGCCTGCTGGAGTATGGCCTTCAGGCTGACCTCGCCAGCCTGCTGCCCGGCCGCCGCCCGGCGACGCTGCGCATTGCCGTCAATGCGGACAGCCTCGCCACCTGGTTCATCGACGCCATGGCCGCCACCGATGGACTGCTGTTCGATCTGGTGCTGGACGATCAGGACCACAGCGCGGACTGGCTGCGGCGGGGCGAGGTGAGCGCGGCCGTCACCGCCCATGCCGAGCCGGTGCAGGGGTGCGGCAGCCGGCCGCTCGGGGCCATGCGCTATCTGGCGACCGCCAGCCCGGCCTTCATGCGCCGCTGGTTCCCGAACGGCCTCGACGACGACGCGCTCGCCCGGGCCCCGTGCCTGTGCTTCAACGCCAAGGACGCGCTTCAGTCCCGCTGGATCGCCCGCGTGACCGGCCGGGCCATCGCGCCGCCGACCCATTGGCTGCCCTCCAGCCACGCCTTTGTGGACGCCGCCCTTGCCGGGCTCGGCTGGGGCATGAACCCGGAGCCCCTTGCCCGCCCCCACCTCGCCGCCGGACGTCTGGTCGAACTCCAGCCCGGCACCGCGCTCGACGTACCCCTGTTCTGGCAGTGGTCCCGCGCCATCGACACTGCCCTCGCCCCCATGACCGCCGCCGTTCTTGCCGCTGCCGATCGTCATCTGGCGTGTTAGGTTTTGTTTTTAAGGTATTGTAATTTTTGTTTTTCGTAGGGGCCTGAGGCCCCTGCACCCCCTCCTTTTTTGTCTGCCGCACCCGGTATGACCGGCATACCTACTGGATCAGTGTTGACTGGGACGCGCCCGTCTTCTGGATCATGCATCTTCTGGATCATGCATCTTCTGGACCATGAATGATTGGAATGATTGGGACGCGCCCTTCACCCGCCGTGGCACCCCACGTTCACCCCAGGGACGGCCCAAGCCAGCGGATCGGGGCCGTCTCGACGCGGTGAGTCTTTGAACAGGGGGATCTTTGAACAGGGGATCCTTTGAATGAGGAAAACTTTGAATAGAGCCTCCGGCCCCTTCATCTGCTGGCTCCCTTCATCATCTGGCCCCCTTCATCTTCCGGCCCCCTTCATCTTCTGGTTCCCTTCATTTCCCGGCCGCTCTGCACCTCCTGCCCCGCTCTGCATCGCCTGTTCCCCCACCTGTTTCCCTCCGCATCGCCTGTTCCCCTCCGCATCGCCCCACGTCCCCAACATTGCCCCCGTCCCCGTTCGTTGAATGACTTTAAGGAGCGACGGCCACATCGCGCCCCCGGCACCGCTATGCCCCACGCCACCGCCAGGCGCACCCGCACCCGCTCCCTTACGCCTCACGCTGATGTCCACTACGCCGATTTCCGCCACGCTATCGCCCATCCCCGCCCCACCGGCCTGCGGCGGGTCGCAGATCGCACCCCCTCCGCCCGCAACCACAGGCGAGGATCGAGGCCGAACCGGAGCCCCCACCCCACCATCACGGTCCCACCGTCACGGCCCCAGCGTCACGGTGCGGGTGCGGCCCGAGCGGCGGCTGACCAGCGCCGTGGTCGTGCCTTTCAGGAAGCACGTCCCGGTTGAGGAAGAGCACGAGAAACAACAGCAGGAACAGGCCCGGCAGGGTGATGGCGCAGGTGATGGTGAAGGCCCACCAGGGCGATGGTGAAGGCCCGGCCGATACGCCTGCCAAATTACGCCCGCCGATACGCCGCCATGGAACACCACCATGGAACACCACCATGGGATACCGCCATGGGACAGAACCGCTCACGCCCATGGAACGGGAGCGACTCGCCGGCATTCCCACCGTCCGTCAGGGGTGCCGGAGCATCAGACCACCGAAACGCCAGAGACTGGGAACTGGGAACTGAGAACCTGAAACCAGGGAACACCGAAACTTCGAGGCGTCAGACCGTCGGGAGTGTGTTGAACTGCCAGCCGGAGCGTTCGGCTGGCGCATCTTTCAGAACTGTCCCGGATCATGCCTGCCATCGTGACAATGGTCAATAGGTAATTACCGTACAATATCGTTTTAAAGCAATCGTTCATTCCCCGGCGCCTCCACCCGCCGCACAAACGAAAACGGGCCGGCCTCGTGAGGCCAGCCCGTTTCCAAATTCGTTCAGCTTCAGGGCAACGCGGCGGTCGCCCTCTCCCCGGCAGGGGACGGCCGGACTTACTTGCCCAGCTTGAAGTTGCCGAAACGCTTGTTGAAGCGGGAGATCATGCCGCCATGGTCCATGACGCGCTGGTTGCCGCCGGTCCAGGCCGGGTGCGACTTCGGATCGATTTCCAGCACCATGGTGTCACCTTCCTTACCCCAGGTGGAGCGGGTCTGGTAGGTGGTGCCATCCGTCATCTGGACAGTGATGATGTGGTAGTCAGGATGAATATTCTGCTTCATGGCGTGCCTCGCTTCGGCTGGTTGCCGACCAGTCCGTCTGAAAGAAAGCGGGCTTCTACTCGAAGCAGCGCGCCGACGCAAGGGGGCGGCGCACCGATCGTGCCGCCCGGGCGTCTCCGGCGCGCGGCCTGCACCCGGCGGGCCCTTCCGCGCCCCCGAGTCTCCTCCGGCCGGGGTGCGCTGCGCTGTCGCGCCGGCGGGGAGGATCTCCCGCGCGATTGTGCTGGGCAAGGGAGGCTGATAAGGGTGCCCGCATGACCGACCACCCCCCTGTCTCCATTCGCCGCCGCCTGGCGCATCTTCAGACGGTCTGGCAGTTCGTCCGGCGCTATCCGGGCCATCTGGCCGTTGCGGTTCTGTCCCTGCTGCTCGCCTCCGGCGCGACGCTCGCCATTCCGCAGGGCTTCCGCTACGTGGTGGACCACGGCTTCGGGGCGCAGGACCCCGCCGCCATCACCCCCTACTTCCTGGGGCTTCTCGGCATCGTCGGGGTTCTGGCGCTGGCAACAGCCACGCGCTTCTACTGCGTCACCTGGCTGGGCGAGCGGGTCATCGCCGACCTGCGCACGGCGGTGCACCGGCACCTGCTCACCCTCTCGCCCCAGTTCTTCGAGGAAAACCGCCCGTCCGAAATCGCCTCGCGCCTCACGGCGGATACCACCATCATCGAGCAGGTGGTGGGCACGTCCGTCTCCGTGGCGCTGCGGAACCTCATCACCGGCATCGGCGGGGTGGCACTGCTGTTCATCACCAGCCCCAAGCACGCGGCGCTCCTCATGCTGGTCATCCCGGCCACCGTCGTTCCCATCATCGTGCTCGGCCGCCGGGTGCGCAAACTCTCCCGCACCAGCCAGGATGCGGTGGCGGAGGTGGCAACGCTCGCCGACGAGGCCCTCGGGGCCATTCGCGTCGTCCAGGCCTTCACCCAGGAGCAGCGCGAGGCCCAGCGCTTCACCCGCATCGTCGAGGGCGCGTTCGGGGCCGCCCGCCGCCGCTTCACCGCCCGCGCGGTGCTGACGGCGCTGGTCATTCTCCTCGTGTTCTCGGCCATCACCTTTGTGCTGTGGGAAGGCGCGCGCGATGTCATCGCCGGCAACCTCTCCGGCGGGGCGATCACCGCCTTCGTGCTGTGGGCCGCGCTGGTGGCCGGGGCCATCGGCTCGCTGACGGAAGTGTTCGGCGACGTGATGCGGGCGGCGGGCGCGGCCAGCCGCCTGTCCGAGCTGCTGCGCGCTGACCCGATCATCAAGCGCCCGGCCAACCCGGTCCCCCTGCCCGTGCCCGCGCGCGGCGAGGTGGAATTCGACCACGTTGAGTTCGCCTACCCCACCGCCACCGACGCCCCGGCCCTGCACGACCTCACCCTCTCGGTGCGCCCGGGCGAGACCGTGGCGGTGGTCGGCCCGTCCGGCGCAGGCAAGTCCACCCTGTTCCAGCTGATCCAGCGCTTCTACGACCCCCAGGGCGGGGAGATCCGCATCGATGGCGTGCCGCTCCCCCAGGCCGACCCGCAGGAGCTGCGCGCGCGCATGGCCGTGGTGCCGCAGGAGACGGTGATCTTCGCGGCTACCGCCTACGAGAACATCCTCTACGGCCGCCCCGACGCCACCGAGGCGGAAGTCTGGGCCGCCGCCGAGGCCGCCAACGCCGCCGAGTTCCTGCGCGCCCTGCCCCAGGGCATCCACACCTGGCTGGGCGAGTCCGGCGTGCGCCTCTCGGGCGGCCAGCGCCAGCGTCTTGCCATCGCCCGCGCCATCCTGCGCGACGCGCCCATCCTGCTGCTGGACGAAGCCACCTCCGCCCTCGACGCCGAGTCCGAACGCCTCGTCCAGCAGGCGCTGGAAAAGCTGATGGCCGGGCGGACCACCCTCGTCATCGCCCACCGCCTCGCCACCGTGGTGCGCGCCGACCGCATCATCGTGCTCGAAAAGGGCCGCATCGTTGCCCAAGGCACCCACCAGGAACTGCTCGCTCAGGGCGGGCTCTACGCACGCCTCGCCAACCTCCAGTTCGACGCCGCCGCCGAGGCGGTGTCCTGATTGCCAGGGTTGTCCCTGTGCGCGGAGGCGCACAAAGGAGACTGTGCGCGGAGGCGCACAAACAGGAAATGCAGGGGGATCTTGATCCCCCTGCACCCCCTTTTCGTTTCTCGGGCCGCGCCCGGTCGCTACGCCGTAGACTCATAAGCTTTGATCCAGAGGCGTGTTGAGAACAGCTTGATGGCAGCGAGGAAGTTGTCTGCCCGCTTGTC
>Ga0207867_1000160_pt1 | contig 81486 bp, 68 predicted proteins | sample HigsolmetaAR206D_FD_184838 | JGI IMG/M metagenome (GOLD analysis project Ga0207867, IMG submission 184838) | Ionic liquid and high solid enriched microbial communities from the Joint BioEnergy Institute, USA - AR20-6-D (SPAdes) (version 2) ...
TCTCTCTAGATGTTCATCTTGAAGTGTACAATTAGATGATAGAGCGTCTTCCCATTTTTTTCCACTCATTTGCCCCTTCGAGTAAAATTTTACACATACTCAGAACCCGTATACAACCCAGGGGCTGGCGGTTTTTTTGAAAAAAGCCCAGGCCAGAAAGCCCGGGCATTTGCCTTTTCTTACATTAAGTGAATTAAATGGAATACGATACCAACAACAAACAATCCAAGAATCATAACGATCGGAGACACTTTCTTTTTCAAAAGCCACATGCAGAACAGCGTCAAAAGCAATGCGGCAAGGCCCGGAATTAAGCTGTCCAGGTTGTTTTGCAATGTCGTGACTTTGACCGGTTCCAATGAGAGGCCGGCAGCTTGCTGTTCAAGCGCCGTTTTAATCCCCTGTGCTCCGGCAGGCAAATGATTCCAGTCAATATAAGCGCCTTTAGAAAGTTTTACTTGTGATACAACTGGTGTAAACTTAATCGATACCCATCTGTTAACCAGCGCGCCAAGGATAAACATCCCAAGGATCGATGCGCCTTTTGTAATATCCTGAAGAATGCCGCCCGATAAGTCCTCCGTAATTCTTGAACCAGCTCTGTAGCCGAATTCTTGTGTATACCACAGGAATCCCATCCGGATGAGGTTCCATGCAACGAAGAAAATAATTGGCCCGAGAATGTTGCCGTTCAATGCCAGAGAAGCACCTAACGCACCAAGGATTGGCCTGACCGTGAACCAGAATACCGGATCCCCGATCCCTGCCAAAGGCCCCATCATCCCGACTTTCACACCTTGAATGGCTGTGTCGTCAACGGGAGCGCCGTTTGCACGTTCTTCTTCAAGCGCTAAAGTTACACCAACAATCGGTGCAGCGACATAAGGGTGAGTGTTAAAAAATTCCAAGTGGCGCTGCAGGGCAGCAGAACGGTCTTCTTTCGTTTTATATAATTTTTTGATGGCCGGAATCATGGTATATGCCCAGCCGCCGTTTTGCATCCGTTCATAGTTCCAGGAACCTTGAAGGAAAGTTGAACGCCACCATACAGAAATACGATCTTTTCTAGATAATTTTAGTTCTTGTGCCATTTTTCTGTCCGCCTCCTTCTTAGTAATTGTCAATAATATCGCCTAACGGATCGCCGGTGTTTGCATTTCCGCCGCCTTTACCGGAGCCGCCTTGTTTGGAGAGCGCCAAATAAATCAGTGCAAGTGACACACCGATACCGCCAAGGCCGATAAGGGTAATTTGCGAAACAGTTGCCAAAACGAACCCAATGGCGAAGAACGGCCATACTTCTCTTGTCGCCATCATATTAATGACCATTGCATAACCAACAGCAACGACCATTCCCCCGCCGATTGCAAGGCCGTCTGTCAACCAGGTCGGCATGGCGGATAACAAGTCACGCACCGGTCCTGCACCAATGGCTAAAACCAGGACTGCCGGAATCGCAATACGCAGCCCTTGCAGGCAAATCGCAACAATATGCCAAAACTCAACTGTTCTGATGTTTCCTTCCCGCGCTGCGGCATCCATTAAGTGGACAATCCCTGTTGCAATGGTACGAACGATGATCGTCAATAAGAGGCCGGCAACCGCAAGCGGAACGGCAATCGCGATTGCAGAAGATACACCGGCTTTGCCTGCGCCGCTTAAAACTAAGATAATGGCAGATGCAACGGATGCAAGCGCAGCATCCGGCGCTACGGCAGCCCCGATGTTTGCCCAGCCTAAAGCGATCATTTGCAGGGTACCGCCTAAGATAATACATGGCACCAAGTTACCTGTAACGAGGCCAATTAACGTACAAGCAACGAGTGGCTGATGGAACTGGAATTGGTCCAAAATCCCTTCCATACCAGCTAAAAATGCTACGATAAAGACTAGTATCATTTGGACAATATTTAAATCCATAACGAGTCGTCCTCCCTTTTCTCCTGATGGGCAGGATTATTTTTGTTTGTTCAGCTCTTCCTGAGCCCTTTTGAGAATTTCGTCCATGTCGCCTTTTGCATCGCCCGGAACTTTGCGCACATCAAACTTTAGCCCCAGTTCTTTCATTTTTTTGAAAGCATCAATATCATTCTGGCTAAATGCCAGCACCTTGTTTGGCTGAACTTTGCCCGGCGAGTGTGCCATGGAACCGACGTTGATTGTTTTCAATGGAACGCCGCCCTCGACTGCACGGAGCACATCCTGCGGGTTTTCAAAAAGAAGCAGGGCGCGCTGGCCACCGAAATGCTGGTCATCTTTCGCAAGTTCAATCATTTTACGGATAGGAACAACGTGTGCCTTTACACCAGGGGGCGCAGCCTGTTGAATCAGTTTCTTCCGAAGTTCGTCCTTCGCTACCGCATCCGATACAACGATGATACGTGTAGGCCGTGTCGTTTTTGTCCAAGATGTTGCGACTTGTCCGTGGAGCAGGCGAGAGTCGATCCGTGCCAGCACGTATTCAAACTTGCCAGGAGCCCCTGCCGTTAACGGTTTTCCGGCAGGCTTGGAAGGTGCGGCCGGCTGTAATGCTTCAGGCCTTACTTTCACGCCTTCTTTCGCTGCGCCTAAAATATGCGCGGCAATGTCCTGGGCTTTGTTCATCGTGGCGCGTGCTGCAAATGCTTCAATGAGCATTGGCAAGTTCATGCCTGAGACGATGGCCCACTTGTCTTTGTGTTCTTCAAACAAGCTGTTGGCCTGGTTGAAAGGTGTTCCGCCCCAAAGATCGACTAAGAAGAGGACTTCATCCTGGTTGTCGAAAGAGGCGACTGCTTCTTTCATTTTTGCCTTTACGTTATCAGGGCCTTCGCTCGGCATCAATGTAACAGCTTTTACATTTTCCTGCTTTCCGAAGATCATCTCTCCGGATTGCAAGACACCATTGGCGAAATCGCCGTGACTGGCAATGATAATTCCTACCATCTTCTTACCTCCCTATTCGTATTGTTACAGTATCAATCTTATAAATAAGTTCTAAAGAACCTGTAACCAAAATTCATGGATGAAGCAGTTTCTCCTTTTTGATCAGCTGCATCAAATCGATTTTCCGGTCGGCGGGCACTTGGCGGATTTCCAATTCGATGCCGCGTGCAGCCAGCTTCGCAAAGGCCTGGATATCATCCTCATTGACTGAAATAAAATTGGTGATCATCTTCTTGCCTTCCGTAAAACGCATGCCGCCGATATTGACCGATTTCAAACCAACCCCTGCCTGGACAACTTCCAGTACATCCTGCGGCGAAACAAACAGCAGCATCACTTTCATTTCGTCAAACAGCCGGTTTTGGTAAAGTTCAAGCAGTTTTTGCTTCGTAATGACATGTGATTTGATGCTCGGTGGTGTCGCTTGCTTCAATAAAAGCTTTCGCAGCTCGTCATTGGCGGCTTCATCATTGGCCACTAAAATCCGGTCAATCCCCACTGCCCTCGACCAAACCGTGGCAACCTGGCCATGAATCAAACGATCATCAATGCGCGCAAGCCGTATATCCAATGCCATCCGACCACCTCCTGCTAATCAATCGTAAAAAACTTGCCTTTCCGCCTATTATAATGCAAGATGTGTGCCAACTTTTGAGTATCAAAAAACAACCGTTGTCAAATAAGCGTTTTCAGAAATCCTTTTATGCTTATGATACACAAACCGTTTGTTTAATACACATTGAAAAAGGGTTTTATTTTCCATTTCGCTACTGTATTAAAAAGTTCTGCAATACCTGTATCATTTTGATACTTTTGACCTGCATGTGCATTCCGTATCAGGGATATCTCTCCGTCTTTTTCCCCGGCATAAAAAAAGCCTGCAAATAGTGAGAATCTATTTGCAGGTAAAAATTACCGCACGGCTGCAGTTTGCTCGGCAGATAAATGGTCGATCATGTCGGCAATATAATAAAGTTCATCATCCGACAGCTTCAATTTCAGCTGGTCTTCAAAAATTTGCGCCGCCTTTTTATATTTTTTGATTTTAGCAGTTTTTTCCGGCGTGATGTCATTTTTGTAAATGAGGCCAGACTGGGTGACCATTCTTTCGAGCGCACAACCGATATGAATATTCATATTGATTTTCGATGCGTTGTTAAACGGCCTTTCCGCTATTTTTTCAAGGGCAGTGACAAACGCCGTAATCGCTGTGATCACTTTCTTTGGATTTAAAAAGGTTAAAAATTCATTCAGGCTTTCTTCCGTCATTTCCCGCACCATTGCCGGAGACCTTGGCGGTTGTTTCAGCAACTGGTGGTTTTGAATGAGATGGGTGACCTGCGTTTCCCCGTCGCCCATAAACAAAGATTCAAGCGGAACAAACGGTGCCTGGACTTTCGGATCGGCAATCCCGACAGCGAGCAAAATGTCATATTTCTGCATCAGCATTTCTTTCTTTTCTTCTACTTCGTTGATTGGCAGCGGGATAACGGCAATATTGGTTTTGCCGATGTTTTTGAGCAGTCTTGTAATCAGCTGCTTTAATTTTTCCGCCGTCCCTTCCCCTGTTGAACAGACGGAAAGAATGGCCTGCGGTTTCACGGGCTTCCCTGTTTCCCGCGGTTTGCTTTCCATCTGGTAAGATCCGTAGCCGCGGAATTCCTTTAATGACTCATAAATATCGTCGAGATCCATTTCCATAATCGTCGCTTTGCGGATCGCTTCAATGACGAGCGCCGTTGTCACCATATCGATGGTCCGCGTTTTGATGCCCGTTTCCTGTGTAATCACATCGCCAAACCCGGTCAGCGAGCCCATATCGACAAGCAGCAGGACGCCTTTTCCCATATCAATTTCTTTTACCCGCCTCTTCATTTCCTCCAAAACATATTTCGGGTCCATATCAAGCGGCATATCAATGCAGTCCACATTCGATTCACCGAGGAGGCTTTTCACAACACTTACCATGCTGCTTGCGGTGCTGAACCCGTGCGCGGCAACGAGGATCGCCACCTGCTCGGCCTTTTGTTCGTCTATAAGAGATGTGAGCAAAATCGTTAAGTACATGGCTTCTTTTACCGGTACATGCACGCGGTATTTTTCCCCGATCATTTTGCAAATATCAAGTGACAGCTGATACTCCTGCGGTCGGTCATTGATGACATTTTCGATATTCGTATAATTGGCCACCTGCTGGTTTTTTACCCGCTTCAGGAAGGAAGTCAAGTGCAGGCTGAACGCCAGCAAAAAACGTTCATTTACTTTGCACTTCAGCCGTTTTTCCACAATATCCTGCACTTCTTCGCTGAAATTAAGGATATCTTCGCTGACAATTTTTAAGATTTTCTCACGGTTCAGCGCATAGCTTGAAAACTTGTTGTAAAACTTGTTTAAATGGATATCGATGTCCAATTTCAGAAACCGGTTAATGTCTTCATCCGACACGTCCTGTTCCATCATAAAACTGACTTTGTCCTCGATGATGTTGTACAGGTTAAAATCCGGTTCGTACGGGTCTTCTTCAAAGAGCGCCTTGTTTTCCCCTTCCGGATAAACCGTTAAATAGGAATCAATTAAATCGGAAAGCTCCTGGATTTCCTGGCGTTTTCTACTAAAATAGAAGAAACCGTTTTTCAGTTCGGATGGCAGATCTTTAAAGTGGATGGTAATGACATCATCGTGCAGGCAGTGCAGAAAACCGTTGGCGCAGACAAGCTGGATGTTGGATTTCAACTGCCCGACGTTACCGTATGACGTATTGCCAATTAACGCCTTCATCGATTCCGCATCAATTTTAATCGGTTTTTGGACGCGGTTTGCTTCAATGGCAAGCAGGAATTTCAGAATCTCAATCTTGTCAATTGCCGGCCGTTCTTCAAAAGACGGAATCCGGATCAGGATCGGAATACGGCGGACAAACGTTTTCAACAAGGAAGATTCCGGGTCTTCCGTTGTCGCCCCGACGATCAGGACATTGGCGTTGCGATTCCGTTCGGTTTCCCCAAGCTTTGCATACGTCCCCGTATCCATAAAGTAAAAGAGCATTTCCTGTCCTTCAGGCGGGAGCCGGTGGATTTCATCGAGAAACAGCATGCCGCCGTCCGCTTTGGAAACAAGGCCGTCTTTTTCGCTGTCCGCACCCGTAAAGGCGCCTTTAATATGACCGAAAATGTGGGAAATGAGGAGCTGCGGGTTATTCGCATAATCCGCGCAGTTAAAGACAATAAATTGGGCGTCTTCGTCCATAAACGGGGCTGCCAGTTTTGCATAATTGAACATCAAATTGGCAAACAGCGTTTTCCCGACACCAGTCTGGCCGACAATGAGCGTATGAAGGCCGTGCGGGGGATAGAGGACGGCCGCCTTTGCCTGTTCGACCTGCACTTTCAGGCTTGTTTTCGAACCGATCAGGTCATCAAAGGGATTCGTTTCCCAGGCGGTATCATGATTTGCGGACGGACCGTTGCCCGGATCCGGGGATTGCCCGCCCGTCACTTCAAGTATATTTTCATATTCATATTGATCTTCCGGCAATTTCGTTCCGAGAAGGTCTTCCATGATTTGTTTGACCAAGTAATGAACCGGGCGGCCTTTTATTTTGATAATCCGTTTCTGCCGCAACAGCTTGTTCAGCTCGGCACTGACATTGTTTCTTAAAATGCCAAGGTCTTTTGCGATATCCGAAGCTGTAAATCCTTCTATACGGATCCATTCATCAAGCGTTTTGCCTTGCGACTGTTCAACAAGATACGCGTAAATGCGGTCAATCCTTTTCAAAATGCCACCCCATTTCTAAGTATAAACTGTATCTTAATAGTATCACGAATGTATCATCCATCATAGCAGGAATATATTGCGAACAAGTGTCAAGTTTTTGCCAAAAGGAGCTTATCTTTAATACACTTTTAGAACCCACGCTGCTTCAGGTGAAAACGCCCGGTACACCCGAAAAATAGGATAAAAAAACAACGCCGCATATGGGCGCTGTTCATTCAACAATTTTCGGCCGCTTCCATCCATCTGCTTTCCGCAACATCCGGCCGGTTCATTTTCTGTTCCCAAACCGGTTCATGCATGTGTTTCCGGCGAAATTCAGGCGGTTCATTTATTGATCATATTGGGGCTTACTGAATCCGCACTTTCGCCATGCGTTCAGCAAGCCCTGTTTCCCCTTAAGCCCTGTGCCTGCCCCGTCATCGTCTTGCGAAAAGTTTACACTTTCCCGCTTGTTTTCTGTCCGAGCTGCATCCATTCAAACTGGCGGAGTTTCAGTTCGAATAATTTCAGCGGATCCTGATACACTTCCGGATTTTCTTTCATATTCTCCAGCATCTCTTTTGTCTCGGCAATGGCCGCCTCTGTTTCCGCAATCGTTTCGCGGAGAACCGTTTCCGGATTTTTAAAGAACAGGCGGACATCGCGCTCAAGCCCTTGTTCAAACAGCTCGAATTGCAGCATCACTTTATTCGTGACAAGGTTTGCAATTTCCGTATAATCTTCGCTTTCGATAAATTTTTTATAGCGGTTATACAGCATTGTTTTGTTTTGCGAAAGCACACCAAACAATTTGCCCGCGCTCTTTAACAGGACCTGCTGCGGCGTATGGCGCAACAATATATTGACCGGTTCAAAAGGAATTCCGTTTGCCATCCGATCCGCATCACGCCGCCAGTCCTCCATAATTTTAAAATCGCAGGCAAGCGCAAGAATCTCTTCCCCGTACAACTTGTTAAACCCTTCCGCCATTTCATCAAGATAATCCTGGCTTTGCTGCAATTCCCTTTCCGACGCTTCTATCCACTCCGTCACCAGCTCCTCGTATTTCGGGGAAATGGACGTCTGCAAAAAGTGCCGGATCCGGTTGTTCATTTCTTCATTCAACTCGAGATGAATTTTCCGAAAATCACTGTCCGGCTTAATAAAATCGGCGCTTTTCCGTAAAATTTCCGGAATCTTATTTTGCAGTTCATCGCGGATTTTCCGCGTCATGCTGTGATAGGACGAGCGGACAAGCTCGGTTTGTTCATGGATGACATCCTGAAGCTGGTTTGCCGCTCCGTTTAATTTTGCGTACAGATCTTCATGCCGGTTGATTGACTCTACCAGATGCTGTTCATTTTGCAGCCTTTGTTTCAGCAGATCGGCAATCGATTCCCGGATGCAGTGCGAAAGTTTTTCAATCCGGCTTTCTTCCAGGTTTTCCGGCTTGAAATTTTGCCGGAAAAAGCGGGCAAGATCCAGTCCTGCTTCCCGGGATGCATAATTGGACGTATAAGGGTGCAAGTTTGCCTCCGGAAAAATCGTTTTCACCTTTTGTACTGTTTCTTCTACTAAATCTGCCGCTTCCTGCTTGCTGTAAATCATATCCATTTTGGACAGCAAAAAGTGAATCGTTAACCTGGGCACTTGTTCCTTCATTTTCAACAACATATCCGCTTCTTTGTCTGTAAGGGGATCATTTGCATTTAAAACGAATAAAACGCCGTCAACAAAACGCAAATACTCGTATGCCTTTCCCCGCCCCGGCCCGTTCAGCCCGGGAGTATCGATAAAAATAAGCGCATTTTCTTCCAAAAACCGGCTCGGGCCCCGCCATTCAAGCATATCTCCGGGCTCCGGCGCCGCATTGTCCTCTTCCGTTACAGGCGAAATGCCTTTGTCCGAGATGACAGAAAGCGCATGTTCATCATCATGGCGCACCGCCATCACAAACTGTGTCGGCCGTTCGGGGAGCGGGTCGGCCAGCACCGACTGGATGAAGGCCGTCTTGCCACTGCCGTTCATGCCGGTAACGAGAATGTGCTGGACATCAAAGTCAATCAGCTCCCTCGCCATCCATTTCAAACGAGTGCTGACGGATAGCCCGTTCCTTTTTGCCCATTGCATAATGGAATCAAAGAGCCGGAGCGCATATTCAAGCTGATCCAATGTTTGCTCCGCATGATTCAAAATCGTTTCCGCATCGGCAATTTGCTGCGGCCCGATGCTGCCCGGAAAAAGATCGACCCATGCGAGAACCGCAGTGGATGCTTGAAGGGCGTGCGCCTGGTCCGTGATCCGCAGCCAGTTCGTTAAAATGCCCGGCATCACCGGTGCCAGTTGTTTTAACAGATAGCTGCCGCTGATTAAAGAAAAATAGGTTTCCCCGTAAATGGCAGACAGCTCGTGCCACGTTTCAAGCGAATGGAGTTCAAGCCCGGCGAAAAGGTCGTTGAATTCGCGGAGCCAGCCGAGATACGCGCCCTCCGTTTCGTAAGACCGCCAAAGCGCAACCGCAAGTTGTTCAAACTGAATTTGATCCACCTTGTATAAAACGGACAGCGCATCCCGAAAATAATCCGGCGTAATCGTCTTGGTATGCCCTTTTTCAATATACGACTTTAAAATTTGAAACCAAAACAGCGATTCAGTGCGGATGGATTCATTGACAGCCAGTTCAACCGCATTCATCCAGTCTTCGTTTTTTTCAAAGTAGGCACGGGCGATTTTCGTCACATTCGGATAATCCGGGTTCATGGCGACCGCTTGTTTGATTGTCTGGACAGCCTGATCATGCTTTTGCTCCTCCATATAAAGCGAGATGAGCTGAAGCGCGATCTCCGTCTTTAACACGATGGAGTCTGTTTGAACCGACTTGTAAATTTCTTCGGCCATGCTGCTGAGACCGAGTTCAAAATAAGCATCCCCCATGTTTTTTTGCGCCCAAGGTTCAAAGTCGTTATGTATGCTTTCCCATTTAAAAACGGCTGCTTCATAATCTTTATAATGAAAATAAATTTCCCCTTGTGCAAAGCGGATATAGGAAAGATCGGCATTTTCAAGGGCGTTTTCTTTTTCGAACGCTTCCCCGAGCACTTCAAGCGGATGGCGCTCTTCCCCTTCTTTGATAAACGTTTCATAATAACATTTTTGGACAAACTGGTCTTCCGGCTTCATGATTTTCCTCCTCACACGGCCTTTTATATCTCTATCATATTGCATCCGGGATGCAGCGATGTGTAGAATTTTGTCGATTACTTTATTTTATCAAAACATCTCCGGCAAAAAATTTCAGTTCGCTTTCAATTTTGATACAAAAATGAAACATTTGCCATATTTCCGCTTGCATGCCGGCAATTTTGAGCATGTTTCCCGTTTATCACCCTGTTTTTCGCTCATGACATCGTACCAGGAAATGCGCCTGAATGAACGGGAAACGTTTTCTATGTTATAATATTCACATTACAGATTGGAAGGAGCATCAGCCATGGGAAAAACAAAATGGACAGGGTATGCCGGCACCTATACAAAAGGCGCCAGCGAAGGGATTTACACCTTTACCCTCAATACAGAAAAAAAGCAAATTGAAGATGTAAAAGTTGCCGCCAGACTGGACAACCCGACTTATCTCAATATCACGGCAGACAACCGCAATCTGTATGCCGTTGTCAAAGAAGGCAGCCAGGGCGGGGTTGCGGCTTTTTCAATTGATGCGGAAAGCGGTGCTCTAACGGAATTGAACCGAGAATTATCCGGCGGCGCCTCCCCATGCCATGTCAGCGTGGATTCGGCAAAGAAAACGGTCGTCTCCGCCAACTACCATAACGGGACGGTCAACGCCTATCTGACAAACGAAGACGGCAGCCTGCAGCCGGCAGCAAGTGTTATCGAACATACTGGCTCCGGGCCGAACCCGGAACGCCAGGAAAAACCGCACGTCCATTTTGCAGGCTTTACCCCGGATGAAAAATATGTCGTTGCGGTGGACCTCGGCAATGATACGATTACAACGTACGCACATGATGGCGGCAAATTAACGGAAAAAGCCGTCCTTTCCGTCCGCCCGGGAAGCGGCCCACGCCATCTTGCCTTTCATCCGGACCGGAAATTTGCCTACTGCATGACAGAATTGAGCAATGAAGTGATTGTGCTCGAATTTGACGAAGCTTCCGGCACGTTTAAAGATGTCCAGTATATCAAAACGATTCCGGAAGATTTTACGGAAAACAGCCAGGGAAGCGCAATCCATCTCTCTTCCGACGGCCGTTTTGTTTACGCCGGAAACCGCGGCCATGACAGCATTGCCGTGTTTGCAGCCGGGCCGGACGGCAAACTGTCCCTTGTCGAGTACACCTCAACCGAAGGAAGCTGGCCGCGCGACTTTGTGCTTGACCCGACCGAAAAATTTATCGTGGCTGCAAACCAGGAATCGGGCACGCTCGTTTTATACGCCCGCGATCCAGAAACCGGGATCCTCACTTTGCTGCAAAAGGATGTCCCCGTTCCGGAAGCGGTTTGTGTAAAATTTTTGCACGGATAAAATTTTGGCAATTCAAAAGGCGGGCCCCGGTCCGCTTTTTGTTTTTTCCGGGGAAATTCTCATCATTTTATCATGTTCATTTCACAAGTTTTTCTTTTTCATGTTTTACATTTAGGACAGCGGCAAGGAATTGCAGCAAACCATATTTGGCCGGGCTTCCCCCAGAGCCTGGCCAAACCTCCTTTTATCATACCGGCCTTGTGCCGGTTTTTTATTGGTCAAGTTTTTCGGCGACGGAGGCCAGTTTTCCTTCCATCGTGAGCTGTTTGTCCCTGCGGTCGTCGATGCGGATATTCGTTTCAACGCGCTTTATGCCATGTGAAAAAGGGATTTCATGCAGTTTTTCAATGATTTCAAACAGGTCATGGATGTCCCCTTCTATTAAAGTGCTCATCGGAGTCAGCTTGATTTTCACCCTTCCCTGTTCTTTTCCGAGCGCCTTCTCAATCTCCGCCACATATTTGCTGATGCTTGTTGAATCCGTTCCGACCGGAAATATCGTAATATCGGCAATCGCCAATTGAATCCCCTCCTAAATATTCTTCTTTCTTATTATAAGCCAACTTCACTTTTCATGTCTCTTTTCATTTTTCTTGTCTATTCTGCTTTTTTCATATGGTTTATTCGAACAACCCGCTTTCTTTCCCTTTTCTTGCAAAACGTTCGGTCATGCGGCTGAGCAGTTTCTTGGCTGCAGTCCCGAAAATAAGCGCAACTGCCAGAAATCCTGCCAGATAAACGATATCTGTGATCACTGCTTCCATCAGCATCCCGCCAACCGCTTCACGCATTAAGCCAATCCCATAAGTAAATGGCAAAAGCGGATGGATATGTTGAAAGAAAGACGGTTCCATCTGGATTGGAAAAGTGCCGCCCGACCCGGAAATTTGCAGGACAAGCAGGACAATCCCAAGTGCTTTTCCCACATTGCCAAAAACAGAAACGAGTGTATAGACCATCACATTGAAAACAGCACCAATACCGATACCGAACAAAATAAACCAGGCTTTTTCTTGCACATCCACATGCAAAATAAAAAGATCACCCGCCGCCGTAATCGCCGACTGGAAAAGCGCAATCGTTAAAAACAGCAGCAGTTTGCCGAAATAGACTTGCCAGCTGGCATATGCGCCGCCATGATGGTGTTCAACCGACAGCAGGGATACCAATAGCATTGCCCCCACCCAAAAAGACAGGACCGTATAAAACGGAGTCATGCCCGCACCGTAATTTTTGATAGGGTATAGCACTTTTTCTTTCAACGATACCGGCTGCTTTAAAAACCCGCTTTCTTCCTGTGCATCGTTCTTCAGCAATTGAATCCACTGATCTATATTTCCCTGTTTTTCAAACGCCCTGATTTTATCAGCCAGTTCCCTGATTTTTCGCTCAGCAGCCGGCAGCTCCGTTTCAGCCGTTTTCAATTTTGCCTTCCCGATTGCAAGTCCGGTTTTCGTATCGCGGAGAATCGCCTGGATATCCGGCAGGCTGCCTTCCAATTTCTGAAACAGTTTATTTGCTTTTGCACTGTCCTGCCCGGCTTGCGCCACAAAGGTTTTTAAATCCGCGGCGATATTGGCACCATCATTTCCAACCAGGCTGCCTGCAATGACCCCGGCACGGCCGGCTTCTTGCTTTAGATCTGCCTGCAATGTTTCCGGCAGCAACCCGTTATGGACCTGTTGGAGAATTTTCCCGTTTAGGTCCTGCTGTTTTTGAAAGGATTGGCTGAGTGCAGTAAACCGGGCTGCCATACGCTTAAGATGCTCCGAACCGGTTTCTTCAGCAGCGGTTCGGAGCAAATCACTGAACGCGTCAGAGATCTGTTTGCTATTTTGCAAGATCATCGTATTTTTTGGCGCTGTTTCTGCAATTTTCGTTTTGTCCGCCAGCATACTCACCTGGTTCGAGACAGCAGGGGCGGCATTCAGTGCTTCCAGTCCGGTTTTGATCACGGTATCCGTCTGCTCAAGCAAACTTCCAGTGTTTCCAAAAAAGCGGGACATGTCCCCTGAGACGGTTTTGCCGTGTTTTGCAAGCAGCAGGACATCGGGCATCGCGCCTTCTGCCTGTTTTCTTACTGCGTCTGCTTTCGTAATATCCCGATCTGCCGTCCTGATGATCCGGTTAAGCTCCGGAATGTCTCCCTCCAATCTAAAAACCCATGCTTTAAAATTTTCAATATCCGGCAAATCCCTTTCAAGTTCAATGCCGATTTGATTAAATATTGTAAAGATCGTTTTACTGACAGTTTTTACAAATGCCGCACTAATTTGCTGTGTAATGGCAGACGCACCCGACCCTGTTATTTTAGGCGCAATCGCATTGATTTTTTCATTTACGGTATAAGTGATAACCGGTTTCTCCGGCTTATCACCGAGGATGGAAGCCAGTTTTTCCGAAAAATTTTCCGGTATGGTCAGGCTTGCATAGTACTCTCCGGTCTTTACGCCGCGTGCGGCTTCCTTTTCCTGTACAAACCTCCAGCCGAGCGTTTTATTTTGTTTCAACTTTTTCATGACTTCATTACCGGCGTGTACTTTTTTTCCGTTGATCGCTGTCCCCCGGTCCAAATTCACAACGGCTACCGCAATTCCTTTTGTGTGGCCGTATGGGTCCCAGGATGCCTTGATGTTAAACCAGGCATACAATGATGGAAGAATGATCAAGGCGGCAATGATCAGGCTTGCTGCCCAGTTTGTTGTCATTTTTTTCAAATCAGTTGCATAAATCTTCCATACCTTTTTCATTGGCAGCCTCCAAGTGTTGTTGTATCCTTATGTTTTCCAACCGCTTGAGCTGTCATGTACACGCGAAAAAGCCTGTGCGTCTCCGTTTTCGCACAGGTAACGTTAATATGATGAATGAAGGCCGGTGCCCATATTCGCAGTTTTTCAAGCAACAAGTCCGTTATTTCGCGGGCAATGTCCGTTCCCCTGCACTTATTCATGTCCGGATAACGCCGAAAACCTGCTTTATTTCCAACTGCAGCTGCTCCAGTAAAGGAAAAGAATGGTGCAACGCAATAGTTTCTGCAATCTTTCTATAGTACCATTCCTGCTTTTCTTTTCCACGGCTGAACGCATTCCACACGCTTTCCCCGCTTTTTCGCAATTCTTCGTGTATCGTTTTCAGGTTATGGAGTTTATCTGCGCATACGAGCATACAAATTTCCTCCTCTGCCGTTTTTAATCGCTCGATGGTATGCTGCTTGCGTTCCTCCCACCGCACATTTTTAGGCGGTTCGGTGCAGGCTTCAACAATGCGGGCAACATCGCTTCCAAACTCAGCTTTTATCTCCTCGTTTGTCACCGCAGTATCTTCAACCGTATCATGAAGAAGCGCTGCTGCGACCACTTCTTTGCGGCAGCCTTCTTTTAAAAGCATCATGGCAACCGCATACGGATGCACAATATACGGAAGGTCGGAAGCTTTCCGGTATTGGCCTTCATGTGCTTTTGCCGCAAATTCAATTGCTTTTTCCACCATTTCCATTAGAAATTCCTCTCTTCTCACAAACCTGCTTTTATCATCATACCAAAACGGCGCGGCTATACATGAATGAAAATCGAAAAGCTCAGCACTACTTTTTGGACTTCTTAAACATCAAAAGAATCCTTGACCGGCACAAAGGCACAGAATATTCCTTCCCATCCTGTCTGAATTGAAAAAGAAGCTGATCCTTGCTTCTTTTTATCTATTTTCTTTGCCTTTACCCCCGCGAATTCTTTTATGTTATCACTTTTTCCCACTTCTCGATATGCTTTATCCGACCATTGCTTGAGCACAGTGATCTGCCGCTGTACCCGCTTTATTTCTTTTTGCTGCTTTTCATACGCCCGTTTCTGCTGACGGAGGCAGAAGTCTAATAACTGCCCACCATCAGCCGAAAAAGCACCCAAATCTATCTTTTCCCTTTTTCACATGATTTGAGTCCGTTTTCATTCTCGTAATATGAATTTAATCGTATTGTAATCTTCCTTTCTACCTATTTGTGTTATAACAAGAGTACGGAGAAGGGAGTTGTCTTATGCACTTAAAAAGGCGAATTGCAGTTATGGCGTTTGCCATATTCGTTGGCACGGCACAACTAAATGCCTATGCAGAAACAGATCAAGGTTCCTTACAGAAAAAATTGGATGAAAATACGCAAACCATCCAAAAGAAAGAATCGGAGAAAAAAGCCGTCGAAAGCAAAATGGAGAATTTGCAAAAAGACTGGAATACATTGCAATCGTCCATTCAAAAAAATAAAGATAATATCGCAGCAACCGAAGCGAAAATCCAGTCAGCAAAAGATTCTATCGAAAAGAAAAAAGAGGAAATTGTAAAGCTGGAGGACCAAGTTTCTGCACGGGAAGGCGTGATTAAAAAACGCCTCGTTGCCATGCAAAAAAACAACCAATACGACTATGTGATTGAAACGATTTTAAACGCGGAAAGCATTGGCGACCTGATCAACCGGGTCAGTGCAGTCGCGACCCTGCTGAACGCTGATACAAGCCTTTTGGATCAGCAAAAAGCAGACCTTGCGAAAATTGAAGCCGATAAAAAAGCCATTGCAGACCAGGAAAAAGTGCTCGAACAGGAGCAGGCAAACTTAAAAAGCAGCCAAGCAAAACTGCAAACAGATTTAAAAGAAAAGGAAAAGGCATTGTCGGGACTAAAATCGAAGTATGACAGCATTCAAAATGAGTTGTCACAAGCGGAACAAAAACAAACCGACTTGAATACAAAAATCAGCAACCTGCAAAAAGAAATAAAGGCACAGCAGGCGGCTGCAAAAGCAAGGGAAGAAGCCCTCGCAAAACAAGCACGCGATGCTGAAGCCGAAAAAGCAGCAGAAGTGCAAGCAGAAAAAAACGCAGAAGCACAAGCGGATAAACCAGCGGAAGCCGGCGCCAAGAAAACGGCCGGAACCAAACCCGCCGCATCTGCCGGCCACAGCACGCCAGAAGGCAAATCCTTTTATGTGACGGCAACATCTTATAACCATGAAGATACGAAGTCGGACATTACTGCTACAGGATATAACATTAAGAAAAACCCGAACATGAAATTGATCGCTGTCGATCCGTCGGTCATTCCGCTCGGCAGCAAAGTCTGGGTTGAAGGATACGGGGTTGCCATCGCAGCCGATACCGGTGGTGCCATTAAGGGCCATATCATCGATGTCCTGATGCCGAACAAAAAAGCTTCCATCGCATGGGGGCGCCGTACGGTCAAAGTGATCATATTGAATTAAGAAAAAGCAGCCTTGAACCGATTCAAGGCTGCTTTTTTATATCCACCTATGGGGTCCCGTATAAAATGAACTTAAGTTTTTACATCAAGCCCGAGCACCAATTTGCATGAAGGAGGCAGCTGCGATATTTTGGTCAGTTTATTAAAGTAAATTTCAATTGTTCGCGTCAAAATCAATGATCATCATGGCTTCCGGCAACACACAGAGAGTAGGAATCTTTAGTTCAACTTGTATAGCATAAATTTAGAAGCGGACACGGAACAAACGTGAACATTTTCGGCAGTCCTTTTCCAGGCAGGCGCCGGGATTTTTTCCAAAGAAAAAGCCGGGCCTCCCATGAAGCCCAGCTGGCATGCTTACAATACAGGTGCCATCGTTTCTTTTAATACTTTAACAGAATGGCTAAATTGTTCCTGTTCTTTGTCGTTCAGCTCGATTTCAACCACTTCACGGACGCCTTGGCGGTTAATAACGGCAGGAACACCAATGTACACATCGCTGTTTCCGTACTGGCCTTCCAAAAAGGCAGAGACTGTCAAAACACTGTTTTCATTGTTCAGGATCGCTCTTGTGATCCGAGTCAGAGACATCCCGATGCCGTAAAATGTGGCCCCTTTTCGTTCAATGATATGGTAAGCCGCATCTCTCGTGTTGACAAAAATATCATCTAATGTTTTTTGGTCAATGGTTCCCTTTTGCAGATAGCTTTCAATGGTGTCATAACCGATCGTTGTATGGCTCCAAACCGGAAGTTCCGTGTCGCCGTGTTCGCCGATAATTGCGGCATGGACATTGCGCGGGTCAATTCCGAAGTGGGCGCTCAAAGAGTTGCGGAGACGCGCGGAGTCAAGCACTGTGCCCGAACCGATAACATGTTCTTTCGGCAGGCCGGACTCTTTCCAAGTTACATATGTCAAAATGTCAACCGGGTTGCTGGCAACAAGAAAAATCCCGTTAAAGCCGCTGTCCATGATGCTCTTAATCATGCCTTTAAAAATTTTTGCGTTTTTGGCAACAAGATCAAGCCTTGTTTCGCCCGGTTTTTGCGGGGAACCTGCCGTAATGACAACAAGATCGGCAGTGCCGCAATCGGAATAATCGCCTTTCCAAACGCGGGTCGGCGTAGGCGCAAATGGCAGGCCGTGGTTCAGGTCCATGGCTTCCCCTTCTGCTTTTGCTTCGTTAATATCGATTAAAACAAGCTCTTCTGCAACACCCTGATTAATCATGGCGTAGCAGTAACTTGTACCAACTGCACCCGTTCCAACCACTGCAATACGATTGACCTTTTTCATGTATAATCTTCCTTCCCATCAAAAGTAAAAAATATATCCACTGTATGAAAGCAGTTTTGCAAGCCCGGCATGGCGGGCCCCTATCCAGTCTATGGATATTGTGCCAACTCCTAATGGATTCCATACTGCTTTTCCTTTAAAGCAGGACGATTAAACTTTTGCAGCAAATGCTGCCATACGGTTTGTGAAAGAGATGGACGGCATGCTCTTTTATGACTGAAATTGATCGTTCCGTTCATTTTCTTTTCTTCCACATGGGTAAGTATACCACTATTTTTGTGATCAGATTCACATATTTTATGGCGAAAATTTGAAAATTCACCTGCCTGCATGAAGGAAAATGACGGTTTTTCCGTTATTATCCGTTTACATTTTTCACAAATGATTTTATTTGAAAAGGTCAGATATGTAAACGGTATTCCCTTTTGTGCGCACTTTCACAAATTGACCCGGGCAGAGAAATGAATGGCTGATCCCACCCAAATGATTGAATGCCTGCTCTGTCCTCCAAAAACGCAGAATCTGCCCGCTTAAAAAAAATCCGCATCACATGCATGGAAGCGTGGACGGCAGACATCGACAAAAACGCAACTGTCCAGTCATTCAATTGCGCATCATAAATGGACGTGATGTGGACAGCCAGTACGCCGAGCATAATAAAGCCTCACATAAAATCAATTTCATATAAATGCACTTTTTTCAAAGAAAGCATCTCCTTTTCTCTTCATACCGGCTGCTTTATTTGTACTCTAACAACGATTTCTTAATTTATTATTAAAGAAGAAAAAAACGGTTTCACCGCCAATTCTTTTCTTCCCATCCCCGGTACTTGCCCCGCAAAAAACACGAATGATATTTACCGTTGACTTTTAATTGTTCGCATTTTATCCTTAATTTATCCTTCTATGTAGGGAATGTTCCTTTGCTGTTTTTTAATTTTATAAAGTATTAGACTTTTTTCATTTTACAAGTATAATAATAAGTATCATTTTCTTTGTGCATTTTTCTACCAAATGAAAGGAGCGATTATCCTTGCATCAAATTGATGAAAAGAAAGCACCCCGGATGGCACTGCAGGCAGACATGGATTTTCTCGCCGGGCTGCTGGATAAAGTGATCCTATTTGAAGGCGGCGAAGCATTGCTCAAAACGATCCAAAATATTCGCTCCCTGGCACAAAAAGCGAGGGAAACAGGCGATGAGGCTTTCTACCTTCAATTAAAAAAAGAAATTACAGATCTGAATTCGCCAGAACGCCAGGAAGTCATCCGCGCCTTCTCTACCTATCTGCAATTATTTAATATTACCGAGCAAAATTTTAGGATTAAGCGCCGGCGGGAGTACCAATCGGAAGATACAGACCAGGTTCAACCGCGTTCACTTGAAGATGGCATCGAAACGCTGCGGAAAGAAAAAGTGCCGGCTGAAATGGTTGCAGAACTGCTGAACAGCTTATCGCTTGAACTGATTATCACGGCACACCCGACAGAAGCAACAAGGCGGACCATTCTGCAAATCCACAAACGCATTGCAGATCTTTTAAAAGCGCTCGAATATGCAAACACCCGTTACGAGAAAAAAGTCATTGAAGAAACGATTTTGAATGAGATTACCATTTTATGGCAAAGTTCCGAAATCCGCGAGAAAAAACCGTCCGTTCTCGACGAAGTGAAAAACGGGCTTTACTATTTCGACAATGTCCTGTTCGACGTGCTGCCGCGCATACACGAAGACTTGGAAGACTATCTGCACGAATCGTACGGACAGCGATTTAAAGTCCCTTCCTATCTTCATTTTGGCTCGTGGATCGGCGGCGACCGGGACGGAAACCCGAACGTGACCGCGGACATCACCTGGAAAACGCTCGAAATGCAACGTGAACTCGTATTGGAAAAATATAAAAAGTCGCTTACAACACTCCGGGAGCTCCTCAGCCATTCTTCCAAAAAAATAAGCGCCAGCCATGCCCTGCTTGCGTCTGTGGAAAGCGAAGAAAATACAATGCCGGCTGCAAAATTATGGCCGACAAAAGATGAAATTTACCGCAGAAAACTGACGATTATGATCCATAAACTGGAATGTGTGGGGAAAAACAATGGCGGCTATCACTCCACAGAGGAGCTCCTTGCCGATCTGTATATGATCCGGGACAGCGTGAACCAGCACCATCCGGCCGGGCATCCGATTAAATTGCTCCGCAAAGTCATCCGCCAGGTCGAGTTGTTCGGTTTCCACCTGGCATCACTCGATATCCGCAACCATAGCGGCGAGCATGAATCGGCCCTTGCCGAGGTGCTTTATAACGTCAATATTGCGAAGGACTATAAAAATCTGTCCGAAGATGAAAAAGTCGCGGTGCTCCTGAAGGCTCTAAACGACCCGCGGCCGATGATTTCAATCTATGATACTTTTACGCCGGAAACGCAGGAAGTCATCAATACATTCCGGATGATCAAACGCGCCCACCAAACATTTGGCGAACGGTCCATCCAGGTATATTTGATCAGCATGGCACATTCGGTCAGCGACGTGCTGGAAGTGCTCGTGCTCGCGAAAGAAGCCGGCCTGTACCGCGTCTACCCGAACGGCGAAATTTTAAGTGAGATCCATATCGCCCCGCTTCTTGAAACGATCGAAGACTTGCGGAATGGCGCGAAAATGCTCGAAACCCTTTTCCAAATGCCCATTTACCGCAACCATTTAAAGGTGCGCGGCAATCTGCAGGAAGTCATGCTCGGCTATTCCGACGGCAGCAAAGACGGCGGCACGATGACGGCGAACTGGCAGCTGTACAAAGCACAGAAAGAGATCCACGAAATGGGTGCCAAATACGGCATTAAGCTGAAGTTTTTCCACGGGCGCGGCGGTTCACTCGGACGCGGCGGCGGCCCGCTTTATTCAAGCCTTTTGTCCCAGCCGCCGGTTACACTTGGCGACGGCGTGAAAATCACCGAGCAGGGCGAAGTGCTGTCATCGCGCTATTTGCTGCGCGACATTGCCTACCGGAGCCTTGAGCAGGCGACATCCACGATGATGTGTGCCATCACAGAACAAAAACAGAACGAGAAAAATGGCAAAACGCCAAACGAAGAAGCCGTCACGGCAATGGATAAAATTTCCGAATATGCGCTTGAAAAATATCAGGAACTCGTCTTTCGCGACCCTGATTTCCTTTCCTATTTCAAGCAGGCCACGCCTTTAAATGAGATCGGCGAACTCAACATCGGCTCCCGCCCGATGAGCCGGAAAGGGAGCGCCCGTTTTGAAGACTTGCGCGCCATTCCGTGGGTATTTTCCTGGACGCAAAGCCGCCAGCTCCTTCCCGCCTGGTACGCAGCCGGGACAGGCCTGAGCAAATATGTGGAAGAAACCGGCAATTTCAAGTTGCTTCGGGAAATGTATGCATCATGGCCGTTCTTCCATGCAACGATCAATAACCTGCAAATGGCATTGATCAAGGCGGAGCTTTCCACGGCTGAAGAGTATACGAGACTGGTGAAAGATCCTGAAGTTGCCGGCCGGATTTTCGGCCTGATCAAAGCGGAATATGAACTGACGAAGGAAATGGTTTTAAAGATTGCGGACCAAAAAGAGTTGCTGGATTACACGCCGAACATTAAAGAATCAGTGCGCCTCCGCAACCCGTATGTCGACCCGCTGAACCTGTTCCAGGTCTATCTTATTTCGCAACTGCGTGAACGCGAAAACAAAGATGAAAAAGCCCGGCACCTGCTGATGGAGGTCCTGCTTACGATCAACGGCATCGCCGCAGGGCTCCGGAATACAGGCTGATAGCAATCCCAAAAGCTCTTTTTAAAACAAAAAAACCGTTGGGAAAATCATTTTTTCCCGGCGGTTTTTCTCATTTTCCGGATGTTTTTCTGAAGGGCTGTCCCCGAAAAAGCTGGCGGAGCCCCCTTTTTTGACGGAAATGGTAAAAAGAATGCAGCACTTATTGTATAATGGGTTTAAGAATATGCCGGGGGTGGGCCAATGGATGACTTCATCGGATTGATTTCAGTCATTTTAATTTTTTCGGTGCCAATTGTCGCAATTGTCACAAATTTCTTTAAGTCGCGTGAAAAAATAAAGGTGCAAATATTGGAGAAAGAACTGGAGCTCGAAAAGCTGAAAAACGAAAACTTCCTGCTGGAAACAGAAAAAATGAGGCTGGAATTGCAAAAAATGGAGCTGGACGGGCCCAAGGATGAGTGGGTAATAAGCCGGGACCGGTAAATGTAAAACAGCTAAAAGAGCGGCTGCTCATTTGCCGCTCTATTTCACCTGCTGCTGGCCGCCGGAAAGCTGTGCCGGAAGATGCTGGGCACGGCCATCCCTTTCTCCACTGTGGCCGTCTGGACTGTCTTTGTGCTTGCGTCTGCACGGTCTGCCTTGCTTTTTACATAGAAAAGCGGCCCTCCCCCGATGGCCGCAACAATCAAAACGGCTGCAATATCCACTTCTTCATCATTATGTTCTCCTTTTTTGTTTTCCAATTTTAACAGGAACCATCTGTTCTGCTTTCCGGCTTCATTATGGGGCGCAAACTTAAATTTTTCTTAATGCTTTCTTTTCAAAATGCGGATGATTGTAAAGCGGCAGCACAGCCATGCCTGATACAACCGGGATATGATGGGAATCGACAAAAAAGGATATTCAAGCGTAGCGAATCATGCTATAATAAACAATTATATGACGAAAAAAGAGAGGGCCATCGATGAAGAAAAAAATCCTGATGTCCTTTTTAAGCCTAATTGGGATCCTGGTCATCGCCTGTGGCGGCTACGCCTATTATGTTTATCACTCGGCAAAAGCCGCGGCTAATAAAATGCATGAATCGCTGGCAGGCACTTCAAATGAAAGCATCTCAAGCCAGAACGGGCAGCCGATTTCCATTTTGCTGCTCGGTGTGGATGAACGTGCAAATGACACCGGCCGTTCCGATGCCATCATTGTGATGACCATTAATCCGAAAAAAGGCACGACACAGCTCGTCAGCATCCCGCGCGATACAAGGGCGCTGATCGCCGGACGCGGCACCTATGACAAAATCAATGCTGCATATGCATATGGCGGAACCAGTATGGCACTGCAGACCGTTGAGGACTTTACCGGTATCCAAATGGATTATTATGTGAAAATCAACATGCAGGCCCTGAAAAAACTGGTCAATGCGGTTGGCGGCATTACCGTCAACAACACAATTGACTGGCATGACGAAGGGTACTATAAAAAAGGGTACCATTACAAAAAAGGGGAAATTCATCTGAACGGAGCCCAGGCGCTCGGCTATGTCAGAATGCGCCATCTTGATCCGGAAGGCGATTTTGGCCGCAATAAACGGCAGCGGAAAGTGATCGAGGCGCTGATCCGGAAAGCAACCAGCATTTCTTCTGTGGCAAAATACAGCAGTATCCTTGATACGCTTGGCGACAATGTCAAAACAAATATGACGTTTAATGACATGCTTACGATTGAGAAAAATTACCGGAATGCCGCCAAAAACATTACCGAGTATGAAGTAAAAGGCACCGATGCCAACTTTGACGGGATCTATTATTTGGCGGTGTCAGATGCTGAAAAAGAAAAAGTCACGCAAATGCTGGAAGAAAATCTGTCTGGTGACTAAGGAATAGTGGAAACAAACAACCCGCTTCCGGCATGCAGAAGCGGGTTGTTCTGTCAACGGCTTTCAATAAACCGGATTACTTCTTCAAGCGGCGTTTCTGCCATTGACCCGAGGCGGTGGTCAATCTCGCCGAACTTGAGGTCTTTTGTTACCCGGTTCGGGACGACTACGCATGCCATACCGGCGCGTTTTGCCGCAAGCGACCCGTTTGGCGAATCTTCGAAGACGAGGCATTGTTCCGGTTCCACGCCGAGACAGCCGGCCGCTTTCAAATACAAAGCAGGGTCCGGTTTGACTTTTTCAACGTCATCGGAAGATTTGATGCAGTCAAAATAAGCGAGAAGGCCAAGCTGGCGCAAATAGCGGTGCAGCCATTTCCTGTCAGAGCTTGAAGCCAGTCCGACTTTAAGCCCGAGGTTCTTGGCCGACTTTAAATAATCTTCCACGCCTTCGCGGGCCGCGCCTTTTTCGAGCCGTTTTAAAAACATTTCCTCCAGCTCGTGGTCCAGTTTTTCTGTATCAAGCGGCTTTTTGATCTGCTCTTCAAGATATTTAAACGGCTTAAAACCCGAATGCGTGCCTACCCCCTTTCCCCATAGTTCAAGCGGCATCTCGCAATTGTAGCCGCGAAAAATTTCACAAAGCGCTTCATAGTGTTCCGATTCCGTATCCATAATCAGCCCGTCGAAATCAAAAATCACAGCTTTTATCATCCGTAAAACCCCTTTCTGTTTCCCTTAACATTATACGTTAAAAACACTTTTCCTCCCGGAATGGTTTTGAAATCTTTTCCAAAATATTAAATACCGTATTCCTTCACAAAGTTGTAAATTATTTCTGGATAATGCCAGTATTTGACAAATCTATGAAAAATATATGAACTTTTTATGAAATTTTTATGAAACATGGCGGAATAAGGGTAAAAGACAATACATCTATATCTTTTTATTGTAAAATAGGTTAGCACCATAATAAAGGTGAAAAAATAAAAGTACCACCTTTTTTTCATTTGCTTTTATTTGTACACTATTTTACCAAACCGGAAGGAGAGAAAAAATGTGTTGAGGAAACTACCTTGGAAGCTGGTGCTGCTTTTGTCCCTCACATCGCTCTTTTTGCTCGGCGGATGTGACACCAAAATTGCAGTGCTCGACCCACAAGGCCCAATGGCGCGGGAACAATATCATTTGATTGTTTACTCATCCATCTTAATGGCCTTTGTATTCGTCGTTGTCCTTGGGTTGTATCTTTATATGGTGATAAAATACAGGGCGTCGCGTCTGCCGGCTGATTATAAACCGCCGCAAATCCACGGCCATAAAGTGCTGGAAACGGTGTGGACCATTATCCCGGTGCTGATTATTATCGCCATTGCCATTCCAACCGTTAAAGCAAACTATTCGGTTGAAGAAACGCCAAAATCCATGAAAAGCGAAAAACCTTTAACGATTTATGTCACGTCATCGGAATGGAAATGGATTTTCAGTTATCCGGAACAGGGCATTGAAACCGTTAACTATGTAAACATCCCGGCTGGGCGGCCAATCAATTTCGAATTGACATCATCCGGTACGATGGCATCTTTCTGGATCCCTGAACTTGGCGGACAGAAATATACGATGCCGAACATGACGATGAGGCTGATTCTGGCTGCAGACCACCCTGGCGAATATACAGGAAGAAACGCAAACTTCAACGGGGAAGGCTTTGCAAAGATGGACTTCGATGTGTTGGCCCAAACACCGAAAGATTTTAATGCGTGGGTGAAGGAAGTCAAAAGCAGAGCGCCTCAAATGAAAAAATCGGATTATGAAAAACTGATTAAAAAAGAAGGCCTCGTAGGAAGACAGACTTACACGGGAACCCATTTAAAATGGGATAAACCGGATGAACAAAAAAGCTATTATGAAGAATCGGAAAAAGGTGAGAAACAAAATCACCATCACCACCACGATATGTCCGGTATGGATATGGGCGGAAAATAATCATTGGAATAGGAGGAAAACAGTGTGAAACTTAGTGATTTTTTCGTCACCGGTGAACCGGCCATATATGCCGCCGAAGTTGGCATGGCACTTGGCGCGGCCGCTGTGATCTTTTCTCTAACCTATTTCAAGAAATGGAAATGGTTATGGAAAGAATGGCTGACAACCGTTGACCATAAAAAAATCGGGATTATGTACATTATCGTTGCGGTATTAATGTTATTCCGCGGCGGTGTCGATGCTTTAATGATGAGAACACAGCTTGCACTGCCGAACCAGCATCTGCTTGATGCCAACCATTATGACGGGATCTTTACGACCCACGGGGTTGTCATGATCTTATTTATGGCGATGCCGTTTTTGTTCGGCCTGATTAACGTTGCTGTTCCGCTCCAAATCGGGGCGCGCGATGTTGCCTTCCCGCTTTTGAACGCATTCAGCTTCTGGGCAATGGTTGCAGGGATGTGCCTCTTTAATATTTCATTTATTATCGGGGGTTCCCCTACTGCCGGCTGGACGAACTACTTCCCGCTTGCAGGCACGGAATTTACAAAAGGTGTCGGAAACAACTATTATGCAATGGGCCTGCAGCTTTCCGGGATCGGGACACTGGCAACAGCCGTGAACTTCATTGTCACGATTCTGAAAATGAGGGCGCCGGGCATGACATTAATGAAAATGCCGATGTTCGTATGGTCTACTTTGATCACTTTTATCATCGTGCTTTTTGCTTTCCCTGTTTTGACAGTGGCTTTGGCAGAAGTAACGTTTGACCGTACTTTCGGCGCACACTTCTTTACCATGGGTTCAGGCGGCAGCCCGATGTTATGGGCAAACTTGTTCTGGATCTGGGGCCACCCGGAAGTGTACATTGTGTTGCTGCCATCTCTTGGGATTTACGCGGACATTATCGCTACATTCTCGGGTAAACGATTGTTTGGATATGCCTCCATGGTCGTTGCGATGGCTGGTATCGCATTCTTCAGTTATTTCACATGGGTTCACCACTTCTTTACAATGGGGAACACAGCAGTCGTAAACTCGTTCTTCTCGATCTCAACGATGATTATCGCGATACCAACGGGTGTCAAATTATTTAACGAAATCTTTACATTGCATAAAGGGAAAATTAGAACAACAACGCCTATGCTTTGGTCGCTTGCCTTTATCCCGACATTTTTGATCGGCGGGGTTACGGGTGTTATGCTTTCCATGGCAGCAGCAGACTATCAATATCACAATTCATATTTCCTGATTGCCCACTTCCACTATACATTGATTCCGGCAGTCGCCTATGCATGTTTCGCAGGGCTCCACTACTGGTATCCGAAAATGTTCGGCTATATGCTGAATGAAAAACTGGGCAAAATTACGTTCTGGTTGTGGATGGTCGGCTTTAACCTTTGCTTCCTGCCGCAATTCTTTGTCGGCCTCGACGGAATGGCGCGCCGGATGTACACTTATGAAGCAGGACTTGGCTGGACAGGTTGGAACTTCGCCTCTACAGTAGGTGCCTATATCATGGGGATTGGGTTCCTCGTCCTGGCTTGGAACATTGTTTACAGCATTAAACATGGCGTTCGCGACACGACCGGTGATCCTTGGGATGGCCGCACATTAGATTGGGCAACCCCTACACCGGTTCCGGAATATAACTTTGCGAAACAGCCGGTTGTCTCTACACTTGATGCGTTCGCAGAATACAAAGAAAACGGCACACCGATTTACCGGGATGAAGAGTACAAACCGATCCATATGCCAAATAACTCGGCAATGCCATTTTTCTCCGCTGTATCGATGGGCCTTGCAGGTTTCGGCCTTGTCTGGTCCTGGTGGTGGCTCGCCATTCTCGGCGGTTTGATGATGCTCGGCTGCCTTGCGTGGAGATCGTTTGACCCGGATAAAGGGCACTATATCAGTGTAGAAGAAATCATTCGCACAGAAAATACAAGAGCAGGAGGTGTAAAACGATGAGCGACGAACATTTGGATACATCATTGCCACTCGAATACCAGCGCAATCAGGACCGTTTAACCATTTTCGGTTTCTGGGTTTTCCTGGCGGCTGAAATCACTTTGTTTGCAACGCTGTTTGCAACGTATTTTACACTCCAGCACCAAACAGCAGGCGGGCCTGTTCAGCAGGACATCTTTGAGCTCAAAGGTGTCCTGATTGAAACCTTTGTCCTTTTGACAAGCAGTTTTACATGCGGAATTGCCGTCTTCAATATGCGCAACCGGAATAAAGGCGCGATGCTCGGCTGGTTTATCGTTACCCTTCTTCTCGGTTTAACTTTCGTCGGCTTTGAAATCAATGAATTTGTCACGTACGTTCATGATGGGGCAACACTGCCGACAAGCGCATTCCTTTCCGCATTCTATGTATTGCTCGGAACGCACGGATGCCACGTTTCCCTCGGGATTTTATGGGGAATATCGATTATTATACAACTGATCCGCCGCGGTTTAACGCCGATGACGGCACGCAAATTTTTCGTTGTAAGTATTTACTGGCACTTCCTTGATGTTGTCTGGATCTTTATCTTCACTTTCGTTTATTTAGGAGGGTTGATGAAATAATGGAGCATCATTCAAAATATCCGATCGGCCATGTCATCGGTTTTCTGCTTTCGATCGTGTTGACCCTTGTGGCACTGTATGTTGCTTTATATACCAACCTTTCTAAAACGGCGATCATCTGGACAATCGGATTTTTCGCTTTTCTCCAGGCAGGCGTGCAGTTATTTATGTTCATGCACGTAAAAGAAGGCGAAAGCGGCAAAATCAATGTTGGCAATATGATTTACAGTATTATTATCGCGATTGTCGTCGTTTACGGAACCCTCTGGGTTATGCACTTTTAAACGAAAAAACCTGCATCCGCTAAAAGGATGCAGGTTTTTTTATGGCTTGTCCGGGCAGACGGCGTTTGCAATACGCCAAATCGACGATCCTTCTCGTTATGGGTTTACCTGAACATATCGGTATACAACCCGGACGCCGGATGGATGCCTGGGCGCTGGTTATGCCGCACTTATTGCGCTGTATAACCGCCATCCACGAGCAGGGCAATGCCGGTAACAAATTCATTTTCACAGAGGAACACGATGGCATGGGCGATTTCATCCGCACGTCCGAGCCGGCCGATCGGATGCCTTGCCACGAGGCCGTCATAAAAATCGCCGAGTGCTTCTTTATTCACCATGCCTGTTTCGACATACCCCGGGTTCACCGCATTCACGCGAATGCCTTTTGATGCATATTCAAGGGCCAGCGACTTTGTCATCAGGTTGACGGCGCCTTTACTTGCATTGTAGGCAAAAGCGCCCGGTTCGCCGACGTATCCTAAAATAGAGGATGTATTGACAATACAGCCCCCGCCTGTTTTCAACATTTCACGGATGGCATATTTCGAACCGAAAAATACACCGTTTTGATTGACGGAAATGACTTTTTGGTAGTCTTCAAAGCTCAGTTCATGGGTTTCGGCCATGACGCCGATGCCGGCATTGTTCACCATAATATCCACTTTGCCGTACCGGTTGACGGTTTCTGCGACAAGATCGGCGACGGACTGTTCATCAGATGCGTCGGCACGAATAAAGCAAACATCCGCCCCTTTTTCTTTGAGTTCTTTTTCAACCGCTTTGCCGCTTTCTTCGTTGTAATCGGAAATGACCACTTTCGCCCCTTTTTCCGTAAAAGCTTTTGCGGTTGCAAGTCCGATCCCGGAAGCGCCGCCTGTAACAATTGCAATTTTATTTTCTAAGCTGGCCATTACAATTCCCTCCCATTGTGAGTATGTACACATTTTCACTATACCGCTAAAAAGTAAGCGCTGTCAATTTTTATATCTATTTTTTGCGAAAAACAGTTTGCCTGGCTGGAATCGTTCTTCAGCCGTTCACTTCCGGTTTTCCAGCGAAAATCCCGGTAAGCAAAAAGCGGCTGCCCGGCATGCAACAAGCATTCCGGGCAGCCGCCTCCTTATTCTGCCACTTTTTCTTTTCTTTCTTTGCTCCGTTTTTCGAGAATCATCTGTTTGAAGTTTTTCTGTTTTTCTTTCGGCCACGATTTGAATTCTTTCAGGAATTTTTCATAATTTGGCAGAACATCATCGATCGCGCCGTATTGCTTAATTTCCCCTGCTTCCAGCCACATCGCTTTCTCGCAAAATTTCTTTACCTGACCCATGGAGTGGCTGATGAAAAAGATCGTTTTGCCTGCATCCTTGAATTCATTCATCTTCTCAAAACATTTATCAGCAAATGTCTGGTCGCCGACTGATAACGCCTCGTCAATAACAAGAATATCAGGGTCAACGTTGACCGAGATGGCAAATCCGAGCCGTGACTTCATCCCGCTTGAATATTTTTTAACAGGCTGATCAATGAACTGCCCGATATCCGCAAATTCAATAATTTGCGGGGTTAGCTCCTTAATCTGCTTTTTGGTAAACCCAAGCATCAGACATTTCAGTTCAATATTTTCAAGGCCTGACAATTCATTGTTTAAGCCGGAGTTAATGGCAATTAGCGATGTTTCGCCGTTTAATTCAATCGTTCCGGTTGTGGGCGGAATAATGCCGGTAATCAGATTGGACAAGGTTGATTTGCCGGCGCCATTAACGCCGACCACACCGATGACATCCCCGTTGCTTGCCTCAAAAGAGATGTTCTGCAAGGCGTAGAAATCATCGCCATAACCGCCCGGCAAAATGATATCGAGAATTTTTTCCGAATTGCTCCGGTACATTTTATACTTTTTCGAAACGTTTTTAAATCTGACAGATATGCTCATAGATTAGAACTCCCTGTTGTATATTCAATACGATTATTATAAAGAAACAAATGCCGTTCGTTAAGCATTATCGGGATCTTTTTCTTCGCGTAAACCATAAAAACAGACAGACGCCAATCAAGATGCCGAAACTGTCAAAAGTGATGACATCTATAAAATGCCCTGTTCTGCCGCTGACAAAACTTTGATGCCATTCGTCGAAATTGGCATAGAAAAAACTTGCCAGAAAGCCGGCCGGGACTGCAAAACGGACAGGAACCAAAACCGTGCGCAAAGTTAGAAGGATCAGCAAAGTACAGACGGCATATTCCGCCACATGGCAGGATTTCCGGATCCAGAATTCAATAAAATCATACGGCAGCGTTGACGTGACAAGCGCACCCCCGTAATAAAATTCGATTTTCGGCAATGTGTTTGCATCGAGGTGTACCAGCTTTTCCAATTCCGGCCGCATGTCCTGTTCCTTATAGGGCTGATTGGAGAAAAGAAACATGGCAGCCATAAACAGGATACATATGCCCGCAAGCACCAACGCGCTTTGTTTTTTCTTCATGAGCAATGGCAAAGCCTCCTATTCGCTCTTTCCATTTTACATGAGTAAGAAAAATGTTGCATCCTTTTTAGGCGTTTTTCTTCCAATGGGCAAAAAAAGAAGTAGCCCTTTTCAGCTGTTTTCGGGAAAATAAAAAACAAGGCATCTGGCCCTGAAACGTTATTTTTCTTTTAAACGGTGGTATGTGTTCCCCTATTTTTGTACCGTAATCGTTTTGGCGTCGCTCCAAATGCCGTTTTTGACAGCATACAACGACAATTTTGTGCCTGCCTTTTGCTTTTTGATTTTCACGATGAACTTGCCATTTTTCCCGGCAACAGCATGGCCGATTGCCGTTTTTCCGGTTTTGACATAGATTTTGGACCCGCTAAGTGCCGTTCCGGTCACTTTCGTTGCGCCTGCTTTAACGCCCTGTGCGGACGGTGCCGGCGGTTTTACGGTTACAACTGTGGTCTTTCCTGGATGGTGCGCCGCATCGGTTGCATAGACATACAGTTTTTTGCCGATCCTTTGCGGTTGTATCTTGACCGCAAATTTCCCGTTTTTATCGGCTTTTCCGGTTCCGATAGTTGTTTTGCCGGCTTTTACCGTGATTGTCGCATATGGCTCCGCTGTGCCGGTGACCTTTTTTGAAAAGTTGGTGACGGTCCGCACTTTTGGCGGAGGTGGCGGTGTTTCATCCGCTACTTTCACTTGCACCGTTCTGCTGGCATAGCCGGTGCTTGTTTGTTTGGCCGAGACGGATAATACTGTGCCCGCTTTTTGTTTCGGAATCGGGACGGTGAATTTACCGTTTTTTGCAGCCGCGCTGCCAAGCTTTTTAGAACCGGCTTTTACTTCGACAACAAGGCCGCTTTTGGCGGAGCCCGTCACTTTCGTATCCCGGTCACCCACTTTGTCCACATGCGATGGCTTCGGCGGAATTTTAATGACTGCCAGTTCAGTGATGTTGCCAGCAAAATCTTCTGCTTTAAAAACATTTTTCCCGTCTGCCAGTTTGAGCGTCATCGTTTTGCTGAATTTCCGCATGGCAAACTGGTCCCCGCTCTTTACGTCCTTGCCGAATGGATGATTGAAAATTTCATTCCCGTTTTCCGTGAAACGGAGCCGGTCAAAATTGTCCGTTACCGTCACCTTGACAGTCCCTGCTTCTGTCCGATTGTCGTTCGGCAAACCATCCGCTTTGATTTCCGGTTCTGTCGAGTCAATGATCACTTTTCTGTTGAATTCCATTTTATTTTGTTTTTCATCGATAGCGGAAATTTTCAGGTCAAATACGCCGTCTTTTTTGAACCGGATCGGTTGGCCGGCCATTGTTGAATCAAACAAATAAGTTCCGTCCACATCCTCATCTACCGGTATTTTCACCGGCGAAACAGCCAAATCTTTTCCTTCCACCGTAACAAATCTGACTTTATACGGACTCGTAATCGTTCCGTATACATCTATATCCCTTGAATCATACGGTGTCAGCGCAAACGGCTCCTCCAAATGGATGCCGGAAACAGCATTTTTCCCGCTTACTGTTTTAGTGGCATGGTTACCGGCATAATCGTAGGCTGTTACGGTAATCGATTGATTGGCTTTCACGCTGAGCGGGACATGGTACGTTTGTCCGGCGTCCGGCTCCACTGCGCCTTCCAAATTCCCGTCAACAAACAGCAGGATGTATTGAACGCCGCTTCCCCCGTTGTCCATGGCGGAAAAGCTGACTTCATCGGCGTCATGGTCATAGCTGATATGGCTGATCTCCGGCACTTTTGTGTCGACCAGTACAGGAATCTGCATCGTCTGCCCCGGTTTTCCGGAATCGCCCGGTGTTGTCCTGATCTGGTAATAATACTTTCCGTCCGCTACTTTTTTATTGTTCGCAGTGCCGTCCCATGTCGTCTCATCCGGAAGATAAGTATACGGCAGGTCATCCCAGATGTTTTTCGGCAAATCATACTCAGTATAGAGCTTCCGGATTTCTTTTTTGTTCCCGTCCAAAATGCTGAATTCGGCCATTTTGCTGTTCCGCAAGAAAGACAGGACCGGTGTTGCAGTATCGCCCGAACCATCCTCGTCCGGCGAAATGGCAATTTTATTTTGGTCGAAATGGTTTTCTTCAAATAGATCCTCGCCGAGGTAGTAACCGTCTCCATCCACCATGCCGGAGATTTGGAAAAATGACTGTTTCCAGTTATACACCATCTGGTCAAGTACAGGTGCCTTCCCCCAATCCCCTTTAAAACCGGAATAAGGGACGGACAAATCCGGAAGCCCAGATCCTTCTTCATGGAACGTGACAAAACCGTCAACAAAGTAGCCGTTTTTCATTTTCTTTGCCAAATTCGCATCCGCCCTAGACAAGTCAATCGTAATCGTGATGTCTTTCGACCCGCCTTTTGGAATGTTCACAGACGGATTGTCTATCGTGACAGCGGCGTCTTCAATTTCCGCGGAAGATAATGCCAGCTTGCCTTGCGCATCGACCCTGTCCGCGAGCGGTTTTGTGCTAACGGTATATTCAGCGTCTCGATTGCCAAAGTTGGTTGCTGTTAAGGTAAAAGAAAATTTGTTGGCGCTGATTTCTTTAAGCGCCACTTTTCCGTCGCTTGTCCCTTTCCGGACAATATACACCGGCGTTGTCACCGCCCTGTCGATTTGCATCAGCCCTGCGCCTTGCTTCCGCGGCGAATAAAACGTTTTGGAAGCCGGATCTGTTAGCGGCATTGCCGTGTTCATGAGCAGAGTCTTTGCCCGTTTTATTTTATCTGCGCCTTTTAGTGACGGAAATGCAGAATGGATGTACTGCAAAACAAGCGCAGCGCCGCCCGCAACATGCGGGGTGGCCATCGATGTGCCGCTCATGGTGCCGTACTGGTCATTGTTTAATGTCGAATAAATTTCCCCGCCAGGTGCCGTGATTTCCGGTTTGAAGTCCAAGTTGGACGCCGTTCCCCAAGAGGAGAAAAAGCTCATTTTTCCGGCTTCTGGGTTTTGGATTTCGGCTTTCTTCCCGGTAAAGGTAAGGCTTACCTGTTTCCCTTCCGATAAAGCGGCTTTCATCGTTTTCCCGTCCGCCTGCAATAGCGAAATTTGCGGAATCTTGATAAACCGGTCTGAAGCCATTTCGAGAATACCGATTTGATTATTGTAAATGATGGCCCCATTAGCGCCAGCACTTTGGGCATTGGCTGTTTTTTCAATAAGATTGGTATTGCCGCCACGCGCCATCAACGCGTATTTGCCCGATAGATCTTTCCCTGCAAAATCTTCTGCTGTGCCATACCCGCAATCCACAACATCGTATGTTTTGTTTACGACATCGTTCGGGTGCCTGCTTCCTGCCGAGAAAAATGGAATGGAGGCCGTCTTTCCACCTGCAACTGTATAATCAAGCAGATCAGCATGGACATTCGTATTTTCCATCGAGGCAACAGACATGGCATTCGGTGCGGTACCCGGTGCATTGACGGTGCCAATGTCCGGGTTGGATGCGAACGGGCTATGTTCTTCCCCGCCAATTTGGCCTTCGTTTCCGGCTGCAACGGACATGAAGATCCCATTGTCGACTGCGCGGCTGACCGCTTTTTGCTCCGGATCATTCCCATCCGTAGATGCATCCGGCGTGCCAAAACTCATGTTTAATACGTCCGCACCGAGTTTAATGGCATCATCAATGGCTTTCATATAAATGTCGCCGTACGTATATGCCTGATCCTGGTCATTGCTGTACACTTTTAGCGCCAAAAGCTGGGCCTCCGGTGCAATTCCTTTCACGCCGCCTTCCGATTCATTGCCGTTTGCCGCCGCAATGCCCGAGACGTGCATGCCGTGCATGGAAGCACCGTCCCCTTCATCTATAATGTTGGTATTTTTATCTGCATAGTTATAGCCATACGGGACTTTTGCCGTAAAATATTTCCCGGGAAGGGCATCTTTTTTTATGAGATCGGAGACTTTTGCCTGGGTCAGTTTCGGCACCGTGCCTTCCGACAGCACCATATCTTTGTGGCGATAGTCGATCCCTGTATCGATGACGCCGATGACCATGCCTTGCCCTTTATACTTTAAATTCCACGTTTCAGGCGCGCCGGTAAGGCCGTTGCTGGATACGGACTGAAGCTTGTCCTGCGGCCGTTTATACCGGTTGACGATATAAACATGGGATACATTTTCAATTTTCTTTAATTCTTTTATTTTGCCGTATGGGATGGTGCCGCTGATGCCGTTTGCCACTGTTGTAAACTGGTTTTCCACTTTAAGCGGCAGTTTTTTGGACCGGATGGCTGAAAGAACGCCAGATTGCTGGTTTTTGATTTGTTGCTGGAGTTCCGTTTTTTTGTCTTTGGAGAGATCTTTATAGCGAATGCCGCGCTTTGTTGCGTAATTAATGGCCGGCGAGCCGGCGAGCTCAATGATGACGCGCACTTGCCGGTCCTCTTTATATTTTTCCGCCTGATCGAGCCCGTCCGGTTTCTTGCGGTCAGGCATTTTCACCAATGGATTCGTTTTCTCTTTTCCGGCAGCTTGTGATTGCGATGGCGCCAACAGGATCCCGTTTGAGAAAATGAGTACAACCGTTAAAAGCAAGAATACTAGTTTTTTAGCCGTGCCGGCATTTTTCATTCTCTTTCCCCCTTAATTGCACATCCAAAGGCAACCAAATGGCTGATCCGGCCGTAATGAAACCGGTCTCAACAAACTTTGGATTTTTTTGCCGAAAGGTGCATCTGCCCAGAATATACCATGCCTTATTTTTAAAGTAAAGAAAAATCAGGATCATTTTTTTGGCAAATTTCTGCAAGTTATGTCTGCTTTTGCAGAAAGGGAAAATCGTACTGAACCTGCATGAAACGGGAAAGAAGGACCGGTACAATACGGGGGCGGCACCAATACGGGCGGTCCCGGAGAGATGGCCGAATCGGTGAAAATGTTGATCCGCCTGTGATGCGGTAGTCCGGCAGTATTCTTCCATCGCGCGAAAAAACGCCCCGGACGTCAGATCCGCCCGGGGCACCTCATGAATACTATTCAAGCATACGGTTTACGAGATTCATAACTTCATCGCTTAAGCGTTTGTTCCGTTGTTCACTCTCCGCGAGACTGTCCGCTTTCACACCAAAGTAGAACTTCACTTTCGGTTCTGTTCCGGACGGACGCATGCAGAACCATGAACCGTCTTCAAGGAAAAATTTCAGCACATTGGACTTTGGCAGTTCAATTTTTGACGTTTCTCCCGTTTTCGCGTTGGTCCGCACTTGTGATTGATAATCCTCGCGGGCGGATACCGGGATGCCCGCCACTTCTGTTAACGGATGGGCACGGAAGTTGGCAAGGATGCCGGCGATTTTTTCCGATCCTTCTTTTCCTTTCAAAGTGAGCGATGTTAAGGATTCCTTATAGTAGCCGTACTGTTCGAAAATGTCGAGCAGGCCTTCATACAATGTTTTTCCCATCGACTTATAGTAAGCGGCCACCTCCGCAGCAAGCACTGCCGACTGCACCGCATCTTTATCGCGCACAAAATCGCCGATTAAATAACCGTAGCTTTCTTCATACCCGAATAAGAAAGTATGGGCACCGGTTTTTTCAAACTCTTTGATTTTTTCACCGATGAATTTAAAACCGGTCAAAGTGTCGATCGTCGGGATGCCGAAAGACCGGGAAATATCGCGGCCGATTTCCGACGTCACAATCGTTTTGATGACAATACCGTTTTCAGGCAATGTCCCTTGCTTTTGTTTTTGTGTTAAAAGATAATGGAGCAGTAATGCGCCTGTCTGGTTGCCGGTTAAAACCTCGTATTTTCCTTCATGGTTTTTTACGGCAACGCCGAGGCGGTCAGTGTCCGGATCCGTGCCAAGCAAAATGTCCGCGCCGATTTCTTCGCCGTAGCGGATGGCAAGTTCAAAAGCGGCATGTTCTTCCGGATTTGGCGATTTTACTGTTGAGAACTCGGAATCCGGCAGCTCCTGTTCTTTTACAACGGTGACGTTTTGAAAACCGAAATTTTCAAGGCCGCGGCGGACCGGGAGATTGCCTGTCCCGTGCAGCGGCGTGTAGACGATTTTGAAAGAATCTGCAACCGAGCTGATCACTTCCTTGTTTTGGCGGAGTTTGATGAGCTGGTCCTGGTAAGCTTTGTCTACATTTTCGCCGATATAAACGAGCAAGCCTTTTTCGATCAGATCCTTTTCTTCGCCGACTTCGACAAGCAGCTCATTTTCGACACGGTTCACATAGCCTGTCAGTTCGTCCGCTTCTTTTGGCGGCATTTGCCCGCCATCCGGCCCGTAAACTTTGTAGCCGTTGTATTCTTTCGGGTTATGGCTCGCTGTAATGACAACGCCGGCATAAGCGTTCAAGTACCGGACCGCAAATGACAAAAGCGGCGTCGGATGGAGGGAATCAAATAAATAGGCTTTGATCCCGTGCTTGCCGAGCGTTTTTGCGGTTTCAAGGGCAAACTCCGGCGATTTGCGCCTTGAATCGTAGGCGATCGCGACCCCACGGTTTATAGCTTCTTCCCCCTGGTCGAGAATGAAGTTTGCCAGCCCTTCTGATGCTTTCCGGACTGTATAAATATTCATGCGGTTCGTGCCGGCGCCCAGTTCCCCGCGCATACCGCCCGTTCCGAACTCAAGGTTTTTATAAAAGCGGTCTTCCAGATTTTTTTCATCCCCGCTTACGCCGGATAGTTCTGCTTTTAATGCGGCATCCAGCTCTGCAAAGCGGTTCCATTTTTCATAAGAAGTTTTCCAATCAGTGCTCATGTTGGCCTCCTGTAAAAAATTTTCTATTTCCATATTAGCATAAATTTGTTGAAATCCCAGACCTTAATGCATGAGAAGGCGGATTTTCCCGCATCTAACTTTTATAGCGGCCGGAAAAAACGTTGCTGTAGACCCACCCTGCCCTTCATTGTTATGATAGAGAAGTAAACCAAATGGAAGTGAAAGCAATGAATGAAGAAAAATACCAAAATTTAAAATTAGGCGAGTACGGCATTATGATCAGCATGGCGGCCTATTTAAGCCTGTCGGTGCTGAAACTAGTGATTGCCTTCTATACGGATTCAAACGCCCTGAAGGCAGACGGGCTGAACAATATTACGGACATCCTGTCTTCGATCGCCGTCCTGATCGGGCTCCGCCTCTCCCGGAAACCGGCGGACCGCGATCATCCTTACGGGCACTGGAAAGCGGAAAACGTCGCCTCCATGGTTGCTTCTCTCATTATGGTGGCGGTCGGCATCCAGGTGCTCTATGATGCCATTCTCTCGATTGTGCATGGAAAATCCGAATCCCCGGATATGGCAGCGGCATGGACCGGGTTACTTTGTGCTGTTGTCATGTTTTTTGTCTATTTGTACAATAAACGGTTATCAAAACGCATCAACAGCCAGGCGGTGCGGGCAAGCGCGATGGATAATTTGTCCGATGCCTGGGTGAGTATCGGCGCGAGCATCGGCATCATCGGTTCGCAGTTCCATCTTCCGTGGCTTGACCCGGCGGCTGCGATTGTTGTCGGCTTATTGATTTGCAAAACTGCCTGGGAAATTTTCCGCGATACTTCCCATCTTTTAACGGACGGATTTGATGAATCGGAGCTGGAAAATTATAAAGCGAAAGTATTAAGCGTAGCCGGCGTCCAAAGCGTGAAAGACATCAAAGCGCGGCAGTACGGAAACAATACAGTCATTGATCTTGTCATCGGCGTTGATCCGTCTCTTGATTTGCGCCATGCCCATGACATTTCAACAAAAGTGGAGAATTCATTGATCCGCGATTGTGAAGTATATGAGGTCATTGTGCATGTAGAGCCGGCGGAAAGCTGAAACCCGACTCTGCATGCATGCCAGCCGGTGATGGAGGTGCATTCGAAGGAAAGGTAAAACCCGGAATGGATAAAAGCACGCCAGCCGGTGCCTTTATCCATTTAACCAGCGCTTTTTCTGGATGGTAAAAAAGGATGCGCGAGTGCCACGCATCCTTTTTTGTTACATTTTTACAATTGTCCGGCCCTGGAGCTTGCCTTCCAAAATATCCGAAAGTGCGGCCGGAACTTGCTCAAGGCTGATTTCCCGGACAATTTCACTTGTCAAATGTTCCGGTTTGAATTCGCCAGCAAGTTTTTCCCAAACTTTCACGCGGAGATCCATCGGGCAAAAAACAGAATCAATCCCGATCCAGCTGACGGCCCGCCCGAGAAACGGGGTTACGGTTGTTTTGACTTCCCTTCCGCCGGTGAGGCCGCTCGTTGCCACCGCCCCGCCGTACTGCAGGGAGCTGATGATGTATTGTGTCGTTTTCCCGCCGACGGGATCGACAGCCGCTGCCCATTCCGTTTTGCGGATCGGCCGGTCTTCATGGTCCATAACGGCCTCCCTATCAAGGATGCGGGCCGCACCGAGCCGTTTCAAATAAGCGTGTGCCTCTTTTTTCCCGGTTGAAGCTGTGACCTCATAACCCCTTTTTGCCAAAATATCGACAGCGACACTGCCGACACCGCCGCTTGCTCCGGCAACAAGCACCGGCCCTTGTCCCGGTTTGAGCCCGTGGTCTTCCAGTTTTTGCACGGACAGCGCTGCCGTAAAGCCGGCTGTCCCTAAAATCATGGATTCTCTTAATGTCAGCCCTTTCGGAAGCGGTACCACCCAGGCAGCCGGCACGCGCGCCATTTCACTGAATCCGCCGAAATGCCCGGTGCCCAGCTTATAGCTTGTGACGATCACTTCATCGCCTTCTTTAAAGCGGCTGTCAGCGGATGCAAGCACCGTTCCCGCCAAATCAATCCCCGGTATGAATGGATACGATTTGACAAAGTCCCCTTTCACGCCAACAAGCGCATCTTTGTAATTGACACTTGAATAGGCGACTTTTACGGTGACTTCCGCGTCCGGCAGCCGGCCCGTATCCCATTCCTGTACGGAGAGTACCGGCCGTGATGCATTTTCCATGACCAATGCACGAAAAGTTTCTTTCAATGCAAAGCACCTCTTTTTACTCGGCTCTTGTCAAGTCAAGATTGTATTGGTAAACTTCCTGATCTGAAGAAAGTTTGTACCCTTTATTCGGATTGTAATCGATGATGACTTTCTCACCGAGCTGTTTTTGGCTTGCCTTCGACACAAGGAGCGGAATGCCATAAACATTAAATAAATCGTCATCTTCCCGTTTATGGTCAATTTTTAAAGAATGTTCCGCAGCAATTGTACAGCTCCCGACAAAGACCGCCTCAATCCGGATGCCTTCGCCTTCTTGAAATTCAATTTGTTTGAATTGGGAGAGTGCAGCGGGTTTGATATCAATTTCCATCTTTCTCACCTTTCTTTTACAAATGATTTCATTATCGTACCCGCTTTTCCCTTTTGTAAAACAAAAATAGCACATCTTTTATTGTCGGCAAGTACCGGGTATTTCCTTCTTTTTTTGGCACGTGTCTGAATTCCCGTCCTGCACGCCCTGTTCCTTTCAGCGCCGGAAAAAGGAGGCTATGAATGTTTCCATTTATATCGCAAAATCCGGCACAAAAAGATGAGGCTGCCGAAATTTCGCTTCCACAGCCGTTTCGGTTCGCGCAACAATCGGAACAGCCACTCGATCCGCAATTTCCGGAACAAATACGGGGCGCGCGGTACGTTTCCGGATGCAAAATCAATAAATGCGCCGACGCCGAGCCGTGCTGTGCAAGAAAGTTCCTGATCGAAGCCGGCAATGAATTTTTCCTGCAGCGGAACGCCCATTCCGACGAGCAGCACATCGGCATGCGAGCGGTTAATCATCGCCACAATCTCATGTTTTGATTGAAAATACCCGTGGTGGCAGCCGGCAATTTTCAAATCGGGATAATCTTTGCGGAAATGTTGTATCGCACTTTGCAGATTCGTTTCGGTAGCACCGAGCACAAATACGGAGAAGCCGTTTTTTTCACAGCGCTTTAATATTTTCGGCGTCAAGTCGGTACCGTTTAAATTGCCGGCAAGCGGAATGTCAAACAGTTTTGCGCCGATTTCAATCCCGACCCCATCGTTGAGCAGATAGTCGGCTTCATTGATAATTCGGTAGTAGTCGCGGTCGGTTTGGGCGATATTGTAGCAGTGCGCATTCAAAAAGAACACATTGGTTTTGATCCCTTCGTGTACCCGGCTCTCAAATTCGTCCAAAAATTGTTCTTCTGTAATTACGGTCAAATCGATATTGCCAAATGCCTTTTTCAAAACAGTTTTCTCCTTAGCACGGTGAAATGTTTCCATGTTTAGTATATACGTTCCGTGCACCGCCGGCAATGTAAAATCCCGGTCCGCCAATGCCTGGGCAAAAAGGGAAAACCCGGCTTGTGGTCATAAAAAGGCGCCCTTTGCTGATACCGTGTTTTTTGCAGCAAGGGCGATATACGGTTTTGTTCAAGCGCGGTAGACGGGCTAAGGAAAGGAACTTGATGGAAATCCGGACGTGAAACGGTGCTGCCATGTGTTAAACATTGGAAAATCGCAAGGAAGCGCCGGCCGGCCGTTAAAAAACGGATACATGCCGGCAAAGCTAGTGCTGGTTCTGCTCCCTGAATTCTTTTGGGGTGAGCCCCATATATTTTTTAAAAAGCGAAGTATAGTAGCTTTGGTTGCAAAAATGGAACAGAAGCGCAATTTCGGAAATAGTAATATTTGTATGGAGCAAAAAATAAATCGATTCTTCAATCCGCTTTTTATTAATATAATCCGTCACCGATACGCCGGTCTCTTTTTTAAACAAGTGGGACAAGTAGCTCGGATTCAGGTAAACATGTTTCGCCAGCGATTCAAGCGTGATCACCTGTAAAATATTTTCATGAATATATGCCACAGCCATATGAATCGCATGGCTGTAGCGATTTTCCTGTTTCCTTGCCTGCTGAACGGCTTCCGTAAAATTTCGCAACATGCTGTACTCGAGTTCGAACAGCTTTTCCTGCGTCTTTAACCTTTCAATCTCCAAAATATGCGCATCGCTGATGTTAAAAGCGGTTTCCGGTGGCACGCCCGCTTCGATCGCCGCCCTTGTAAACAGCGTGCAAATACAGATGAGTGAATTACGGAGCGAGCGGATCGGTTCTTCCGCAAGTTTAGCCCACTCCAGCTTATTGATAGTTTTCAAAACGGATTCGGCTGCTTCCACTCTACCTTCTTTTACGGCATTCAACAACTGCTTTTCCATCATATAAGGCGGATGAAGAAAATACTCGCGCTGGTGCTCAACGCGGTATGAAAGGTAGCGTTCTATAATGGATTTGCTGATGGCAGACTGTTTCATCGGAGCCGCCCCAATACCTAAAAATTTTATTATAGATCTAAAGATTCTAATATCATTGTATGCGCATACAGGGTAATATTCAAGTGTAATCATCAAAACTAAAGGGGGCTTTCGTATGTGGAAAAAAGCGGGCGTGATTTTGGCAGCGCTTACGCTTGTTATCGGCGTGCTGGCCGGCTGCGGCAGCAATTCAAACTCGAAATCAAGCAAAAGCGGCAGTTCCTCAAAAAAGATTGTGTTAAAATTCGCGGCACAAAATGACAGCACACCTGCGACAAAAGCAGTCATTGCGGCTTTTAACAAACAATCGAAAAAGTACCAGGTGAAGTGGGTACAAATGACGAATGACTCGGCACAAATGCACGACCAATTGCTGACATCGCTCTCCAGTGGATCAAGTGAATATGACATCATGTCCATGGACGTTGTGTGGGGCGGCGAATTTGCCGGTGCCGGATACCTTGTCCCGATTGACAAGAAAATGATGGATGCCAATTTGACGAAAGACCAGTTCAATGCCGGCTCAATGGCTTCCGGAAACTATGAAGGGAAACAATACACACTTCCATTCTTCCCGGACCTCGGCATTCTGTATTACCGTTCCGATATTGTCAGCAAGGAAGATGCAGCGAAACTCGAAAGCGGGGACTACACCTATAAAGAACTCGGGGATATGGCTGCAAAATATGCCGGCAAAAACGGAACGACAAACGGCTTTGTTTATCAGTCCAAACAATATGAAGGCTTAACCGTCAATGTGACAGAATTCACGAATCATTACAAAGATATCAAAGGCGGCCTTGAGGCGATGTATCAATTTACAAAAGCATCATGGGCGCCAAAAGATTTGCTGAACTATATGGAACAACAAACGCTGGACAGCTTTGCACAAGGAAAATCTGTCTTCGCGCGGAACTGGCCGTACCAGTATGGCACCATTAAAACAGGCGGAGAAGGCGTAAAAGTAGACATCAAAAATGTTGGCATTGCCCCGCTTCCAAACGGCGGCGCTGTCGGCGGCTGGCTTCTCGGCATCAACAAAAACTCAAAACATGTAGAAGGCGCATGGGAGTTTGTAAAATTCGTAGCCGGCAAAAAAGGGCAGAAGATTATGTCCACAAAAGGCGGTTACCTGCCGGGATATAATGATTTGCTGAATGATCCTGATGTCCAAAAACAAAACAAAATGCTGACCATGCCGGGCTTCCAAAAAGCGTTGAAAACGACGATTGCCCGCCCGGTATCCGCGAAGTACAGCAAAGTATCCGACACGATCCAAATTGCGGCCCACAAATATTTAAGCACAAGCCAAAATCTGGATGATGCAGTCAAAACGATCCAGGACGCAACAGGCGAATAAGCAACCGTCCGGGAACGCGTTTTACTCCCTTTCCGTCCCCGGGCGCCTGCTTTTCATAATGGTTTGATATCGGCGAAAGGCTCTATTCCATAGAGCCTTTTTTAAAAAGAAATGAGGGGGCGCTGCATAAACTGTGCATCCTCCGTACGGGAAGAAACATTACAGTGAAAAGAGGTGCCAGCATCATGAAGAAGAACCGCTTGCAGGCTTTTTTATTTATCCTTCCAGCCCTGCTGTTTATCGGCGTATTCTCGCTGTGGCCGATTTTTCAGTCACTCCGCTATACCTTTTTTGATTATCAGCTGAATAACCAGCAAAAATCGGGGCTGTACATGAGCCCGCGCTATAATTTCGATTTATTTGACGAAACGCAAACGTATGTCAGGCTGTTTCTAACAGAAGACCGGGAAAAAATCACCGACCCGGCCGACCGGCAAAAAGTCGACAAGCTGGTCCATCGCGTTGCCAATGTTGCCAAGCAGTATAAAGGCAGAAAAGGCGTCCAAAAAATCAGCCAGGCCGACCAGAAAAAGCTGATGGGCCTTTATACCGACTCATCCAAACTGGTAAAGGAAATCAACGCCAAATACAATACGCAAAACGGAAAAAATTTATCAAAAATTGTAAAAGATTTTAAAAGCAGCTTTGTACCCTCCAACTTCATCGGCTTCAAGTCTTATAAAGAAGCATTGCATGACAAACGACTCGGGCATGCCTTATGGAATACCGTGCTCTTTACCGTCGTTTCGGTTTTCCTTGAGTTCGTCCTCGGCCTCGGCCTCGCCATGATTATGAACAAAGCGTTCAGAGGGCAAGGCATTGTAAGGACAACTTCGCTGATCCCGTGGGCAATTCCGACCGCGGTTGCCGCGCTCATGTGGAGTTATTTGTATGACGGCACAAGCGGTGTTGTCGCGCATTTTTTCCAATCCATAGGGCTAATCAGCGATTCGCGCATTCTGCTATTAACGGGATCCGGCGCGATGGTATCCACGATCTTAGCCGACGTTTGGAAAACAACACCTTATATGGCCCTTTTGCTGCTTGCCGGCCTGCAAAACATTTCCAAAGGGTTGTATGAAGCCGCATCCATTGACGGCGCAACAAAAATCCAGCAATTTTTCAAAATTACGCTACCAATGCTGAAGCCTTCTATTTTAGTCGCACTGCTGTTCAGGACACTTGACGCTTTTCGCGTTTTCGACCTGATTTACGTTCTGACAGGCGGCGGTCCGGGCGGGGCAACAGAAACCATGTCTGTCTACGGTTACAAAACGATGTTCGGGCAAACCAACTTCGGCTACGGCTCCGTCATTGTCATCATCATGTTTATTTGCGTCGCCATCATCGCAACCATTTACATTAAAGTGCTCGGCGCCAATTTGATGGATAAAAACTAAGGAGGGATGGCCATGAAAACGAACCGCAAATGGAATGTGCTCATCATCGCCCTGATTGCCGTATTTTTATTTGGGATGATATTTCCGTTTTTCTGGATTTTTATCACCTCCTTTAAACCTTCCGGGGAAATTTTTGGCGACGGGGCTTTTCGGGTCTTTGCCCATCATCCGACATGGGAAAATTACACGCAGATTTTCCAAAAAGGGATCCTGACATCGGTGAAAAACAGTTTTATCGTTGCGACAACGACAACGGTTTACATTATTTTAATTGCCACGTTTACGGCTTACGCGATTTCACGCTTTGATTTCAAAGGGAAAAACCTGTTGCTCGGGCTGATTCTGGCGGTTTCGATGTTCCCGCAAATGATTGTCACCGGGCCGATTTATAATTTGTTCCTGCATTTGCATTTAACGAACTCGTATGCGATTGTCCTGCCGTATTCGACGATCACCCTGCCGACTGCGGTATGGATCCTGGTGACGCATTTCAACCAGATTCCGCTCGCACTTGAAGAATCGGCAAAAATTGACGGTGCGACGCCGGTCCAGACGCTGTTCCGGATTGTCTTCCCGCTTGCCGCGCCAGGTGTTTTTACAACTGCGATTATTACATTCATTGCCGCGTGGAACGAATTTTTGCTGACGATTACCTTAAATTCGGACGCTAATTATCATACTGTGCCGGTCGCGATTTCTTTCCTCCGCACCCAGTTCGAAATACTTTGGGGACAGGTCGCTGCCGCTACCACAGTCGTCACGGTCCCGACTTTGATCATCGTCCTTCTGTTCCAGAAACAAATCGTCTCCGGCCTTACAACAGGTGGGGTGAAAGAATAAAAATTTCCGGCAGTGGAAAAGTTTTCCCTCGGTATAACGCGCGACATTTTCCGGAATCCTGCCTGCCGGTGTGTGACCCCTGGATGAATACATGAGCCGGCGGTCGATCCGATATGAGCGAAAAAAGGGCTTCCCGGCCGGACCATAAGAAAAAAGGGCGCTTGGCACCATGCCATCTTCGAATTTGGAATTTTTGGAGGAACAGCGTATGACATGGGAAATCACGAAACACGAATTGGACAAACAAATGCTGCTGGTCAATGAAAGCTTATTTGCACTCGGGAATGGCTATCTTGGCGTGCGCGGAAACTTTGAAGAAGGCTACCCGGAAGAAATCCCTTCTATCCGCGGCACATATTTGAATGCTTTTTATGACATTACAGAAATCCAGTACGGGGAAAAAGCGTACGGATTCCCGGAAACCGGTCAGAAAATGCTGAATGTGATCGATGCGCAGACCATCGAAATTTTTCTTGGAGAAGAAAAAGAACGCTTTTCTCTTTTTGAAGGGGAAGTTCTCGGTTTTTCCCAAACTTTGCACATGAAACGCGGGTTTTCCGAACGCGCCATCCATTGGAAATCGCCTTCCGGAAAAGAAATCAAGCTCACTTTTTCACGGTTGGTTTCTTTTACACAGCGGGAACTGTTTGCGATTCAAGTGAAAATGGAGCCGGTAAACTTTTCCGGGCCGGTGCGGGTGATTTCCACTGTCAACGGTGATGTGCAAAATTATGTCGATAAAAACGACCCGCGGACCGGATCTGCCCATGCAAAAAAGCTGGCTGTGACAAAAGTGGCAGAGGACAGAGGCACGATTGTACTGCGTGTCCGCACATTTGCTTCCGGGCTTGAAATGGCTTGTGCCGCAACCCATACTGTTAACGCCCCTTGCGAATGCCGTTATGAACAAGACGAAAATAAAGTGCACGCAATCATCGATTTCAAACACGGCGAGCCGGTGTCCCTTACAAAATTTGCGATCTATACGGACACGCTCCGCCACGGGGACCATATCGCAGAAAAGGCGGCGGCCATCCTAAAAAGCATGCAAGGCAAAGATTTTTCAGCACTATTACGGGAGCAAGAGCAATATTTAGCCACTTACTGGCAAGCAGCGGACATTGAAATTGACGGCGATCCGAAACTGCAGGAAGGGATCCGTTTCAATCTGTACCAGCTCCTGCAATCTGTCGGAAAAGACACCGCCAGCAATATTGCGGCAAAAGGGCTGTCCGGGGAAGGTTATGAAGGGCATTACTTTTGGGACACGGAGATTTACATTTTCCCGGTGTTTCTGTTGATCCATCCGGAACTCGCGCGGCATTTGCTGCTGTACCGCTACCATATCCTTGACCACGCACTGGCAAGGGCAAAAGAGATGGGCCATCAAAAAGGTGCGCTATTTCCGTGGCGGACGATTTCCGGCACGGAATGCTCCCCGTATTTCCCTGCCGGCACAGCGCAGTATCATATCAGCGCGGACATCGCTTACAGTTATATGCAATACTGGTATGCCACCCAAGATCAGGACTTTATGAAGCAATACGGCGTCGAAATTCTCGTGGAAACGGCGCGGCTTTGGCTTGAGGTTGGCCATTACCGGGAAAAAGACGGCAAATTTGCGATTGAAGATGTGACCGGGCCGGATGAGTACACAGCCATCGTCAACAACAATTACTATACAAATGTGATGGCAAAATATAATTTGAAATCAGCTCACAAATTTTATCACTGGCTGAAAGAAACAGATGATGCCTATTTTGCGGCATTTGCTGCACGGCTTGGTTTAACGGACGAAGAAGCGGCAAGCTGGCTGAAAGCGGCGGATGCGATGTATCTCCCTTATGATGAAAAACGCGGCATCCACAAACAGGATGACAGCTTTCTCGATAAAGCGGTCTGGGACTTTGAACATACGCCGAAAGACCATTACCCGCTCCTTTTGCATTACCATCCGCTCACGATTTACCGGTACCAAGTATGCAAACAGGCAGACACGGTGCTCGCGCATTTTTTGCTGGAAGACGAGGCAAATCCGGAAACGATCCGAAACTCGTATCATTATTATGAAAAAGTCACGACACACGATTCATCACTGTCCACATGCATTTTCAGCATAATGGCGTCTAGGCTCGGCGAAGCGGAAAAAGCGTATCATTATTTTATCGAAACAGCCCGCCTTGATCTTGATAACACACATGGCAATACAAAGGACGGCCTGCATATGGCCAATATGGGCGGGACATGGCTATCAATCGTGTACGGATTCGGCGGCGTCCGGATCAAAGAAAACGGGTTTTTTCTAAATCCTACCATTCCGGAACAATGGGACCGCTATTTATTTCGCCTCACCTACCAAAACCGCAAGTTTCAGGTGGAAGTGGCGCGCCATGCGTTTAAAGTGACATTGCTGGAAGGAGATGCGCTGGACATCCATATAGGCGGCCGTACAGAAACGTTGAAACCAGGCAGGACGGTTACCCGGCCGATTTCCGGATTGTGAATGCAGGCGTTCCTTTCCTTTACACAAAAAACAGAAAAAAGCGGCGGGACACTTTTTACAGTGGTTTCCCGCCGTTTTTTTACGGGCTTCGAAACAGTTTGAAGGGCCATCCATTTTGCTCCGATCGTGCCAAATAACATAACCGATTCCTAAATCCGTTTATCATGTTTTTATTAGACATACAGGTTTCAGGCGGAAAAAGGGATTTGAAACGGTCCCCGCCCGGCAATATTGAACGGTCCCTCCACCGCCAATTAATGGAGTATTTCTCTGCAAGACGGGAAAACTTGCTCGTTACTTATGATAAAGCGAACAACACTGAGAATGGAATCCGCGAAATTGAAGGATCCGAAATTGTCCGCATCCAATCCGCGGTTCAGGCAGGCCAAGTGATTTTGAAACGGGAATCCCGCCGATTTAGGGCGGATTCCCCCGCAGCCGTTTGTCCATTATTTCACGGTTGTGCCCGCTTTCGTGTATGAAAAAGCCTGCTCAAAATCGGCAATCAGATCATCCGGATTTTCGAGGCCAACCGATAAGCGCAACAAGCTGTCGGAGATGCCGCGTTTTCTTCGGTCCTCAGGCGGCATTGCGGCGTGGGACATTTTTGCCGGATAGGACAGAATCGATTCTACAGCGCCGAGGCTGACGGCAAAGACCGGAATTTTCACATGGCTGACGAATGTCCGGAGCGCTTCCTCATCTTCCAGTTCAAACGACAATACCGCGCCCGGCCCTTGTGCCTCTAGCTTTTGAAGCGCATGCTGCGGATGGTGCCCGAGCCCCGGATAATACACGTTTCGCACAAGCGGATGCGCATCAAGAAAATGTGCGATTTTCACCGCTGACTGCTGCGATTGGAGCAGCCGCACATGCAACGTTTTCAACCCGCGCAAAACGAGCCATGCATCCTGGACGCCGAGCACCGCCCCGAATGAATTTTGCAAAAATCCGAGGCGCGCTGCCAATGCTTCATCTTTTACAACCGCAAGCCCAGCAACGACATCGCTGTGCCCTGCTAAAAATTTCGTCGCGCTGTGCAGCACGATATCCGCCCCGAGTTCAAGCGGGCGCTGCAGGGCAGGCGTTAAAAAGGTGTTGTCGACAAAGGTGAGCGCCCCGGTTTCCTTTGCCAGTTCACTCACCGCACGGATATCCGTCACTTTTAAAAGCGGGTTTGAAGGGGTTTCCACATAAAAAGCCTTCGTGTTCGGGCGGACGGCCTGCCGCACTTCTTCAAGGTTGGTCATATCTACAAATGTATGTTCAATACCAAGCCGGGTCAGGACTTCTGTCACCATCCGGAACGTGCCGCCATACACATCTTCGGTGATGACAACATGGTCGCCCGCCGACAAAAGCAGAAACGCGGTTGAAATCGCCGCCATCCCGGAAGCAAACGCGAAACCTTTGACACCGCCTTCGAGTTCGGCGATGACATCCTCGAGCGCTTCCCTCGTTGGATTGAGCGAGCGGCTGTAATCGTATTTACCGAACTGGTCAATGTCCGCCTGGTGGTATGTCGAAGCATGCTGGATCGGTACACTCACAGCACCGGTCGCCGGGTCTATTTTATGGCTGTTATGTAAAAGCCTCGTTTGAAAAGAATAATCTTCATTTGTCATCGTGTTTGCACCCCTTCGTGAATGTTGGCAAAAGCTTTTTCAATATCTGCAAGCAAATCGCGTTCATTTTCAATTCCGACTGAAAAGCGCAAAAGGCAATTGTCTACGCCTGAAGCAATCCGTTTTTCTTCCGGAATGTCGGCATGCGTCTGTGTAGCCGGGTAAGTGATAAAACTTTCCGTCCCACCGAGGCTTTCGGCAAATGTAATCAAAGACAGGCCGCGTAAAAACGGGTCGACCCATGATTCTTCTTTTACACGGAAAGAAAGCATCCCGCCGCGGCCCGGATACAGCACATCTTTTACGTCCGGATGCGCGCTTAAAAATGCCGCCACAGCTTTTGCATTTTTTTCGTGTTTTTCCATCCTAAGCGCCAGCGTTTTCATGCCGCGCATCAGAAGCCACGAATCAAACGGACTGAGGGTGGCGCCGGCACCGTTATGGTACAGAAAAAGCTGCTCGCAAAGTTCAGCACCCTTTGCCACGATCAGACCGGCCAGCACGTCGTTATGCCCGCCAAGATATTTCGTCGCGCTATGGACTACAATATCAGCGCCTTCTTTAATCGGCTGCTGCAAAAGCGGGGTGTAAAAAGTATTGTCTACAATCAGCAGGATTCCGTGCCTTTTCGCAATTTCAGCCACTGCGCCGATATCCGTCTGCTGCATGAGGGGGTTTGTCGGCGTTTCGAGGAAAATGGCTTTCGTTTTCGGGGTGATTTCTTGTTCAATATTTTCCGGGTTGCACGTATTCACGTACTTACAACAAAGCCCCCATTTTTTATATCCCTGCTCCAGCAGGCGGTAGGTGCCGCCATATAAATCATCACTCACAATCCACTCATCGCCGGCCTGGAACAAAGATAAAACAGTGAAAATCGCAGCCATGCCGGAACTGCACGCAAACCCGCGGTCCCCGCCCTCCAGATCCGCAATCGCTTCTTCCAGCAACTGGCGCGTCGGGTTGCCGGTACGGGAATAATCGAAACCGGTTGACTGCCCAATGCCTTCGTGGCGGTAAGCGGTAGAAAAATAAACAGGCGGGTTCACCGCACCTGTCACGCGGTCACTGCGGTTTCCGATCTGTGCAAGTTTTGTTTCTGTACGATACATGATGGACACTCCCTCACTTAAAATCAAAAAGCCTTCTCCAATAAGAAGAAGGCCATTCCTTTCGTGCATGAACCATCTTCTTATCTTTCAAGTTATGGATCCCATAACTTGCAGGACTTAGCACCTTTTCAACGCGTAAAAGCATTGAAGGTTGCTGAGGCTTCATCGGGCCATTCCCTCAACCTCTCTTGATAAGAAAACACCAATATGAAATTTGCCATAAACGCCACAAAAGGCATACACAACGGACATAAAAAAATGCTTACGTTCAATTTATCCCTTTTTTTCGGATTCGTCAAGCTTTTTTAAAAAATTTTCAATTTAAATTTTGTTTTTCTTATGGACAATCAATATGGTGAGAAAATAAAACAGCAAAGATGAAAGGAGAAGCGTAATGACCCCGTCTGTAGTATTCGTGACCCTTTTATTTTAATAGGCCACTGAACCATTGTCACCGAAATCTTTGTGTGGTATCACCGAAAAGAAGCAGACAGCTGCTGTGTAAATATTGGCGGTAAACACCAAAAAAAGCGGTATTCTTTATGAATCCGCTCTATCCAGTCAAAAAATTTTTTCTTGTTATTTTGCTTATTCTTGTTATTTTGCTTATATAGTCTGGACCAAATCCTGAATATGGAGCATGGCAACCGGTTTCTGGCCGGTAACAACCGGAAGCACCTTGAAAGCGTGGTCTTCCATTATCCGCAATGCTTCCGCTGCCAGCTGATGCTCACTGACGCAAACCGGATATTTTGTATACAAATCTGCTACTTTTTTATCCAGTACTTCATGGCCGTTTAAAAGCTCACGCCGGATATCGCCGTCCGTTAAAATGCCGGCCAGCCGTCCCCGATCGTCAATAACTGAAACAGCCCCCGCCCCCGCTTCCGTCATCATAAATAATGCTTCCTTTATGCCGGTGTCCATTCCGGCAACCGGGTTCATCCTTTTCCGTTTAGCCACATGGCCAACCGTGAGAAGCAAACGCCGGCCAAGCGAGCCACCGGGATGGAAAAGCGCAAAGTTTTCAGGTTTAAAATCCCTTGCCTTCAAAAGGGCAACCGCAATCGCATCCCCGAGTGCAAGCGTGACGGTAGTTGTAGAAGTCGGGGCAAGGCCGAGCGGGCACGCTTCCTCAACTTCCCCGATATCCATCACCAGATTCGAACGCCGCGCCAGTGTCGACTTGCGTGAACCAGAAATGGCAATCATTTTTGCGCCGATCCTTTTGATGGAAGGGATCATATTTAATATTTCCGACGTTTCCCCGCTGTTGGAAATGGCAATGAGGATGTCTTCTTTTGTTATTTTTCCAAGATCGCCGTGCAGTGCTTCTCCCGGGTGAAGGAAAAATGCCGGGGTACCGGTGCTTGCAAATGTGGAAGCAAGTTTCCGGCCGATGATGCCCGATTTCCCCATTCCTGTAAAAATGACTCTGCCTTCGCACGCCAATATCATTTCAATGCCTTCATTTATACGAAAATTGATCCGGTCCTTCAGCTTTAAAATCTCATTGGCCTCTTTTTCCAGCACTTCACGGACGCTTTCGACATAATTGATGCTTCGTTTGAAATCTTTTAACATCCTATTCACCTCCGTTAATGAATGTTTGCTGCCGTTTGTTCTTTTATCATGCGATCAATTTCAATAACTGGCTTTAACATTTCTTCAAGATCATCCAGTTTCACCATATTCGGGCCATCCGACCAGGCCTGGTCCGGATCAGGATGGGCTTCTAGAAACAACGCATCGATCCCGCAAGCCGCCGCTGCCCTTGCGAGATACGGGACAAACGCACGCTTTCCGCCTGTTGAAGTCCCATTTCCGCCCGGTATTTGGACACTATGGGTGGCGTCAAACACGACCGGATACCCTAATCTGCGCATTTCCGGAAGTGCACGCATATCCACCACCAGGTTATTGTAGCCGAATGTCGAACCGCGTTCTGTAAGAAGAATTTTGTCGGTGCCGGATTCCTCCAGTTTTTGAATGACGTTTTTCATATCCCAAGGCGCCAAAAACTGCCCTTTTTTGACATTCACGGTTTTGCCCGTCGCGGCGGCGGCAAGCAGCAAATCGGTCTGGCGGCAAAGGAAAGCGGGGATTTGCAGTATGTCGAGCACTTCCCCGGCTGCTTTTGCCTGGTGCGGCTCATGAATATCGGACGTGACCGGTACGCCAAATACATTTTTAATCCGGTCAAGTATTTCGAGCCCTTTTTCCAGTCCCGGGCCCCGTTTGGAAAAAATGGATGATCGGTTGGCTTTGTCGAAAGAAGCTTTAAAAACGAAAGGAATGCCGAGTTTTCCGGCAATGGTTTGAAGGGTTGCGGCTGTTTCCATGGCCATCGTTTCACTTTCAATTACGCACGGGCCGGCAATCAATACAAGCGGTAGACGTTGGCCGAAAGCTATCCGGCTGTTCAGTTGGACCGTTTTCATTTGCTCACTCCTCATTTTTAAGTTTTCACGTGTCTTTACTCCTTCTGCTGCAGGTTACAAATATTATCCTTTAGAAAACCGCACAGGGCAAGGAAGATGTAAAGAATATTCACAAACTTTTTGTTTTTATGTAAGGTTTTCTCCAGGAAATATAAAGCACAAAACCGGACAAGTTTTGTGCTTTATAACGCGGATGGCGGGTAAAGTCTCCTTCGGGGAAATGGCTGGGAAAAATATTCTTCTTACAAATGGTGGCGATACGGGGCTCAATTATTTTATAAATGCCATTAACTCATCAGCCGTTTTGCTTTTGATGATTTTTTGCACAACAGACCTGTTTTCGATAATCGAAATGAGCTTTTTATACATATCATCTAAATCCGTTTGCGTGCCTTCTTTAATATTCAACAAACAAACAAATTGAACCATTTGCTGTCCATGCCAATGGATAGGGCTTTTTAGCGTACATACTGTCCAAAACGTTTCCTTCGTTACGGGCACCATTGGATGGGGAATGGCTACGAGATTTCCAAAACAGGTTGGCGTAATCGACTCCCTTTCTAAAACAAGGTTTACATAATCCTTCGGTACAAGCTTCTGCTTATACAGTTCATCACATAAAAATCGAATCACGCTTTCCTTATCCTGCAATGCCAGTTGGAGAAAAATTCTTGAAGGATGTAAATATTTTTCTGCCACATTTTGCGTCCTAGATAAAAAACCATTTATAGCTTGAATGTCTTTGTCTTCCAAAAAAGTATTCACAACTTGGACCGGGACGCCAAAATCCTCCTTTATAGGCACAGTGCTAATGATCAAGTCAATAAAAGATAAATCATATGATGATAAATTGTAATAATTAATCGTATCGGCAATTTCAATTTCTTGGCCATACAAATTTTGCAATCGGTAGGATAGTAATTTTGCACTCCCTACGCCCGATGCGCAAACGATTAGTACTTTTTTTATTTTTTTCTTGTTTAATTTCATTCGTTCAAGAGCAACACCGATATGCAGCGCAATATAGGCAATTTCATCTTCAACCACTTCCATTTGCAAATACTCTTCTATACATTTGCTGGCAATAATGGCGCCTTCAAACGCAGCCGGGTATTTTTTCTTTATATCGTTTAATAACGGATTCCGGATATTCATTTTGTACCGCAATCGGTTCATTGCAGGACGGATATGCAGCGTTAGCGCCTGAATAAACTCGCGGTCTTGGCGAAAGTCCCAATTCAATTCAGCCTTTAAACGAGCTAACATACAATTTATAATTGTTCCGGCTTCATCAAATTTACTAAACTCGGCCAGCTCCTTCTTGTGTAAAAGTTTGGTTCCTAATAAATGAACAATAATATAATCGATTTCTGTCTCAGGAAAAGTTAACGAAGTAAAATCTTCAACTTCTTTTATGATTTCGTTCGCCACAATTTTTTCAAATGGATGATCATCGACCAGAACATCAGCCAGCTCTTCAATAACAAAGCCTTCCTGAATTCTTCTGCAGGCGATAGCAATATGCGTTGCTAAATTTTCCAAAGATATATCAGAGATTTCAATTTTATATTTATTAACCTTTTGGACGATTACTTCTTTAATCTTTTTAAATAGTTCCGGATCAATGAGTTGTAAACAATCCTCCTTCAAAAATGCCTCCTGGTTCCGCTCCAACAATAAATTAGATAAACACAAACGTTTCATATATTCATCGCCTTCAACCTTTGAACCATAGTGCGGGCGGTTGATTAGCTTTAAATGATATTGATCAAGAATTTCTTTTACCATCTTTAAGTCATTTTGCAATGTCGATAAAGAGACGAACATCTCATCTATAAAACTTTCAATTTTAATAAAATCGGTTTCTAACAATAACCGGCGTAAAATATAGAGAACTCTCGTATCTTTATCAGTGAAGTCACCCGCTAAATGATGTTCCTCCGTAGAAATCTCATTGAGTATTTTTGAAAAAAGCCCGGCATCTAATACTTTTACGCTATATCCCAATCCTCTGGTTGATTCAATTTGAAATCCGTGTGATGCTGTATTATTTTGCATGAGCTTAATTTCGTTTCGAATCGTTCGGTCACTGACGCCTAATTCTCTTGCCATCCAGCTTGCAGTAACGGGTTCTTTTGACTTAGATAAAAGGATTAATATATCTTTCTGCCGTTTTGATAGGATAGCCACTGCCAACAACTCCCTTTTACATGGATTACTAAGATTTTTGGCAAAGGAAGAGCTGTAGTTTTCGGGAAACCAACCATTTTTTCGGGCTGTGATGTAATCGTTGAAAAAACCAATACTTGATACTTTGCAGCCTGTCATATCGTAGCTTTCCTTATAACTATTGCTTTTTCACCGGGGATTTCTATTTTCTTCCCGTATATGAAAAAATGGAGTTTTATTGTAACTCCATTTTTTCACGCCATGATTGAATATGATTCTTATTGTAAACGTTAGAAAAACGACCGTCCTAAAAGTTAAAGCTCTTCTCCATTTGTTTTTATGACATGCCTATACCATTCAAATGACTTTTTCTTTTTTCTTTCTAAAGTTCCGTTCCCTTCATTATCTTTGTCCACATAAATAAAACCGTAACGTTTTTCCATTTCTCCTGTTCCAGCACTCACTAAATCTATACATCCCCACGGTGTGTAACCCATTAAATCAACACCATCCAGTTCAACCGCCTTTTTCATTTCCAGAATATGATCGCGAAAATATTGAATACGGTAATCATCGTTAATCGTGCCATCCTCTTCAACGACATCCCGCGCGCCAAGGCCATTTTCTACAATAAATAGAGGGATATTGTACCTTTCATATAAAGCATTTAACGAGTAACGAAGGCCGACCGGATCAATTTGCCAACCCCAATCACTGGCTTGAACATAAGGATTGCGAACGACGCGGCCAAACTCTCCATCAGGCTGGCTGTCTTCTACTTCACGGGCGCTGACTACTTTAGACATATAATAGCTAAATCCAATGTAATCTACTGTTCCTTCTTTAAGAATTTGTTCATCTTCCTTTGTATATTCAATTTCAAATCCGTTTCTTTCCCAGTATTTTTTCGTATAATCAGGAATCGTCCCACGAACATGTACATCACCAAAGAACCAACGATTATGCATCGCTTCCGTGGCAAGCATCACATCGTCCGGATGACAAGAATATGGATATACAGGTACGAAAGAAAGCATGCAACCAATCTTAAAGTCAGGATTAATTTTGTGGCCTAATTTAACGACTTTTGCGCTGGCAATTAATTCATAAAGCGCTGCCTGGTACATGGTTTGTTTCCGGTTTTCACCTTCTTCATATTTAATTCCTGAGTTTGTGAAGCTTGCAAAATCCATGCTCGTATCTGCTTGATTATTGATTTCGTTAAAGGTCATCCAGTATTTTACTTTATCTTTATAACGTTTCATGACTGTCTCAGAAAATTTCACAAAAAAATCAATACATTTCCGGTTTCTAAAACCCCCATATTTTTTCACAAGATGATAAGGCAATTCAAAATGAGATAGGGTAATAACAGGTTCGATATGATATTTTAATAATTCATCAAACAAATCATCGTAAAATTGCAAGCCTTCTTCATTTGGCTCATCATCGTCCCCGTTTGGAAAAATTCTTGTCCAAGCAATAGAAGTACGGAAACATTTAAACCCCATTTCTGCGAACAGTTTAATATCTTCTTTATAACGGGAATAGAAGTCGATTGCTTCATGGTTAGGATAATAGTAACCTCCTAATACACCATCCGTAATTTGCCGTGGAACACCATGTCTTCCTGCAGTCATTACATCAGCAACACTTACACCTTTTCCGCCTTTATTCCAGCCGCCTTCAAGCTGGTGGGCTGCTACTGCTCCGCCCCATAAAAAGTTTTCCGGTAAAACGCCTTTTGACATTGTAAACCCTCCATCATTTATCTTATTTGGTTTCCTGAACGAGAAAAGTTAAATAAGAAGGCGATTTTCCTATGAAGAACCGCCTTCTTTCATTCACCCGCAGTGCAACATCGTTTTCATAGGATATTTCTACATCTTATTTTTCTATTTCAAGATGAGGATCAGAGTACAGATTCTCCGCCTTTTTCTTGCTCAACTAACTTCTTATCATATATTCTGATGAACGGAAGATATATGATAAACGCGACCACACCACAAATGAGTGAGACAACTGGCGCCATAATGCTCCCACCTGTTCCAATGAAAGCCCCAATACCGATTGGCGTTGGCCATGGCACTTGTGCAATAAGTGGCGCAACAATGTGCAATTTAATTGCAAAATAACCAATTGTAGCTGTAGCCATAGGCGCTAAGAAAAACGGGATAGCCAGGTATGGATTATAAACAATTGGTAATCCAAACAATATTGGTTCATTAATATTAAAGATGCCAGGAGCAAGGGACGCTTTTCCTAGTATTCTCAATTGCTGTGACCGGGCCAAAAATGCAATAAAGATACATAATCCTAAAGTCGACCCGGAACCGCCCATAATGACAAATGAATTTTGGAACTCGCCGGCGAATGGAATATTTGCCCCATGAATATTGGCTTCCATATTTGCCAAAGTAATTGGCGTCAGGAAGGCTCCGATAATATTCGCCCCGTGAATACCTACGATCCAGAGTGCATGGATTAAGAAGTAAATCACCATCAATCCCAGCCAGCTGCTTGCGATATTCGTAACAAAGCTAAATGGAACAGCGACAACTTTAAATATATCTGTACCTAAAGCTACAAAAATACCATTGATGATTAAGATCACAAAAGCGACTAAAAATGCAGGGATTAAAGCTGTGAACGATCTGGATACCCCTTCCGGAACAGCTTCCGGCATTTTAATCACCCAATTTTGTTTTACACATAACCGGTACAACTGGACAGCAATAACAGAAACAATAATGGCCGTAAATATACCTGAAGAACCTAAACGGCTTACACCACTGTCGCCCATTTCCCAACCGAAAATAATATGAGTCGTATCATTCATTTTTTGGATAAGTGACATTTTTCCATTGCCTGCAACCAATTCCGGAATCGTCATAAAGAAAGCAAACATGGATAATAAAGCCCCGTTTAGCGGGTTTACATTTATCCCTTCTTCTTCAGCATATATTTTTGTATACTCATAACCAATAACAAGGTTGAAATATAATGCTAAAATTCCCATTGTTGCTTTATTTGCCAGCATATACAAGTCACTAATTCTAAAGAAAGTATTATCGAAAAAGCCTTGCAAAAATGTTAAAGTCTGTGGCAATACGTTCAACACCAAGAACATGGATCCTACGATTGTAAATGGTATTGAAGCCATCCCGGCAGCCATTACCGCCCGGACAAATCGAAAAGATGCTACTTTCCCCATAGGACCCATCAGATACTTTTCAAGAAAAGTAAATGCCTTATTTTGTTCTGACATAAAGACCCCTCTTTTCTATTATTAACGAATCGCTTTTTCATACTCCATGATGCGTTGAAAATGCTTGTCTTCATCATGTGTAATTTGGTATAACCGATAAAGGATAAAAGCGCTTAAAAATATCCCGGCAATCAAAACAGTTAAAATTAATACTTTTGACTTGTTTTGATTGATTAAAAATGGATATAAATGAGCGAAAGATGACGAAAAACAACTCGGCAACAGCAAAATCACATTTGCAATGAGCAAAGTCATGAAACAAAACTTTGTGTATTTAGCATGATTTGTCGGGCTGCTATAAATCTTTACTTGTTCCGCAACGCTCAATATGACAACGATGATCAACGCCAATGGAAGAAGGTATAGTAACGAATGACTCATAACCAATGAAATTAACCAATATACATTCGTAAAGAAAAAGATTGCGGTAACATATCTGACAAGCAAATATCGGTTATAGTACATCGATTTAAGCATCTGGTTTTTTTGATTTTTTTCAAATAATGCTCTTTCTACGTCATTCATAAAAATCCCTCATTTATTAAAAATATGGCTCCCCGCTACTCGTTAAAGCTTAAGCAATCCATTACCTCCAATCCAAAAGACATCTTAACGGGTATCTTGCTTGAAGATCACCTTCCTTCCGACTATCCATAAATTTTGGCATTTCCGGGTGAGTGCATTGTAAATAGCGAAGACCCATTTTCTCATAAGCAAATCAATCTTTTGGCAGTTCTTGTAAGATTAAATTTCCTAATTTTTCAACACCCATTGGAATCGGAATATAGGCTTGTGGCGGAATGTTTACAACTGGCTTTCCTACGCGTTCTCCGGCTTCCTTAAGTTTTTGAAAATACATCTTTGTTTGTGGGCTGACTAAATATAAATCAAAGTCCCCCTTTTCAATCATCTTATTGCCTTCATTTGCTGAAACAGCATCGACTTCAATTTCCTTACCTTTTGTTTTAAAAAATTCCGTTGTCTTCTTCGCCATTAAAGAAGATGACATACCTGCTGCACAAATAATTAATGCTTTTTTCATCATAAATGCCTCCAATTGGTTTTTTATTGTGATTTAAACTTGCTTATCAATGAATTAATGACTTCCGTTGCTTTTAATGGCCCGCTTGTGCCGCCAATCATCCATTTTTCAAACAGCAAACTTGGCAAATTTGTTAGCACTTTCGACATTCAAGTTCATTTGTTTTTTTATAAAGTTCAATGATTTCTTTTGCCAGGTCAATTACTGTCATGGCATTCATTAAATGGTCCTGTGCGTGTATCAGCAATATACTGATTTCAAATTTTTCCCCACTGGCCTCCCCCTTTATTAGGTCTGTTTGAAAACGATGAGCGATTGTCATGGCTTCGTTGGCTTCTTCAATTTTTTGTTCAGCTAATTTAAACTCACCAGCTTTAGCATGATTTATGGACTCCGCAGCTAAGCTTCGGGCGTTTCCACCATTTAAAATAATTTGAAAACTGATTTCTTCTATGTTCAATGTCATCACCCTTAGTTTAAAAATTGTCGTTTCTTCACCCTTTTTGTCGCATAATATCCATCATTGTTACTTACTGTTGATCACAAAGAGTAACTTGCTGTAATCCTTAAACACTGTTTAATGCTCCGCTTTATCAGCCGCTTGCCTTAATTCAATATTAATATGGAAACGGTTTCACTTTAACCTAAACTCTTTCCTTAGCGCAACGGAAATCATTACTGGAAAAAATGAAGTAACGGAAAAAGGAATCCGGGATCAAGTTTCTGCTTTCTCGCCATTAACATGATTGCCGCTTTTTTCAATAAAGCATGGCATCAAGCTTTTAGACATACCTTTTTGTTTATCGTACTTACCAATCCCGGCCTGGCATTTCAAAAAAGGAAAGTGCGGCAAGCAGAAGGCAATTTGCAGCATTTTAAGAACCCGCATTAAAAGTTACAATTGGAAAGATTTTCTGTGCAGAATGCCTTCATTTCCCGATTAACGGCTGCAGAAGCGGGTAATGATATAGTACAAACACTAAAAGGAGGGACCGTTATGGATCATGCAAAGGCGTTAGTGATAAAGTTTATTATGGTCGCAGTTGTGTTGGGCATCATTTTATCCGCCATCTTCAACATGCCGTTTGGCGATATGATCGCCACCAGTGTAGTACTGACCATTCTCGCATATGTCCTGGGAGATTTAATGATTTTCAAACGGGAAAATGAACGGGAAGAGAATACGCAAAGAAATATCATGGCGACCGTCGCCGATTTTGTTCTGGCGTACCTTGTCGTGTGGCTGATGGGCAGATCACTCGCCCCGGACATGGACAATCTGTTATGGGCGGCGCTGGCTTCGAGCATCGTCATTGCAGCCGGCGAATGGTTCTTCCATAAATATTTACACCATCTTTTCCATCACACGCCTGACCGCGAATTTACCGGATACGGCGGTGACTGATTGAAAAAACGGCAGCCGGATGAGCTGCCGTTTTTTCGTATTCCTATAAAAACTTACCATTCATCAATAAATCATCCAATCGGCAAGCATCAAGTTTTTTAATCACTACGCAATTTTTTCGGCCAAGCAAAACTTTTACTTTCTTTCACCTTACCGTAACCGTTCTTGTTTTGCTTTTGTTTCCGGCTCTGTCTTTCGCGAAAATGGAAAGCTTCGTGCCTTTTTTCTGTTTGCTGATTCTTACACTGTATGCGCCTTTGGCATTTACTGTGGCTTTGCCGATCTGTTTGCTGCCGCGGTATACATAGACAACTGCTGATTTTTCCGCTTTACCCACAACATGCGTGGACTTCGTTGTGACATTGCCGGCAGTCGGCATGCCCGGTGCCGTTTTGTCTTTTACTATAACTTTCACTTTGCTGCTTTTTAAACCGGCCTCTGTGTAGACATAAAGGACGGTTCCGGCTTTTTGCTTTAAAACCGGGACTTTAAAATATCCTTTCCCGTCCGCTGTGCCGCGGGCAAGTATTTTTCCGTTCTTCATAATGGCTACTTCGATCCCCGGGTCGGAGCTGCCGGAAATGGATGTGCTATTATCGCCGACAGTCCATACTTTCGGTGTTTTCGGTTGCTGCGCCTTGCCGCCGATATTTCCCGACAGCAGCGTGTACGTCATATCCCGTCCTTTTCCAGACGGAACGGAAAAGCGGCTTGGTGAAGACAGCTTTTTCACAACCGCCCCGCCGCCTTTTAGCTTCAATGAACTGCCGTTGTAAGTTTTAATTCGGAGCGGCTTGAACGCGGCATCCCCTTTAAACCCGTATAATCCGTTTGTCTGCTTTAACACGAGCGCGGCCCGGAAATCGGTCATAAACTGCCCGAAAGTCAGGTTCGGGTCAATGTATTTTCGGATCACATCCTCGATGGCTTTTTCATTCGTGTTCGGATCGTCCATGATTTTTTTGAAAATGGCATCGCCTTGTCCGCATTGAATTTTCAAATACTCCATGAACAAATAGGACAAGGAATAATTGGCAAGCACATCCCCGTTACTATCCCAGTAGAGAAGCGAGTGGCCATTTGTAATTGAAGCATCGTTGTTATAATCATCAATCCGATCGGAAAGCGGCTTTCCGGTATAAATTTGCTCTGCGGCCATGGACATCCCTTCGTCAATCCATGTATCAAACGTATCCCAATGGTGCTGGACGAACACTTTCTGGTTAAAAGAGATCATATGCTGAAACTCATGGGCGAGTGTTGAATACGCTTCGGTTACATTTTTCGATGTCCCCGTCCCCATAAGCGGGTACGTGTCAATATAAAAGATTTCCGACTTGTTGGAAGTGTCGGCATCAAAAAGGTCAAGCGGGTAAAAATAGCCGGCAACATATCCGCCCGAGCCGTCAAATCCGTCCTGGATGTCATAACAAAGAATATTCACTTTCCCATTTCCATCAACATCGGATGGCATGCCGAAATATTTTGTATCGAGCGCATAAATACGGTTGTCAAATTCTTTTCCAAGCTGGGCAGCCTGGGCGTCGTTCAGCTGGTTATTGTATACCCAGACATCCGCATGCGGACCGCTGTATAAAAGCTTAGCACTTATTTGATAATCTTTATTGCTGGCAAGATTGGACACCCAGAATTTTTTCGTATCTCCCACCCGGGGAAGACGGGCCCTTTTCGTATCCATGCGAACGGAATACTTCCGAAGGCTTAAATATTTTAATAGATCAAATGGCTTCTGGTAATCAATCCGGTAAACGTTGCTCTTTAACTTTTGACGGAGCGCTGCCAGGTTCACAACCTTGAAGGTGCCAGTCGGCTCTGTCGAAAGGCTTGAGGCAGACTCGTTGCTGACAAGTTTATAATAATCCTGAGCCGACGCGCTTCCGCCTGCACCGAATACCCCGGCCGGCAGTATAAACAATAGCGATAGTATAATAGGCAAGGATAATGCCCGTCTGAACATTCTCAATGAAATTCCTCCTGCACCTTTGTCCGGGCAACCCGGCAATTTTAAAAAGTTGCTTCTTTCATTCTAGCACAGCAGGCCGAATTTTGGCTGTCCGGTTCAGGAAAAAGAAGAGCGGAGTTTTTTAACCGTCCTTGTTCCCATTTGCTTGGCTGTTTCATCCTGCTGAGCGGATTCTTTTGCAACAGCAGGGGCCGTACCGCTTTTTGAAAAGACGTTTTTTGTGCAACCTTTGGGAGAATTTCTTAAGGGCCGCCCTGCACACTTTGGGGGCATGTCTGTTAAAGCAGCGGGAAATTTTTCATATTCCCGCTGGATGGTGGAGTTTTCGGCCGCGGCTGTAGCCCTGGCGCTACTGTTTCCATTTCATTTACAAAAGTCCTGTCATATGGTTCGGCTTTGTTTAACCAAGAGGATTATTTTCTAAAACGATTGTCCTGCCTCTGTTGCACTGCCCGCCTCCTCTCCCTGTTTCTCTCTTTTCAACAAAAAAGTACCCTTTTTTCTATTCAGCCGCTATATAAGGAGTGAAAGGGGGTGAGCGGGAATGGCACAAGTCCATTTAACAAGTTCCCGCATTTCATTAATCTTTGATAACGGGGTGAATGAAAATGGAAAACCGGTAACCAAAGCGAAGTCGTTCGCCAATGTGGCTGCCTCTGCAACACCCGATGCGATCCGGCAATTTGCAGACGCATATGCTTCACTGCAGCAAAAAGCGCTTGTCCGTGTAACACGCACTGACTTGAACGATATCAGTGAGTGAAATAAAAAAAGGGGGAATGGATAGATGAAAACTTTGGAACTTCAGTTTTTAACGCAGGATAACAAAACAGTGAGGGTTGCAGTCGATGAGCCGGCAGAACCCATCGATACGGTGAAAGTGAAAAACGCCATGGCTCAGATGCTCGGCTCAGGCGTGCTGGTCAGCTCATCCGGCACGGCGCTCTCCAGCATGAAAGGTGCACGTCTTATTGAGCAAAACATTACTGAATATACACTGGCGTAATCTTTTGCCCCCGGTTCCCGTTTTCGGAACGGGGGCTCTTGATTTTACAGGGGGAGAGGAGAAATGCATGAAATGGTGTCGCTCATCAGTGAAGTCGGGTTTCCGGTCGCTGTCACCGTCTTTTTGCTGTACCGGATTGAGGCCAAGCTTGATGCGGTGATTGAATCGATCCAAAACCTGCCGGAACGGATGAAGGGGATCTGAAAGGGAGGGGCTTATGTGCAAGCCCCTCCCTTTTTCCGGATGGATCATCTCCCGGTCCGGTCGTTATTCATTTGTTTAGTCACATACCTGCAATTGCTCCATTTCCGCAAAATCCACGCTGCAAAGGATATATTTCGACGAAGGCAGCCCACCAAGCCTGCATTTCACTTCTTCACTCATCTTCCGGTAACGCTCAGCCGCGGGCTCCCGGCTCAGACCAATTATTTTTATACAGGCTTCGCTTTCTTTAAGTTTGTAAAATGCGCCGGCAAACTGCTTCTGTTACTTCTTCTGTTGTTGCCGTTCCGCCGATGTCCGGGGTTTTGATGCCTTTTTCAATCGTCCATTCGATTGCATCCATTATCGTTTCACCCATTTCTGTTTCGCCAAAATGATCGAGCATCATTTTAGCTGTCCAAATTTGGCCTATTGGGTTGGCAATGCCTTTTCCTGCAATATCCGGCGCCGAGCCGTGGACAGGTTCAAACATGGAAGGATATTTCCCGTCCAAATTGATGTTCGCGGACGGCGCAATGCCGATACTGCCCATAATCGCGCCGCCAATATCTGTTAAAATATCCCCGAATAAATTGCTCGCAACAATGACATCAAAAGTCTCCGGCTTCATCACCAGAAAAGCAGACAGCGCATCAATATGCATGCTGTTTACAGCCACATCCGGATAGCCAGCCTTTACCTGGCTGAACACCTCGTCCCAAAAAGGCATTGTGTGGAAAATGCCGTTTGATTTCGTTGCACTGGTCAGGTGTCGGCCGCGTTTTTGCGCCAGTTCAAACGCATATCGCATCGCCCGCTCTGTTCCTTTTCTTGTAAAAATTGCATTCTGGATCGCAATTTCGTCTTCACTGCGATGAATTCTGCCGCCAACCTCGCTGTACTCCCCTTCACTGTTTTCACGCACGACAATGAAATCAAAATCTTTCGGGTCCCTTAACGGGGACTGCAGCCCTTTGAAATACTTTGCAGGCCGGATATTCAGCACCTGTTCGAAGCCGCGCCGGATTTTCAGCAAAAGGCCCCAAAGCGACACATGATCCGGCACAAGCCTTGGATTGCCGACTGCCCCGAGAAAAATAGCCTCATAATCTTTTAAAATCTCAAGCCCGTTATCCGGCATCATTTTTCCCTGATCAAGATAATAATCACAGCTCCACGGGAACGCCGTGAATTCGAACCGGATTCCGCCATGCCGTTCCGCTGCCGCATGCAGCACACGGATGGCAGCCGGCACCACTTCTTTTCCAATCCCGTCGCCCGGGATCGCCGCGATATGGTATGTTTTCATTCTAATCCCCTCCGTTAAAGCGCTCCCAATTATATTCATTTTACCATAAGCATGAAAATGAAATGCTTTATCATCCCTTAAAATCAAGATTCTTATTCCGTTGCTGCCCCCGCTGCGCCAAGCGGGTAATGATAAACAACATACGATCAACATGGTGATTTTCAGAGGATGAATGAACGGCATATCGCTTTAACCTAATGTGCCAGGCCATTGTATGGGGCGGTAAAAAATAAAGGCAATGAGAAAACAGCTCATTGCCTTTTGATTGGCTAATTTGTACGCGAACAGATCGGGCCCCTCCGAATTTTTTTCGCTGGCGTTCGAGACACTTGTCACTGCTGTTTGATCACTGACTTTTTCAGCGAATGGCCGCGGGCACGCCGCTCATTCCTATTTGCATCAAATTTTTCCGGTTAACGGCAGCGGGCAGCAAACGGGCACTGCTGCCGCTATTCTCCCTTCGATTCTGCATTCCCCGGCACGCCTGTTTTCAACATTGGAAAAACAAAGCACAGCCCGATAATGAAAAACAACGCAGCAAGTTCGAAAACAGCCGTGATCGAAAACCATTCCTTCAATGCCCCCGCAAGGCTCATGGTCACCACCATGGAGCCAGTGAAAAGCGGGCTCAAAATGCCGTTCACCCTGCCAATAAAATCGGATTCCGTATTTTGCAGGATCAGCGTGTTAATGCCGATCTGGATGCTCGGCATGAAAAAGCCCGAAACGAGTTCGGCGGCGAGTGTCAACCAAAGCGAAGTCGAAGCACCGATTACCGCAAGCCCAATGGCATTTGCAAGCATACCGGTGAACAGCATTTTTTGCGGTGAAGCAGATTTTGAAAAGGCCATGGAAAAAGCCCCGCCTGTAATCATCCCAATGCCATTCACCATCACAAGCCATTGCAGGTTCTCTTTCGGCAGGCCGAGACGGTCCGTTACGAGAAAAATATTCATCGGTTGGATAAAACCGACGCCAAGCCCTGCCGCCAGAAAACCAAGTCCCAGCAGCCGCAATTCCTTTTTAGACAAAACATAGCGAATCCCGCTCTTCATTTCCTGGAAAATATTCGACACTTTTTCCTTCTTTTTCATGGCCTGGTCTTTCGGGATAAATGACAAACTCGCGGCGGAAAACAGGAAAGCGAGACCGGTTATCAAAATAGAATAATCGATTCCAAACCTTTCATAGGCAAACGTGCCGACCACCGGGCCAAGAATCATAAAAACAGCAAAAATGGTCTGGTAAACGGCCATTGCCTGCTGGATCAGGCGTTCCTCAAGATGCATTTTAAACAGTTTCATCCCGGACGGTTGCGAAAACTGCGACAAAATCGAGGAAATCAGTGTTGCAAAAAAGACGGACTGCCACGAGCCAAAAACAAGCGCGCCGATGACGCCAAAAATGGACACGGCACTCAGCAAATCACACCAAACCATTGTTTTCTTCGGCTGCCAGCGGTCCGCAAATGTCCCGCCGATAAAGCTAAAAATGAAAATGGGCAGGAACTCCGCCACTGAAATCATGGAAACGGCAAACGGGTCGCCGTTTGTTTTTTCTGTCACAAACAACAGGACGGCAAAATTCCGCACCCAAATGCCCACCTGCAAAAACAACGCGGATACAAATACCATCCGGACAAACCGATTTCTCAAAAGCTCTCCCACAAGCGCCCCCCTCTGGTCAAATCTGTCTCATATCGTGCCATTATCATACCGAAATTGAAAGCCTTAAGCAATACAGAAGCACCCGTGTAAAACAGAGTGCGAAAAAATGCATGCAAACTTGGGAAACGGAAGCCCGCAGGCAAAAGGTGAAAAAAATCGGCGCATTTGGCCGCGTGCTCCTTTTTTCCTTCGTCCAGTCCCTTCTCATGCCTGCACTCAAAACAGACATCTATTCTGCTTCGCCCGGGCCTGGCATTTTCATGTCTCCATACGTGCCTCTCCTCTTTTTCGTTCCCTCACGCGTCCCAATCCAAACCGTTTTTCTTGCGGCCATTTTCGCTACATTTCATTCACGCCCAATTCCTCTTCTTTTCCCCATAAATAACAAGAGAAAGGCCGGACCATTGCATAAACGAAAAATCCCCGTTAACAATTTGGAAAAACCATGATATGATAGCGATTAGATTAAATAAAAAATTCAAAGAAAAGGGTCGAAAAAATGAAGAAGAAAATATTCATCACACTCGGGATTCTCTTAGCGATCATCGTGATCGGGGGCGGAGGGTTCGCCTATTACGTCTACCATTCTGTCCAAAATGCCGCAGATAAAATGTATGACAGCAAATCCGTGAAACCATCCGAGAAAAACACTGAAAAAATCAAAAGTGAAAAACCAATTTCCATTCTTTTACTCGGCGTAGATGAGCGGGCCGGAGATGTAGGAAGATCCGATACGCTCATTATTCTTACACTGAACCCGCAAAAGAAAGCCATGCAGATGATCTCCATTCCGCGTGACACGAGGACAGAAATCGTGGGCAAGGGAACATTGAATAAGATAAATGCGGCTTATGCTTACGGCGGGCCAAAAATGGCACTGGATACGGTAAACAAATTTGCTAATTTAAACCTTGACCAGTACATACGCTTGAATATGGAAGGATTGGCTGACCTTGTAGATGCTGTCGGCGGTGTAACCGTCTACAATAAAATCAGCTGGCATGACGAAGGGTATTATAAAAAAGGCTACTATTATGCCAAAGGGAACATTACATTGGATACCGGCAAAAAAGCGCTCGGTTATGTAAGAATGCGCCACCTTGATCCTCAAGGTGACTTTGGCCGTAACCAGCGCCAGCGTGACGTCATTATGGCCGTCATTAACAAAGCGGCGACCATCCAGTCTTTCTCGCGTTATCAGGAAATCCTGGCTGCGATCCAGAACAATGTCAAAACAAACCTGACACTTGATGATATGAAAAACATTGCGATGAACTACCGCGACTGCCGCCAAAATACGACAGACTATGAAGTTAAAGGCAACAGTACAACCATTGACGGCATTTACTATCTTAATGTTAGCCAGGCAGAACGCGACAAGGTCCACAACATGGTGACCAATATGGAACAATAAAGACAGGCAGGCCCCGTTGTCCGGAGCCTGCCCTTTTCAATTTTTATTTTTGCTTTTCCTGCGGTTTTACCGGAGATCTTTCCGGCTCTATGTCTTTGTTATGATGCTGTTTTTCCTGTTGTTCCGGCGAGTCGCCTTTTTTGTCCTTGTTGTAATCCATTTGGTGCCCTCCTCCCGGTTGGATTAATGTTCCTTAGCATCACTGCTTGTCTATTGTAAAAATACCCGGTAACTGCATATGCTAAACAAAGGGGAGAGGCTGCCCGCTTTGGCGGAACAAAAAATGTCTATTCGGACAAGCGAAGGCAATGGATCCCTATAGCTGCAACGGATAACCAGGGGCTTAGATGGAAGGTGATCCGGCCACCGCTTTTGCTCTTTTACCGGCTTTCCATTCAAACGGGAGCAAAGGCAATATAACCTGTTACCTGCCGCAGATCGTTGCCGGCACTTGCCCCCCGGCCGAAGCGAAGGCAACCTGCTTTTACAAAAGCAGCCGCGGAAAACGGAACGCTCAAAACAGCCTGAACAAAACCCATATTACAAAAGCCCATACCGGAATGGACAAGCCAATGCCAATCAGACAGCCTTTCGCAAAATCTCCGTCTTTTCCATTCATCTCTTCATTTTCCTTTTTAAGTAATAGGATGCATTCGCCTCGTTGGCGAATAGGGTGAACATTATTATAACAACCCATCCCCTTAAAACCAAGTAAGCATTGACAGGAACGTACGTTTGTTTATATAATGGGAACAGGTGATCCGTATGCCGCAAATCTTAACCGAGGAAGAAGAAAAGCTGATCGAGGCATTTATCCTCCTGCCGCTTGCCAAAAGGACGCTGGAACGGGACCAGAGAGCGATCCGGGCAAGCCTGTTAAAATTTAAAGAGCCTTATCTTTTTGCAACGGACCAAATGCTCTTGCAAATTTCATCCTGCCTCGCTCAAGTCAAACGGGAAGCCGGCAGAAAAAAGATGCGCTTTTACAAACGGAACGACCTTTCCTATACCGTGTTTGTGCGCGGCTGGCGGTTTGAAAAGAATTACCACCCGCAAATAGCAGCGGAGTGGGTAAAAAACCGAATCACCGGTTTCTTCCTCCCGTTGCGCCTGCCTTTTGAAGACCGGTAAGGAGCTTGCGAAACTCAGCAGCTTCGAGGAACGCCTTCCGGACCGTAAAGGGCGCCAAAACGCCTATTCATGAAACATTCCAGGGATACATGGGATTGAATACCGCTGATGAAACATTCCGGCATACACGGGATATTGAAGACCGCCGGTGATAAGGAGACGCCGCTCTCTTTTTAAAGAGCGTGAAAAAATCCCAATATACGAATGACAAACAGCCAGGTAAGCCCGGAAAACGCGGGATCCCGGAACTTTTACATGCCCGGAAATCCCTTTAGCAGATCCTCCCCCGTTAAGCGCTTGTTTTCTTCCACTTTTTAAAACTTTCTTCCAGACGGGAAAACCCTTTTTTCATTTCCTCATCACTGCAGTAGGCGAAACAAAGGCGGATTTTTGTGTTTAGCCCGCGCTCAAGCGTAAAGGCATCACCCGGCACAAACACGGCGCCGTCCTGTGCCGCTATTTTCATCCATTCTGTTACACCGCCTTTTTTGACATCGATCCAGTAAAACAGCCCGCCGGCCGGTTCAGCTCCTTCCCATTGCTCCGTCTCGTGCATATGCTGTAAAAACCGTTTTGTCCAGTCTTTCCGTTTTTCATAAAAGTGTTTTTGTTTTGCAAGAATCTGCGGCCAGTTTTCGGAAGAAATGAGTTTTCCCGCCAGCATCTGGTTCATGGGCGATGTGCAGGCGTCTGTTACCTGCTTAAACTGTTCAAGTTTTTTCAGAAAGGCTGGGTGCGCGAGAATAAAGCCGGTCCGCATCGCCGGCGCCATAACTTTTGAAAAACTGTACAGGTATATGGTTCTTTCTTTTAAGGGATCGAGTTCGAACAAGGAAGGAGGGCGGCCGTGAAACAGCAGATCACGGTACGGATCATCTTCTATAATGATAAAATCATACTGGTAAGCAAGTTCAATGAGTTTTTTCCGTTTTTCGAGAGAGGTGGTGACGCCGGTTGGGTTTTGAGCATTTGGAATAATGTAAAGCGCTTTCAATCTTCTTGTTTGCAATGTTTTTTCAAGAAAATCGACATCCAAACCGTCTTGTTCAAGCGGAATGCCGACCGCCTTGAGCCGGTACTGGTGCACCGCCGAAAAGGCAATGGAATACGTGTACATTTCCATTGCAAAACCGTCCCCTTCATCCAGCAGCATTCTGCAGACAAGGTCAACCCCCTGCGTATTGCCGTTTGTCGCCATGATATAGCTTTCCGGAATATTTTCCGTTTTAGAGATAACATCCACATACGGCCCAAACCCTTTTGCACTGCAATACTCATACAGGCGTGCCGGATCTGCCTCAAAGATTTCATTCATGATGCGCTGCAGTTCTTTTTTCGGGATCATGCCGCCATTTGGCATGCCGACGCTGAAAAATACCGGATCCCGGACAGCCGGCTCGATGCTGTCCATATACACATCAATCGCATTTTCTTTAATCTTGCCGCTCAACGCTGAAAACATTTGCTTCATCGCCGCCGCACCCCGCTTTCCATTTGCTGAAAAATTGCCTATACCCTATGTATATGGGAAAGCGCGGAGGAAAGTGACACAAAAAATAAAGCATGAAATCAGACAAGAAGACAAGGTAGCAATAGTATATCCAGGCCGCATGCCCTTGTCATCCACACGGAACATCAGCCGAGAAATTCACACCACCTCATGTTTCCAGCTGTTGTGCTTCGGTATTATCCTGTCATCGAAAGCCCGAAGTCGTACGAATCGGCGCAATACAAAAGCCTGTTCTGCTTGAAAAATCTTTCAAAGCGGAACAGGCTTTAAATTTCCTCTCATTCTCAGGTGCCAATATCAAGGGAGCCGGACTACCCCAAAACAGATCCCCTGCTGAAGAAAAGGGCCGGATTTGCGTTCATGAAAACAGATTGGTTAACGCAGAAAATCCTTTAGACTGTTTTCCACAAACTGCAAATGGTCGATCATGGCCTTGCGCGCTTTTTCGCTGTCCTTTTCTTCGATGGCTACCCTGATTCTTTCATGTTGCTCATACAAGGCGCCCAATGTGGAAGGATCAGAAAAAAGAAGCATTCTGCGCGTTTCTTTCATTGCATCCTCCATCGTCTCAGCAACCTGGTTCATCAGCCCGGCAAGAATCGGATTTTGTACAGCCTGGACAATGGCAAGATGGAAGGCAAGATCTGCTTTTTCACCGAGTTCTTCGTTCCCCGTCGCCCGCTTCATATCTGCGAGCGCCTGCCTTATCCTTTCCAGATCAGCTTCGGTCCGTTTGACAGCGGCCGTGGCGGCTGCTCCGGCTTCAAGAATCTTCCGGACTTCAAGCAGATTTGCCACATCTTCCTGATTCATCAGGACTGCCTGCGAAATGGGATACGAAATCCCGCTCGCATCAAAGTTACGAACAAACGTTCCCTCTCCCTGTTTTAGCTCAATATAGCCGAGCGCCCTTAGTGACGTTAACGCTTCTCTTATAGCCGATCTCCCCACGGAAAACTTTTCTGCCAAAAGTGGCACCGGATCAAGCTTATCCCCGGGCTTAAGCTCCCCGTTTTGGATCATCTCTATCAATTCATTTGCCACTTGTTCATAAATTTTTGCAGGTTTAATTTTTTTATATTTCATGTTTTCTCCTCTTATCCCTTTTCTATATTTTATGAATAACAGCAATCCGGAAAAATAGCAAACAAAAATTTTAAAAAAAGAGTTGTTTTTTCTTTTTATTATACTTATACTTTTTAACGTGTAAACCTTATCATCTGATGACTATTTCATCTAATGACCTTAAAAATTGCAATTGGGATGGATTGGAGAAAATTTTTCAAAAAGGAGTGGAGATTGTTGGAGTACGTACAAAATTTTATTCCGCTTAAGGGGCATTTGTTTTTATCCGCACTGATTGCTGCCTTTCCGATTCTGTTTTTCTTCTGGGCACTCGCCATTAAAAAAATGGCGGCACATCTTGCAAGCCTTGCCACGCTGGTGATTGCGCTGCTGATTTCTGTAATCGTTTACAGAATGCCGGCCGTACTACCGGTTATGTCAGCTACCCAGGGGATTGTGTATGGGATTCTACCGATTGCCTGGATCATTATCAATTCTGTGTTTTTATATAAATTGACGGTCAAAACCGGCCAGTTTGATGTGATCCGCAACTCGGTCGTATCGATCACGGAAGACAGGAGATTGCAAGCTTTATTGATTGCGTTTTCATTTGGCGCTTTTTTGGAAGGTTGTGCCGGGTTTGGCGCGCCGGTTGCGATTACCGCTGCCCTGCTTGTCGGGCTCGGATTCAATCCGCTTTATGCAGCCGGCATCTGCTTATTGGCCAACACTGCACCGGTAGCATTTGGCGCAATCGGGTCCCCTGTAATTGCGATGGCAGGGCCGACCGGTGTTTCTGCACTGGAAATTTCAAAAATGATCGGGCGACAATTGCCGCTTATTTCCATGTTCATTCCGCTTTATCTCATCATTGTCATGGCGGGCTTTAAAAAAGCAATGGAAGTGCTGCCGGCGCTTATTGTATCAGGCTTGTCCTTTGCCTTGACGCAGTTCTTTGCTTCCAATTTTCTGGGGCCGGAACTGCCGGACGTTTTATCAGCACTCGTATCTTTGGTTGTCCTTGCCGTCTTCCTAAAATTTTGGAAGCCGAAAAACATATTCTATTTTGAGCATGAAGAGGCTGCCGCCGCGCTCGAAACGCCGCCTGTTTCCAATACAGGCGGGCAAATTGCGAAAGCATGGTCGCCATTTATTGTCCTGACGGTTTTGATCACCATCTGGGGCATCCCGCAGATCAAACTTGCGCTCACCGGGCAGTATGCCGGAGCGAACCCGGTTTTAAAGGCTCTAAACCCGATCGGCGGAGCGGCTTCGTTCAGCGGGAATGTGCCATTTTTAAACAATCATATTATCAATGGCTCGCACACCCCGATTGCGGCCATGTATAAGCTGGATCTGCTTGGCACTGCAGGCACAGCGATTTTTATCGCAGCCATTGTCACGAAGTTTCTTTTAAAAATTACATGGAAAGCCTGGTTTGCCGCATTCTTTGAAACGTTAAAAGAATTGAAGTTTCCGATTCTTACCATTTTGTTCATTGTCGGCTTTGCGTATGTCATGAATGCTTCCGGCATGATTACTACATTGGCATTGGCGCTCGCCAAAACAGCCGCTTTGTTCCCGTTTTTCTCGCCGGTACTTGGCTGGCTCGGCGTTTTCATTACCGGATCGGACACCTCGTCCAATGTTTTGTTTGGCACGCTTCAGCAAGTTTCAGCTCAGTCTGTCGGCATGAACCCGCTGCTTGCCATTGCGGCCAATTCATCCGGGGGTGTCACGGGAAAAATGATTTCTCCGCAGTCGATTGCCGTTGCCTGCGCTGCAACCGGGCTGATTGGCAGGGAAGCACAACTGCTGAGATTCACAGTCAAGCACAGTATGTTTTTGCTTTTCATCATTTGTCTGCTCACCTTCCTGCAATCCAACATCCTTTCCTGGATGGTGCCTTAATCAGAAACCCCGCTGCGGACATTTCGCGGCGGGGTGTTTTGTGTTCGATCACAGGATTCCGGGCAGGTAATTGAAGGTGCTTCCCCAATGTTAGATAGCCAGATTTTATGTTCGATTGCAGGATTCCGGCAGCCAGTGGGAGCATGACTCGGTGGAAAACCCGTGGCGGGACATTTTGATGAAGCTCTGTAGCGAACGGGCGGTTTTGCACGCGTATGGCAGCCGATGTTTAAAAACTTTTTCGCACGGGTATTCAAATGACAACACGAAACGAAAGGAGCATGGCCGATGCCACATACAGGTGAAACACCGGGAAAAGGCGAGTATAAATGCAAAAACTGCGGGGAACAGATTACGCTGGATGAAGATAAGGACAGGCTCCCTCCATGCCCGAACTGCCACGAAACGGAGTATACGGAAGCGTGAAAAATGGAAAAATCATACAAAGAGCAGCTGTCATCATGCAGCTGCTCTTTTACAGATGGTTATTCTAAATTTAAAGCAGTGTCTTTTTTAAACAGTTTCAGTACAATAAGATAGACAATGCCGATTGCCAGCCAAATAAAGCCAAGTTTCTTGGAGAGCGGATCAAGGTTAATCCATACATAGCCGATAACCGCAAACCCAATCAACGGCATTAGCAAATGTGCCACATAGTTTTTGCTTTTTTTCTTCCTCAGAAAGTAATTCATGACTGATAAATGCAGAAACAGGAATGATGAAAGTGCACCAAAGTTTACAACGGAAGATAGCTTTCCAATTTGTGATGAAAAGAATGCCGTGACAATGACAGAAACGACCGCAATCAAAAGTGTACTAAGATACGGCGTCTGGAATTTCGGGTGAACCTTTGCAAGAAAACCAGGCAGTTTTCGGTCACGGGCCATACTGTATAAAATGCGCGAAATGGCCGCCTGTGCAACAAGCGCATTGGCAATCCCCCATGAAAAAGCGGTTGCGACAATCGTCAATACTTTGAGCCATGTTCCGCCTGCAATCTCAGCGATTTGATAAAATGCTGTATCGGGGTTTTTAAACGCATGATAATCTGGCCATATTAAAGCAGCCACCCATGTTTGGATGATAAAAAGTGCACCAACGGCTAACAATGAATAAACACAAGCTTTTCCAATCGATTTGCTTCCATCCTTTGTTTCTTCTGCCAACGTGGAAATCCCGTCAAATCCTAGAAAACTTAATACGGCAATGGACACCGCTCCCATTACCACATTCATGCTGAAATGGCTATGGTCATACAGTGGCTTCATTGTAAAGTCCGCACCGTTAATGCCCTTAATAATTGCCGTAACGCCTACCGCTAGAAAAATTGCCAGCACAATTAATTCAAGTATTACAATAATTTTATTGGCTTTTGCTGTGAACTCTATCCCCCGAACATTAATTACCGTATTAATTGCAATAAACAGTACAGCCCAAACTACAATCGGAATTTGTGGAACAATATCATGCAAGGCAGAAGCACTGACGAGGTACAGCAATGCCGGCACAAAAATATAGTCCAGTAAAATCAGCCAGCCTGCAATAAAGCCCACTGAATCATTGATGCCTCTTTGTGCATAAGAGTAAACAGACCCGGCGATGGGGAAAGCTTCTGACATCCGTGCATAACTGAATGCGGTAAAAATCATTCCCACCATTCCAATTAAGTAAGTCAGCGCCACCATACCGTTTGAACCTTGAGCAACCGAACCGTAAATGCCAAATGGCGCAATCGGCACCATAAATACCATACCGTATATGAGTAAATCCCAGAAAGATAAAGACCGTTTCAGCTCCTGCTTATAAACAGGCTGCTGTTCCAAGCTTGCAACTGCTTGTTCTGCCATTTGCCCGCCTCCTAAAAGATTTCTTTTATTCCTAGTTGATGAACGATCAATTTTGGCACGAACATTCTCGCTGTTCTCAGCGGGTCAACAATCTGGCTGACCTGTACGTCCCCGGCTGCGCTTAATAACATCGTAACATCACTAACCGGTAAGCCGGATCGCTTGGCCAAATAATGAACCATTTCTTTTACCGCCCCCTCTGCTGCTTCATCCAGCGTCGGCTTTGACACGATAAAAGCAAAGCCGTCTTGATTTTCAACAACAGGGGTATGAATGGTTTGCCCTTTTATGACAGTCAGAACGACGGTTACCCTCGCTGGAATCTCAACGCCGGATACGCACACTTCTCCATCTCCCATTGAAGCGTGGACATCCCCTAAAGAAAACAACGCACCTTCATGGAATACCGGGAAGTACAACGTTGCACCCTCCGTAATTAAAGTGGTATCCATATTGCCGCCATGTTCTCCCGGTGTACCACAATTTACTTCTCCTTCATGGGGGGCAACCCCAATCACACCAATCATTGGCCTCAATGGGAAATGAATATTTTCATTAAAAGCTACCATGTCATTTTCAATTTGAATTTTTTTAATCGAAAAGTCTGTAATTTCATTCCCTAAAACGCCAAGTTCCGGTCCCGTTACCATCGTGCCTTCTTGACCCAGTTCAATTTTCTTAATTTCTACCTTTAAAATATCTCCAGGTGCTGCACCTTCCACATAGACCGGACCGGTTGCCGGATTAATCTGATTCCAATCAATAGCATGATAAGCTGTTTTTTCGCTTTCAATTTGATTCAAAAAGCAATCGTACGTTTCCACCACAATCTTCTCTCCTGATTCAACACACAGAGCAGGTTTGTTTTTTGCGCTCATTGAATAGACATACGTCTCTTTTGTAAGTAGATGTTCCATATTCTCAGCCTCCTTGTGTTACATCTTAAAATATTTCGAAGATTATTTTTTATAAAATCTTTACATTATTTTATTAAATCTTTACTCTTTGCTGTCAGAAACACTGCCAAGCCTGTTATAAGGGTGCCTGCTACAGTCACTGCAAGCCCGGCAGTAAACTTACCGGTACAGACAGCAATTCCATAACCAAGCATCCCGGTAATACAACCGGATACCGGAACCCGGACCGTCCTCCTTTTTTCCCCGACAAGCAAAGCATAAAATGGAAACGATACAGCTACATAAAACAAAAAGTAAAATTTCCATAAATAGACCATGTGATTTACCAATATGGTTGAACAGAGCAAAACCAACAGGACAAAAAGGAGAAAAACAAAAAAATATTTTTTGCGATTTTGAATGATCCATTTTTCCCCAAAAATATATACAAATATAATAGCTAGAGAAAAGATCGAAATCATGGTTTCATTTAACATACTGAACAACCAGACAATCGTAATCATTGTCCGAATGAAAGGGGAAAACGGAGCGGAAAAAATGGCTTGGCCCAGCTCTGTTAATGTCGTGATATGAAACCGGCTTAATAAATATACGGTAAAGATCATGGCCGAAAGCGGCACACTAGAAAAGCAGAAAAAAGCCAGCCGCACTGAGTTTTGCTTGTAATTTTGCTTGGTCGAACAAATGACTTGCCATAAAAACAAATGGGAGATTAACAATCCAATTAAGGCCATAAGAAAAGCTACTGCAAAAAGAAAGATATTTGGTGAATGCGGAAAAAGCATTGTACCGTAGTCTTGATAAACATGGTGAATCCCTTCCCTTAGATAGAAAAACGATGGGATAAAAAAAAGAATGAACCCGCACAAGATCAAAAATGAATAGCCAGTTCTGTAAATAACATGCATGCCGCCCAATCCGGCAACAATAAAACAAAATAGTGCTGCAAACCCGGTAAGCATGTAAGAAGGCATGTGAAAATACTCGAAAAAAATATGCCCACCAATAGATAGCTGCAATATGAGCCCTTCAAGGTTTGCAACCAGTAGTATAAAGAATGCAAATTTAAAGCCTTTAGGTGTTAATCTGTTTTTATAGGCGTCCAATAATGTCGGCACACTCCGGCTGTTTAATTGAATACGTTTAGTCAAATGCTGCACACATAGATAAGCCAAATATAAAATGATTGTAAAAGCAAAGAAACTATTAATGAAACCAAAGTGGAAGATGCTAAAGATCGGAACAGCCAGCAACGTTTGCGTAAATAAGGATATCCACAACAAAACGGTGCCTTTTTTCATGCCAAAACCCACGGCCGGAAATATTGATTGAAGAAAGCCCTGGCGGTTAATTTCCTCAAGGTTAAAAACGATAACCGCAGCAAATGTAAACAAAATGATGTACCAATCAATCATGATGCAATTTCTCCCTGTATTGTGTTGGTGTTTCCAGCACGTGTTTTTTAAAGGATTGGCTAAAATGATAAATCGAAGCAAAACCTGTTTCTTCCGCTATTTTTTGAATGGACCATTCGGGGTGTGCTTTAAGAAAAACTTTCGCCATCTCAATCCGGTATTTAATCAAATACTCCTGAAAACTCATCCCAAGTTCTTTGGAAAATTTCCGGCTTAAATAATTTGGGGAAACATGCACCTGGCTTGCAAGATCAGCCAAATTGATTTTTGAATGAAAGTCTTCCCGGATAATTCGAATTACTTCCTGTATGTCAGAGGACAATCCTTCAATATAACCATATTTATTCACATAGTTTTCAAGCATCCGGTACAGTTCTTCTGTGATAATCGGTTTAACAAGATAATCAAAAACATGCAGTTTAATGGCATGCTGTGCATATTGGAAATCTGCATGAGCTGTTATCATCACACATTCCGATTTATAATTCTCCCTTATATATGCACATAATTCCAATCCACTTTCCCCTGGCAAACGGATATCCAAGAAAGATAAATCAATCGGATGATTTTCCAGCATCTTTTTTGCCTGCACTGCATCTTCGGCTTCAAACAGCTCCCACTCTGGATAACGTTGCCGGATTAAAAACACGAGTTGCTCCAATTCAAGTATTTCATCATCAACAATTAATATATTCATACTTTTCCCTCCGGTGTATACGGCCATTTGACTGTTAAAATCGTACGCCCAGCCTCTCTGTTGATAGATAATTCTGAATGTAAATCATAGATTAATTCTAATCGCCTCTTAACATTGATAAGCCCTACCCCTAAAACGCCGAAACTGGCATTTTCTGACCCTGGCCCGTTATCTGCCACAAACAGTATCACCCAATTTCCTTCTCTTTCCAATCCAATTTGCAAATACTTCTCGCCGGGCTGTTTCTCCAACCCGTGTTTGAAAGCATTTTCCACCAAGGTTTGCATCATATAAGGAGGCATATAGGTTCGCCTCGCATCTTCCTGAATATCTATCTTTACTTTCAGGCGGTTACCGAACCGGATTTGTTGAATGGAAATATAGTGACTTGTATAAGCCAGTTCTTCTTCGAAAGCGACAAGCGCATCTTTTTCCGTATATTTGTAACGCAAAAACTTTGAAAATTCCTCAAGTGCATGCGTTAAATCTTTTGTCCTTCCAAGCCTGTTCAGCGAGAGCATTGCATTCAAAGAGTTAAATAAAAAGTGGGGCTGGATTTGCTGACTAAGCTGTAAATATTCCACTCTGTGCAGTTCTTTTTCCATTTCCATTTTTTTATTCTCCAGCTGCAAATAATCCAGCTCCTTATCCAAAAAACCAAGCAGCAGAAGAACAACATAAGCTGCAATTGGGGCGCCCAGTGACAGCATAACCAGTATTGTAAAAATGGTTTCAGCCAATGGCTTCACCTCTCAATAATTGTTATTTCTCTCTCTTTTAAGATCAAATTATATCACAAATCAGGCCAATGATTTTATCTGTTTTGTTGAATAGATAGAACAAGCGGATTTAAATATAATAAAGGGGATGAACAATCATTCATTTTAAAGGAGGAATTACCCGTGTCTACGTTAAATTCGTGGTGCCACTACTATTTTCCGGGGAAAATGACAGCCGCGTCCCGTTCAGTACCTGCTTTTCGTGGATGGCGGGCAGAGGGCGGGCTGATTGACTGCGGCAGCGGCTTTGAAATTTTCGACGAAATAAAAAAAGGAATACGCCGTCCAGTCTGTTTATCTTACCCATTACCATCTGGACCATATTTTGGAGGCGTATCTTTTTAAAAGTGCCAAAATTTAAGATGTAAAAAACTGAATGAGATAGAAAAACTGACAAAAGCGAGCGGCATGCTGAGCCCGGCCGACGCGGAGAACCGCAAAAAGTGGACAAAACAGCTGTTTGAAAAACGCCTGAAAACCGGCAGCCGTTGCTGAACCATACGGAAAAATGATATCCGTACGGGGAAAAGTTTGATGTAAATGGAATGAAATGTCGATGATCCATCCGCCCGGCCATACGGAAGGACACTGCTGCCCATATATTTCCGAAGCACGTATCCTTTTGCCTGCGATTTTGACCTGGCCTCTTTTAACCTGTGGTACAACAACGCCAACTCAGACATTTGAGGCATTTATCGCATCGCATATGCGAAGACTATATAAGTTGAATTTGGAATTTACATCTTTACGCACAGTCGGTTCATGTTCGTTTCCCTTCTTTTCTTAGTCCATCCGCATACGTTATTATCATGCCGCCCTCCCATTTCAAAGCCATCAGCCCTTATTCCTTTTCCAGCTTCTCCTTTATTTCAAGGATCTTTTTTTCAGAAAAGCCTGTTGCCTTTTTGATAAAATCTAGTGGCATCCCAAGTTTAATGAGATTTCGGGTGATCTCGATTTTCCCTTCTTGTCTTCCTTCTCGTTTACCTTCTTGTAGTCCTTCTTTTCTCCCTTCTTCTCTTGCTTCTTGTTTTAGTTCATCTTCATACGTTATCATCATGCCGCCCTCCTATTTCAAAGCCATCAGACCTTATTCCTTTTCCAGCTTCTCTTTTATTTCAAGGACCTTTTTTTCAGAAAAGCCTGTTGCCTTTTTGATAAAATCAAGGGATGCCCCAAGTTTAATGAGGTTTCGGGTGATTTCTATTTTTCCTTCTTGTCTTCCTTCTCGTTTACCTTCTTGTAGTCCTTCTTTTCTCCCTTCTTCTCTTCCTTCTTTTCTCCCTTCTTCTCTTCCTTCTTGTTTTAGTTCATCTTCATACGTTATCATCGTGCCGCCCTCCCAATTTTTGATTTCCTGGTTAAATTCCTTTTGGTAATGACTTTCGAGTTTTATCATGTGGTCCATGAAAATGAAAAGTGTCAGTAAATCCTTTTTATCGAGCTGCAAGCGATCTTTCAT